>Ga0307988_1000162_pt1 | contig 52253 bp, 48 predicted proteins | sample EllFjometagen183_FD_203166 | JGI IMG/M metagenome (GOLD analysis project Ga0307988, IMG submission 203166) | Marine microbial communities from Ellis Fjord, Antarctic Ocean - #183 | ecosystem: Environmental > Aquatic > Marine > Unclassified | place: Southern Ocean | collected 2014-10-08 | reverse complement strand
TTTAGGCAACAGTTTTCAGGATATGTTCACAATTATCCAAAATAAAAAACCCACATCCTTCTTTTGAAGGTTAGTGGGTTGATCTGTTCGGTCTAATTTTTTAATTCTCGGACAGCCTCCTAGTAGAAAAAACTTTCTGTTTCGAGGAGATAGTGCTGCTATATCGCCTTTTTATAATCATATGATTTATAAAGAGTTAAACTCACTCAATTCATTAGGGAAACCCCTTCCAGGCAAAGTAGCTCACATAGGTAGTGATAAGGTTCTCGTAAAGCAAGGAAATCATGGTATCGATGGAATTGGGAATCAGGTAATTCTTAAAGATAAAATTGATATATTACATTTTCCAATACGCACATCAAAGCAGTTCATAAACAAAATTAAAAAAGGAGGAGAAGCATATTCAAATAATCAAGAGCTGGGGGAAGCAGTTGGAAAAACATGGCGTGAACTATACAAGCAATACCAAAACACTGGCAACCTTAATGCATATCTAGAAGACCAAACTTATTCTAATAATAGGTTAATGGAATTGGAGAAGAAAGGACACTTGGTAATAGATACTCGATTAAAAGATTTTCTCGGTGGTTTGTAATATATTTCTAACAAAAAAATGCAGCGGACGCGCAAAAGCGCCTCTGATTTTGGCGTTATATTTTAAAAGAAAACTACAAATGTCAATTTTCACTAAAGCGAAAACATTATCTGCAGTTGCATTAAAGCCTAGCATCATTATTGGCCAGTCAAAGTATTTATTTATTCTTAGTCATATGAGAAGTCGATCATCGTTGCTGTCTCACATTTTAGGAAGCAATGATTGTGTTTGTGGTTACAGTGAATTACACCGCTTTTATTTACGTTACAGAGATATCATAAAAATGAGGCTGGAACTCTATGACGATTTAAAATGTGATCTAAGAGGTAAATACTTGCTGGACAAACTTTTACACAATAAGCGAGATATATCAAAAGAAGTGTTGGAAGCTGTAAATCCCAAATTCATTTTTCTATTAAGGGAACCTGAAAGTACAATTAAGAGTACTATGCAAATGGGGCATATTACCGGTAACGATAGCTATAAAAATCCAGAAAAGGTGTCAGAATATTATTGTTCCCGACTGTCGCGCCTAAAAGAATTTGCTGAAACCATTGGTGGGGATTATTTTTTCCTAGAATCAGATGATTTGGTGAATAATACGGAGTATATTTTAGGGGAGTTAACCGGGTGGCTAGGTCTTGATACGCCTCTAGTTGAAAATTACTTGATGTTTAATAATACAGGCAAACCTGGGTACGGCGACCCCTCTGATAATATCAGAGCTGGAAAAATCATAAAAACAAAAGGTCATTCTGATATCGAAATCCCGCAGGAAATTTTGCAAATATCTGAATATTATTATGAAAAATGCAGAGCCTCTCTAATGAGTCATGTCGCCTAGCGCAAATATAACAATGACATACACGCCGGCAGGGATTTCGCTGTGCTTCATCCCTGCCGGTGATGCAAGACGTTAGCTAATACAATTGATGGAGTAAACCATGGGATTGTTAAAAAAAACAGGAGTGCAATGTAAAAAACCTTCAGGTCGTTTTGGTAGATTTGTCGGAAGATTTATGAATTTCAAGTATACTAAAATTAGGTAGTGGGGACTTAGTCATATTTCTATCAAACCGGATACATGTGTTCTTGAGATAGGTTGTGGTGGAGGAAAGACAGTAAAAGAAATAGCTTCATCTGTATCAAAAGAAAAGGTCTACGGAATTGATTATTCTGAGGATATGGTTCAATTATCAAAAAAGGTAAATGATAACCTGATAGAACAGAGCATTGTTGAAATAATGTATGGCACCGTTTCCTCTTTACCATTTCCAGATAACATGTTTGATTTTGTAACGGCAATTGAAACGTATTATTTTTGGCCTGATTTAATTAATGATTTAATTGAGGTAAAACGTGTATTAAAACCAGGAGCATTTCTTTTATTAGTTCATGCAGCATATAAAGATGAGCAGTTTGAAAAACGAAATAACAAATTGGTCAATCTACTTGATATAAAGATTCATACACCGGATGAATACAAAGATTTTCTTTCTGAAGCAGGATATCAGATATAAAAAATAAATAATTTACCTGAAAAAATTGGATTTCTGTAGTTACACAAAAAAGCGAAAGCTAACAAAAGCATACACCCAACCACCCCCGCCGTTAGTTCCTCACTCTGGGGCTAGTGGGTGATGCCGGCGTTAGCCACCTTATCAATGAAAAATACCTGGGGTAGTCTGCCCTTTCGACGATACTATTAACATTAGAAAACGCACATGTGTCTGTATCTGCCTTGTAAGGATATATATGATTCCATGGAAATTATTGAGCCGTTCCAGAACACCTGATAACAAAAGCGAGCTAACACTCTATCAGAGGGATACAGAATATTCCATCCGTGTAAACGGGCAAGAGCTTATGAACAGTAGAATGTTCGGTTCTGAAATGATGCTTGCCGAGTTATCCTGCCCTGAGATTGCCGATCGAAAAAATGCCAATGTGCTGATTGGTGGACTTGGAATGGGATACACACTTTCAGCAGCGCTTCGGTTGCTTCATTCCGATACTGATGTTCTTCTTGCTGAACTTGTTCCATCAGTGGTCGAATGGAACAAGAACTTGTTAGGATCGTTAGCAGGTGATCCCCTTAAGGATTCCCGTGTTACGGTGGTTATTGAAGATGTGATAAACATAATCAACAACAACACATCGGCCTTTGATGCTATTCTTCTGGATGTGGACAATGGCCCGGACAGTTTGACTCAGGAAGGAAATGATGAGTTATACAGCATGTCAGGAGTCTCCATGATACACCGTGCGTTACGACCAGGTGGAGTGGTTGCCGTCTGGTCATCGTCACCAGATACAGGTTTTATGCAGAGACTGAATAAGTCTTCTTTTCATGTCCTTGAGAAAAAAGTCAGGGGCAGAGCTCATAAAAAGGGTCCCGTTCATACCATCTGGATAGCAACAAAATCATGTTAATAAAAATTTGTAACATAAAAAGTATTCGCCTACACAAAATCGACAATAGTTCAAAAGCTTAAGGAATACTTTCTTTGAATAATTGTCAAATGGCTTCTAAGTAACTAAAACTAAGTTTTTTCTTATAAATGTTTAAAATAATAATAATTTCACAGCATCAGAAAGAAAATAACTGGTGATGGTGTTAAAAAAATTGCTATTAATTCAAAACCAAGAATGCTTTGCGCTATGTTTGAAAGATCAACTCCTTATGCTTATATCGAGTTCTGTTTACAAATAAACGGAGAACTTCAATATTTTAATACCAAAACTAATTGTTCAGATTTCAATCGACAATAAAAAAAATATTTTATTTATGGAGAACTTGTTATATTGTTTGCTTGTGACTCACTAACAGTAGTTAAACGTGAAAACGGGAATCTATATCTAATTGAACATGATCCGCAGAAATCTTATTCCTTTGACCCTGACCCAAGGAGTTATGATGTTTACAAAAATTTGAAACATATAAAAAATCCTCATCCAGACCTTTTCTTAGAAGAATGTAAACTTATAGTGGCTTCTAAAAAACGCGATTATTTTTCTAAACTTCAAACTGGTTTACAAAAAAATCGATTATTATGTGATAAAATATCATATCCTTTAATAAGAAACATTTGTAACAAATGGATCGACAATATTAAAACTGGACGAATCAATGAATAATTAATATTATTACAAGTCGCTGGAGAAATCGACACGCTTAAAGCTGCGCGCGTTTCAGCTCCAGAGTTATAGGGAAAATACAATAAAGAAATAATTCAAACCTAAATATGAAGGAGATAAAAATGGCAGAAGCAAAAGGATTGAAGAAACCGGTAACCCTGAAAAATGAGCTCGCAGAATTTCTGGGAGAAACAGAACTTCCCAGGACAGAGATTACCAAAAAACTATGGGAATACATTAAAGCAAATAAACTTCAGACAAAGACTGAGAATGGGAAGGCTGAGAACGCAGGAAAATTCATTGTGGCAGATGCTAAATTGCTCCCGATCTTCAGAAACACAAACTCCAAAAGCAAATCCGGTAAGGTCACTAACCTTACAGAGCTTAAAGAAGGTCAGACGATCGACATGATGCAGATGGCCGCTGTTGTTGGCGCAAATATAGAATAAGCTAAATAGATAATAAAACCTATAACAAACCAATGCACCTGACATTTTTCCGCGGTGCTCCAAAAGGCAGGTAATATCTGCGTTTGTAGTCAAAAAAATTATGCCATTTGCACCTTTTCATTTTTAAACGGAGAAAAAAACGTACTCTTAAGATTACAAATCAACAGAACCCTTTTCCATATTTTACCCATTAAAAAAGGCGGGTTAAAAACCCGCCTTTTTTTAACTTCTTTATAATTCTAATCCATTATCTTTACAGGATATTTTTTCCTTAAGCTTTCCAGATACTCATCATACACTTCTTTTTGAATCGTTTGTTTCAAAGTTCTCTCGATCCCGGGCCTTACTTCATCCATAGTTCGAATTTTTTTTGCCTTCTTATCAAGAAGCTTGATGATGTAATAACCGTCTTTGGCTTTAATGACATCACTTATTTCACCCTGCTTCAGAGAAAACGCCTTGTCTTCAAAGACCTGACCATAAAACTTAACTCTTGTGTCCCTGGCAAAATAGCCTGTTGTTCCACCACGTTTATTTGTTTTTATATCATCTGAAAACTGTCCAACAAGATCTTCTATTTTTTCACCCTTTTTCAGCCTGCCAAGAACCCTCTTAACCTTTTTCTTCTTTTCAGCAGAATCATCTTTTGCTTCAATAAAGATAAGGACTACTTTTATTTTCTCAGGAACAGTAAACTTTGCAATATTTGCGTTATAGTATTTTTGCAGCTTTTTATCCGTTATATTTATTTTGTTAGTGACCTCCTGCTGGGTAAGTTCCTGAACAATAATATTATTGACGATTTCATCCACTCTCTTTACAACTTTTTCTTTTTTATCAATACCCAGGCTGCGTGCCTCCTGCAAAAAAAGTGTGTATTTGATAATCTGATCAAGAAAGATTTTCCTGGCCTCTTCAGATGCATATCGAGCCCTTAACTGCTGCGGCATCATCTCTAATTTAGCAGACAGGTCAGACTGCATGATTTTTTTATTACCCACAACAGCCAGAACCTTATCTTCTTGATTCTCCTCCGCAAAAGAGACTAACGGAATTAAAACAGCTATTACTGCAGCAATAATACAAGCTATCAAATCTTTTGCTTGTCTCTGTTTCATGGGTCATTACTTTCGATGTAGATTAACAAAATAATTATTTATCAAAACTACTCAATAAGGCTATATAACTTCAAAATTCCTTTAAGCTTTGCGTCAAGTTCTTCAGGCATCCTGCATAAGGGAAGTCTTAACTCACCTGACACCAGCCCCATCATTTCCGCAGCTGTCTTTACCGGAACCGGATTCGTCTGGATAAACATCGACTCATGAAGATTGAAAAGCCGATGATGAATTTTTTTTGCATCTTCAAGCCTGCCTTCCATAAAAGCATGTACCATTAACGAAACTTCTTTTGGAGCAATATTTGCGGTAACCGAAATAACGCCTTTTCCCCCAACTGCCATTAGAGGAAGCGCGTTGGGATCATCACCCGAGATAACATCAAACCCCTCACCGCACCGATTGATAATATCGCTTCCCTGAGCAATTGATCCACTGGCTTCTTTAATCCCCACAATATTTTCAATTTTAGACAGTCTCTCTACCGTCTCCGGCAGCATGTTAACCCCGGTTCTGGAGGGCACATTATAAAGAACGATTGGAATATCAACTTTTCCCGCAACCTCCTTAAAGTGAAGATACAGCCCTTCCTGGGAAGGTTTATTATAGTATGGTGTAATAAGCAGAGATCCGGTTGCTCCTGCTTTTTTTGCACAGGCAGTGAGCTCAAGAGCTTCATCCGTACTGTTTGAACCAGTACCGGCAATAACCGCAGCTCTTCCCTGAGCCGCATCCACCACGATCTCAACAACGCGGTGATGTTCCTCATTGGTAAGGGTGGCTGACTCTCCAGTCGTCCCGCACGGGCAGATAACATCTGTTCCATTCTCAATTTGAAATTCAACAAGCCTGCGTAAACCATCCTCATCTATTTCTCCACCCTTAAAAGGCGTTACCAGTGCAACCATTGATCCTTCAAACATCTTCCATCTCCTTTATTCACATTAAGCACTCAAATCTCAGGATGTATACGCCTCATCCCATATTTCACCTTCATAAACCACCCGCGTACCACCTTCAAGATACACTTCTTTAAAAGGCGGTGAATTCTCCTTTACATGAACAGTAAGAATTTCATTACTGCGAGTTTTAACCTTAACCGGCGAAGAAACTCTGCCCATTGCAACCGCCACAAGAGCAGCTGCCACAGATCCTGTTCCGCAAGCAAACGTTTCATCTTCCACACCACGCTCATAAGTCCTAATATTTACAACATTATCACTGGCAATTGAAATAAAGTTAACATTTGTTCCGACAGGCTGGAAATATTTATGAAATCTTATTTTACTGCCAAGCTCTTTAATCTGAACCGTTTCAATATCATCAAGAAGAATTATTGCATGGGGTACACCTGTATTTATAAAACTGAGAGACAGGATCTCCCCATCCACATCAAGATTAACATTTGTTTTCATTTCCCCGGGCTGAGACAACCGAATCTTAACAACCTCACTCTTCACCTGTGCGGTTATAATCCCGGCAACAGTCTCAAAAGACATACTTTTGCCGGCAATACCGTTTAAAACAGCAAACCTTGCCGCACATCTGGCTCCGTTACCGCACATCTCAGGCGCGCTTCCATCTGAATTATAAAAACGCCAGATAAAATCACAACTTTTAGAATTTTCAATAAAAATAAGACCGTCTGCGCCTATCGAAATACTTCGCCTGCAAACGGCAGTAACAAATTCAGGGGTTTTTAGTTTATCGTAAGTCCCTTCACGGTTATCTATGATAATAAAATCATTACCGCTTCCGCTCATCTTGTAAAATGGTACTTTTAACATTATCTCATCCGCAATTCATAATAAGTTGCTTGCCCATAGAGGCTATGGTTTAAAAATAAAATTATTTCAAAATGAACGTCCGACATTAAACATCGAACGTCCAACGTCGGATAAAAAACCAATCCCAAAGATCAAATAGTTATTTTTTCTGTTTGTTTCGTCATTTTTTCATTCATCATTCGATGTTCGACGTTCATCTGTTTCACAGATGTCCCGGCTATTCATCCGATTTTTTTATATGCTCGGGAACATTTTCATGCTTCACCAGATCTTCATATGTTTCCCGCTTTCTCACTGTAAAGTACTCTGTTCCGTTAACCAGAATCTCAGCGATTTTTGGCCTGGAATTATAATTCGATGACATTGTAAAGCCATACGCCCCCGCACTTTCAACGGCAAGGAAATCATCCTTCTCAAGATTCTGCATGTCCCTGTCCTTTGCCAGAAAATCACCGGTTTCACATATGGGTCCTACGATATCTGCCGTAATCATGTCACCTTTATTTTTCTTTAAAGGCAGAATCCCCTGATACGCACCGTAAAGGCTCGGCCTCACCAGGTCGTTCATCCCCGCATCAACAATAATAAAATTTTTATCCTCAGATTTTTTTGTATAAAGAACACGGCTCACCAGCACTCCGGCATTTCCAACAATCACCCTGCCCGGTTCCAGAATTAGAGTACAGGGAAGATCGCCTATACCTTTAATGACAACATCCGCATATTCAGCAGGACTCGGTGGTGTCTCTTTATCATAGGTTATCCCCAGACCGCCGCCAATATCAAGATACCTTATATCCATTCCCTCTTTTATTAAAGCGCTTACAAAATCTTTTACTTTTGCTATAGCATCCGTAAAAGGGCCTGTCTCTGTGAGCTGAGAACCTATATGACAGTCCACACCAACCACATCAATGTTTTCCATTGCAGCCGCCCTTTTGTATTCACCCATCGCACTTTCTATCCTGATACCGAACTTATTCTCCTTAAGGCCGGTTGAAATGTAAGGGTGCGTTTTTGGATCAACATCAGGGTTTACCCTGAGCGCTACCCGGGCTTTTTTGCCAAGGCTGCCTGCCACACGATCAATAAGATCCAGTTCCTGAGGTGATTCCACATTAAACATAAGGATATCAAAATCAAGGGCATAGGTTATCTCAGCGCTTGTCTTTCCCACTCCGGAATAAACTATCTTTTCCGGTGATACGCCTGCCCTTAAAGCCCTGAATATCTCACCACCAGACACAACGTCAAGCCCGCCACCCATATCTGAAAATAGTTTTATCAACGAAAGATTTGAATTTGCCTTAACTGAATAACAGGTAATATGCGGCACAGCACTAAAAGCCGAATCAAAAGCAGTGAAATGATTTTCAAGGGTTTTCTGACTGTAGAGATAAAATGGAGTTCCAACTTCTGATGCAATTTCCCTCACGAGAACATTTTCACAGTAAAGTTCATCACCGCGATATTTAAAGTCATTCATCTTACTATTATCTCCTATGGTGAACTTTAACTTATACAAATACAAATTTAAAAAACAGCAGTGAAACGTGCTACTTAAATATATAGTACACTTTCACAGGTTCTGAAAACTCGCTTTCATTGGCAGCAGCTGAGGAATCAACAGACGTTACCGCATACACATATCTAGATTTAGGCTTAACATCCGCATCAACCCATGAAGCGGTTTTTACAAGACTGGTGTTAATTTTAACAAAACCCTTCTCCTTACCGATTTTCCGGTAAATATTAAAACCTGAAAAATCCTTTTCAACTTTTGGTACCCACTTTAAAAGAACTCCATCTCCAACAGGAATCGCAGCAAGCCCCGTTGGAATACCTGGCGGAGAAGTATCCATATATGAAACAGCCACTTCACGGGAAGCAGCGCTTTCAACCAGACTGTCTTTAACTTTTCTAACCGCCCTGACACTATAATAATAAACCTTTTCATTTTCAGGAGGAATATCTTCTATTGCTGTTTCCTTAAACACTTGTCTGTTTAATGGAAATAAAGATTCATCTCCTTTTTTTTCAGACCTGTAGAGGTTATACCCATAAATTTCTTCAGCAGACGTTCCATCCTCATTCGTTAGAGGTGCATCCCACTTTACTGTTGTCATTCCACCTCTTTTTTCAGCAATAACCTTATCCGGACTTAAAGGAGGCGCATCCCAGTAAACACCCACAGACGCTGTGGGAAGACCGGCATCACCATTTTCACTATATGTCTGAAGTTTGTAGGTATACAGATTCTTAAACTCCAGAGCTGTGTCCAGATAAAAGAACGAGGATCCTTCAGGGACCTTGTTCTTCGTACCCATATAATTATAATCAAATATATGGCTGAAATCTCTAGGGCAGCTTAAACAAATATTTTCAAATGCAGTATCAGCTCTGAATACTCTGAACCCGCCAAGATTTATAAGAGGCGTTCCATCTGTGTTATCACGCGGTGCGTTCCACCTGAGCAAAACACCCTTGGAACGGACAAGAACCTGAAAGTTTTTTGCCGATTTTGAAAGTATCTGCTTTGGTAGATACGGCCCGCCCTTGACTCCGCAGGACACAGTCAATACAGAGACAACACATAAAATTAATAAGGTCTTATATTCTGTACGCATTCTTCTTATTTTTTCTTCTTTTTATTTAACTCATTTTTCGCCTTTGCGATAGCTTTCTTCACTGAAGAAACACCCGTTGCACCTTTACTTTTTCTACTATTGACAGATGCTGAAAGCGAAAGACAAGAAAGAACATCTTTTTCTATTTCAGGGCTAAAGCCCTTAAACTCGGCAATGGTGAGAGAATCAAGGGTCTTTTCCTTTCGAACACAGGAAGCTACTATCCCTCCCACAACCTCATGAGCATTTCTAAACGGCATTCCCTTTTTCACAAGATAGTCCGCAAGGTCAGTGGCAGTTAAAAAGCCGTTTTCCGCAGCATTTAACATCGCAGCGCTGTTAACTTTTATTTCAGAAAGCATGGCAGAAAAAACCCTGAGACAACTGCTCACAGTATCCGCAGTATCAAACAACGGCTGTTTGTCTTCCTGAAGGTCTCTATTGTATGCCATGGGCAAAGATTTCATAAGAGTCAGCAGAGACATCAGGTTTCCGTATACGCGGCCTGTCTTTCCCCTCACCAATTCCGGAATGTCCGGGTTTTTCTTCTGCGGCATAATACTGCTGCCGGTACAGAAAGCATCAGAAATCTCAACAAACTGAAACTCGGGAGAAGACCACAGGATTAACTCTTCACAAAAACGACTAAGATGCATCATCAGTATTGAGGATGCGCTGCAAAACTCAATCAAACTATCACGGTCTGCCACTGTATCCATACTGTTTTCCGTTACACAAGGGTAGCCCAAAAGCTCTGCCACGTATTCCCGGTCAACAGGATAAGGCGTTCCCGCAAGAGCACCAGCCCCCAGCGGCATTCTATTTACACGCCCGTAGCAGGACTCCATGCGTTCAGCATCCCGCTTAAACATCTCGTTGTATGCCATCAGGTGATGGGCAAAAAGAACAGGCTGTGCATGCTGAAGATGGGTAAACCCCGGCATAATAACATCAAGGTTCTTTTCAGCGAACTTTACCAGACCAAACCTTACCTCTCCAATCAGACTGACGACAGCTTTTATGACATCCCTTAAATAAAGGTTTACATCCAGAGCAACCTGATCGTTCCTGCTCCTTGCGGTATGAAGCTTTCCTCCAACAAGACCGATTTTCTTTATCAGCCTTGATTCAATAAGCATATGAATATCTTCAAACTTTGGATCAAGAACCAGTTTCCCGTGTTCAATCTCTTTTTCAATCTCCTTTAACGTTCTGATAATTGACTTTGAATCCTTAACAGCAATGATCTTCTGCTTTGCAAGCATTCGGCAATGCGCAATACTTCCCATAATGTCATACTTATACAGGATATTGTCAAAGGAGATGGACTCGGTAAATTCTTCTACCAGGCTGTGCGTCGCCTTTTCGAACCTCCCACCCCAGAGCTTCTTTTTTGTCATTTTTTATCCTCTCTGCATAAAGCACCCACACGCAGCCGGAGCGCATTTAGACGGATAAACCCTTCAGCATCTGCCTGAGTGTATACTGCATCTTCATCAAAGGTAGCAAGATCCTCCCGGTAAAGGCTGTAAGGAGATTTCCTCCCTGCGATAATACAGTTGCCTTTATATAGTTTCAATCTCACTTTACCGGTAACATTTTTCTGTGTCTCATCAATGGCTGTCTGCATAATTTCACGTTCCGGAGCAAACCAGTATCCATTGTATACCAGTGACGCATATTTCGGAACCAACCCATCTTTAAAATGCATCACCTCACGGTCAAGAGTTAAAGACTCCATTGCCCGGTGTGCCGCATACAGAACAGTTCCGCCGGGAGTCTCATACACACCGCGGGATTTCATACCCACATAACGGTTTTCAACCAGATCTACCCTGCCGATACCATTTTCACCGCCAAGCACGTTAAGCCTTTCAAACAAGGTTGCCGGGCTCATCTTTTCACCATCTATAGCAACAGGATCGCCCTGCTCAAATTCGATTTCAACATAGGTAGGTTTATCCGGTGCATTCTCAGGAGATACGCTCATAACAAACATATCCTCATCAGGCTCTGTCCATGGATCTTCAAGGATTCCGCCTTCAAAACTGATATGAAGAATATTGCGGTCACTTGAATACGGTTTTTCAGCTGTTACCGGAACAGGTATTTTGTACTTTTCCGCGTAATCAATCATCTTGTTCCGTGAAGTCAGATCCCATCTTGAATCTCTCCAGGGGGCAATGATCTTGATTTCAGGGTTGAGCGCGAGATATGAAAGCTCAAAACGCACTTGGTCATTTCCTTTTCCAGTTGCGCCGTGAGAAACAGTATCCGCTCCTTCTTTTGCAGCTATTTCAATCTGTTTTTTTGAGATCAGCGGTCTTGCAATCGAAGTTCCCAAAAGGTAGGTACCTTCATATATGGCATTGGCCCTGAACATGGGAAAAATATAGTCTTTCACAAACTCCTCACGCAGATCCTCAATATATATCTTACTGGCACCGGTGGCAATTGCCTTCTCTTCAAGTCCGTCAAGCTCTTTTCCCTGGCCCAGATCAGCAGCAAAGGCAATCACTTCACAGTCATAAGTCTCTTTCAGCCATCTAACAATAACCGAGGTGTCAAGCCCTCCTGAATACGCAAGCACTACTTTTTGTATGTCACTCATTTTACTCTCCTGAAACTTATATAATAGTTTTGAACAGCTCCCAAAGGTGCCGAATAATTTATACCTGTTTGGGTTGTGCCATCGTCTTGAATCCTTTTCAAAAGGAGGCACCAATCACAACTGTAGAATAAAAAATAATTGAAAGTTGATTAACTGTTTTTTATTAACAACTCAAGCACAGCCTTCTGCGCATGGAGACGATTCTCCGCCTGATCAAACACCACTGAATTCTTGCCGTCAATCACACCATCTGATATCTCCTCACCACGGTGAGCAGGCAGGCAGTGCATGATCATAACATCCTCTTTTGACTCTGCAATAAGCTCTTCATTCACCTGGTAGCCCTTAAAGGCATCCAGTCTCTCCTGACGCTCCTCCTCCTGTCCCATACTGACCCAGGTATCTGTACTAATCACATCAGCGCCTTTTACTGCTTCAACAGGATCTGTAATAAGAACGATCTTTGAAGACGCTTCTTTTTGCGCCCGGCTTAAGACATCAACGTCAGGACCGTGCCCGTCCGGACAGGCCAGAGTAAGGTCAAACCCAAGTCTTAATGCGACATTTATCCATGAAACAGCTATATTGTTTCCATCACCAACATATACCGCTTTAAGCCCGTCAAAAGACCCTCTTCTTTCATAAACAGTTAGAACATCAGCCAGAATCTGACAGGGATGGCAATGGTCAGTCAGACCGTTAATAACAGGAATATCTGCAAAATTTGCAAGATCTTCCACCGTGGTCTGGGAAAAAGTTCTTATCATAATAGCGTCAATATACCGGGAAAGCGCCTTTGCCGTATCATGCGTTGACTCACCACGTCCAAGCTGGGTATCTGCCCACCTTAAAAATATTGCCTGGCCTCCAAGCTGAAACATTCCCGTCTCAAATGAGACCCGGGTTCGAGTGGAAGGTTTTTCAAATATCATTCCAAGGGTCTTGCCCTGAAGCGGATAATACTGTTCTCCCTGCTTATGCTTCGCTTTTAAGATAGAAGCTCTCTTTATAATCTTATTGATATCATCTTTTGTAAGATCATAAAGAGATAAAAGATCTTTTTTCATCACAACCCCTCTTTAAAAATACTTCCCAGAACATCAAAACACTCATCAATATCCTCTTTCGTAACATTTATTGGAGGAAGAAACCTTAGTATCGTATCACGTGTACAGTTTATTATCAGTCCTCTGGCAAGACAGCTCTTAACGATCTCTTTTCCATCAATATTAAGCTCCACCCCGATAATCAGGCCTTTACCCCTTATTTCTTTTATAATTTCCGGATATTCCTCTTTCAGGGTCTTCAGTTTCGTGCAGAAATACCTGCCCATTTCCGAACAGTTATCAAGAATATCGGTTGAGGTAAGCTCTCTCATCACAGCAACTCCGGCAGCCATCACAACAGGATTTCCTCCGAAAGTCGATGCATGTGTACCCGGGCTGAAACTCTCGGCAATTTTCTTACCGGCAAGCATGGCTCCAGCAGGAAGACCACCTGCAAGTGCTTTCGCCAGGGTCATGATGTCCGGTTCAACCCCAAAATGCTCATAAGCAAACAGTTTTCCAGTACGACCCATCCCGACCTGAACTTCATCAAAAATAAGCAGAATGTCCCTTTCATCACAGAGCTGTCTAACCTCCTTCATAAATTTTACAGAAGGAATATTCACCCCCCCCTCGCCCTGAATCGGCTCAATCATGATAGCACAGGTGAGATCTGTCACAGCACCTCTCAGTGCATCTATATCATTGAAGGGAACATGCTGAAACCCTGGAAGAAGCGGCTCAAAACCCTGTTGAAACTTTTTCTGTCCTGTAGCGGAAAGAGTGGCGAAAGTTCTGCCATGGAAAGAACAACCCATAGTTATTATCTCGAACCGTTTTGGGTCAGAATGTTCATGCTCATATTTACGGGCCAGTTTAATCGCTGCCTCATTTGCTTCGGCGCCGCTATTGCAAAAAAAGATCTTATCCGCAAATGAATTATCTATCAGAAGTTCCGCAAGCTTTGCCTGGGGCTCTGTGTAGAAGAAATTTGAAACATGTATCAGTTTTTCCAGCTGATCCTGCGCCGCCTTTACAACTGCGGGATGACAGTGCCCCAGATTACACACGGCAATCCCCGAAAGAAAATCAAGATACTCCTTACCCGTCTCATCCCAAACCCGGGTTCCTTTACCTTTCGCCAGTGTTACCGGATACCTGCTGTACGTCTGAAAAATATTTTTTTCGGTTAAATCTGCTGTGTGTTCCATATTTTTAGAAACCCTTTATAACAAGTTAAAAGTATTCCCCCTCTATTTCATTATCTGCGTGCCTATTCCAACATCAGTAAAGATCTCAAGAAGCACAGCATGTTCAACTCTTCCATCTATAATATGCGCCTTGCCCACTCCATTATCAAGTGCTTTACAGCAGCAGTTCACTTTAGGAATCATTCCGCCGCTTATTACACCGGTCTCTATTGCTTTTTCTGTTTCCTGTTCTGTAAGTGTTGAAAGCAAATTTTCATTTTTGTCTTTAACCCCCGCAACATCAGTTAAAAGTATCAGCTTTTCAGCCTTTAAGGAAGATGCTATTTCACCCGCAGCGGTATCAGCGTTTATATTGTAGGTCTCTCCGTCTTCACCTGCGGCAAGCGGTGCGATAACTGGAATAAACTGATCTGTATCAAGCGTATTAATAACATTTGGATTAACAGACTTAACTTCTCCCACCATACCAATATCAACTTTTTTTAAAGGATCATTCTTATCTTTCAACCACATCTTTTCTGCCATCAAAAGATTGCCGTCCTTACCGCTCAAGCCCACTGCCTTACCGCCGTTCTGGTTAATATGACCCACGATCTCCTTGTTGATCTTACCCACCAGAACCATTTCAACAATATCTATGGTATTCTTATCAGTGACTCTTAAACCATCCACAAACTTTGTTTTCATGCCGAGCCTGTCCAAAAATTCACCGATCTGAGGCCCCCCCCCATGGACAATAACAGGCCTGATACCCACATAGTTAAGCAAAATGATGTCCAGTGCAAAACTGTGACTTAAGGCAGGATCTACCATTGCATTGCCGCCAAACTTGATCACAAAAGTCTTATTATTAAAGGCCCTTATATAAGGTAGAGCCTCCATCAGTATCTTTGCTTTATTAATTGCCTGCTGCATAATTAAACACCTTAATTAAAAATAAAACGCCAGTCATAATCCTGACACATTCAAAATTACTTATAAAATATACCGGCTCAAATCCTCATCCTGTATAAGGTCATCCAGTTTTTCAGACACAAATGAAGCATCAATAACAACTGTCTGCCCGCTAAGCTCGGGAGCATCAAAAGAAAGCTCTTCCAGCATTTTTTCCATAATCGTATGGAGCCTGCGCGCCCCTATATTTTCCGTCTTTTCATTTACCGTAGCTGCAGTTTCAGCTATCTTCTCAACAGACCCTTCCTTAAAAACAAGGTCGACACCTTCTGTCTTCATCAAAGCGACATACTGCTTGGTTAGAGCATTCTGAGGCTCCTGAAGGATCCTGACAAAATCACCTTTTTCAAGCGAGTGGAGCTCCACCCGGATAGGAAATCTTCCCTGAAGTTCAGGTATCAGATCAGACGGCTTTGACATATAGAAAGCCCCTGATGCAATAAAAAGAATATGGTCTGTTTTTACCATTCCGTACTTTGTGGTAACGGTCGAGCCCTCCACAATAGGAAGAAGATCTCTCTGAACCCCTTCACGGGAAACATCAGGACCATGCCCCTGGTCACGGCTTGCGACCTTGTCAATCTCATCAAGAAATATAATGCCTGACTGTTCAACCCTCTGTACAGCCAGCTTGGTCACATTCTCCATATCAATTAGCTTTTGAGCCTCTTCCTTGGCAATGATCTCAATGGCTTCGGGTATTTTAACCTTTCGTTTCTTTGTCTTTTTAGGGAACATATTCCCAAACATATCTTTTATGTTTATATCCATATCCTCAAGACCAGAAGCTGAAAAGACCTCGACCATAGGGGTGTTCTGCTGTGTTACCTCAAGCTCAACTTCACGATCATCCAGTTTGCCGTCTTTAAGCATAGCGTAAAGTTTTTCACGGGTTGAAGGATCATCCTTCACCTGCTCTTTATCTGGCTCAACCTCAAACTCTGCATCTATTGGAACCTGAACAGATCCTGTTTGAGTCGCAGGCATAGATGATTTTGCAGGCATCTTCGGACCCGGCGGCAGAAGCAGATCAAGAATCCTTTCCTCTGCTATTTCATATGATTTTGACTGGACCTTTTCCGCTTCCTCATCCTTCACCTGTTTAACCGCAAGCTCGGTCAGATCACGGATCATTGACTCTACATCACGCCCCACATAACCCACTTCAGTAAATTTTGACGCCTCCACTTTAAGAAAAGGAGACTGAGCCAGCTTTGCCAGCCTCCTTGCAATCTCAGTCTTTCCCACACCGGTTGGACCTATCATAATAATATTTTTAGGAGCAATCTCATCCCTTAAATCCTCAGAGATCTGCTGCCTTCTCCACCTGTTTCTAAGAGCTATTGCCACGGCCTTTTTTGCCATATCCTGTCCGATAATAAACTTATCAAGTTCTGCAACCGTCTCTTTTGGAATTAATGTCTTCATTCTAATTATATATCCTAATAATAATGTTTATATCCAATAGTTTAACTAAAAACATATTGTTTTCTATAACTTCATAGAATACTCCAGTTCAATACAGCAAAAAAGCTCTAAAGTTCCTCAACACAGATCTGATCATTGGTGTAGACACAAATCTCAGAAGCAATTTTCATTGAGCTTTCCACAACCTCATGCAGACCAAGGTCAGCATGCCTGATAAGCGCCCTTGCAGCAGATAAAGCAAACGACCCTCCGGATCCGATCGCTGCGATATTATCATCCGGTTCTATAACATCTCCGTTTCCTGAAATAATAAAAAGATGCTCTTCATTAGCCACAATAAGGAGTGCTTCAAGCCTTCTCAAAACCTTGTCAGACCTCCACTCCTTTGCCATCTCAACCGCAGACCTGGCGATATTACCGTTATACTGTTCGAGCCTTTTTTCAAATTTTTCAAATAATGTAAACGCATCGGCTGTTGCTCCGGCAAAACCGGCAAGAACTTTATCCTTGTATATCCGTCTTATCTTTTTCGCGGTGGCCTTTAAAACCGTATTTCCAAGAGTAACCTGGCCATCACCGCCTATACAGACCCTGCTTCCATCCTTCACCGCAAGAATCGTGGTACCATAAATAGTATGCATAAAATTATGCTCCTCCCTTAGTTTTTCTACTTCTCGGGTGTGATTCATCATATACCTGCATCAGTTTATCAATGTTTAAATGCGTATACTTCTGAGTTGTTGACAGACTCACATGACCTAGCAACTCTTGTATGGCTCTCAGATCGGCACCAGCATTTAACATGTGGGTTGCAAAGGAATGACGTATGGCATGGGGGCTTATCCTATGATTCAGCCCGCATTTCAAAACATACTTATCAACTATCCTTGCAACACTCCGGGTTGTTATTCTCCCCCCCCTGTTATTAAAAAAAACAGGAATATTGTTGTCACTCTTACCCTTATAAAGTCTGTTTCTAACCGAACTGCTTCTACCAAAGTATTGTTCAAGGCTTTTTGCCGCCTTTTCACCTATTGGGACTATCCGCTCCTTACTTCCTTTTCCAAAGACCCGGATTAGCCCTGATTTAATATCGATATTACCAAGATTTAAACCCACCAGTTCACTGACCCTTATTCCTGCGGAATAAACAACCTCTAGCATTGCTCTGTCACGCGCTTCAAGAAGGGTCTTCCCCGGGATAGAATCCAGAAAAGCAAACGCCTCATCTACCGTCATATGCTTTGGCAGATACTTCTCAAGTTTTGGTGCACTTAGATCCTGTGCCGGATCAAATCTGATCTCTTTTTCTCTTAAAAGAAACTTAAAAAAGGTCTTAAGACTGGAAAGCTTTCTGGCCTGTGTAGACTTTCTATTTCTCTTTACAAGAGATGCCAGATACGATCTTATCTCAAGGCTCCCAACCTCACCAACATTTGACATGTTATCGTCTGTTCGCCCTGCCAAAAAAAGGTTGAACTCTTTTAAATCATTGAGATAACCTCTGCACGTATGCTCTGAAACATTTTTTTCAACCCGCAAAAATCTTTCAAAATCTTTAATATAAAACTCTAGCATATGGCTCTCCGGACAAAGAAAAAAACATATAATCTTTTCTAAAAATAAGCAATTAAAAAAAATAAATTGTTTTTTTCTTCATTCTTAACAAAAACATGAATCCGGACAACTCTTTAATTTTTAATTATAACATAGTTTTACCCTCCAAAAAAACAAGAAAATTATAGCATGTAGAAATGAATAAAAGCATGTCAAAAAAGGTACTTTTGTTATTACTTGTCTTTTTTGCGCGTAAATTCAAAACTATTGTTAAAAGACTGTAACTATGTTATTTATAGCACCATAAAAAACAACGGTTCTGTATACGCAGCTGTTTTTACAACCGTTTTTCTATTATATTAAATTAATGAGGGAAAATATGGATATTCAGAATAAAAAAGGAGTGTGTATTTATCCGGGTTCTTTTGATCCGGTAACAAACGGGCACATAAATATCATTGAAAGATCTCTTCATATATTTGATAAAACAATTGTTGCGGTTGCAAATAACCCTAACAAAAGCTCTTTTTTTTCTGTTAATGAAAGAAAGAAAATGATAGAAATTGCTCTTGAGAATAATAAAAGAGTAATTGTTGACTCTTTTGACGGACTGCTGGTGGATTATGCAAAAAAAATGGGCATACATACCATTTTAAGAGGAATGAGAGCTGCATCTGATTTTGAATATGAATTTGAAATGACCTTTATGAATAGAAAACTTGACCGTGATATAGAAACTATCTTTATGATGACAGGTCTTAGATGGTTCTTCGTTCATTCCTCCGGCATCAAGGCAGCAGTAAAAGCAGGTGCAGACGTCACCGGTCTTGTTCCTAATATTGTATGTAAAAAACTGGCTGAAAAACTTAAAATGTGAGGTCGACCGCGTACACCATAGGGTCTCCCGGTATTTCATATTAGCATATGGCGCCCTTCCTCACTTTCACCACCTGTATCTGCCAAAGACAATCCAGGGCTTACCCTGAAGGTTCCGGCAGAAAAACAAATCATTAAAGGACAAAACATGCTAGAAAATATATCATTTATAGCCCTCCCCATGGCAGTAACAGCCTCTGACCTTGGCACCGGGCTGAGAGGTGAACTCTGGGATATTGCTATCCACGCAGGCCCTGTTGTAAAACTGGTACTCCTTCTTCTGGTCGGACTTTCGGTCAGCTGCTGGGGAATAATGTTCTTTAAATTCAGATCTATTCGCTCTGCGACTAAAGAATCAGAAAACTTTTTAACCATTTTCTGGGAAAGCACCAAACTGTCACAGACAAATAAAGCAGCTCAAACCCTTCATCAAAGCCCTCTGGCAGAAATCTTTAGATCAGGATATATTGAACTTCAAAACTGCGCTAAAACTACAGAAAGCGCATCCATACAAAACAGCATTGGCACCGACATTTCAGATGTTGACATCTCAAGAAACCACAGGTTCGGTATCGGAACCATAAAAAGAGCCCTTGATCAGGCTTCAATCTCAGAAATATCAAGGCTTGAAAAAAATCTTGGTTTTCTCGCAACCACAGGCAACACAGCTCCTTTTATCGGCCTGTTCGGAACGGTCTGGGGAATAATGGATGCCTTCCGGCAAATAGGAATAAGAGGTTCTGCAAGCCTTGCAACAGTTGCTCCGGGCATTTCAGAAGCCTTAATTGCTACGGCATTCGGTCTACTTGCCGCTATTCCTGCGGTAGTGGCATACAACTATTTCCTTGGAAAAATCCGTATTCTTAATTCTGAAATGGATAATTTTTCATCAGAATTTTTAAATATAATTGAAAGACATTTCGAAACCATCGGGAGACAACAAAAATGATGTCCGGAAACAGAGACTCCCGTTTTTTATCAGAAATAAATGTAACCCCTTTTGTTGATGTTATGCTGGTACTTTTAATCATCTTCATGGTAGCAGCGCCACTGGTACAGCACGGCGTTGATGTTGACCTGCCAAAAGCAAACAGCAAGAACGTTACTGTCGAAGAAGAGCTCCTCACCATAACTCTCACTAAAGATAAAAAGATATTTCTAAACAAAATGGAGATTGAACTTGTCCAGCTGAAAGAAAAACTGTTGCGGATATTTAAGCAGCGCACCGACAATCAACTCCTGTTTAAAGCGGACAAGGACCTTTCTTACGAATTTGTTATCCAGGTAATGGCGGAAATAAAAAATGCGGGAATTGAAAAACTTGGTATCATTACAACTCCTGTAGAGACAAAATGACAATACATCATTCTATCCTTAAACCAAACATGTTTGAGCCTAAACTCCGCTGGATGATCCTGATCTCTTTTATTATTCACTTTATTCTCTTTTCCATCTTAATTGGAAAAGCACCCAAAAAAACAAAAAAAGTATATTTCTCTCCCACTTATTCGGTAAACCTGGTAAACATGCCTTCTTCACCTGCATCCAGCAAAAAAGGAAAAAACTTTCGCACTAAAAAGACATCTCTCTGGAAAGGACCGACTGCACCCACATCACGGGTAAAAACCATGAGTACCCGAAAACACACTATCCTTACCATCCCGAAAAAAAGTGCGGCCCGTGTCAAAAACAAAACAAACGGCCAGGCAGAAAAAAGCATCACACCTTCTCAGATCAAAGAAAGCACACTGTCCAATAGCAAAGAACAGCAGACGGCCAAGGCAGGAGATGCCGGACAAACAGGCCCGAGCAGCTCATCAAATATCAGATTCAACCGTTACTACACCGCGGTATATAATAAAATATATAATTCCTGGGTTCTGCCCGGCTATAGTTCAAAAAGACAGCTGGAAGCCGTGGTAAATATCAGGATTGCCAAGAACGGAAAAATACTTAACACCCACTTTGAGCAGAGATCAAGCAACGCTTACTTTGACAGATCTGTTTTACGCGCAATAAAAAAAGCTGATCCCCTTCCCCCGCTCCCAGTTGGATTTAATGAAAAATATCTTGAGCTGGGCATACGCTTTATCCCGGAGGGTTAGAATCTTTTTTTATCAGTAATCAAGCTTTGATATAATGGAACAACAACTCATTTTAATAGAAAAATTATTATGCATAAATATCGAATTCTAATCCTGTTATTTTCAACTCTATTTATTTTCAACGCTTCAAATGCTCTGGCTAAAGTCTACATAGATATTCTCTCACCATCTTCAACCTATTTCCCAATAGTCATACCCAAATTTAAAAAAGCGGAAGGCCTGCCTGACAAAAACAACCTGGCTGAAAAAATGTCCCGCGTGATAACCGACGATCTTAAGTTTACAGGCTTCTTCAGAATTCTGGATCCAAAAGCAGTTGACAGTGCACTTCTTGACGGAGTGACGAAAAATAAAATTAAATGGGATGTTTTATCAATTATCGGAGCAGAAGCAATCGTCACCGGAAGAATAAGGATCAAAGCCCAGGACCAAATAACTGTGGAGCTGAGACTTTTCGATTCTCTACAGGGAAAATTTATTACCGGAAAAAAGTATGGGGGTAAAACCGAAGATTACAGACGGATCGCGCATAAATTTTCTAACGAGATATTTGGAAGACTTACTGGTGAGATTAGCAGCTTTAACACAAAAATTGCTTTTGAAAAAAAAATCCGTTCAAACAAAGATCTCTTCTTAACTGATTATGACGGTGCAAATGAAAAAAAAATAACCGCTTATAACTCCCTTACCCTGTCACCGGCATGGTCGCCCGACGGAATAAATATTGCCTTCACCTCATACAAGGGTGGAAATCCTGATCTTTATGTTAAAAACATTTTCAACGGAAACACCCGGAAAATATCAAGCAAACAGGGAATAAACATTACACCGGCCTGGTCTCCTGACGGCGATAAAATTGCCTTGACATTGAGCCTTAATAACGGTAATTCTGAAATTTACTTAATTACTGTTAAAGACAGGAAGCTCGAAAGGATAACAAACAACTGGGCAACAGACGTATCTCCTACCTGGTCTCCTGATAGTCAAAAAATAGCATTTGTCTCAAGCCGGTCCGGCAATCCTCATATTTACACGCTGGACTTAAAGACACGAAAAATAAAACGCTTAACCTATACTGGGAAATATAATACAACACCGTCATGGTCCCCAGACGGTAAAATAATAGCCTATACAGGTTTGAAAAATAGTTATAATATATATATTGTCAGCACAGATGGTCTCCAAAGAAATCAGCTGACATCGAACCAGGGAAACAACGAAGATCCTTCCTGGTCACCGGACAGCAACTTTCTGGCATTCAGCTCAGACAGGACAGGTCAGAAAGAAATCTTTATTATGAGAGCAGACGGAAAAAACCAAAAAAAGATAACCTCCGGCAGAGGTAACAAATCAAGCCCTGCCTGGTCACCAAATTGAAAAATTACACAATAAAAATTTTATTTACTAAAGGAGATCAAAAATGAAACGTTATCTAATGCCAGGTGTAACAATTATTTTCTTATCCATCTTACTGCTCACTGTCTCATGTGCATCAAACAAAGGCGCAAAGCAAAGCGAAACGATAGCAACTGAAGATATACAAATTACAGGCGATCAGCTAGATGAAGAGGTACTTGTAGAATCCAAAATACCCACCACAGGATTTATAGACGCCTCTGCGATGGAATCAGAGTTGGCATCAATATTCACAGACATTAGTTTTGACTATGACAGTTTTGCACTTAAACCCGAAACAAAAGCTATTCTTGACAAAATATCAGAAACCCTCTTAAACAAAACAGCACTTCAGATTATGGTAGAAGGTCACTGCGATGACAGAGGCACAAACGAGTATAACCTTGCATTAGGTCAGCGAAGAGCAGAAAGCGCTAAAAGATATCTGGTACAGCTTGGTGTGTCACCAGAAAGAATCTTCACTATAAGCTATGGCGAAGAAAAACCTCTTAGTACTGATCAGAATGAAGAAGCCTGGACAGAAAACAGAAGAGACCATTTCATGATAAGATAATAATAAAAAGAAGGGGGGGGCTGAATTGCCCCCCCTATACTTTTTTTATTTAAATAGACTTACTGCTTATTCTCTTTATTATCTGAGCTAAATATGAAAACATCATTTATTAAATATTCCATACTGTGCATAACCTTTATCATTACATTGCCATCGTGCACGTTCCAGCTGCAAAATGAGCTGAACATACAAAAAGAACAAATCGCTGCCATCGAAAAAGAATTAAACCGAAACCGCAAAAACCAGGCAAACCATAGCAGCGAGATAGATCAGATAAAAAGAGAGCTTCAGTTTATAAAGGGAAGTATAGAGGAAAATTCCCACCTGACACAGCAGACCGCACTGGAGCTAAAAAACAAAATCGAGGACTTAAGCTTTTCTGTTAATCAAACTCAGGACAGGATCTCTTCTTTACAAAAAAAACCGGCAAACAACCCCAAAAAAGAACCTCGGGAAAAGCCTGCCTTAAAAACAGACTCTAAAAAAAATAAATATGACAAAGCCTATGCTCTTTACAAAGAAGAAAAATACAATGAGGCCAAAAAACTTTTTGAAGATTTTTCAAAAGCCTACCCAGAAGATCAATTAACCGATAATGCAATATACTGGACCGGAAACTGCTATTACAAAGAAAAAGAGCATGAAAAAGCAATCTCCATTTTTGAAGACCTGATAAATAAATTTCCGAAAAGCAATAAAGCGCCTGATTCTCATTATGTTCAGGCACTTGCATTTCTTGAATTAAATGAACCCTTAACAGCAAAAATAATACTTGAAACACTTATTCAGAATTTTCCATCCTCAAACGCTGCTTCAATGGCTAAAACAAAACTTTCACAACTAAAATAACTTCTTTCATTCATACGCTCAAGAAGTGCCTCTTTTACACCCCGATGAAAGGAACACTCAATGGACGCTATAATATTAGTAATAGTAACATTTACCGCCTACATTGTTGCCTATAATACCTATGGACGTTATCTTGCCCGAAAAATCTTCAATCTGAAAGAGGAAAATCTGACGCCTTCGAATCAATTCAAGGATGGAAAAGATTTTGTCCCCACAAAAAAGTGGGTCATATTCGGACATCACTATACATCTATTGCTGGCACCGGTCCGATAGTCGGCCCGGCAATAGGAATAATATGGGGCTGGGTTCCGGCAATACTGTGGATTCTAATCGGATCCATTGTAATGGGCGCTGTCCATGATTTCGGTTCGCTGGTTGTATCCATGAGAAACAGGGGTGTTTCCATTGCTGAAACAACCGCCCAACTAATAAACAAGAGGGTAAAATATGCATTTTTCATAATTGTTTTTTTAGCACTTCTAATTGTAATTGCCATCTTCGGTCTGGTAATTGCCGTAATATTCAAGATGTACCCTTCATCAGTATTTCCGGTCTGGATGCAGATACCAATTGCCATAACGCTTGGAGTCATATTATACAAAAAAACCGGGAGCATTATATTTCCAACCCTTATGGCCATTATAGTTATGTATGTCACCGTTATTGCAGGAACAGTTCTTCCTTTCAGCATGCCTGACACGATTATCCCTGCAACCGGAATATGGACCATCCTCCTTCTCATATATGCTTTTGCCGCTTCATGCCTGCCGGTCACCACCCTGCTTCAGCCACGCGACTACATGAATGCCTGGCAGCTTTTTATTGCTATGGGACTTTTAGTGCTGAGCATTATCATTTCCGGACTTTTCGGAAATCTGAGCATGGTTGCCCCTGCTTTTAATCCAAGCCCTGAAGGTGCACCGCCAATTATGCCGTTTCTATTTATCACCATCGCCTGCGGCGCAATCTCCGGATTTCACTCCCTGGTATCATCAGGAACCAGTTCAAAACAAGTAGCAACAGAAAAGGATGCTCAATTTATAGGATACGGATCAATGCTTCTCGAAGCAACCCTTTCAACCCTGGTTATAATTGCAGTAGGAGCGGGCATTGGTCTTCTGGCGACAGATTCAGGGCTTATCGGAACTGATGCATGGAACCACCACTATGCAAGCTGGTCAAGCGCAAAGGGCCTCGGAGCAAAGATCAGCGCCTTTGTCAATGGTTCTGCCAACATGCTCACCTGCATCGGTATACCCATTATAATCGGAAAAGTCATCATGGGCGTATTTATGGCATCTTTTGCGGGCACTACCCTTGATACCGCAACACGAATACAGAGATACATCGTTTCAGAACTTTTTTCTGACATGAATATCAAGTTTATGTCCAACAAATATATGGCAGCTGCTTTTGCAGTGATAACCGCTTTCTTTCTTGCCTTTGCAACCGGAGCAGACGGAAAGGGCGCACTCTCCCTATGGCCGCTTTTTGGTTCCATTAACCAGCTTCTGGCATCACTTACGCTTCTTGTTATTACAGTTTATCTTAAAAAAAAAGGCGGGAAAAAATATATGACCACACTTATCCCCTTTATCTTTATGATTACGATAACCCTTTGGGGCACCGCTTTAAACGAAACTGTGTTTATAGATAAAGGAAACTGGCTTCTGGCTGCCATAAACGGAATCACTTTCATTCTTGCTCTATGGATAATCATTGAAGGATTCAACGCTTTTATAAAAATTAAAACAATTCGAGAATAAGTTTTAGGAATTTTATATCATTCTACTCCTTATAAATTAAGATGTTTAGAACCAAAAAACCTTTTTATCTTCACATCTTCATCTTTAGCCTTTTAAAACCGTTATGTCACTCTCACCCATTCAGACTATTGATGATTTTTCCCCAAACACTTTCAATCATTTTTTAAACCTTCAGTTATAATCCTTTTTTTAAAACAACCCAAACTACCCATAAAAATAAATACTAACCGGTGTCAAAAAAATGACTTTAACCAGTTTTTTTATAACAAAACCAACCTGCTCTCAAAAATAATTTTTATCCATAATTTGTCAAAATAAAAATCTAAATCAAGTTTTTAACTGAAATTTATATTCAATTTCAAGTACTTAGCATCAACTGGCATGTACACATATACTTTTTTCACTTTTATTACAATTTCAGGCACACCCCTTGCAATTACTTAAAACTTAATAGTGGGTTAAACCATACCTTTCTAAATTAATTTTAATCAATCTTCAAAATCAAATTTAAATAAATCATATCTGAAAGGAAAAACCATGCTTCAGGAAGCTGCTAATAACGAATCAATATCAAACGAACCTATTTCCCTTCTTGAAAAAACCATAGATGTTTCCCTTGGAAATGAAAGACGATCAAACCCCTATGTACTTACAAGAAGAAGAAAAAACTTTGATAGAAGAAGTGCCTTACGGGTCGCTGCAACAGCCATATCTTTTCTGGATGACAACGGCAAAGTAATATCAGGCAAGATAATAGATATAAGTGATTCAGGTGTCTGCATTGAAATAAAAGATGCAGAGGCCGTATTTAACAGTAACATCAGAGTCGGAATACCACTCATCAATGGCGAAAAATTAACCGGTGAGATCCGATGGTACAAAGCTGATAAAAATAATGGGACAGAACTTTATGGAATAGAATTCAATCACCTTACAAGTAAAGAAAAAAGTTACTTGCGAAAAGTAATTCTTTTAAACGAAGGCCTGTTGATTAATTATGCAAATGAAATGGCTGCAAAAACAGACAATTCCGATATCAAACAGCAGATCAAAATGTTTTTCCTAATCGACATAAGACTATTAATAGAAAAACTGATTAATATTGATCAAATGATAAAAGACGGGAAAGATGATACTGAAATAAAAATTCTGTTTAGCGAGGCACAAAAAAAATCAATAGGCCGGGCATATGAACTTGAAACTACACTAGGTGATAACATCGGTCTTATTAAACAAGTAAAACAAAGAGTAAGAGCACTTCTCGGTCATTTTATTTACCAATCAATAATGTACCGCAGAGCAATTGAAAAACCGCGGGGTTATCCGGGAGATTACGGAATGATTGAATTCGCATATAACAACAAGGAACGCTCTGAAGGAATTGGGAAATACTTTGACTGGTACGGTCTCAGTCTGCCATACACCGTCTCTATCCGCCTTAGAAAAGACATGATGAGGGATATGCTCTATAAGTATTTAAATAACAGCAAAGAAGAAAATCTCAACATATTAAACCTTGCCTCAGGCGGCTGCAGAGAAATACGTGAAATGTTTAACAGCCCGGTTAATTACAAGGGGAAAGCAAACCTCATGTGCGTTGATCAGGATGAAGAAGCAATTGCATTTGCAGACCAGAAACTTTCAGAACTTGATACGGGAAACATTAACATTAACCTGATACAGGGAAATATCCTGCGAATGGAAGACCTTGATCTGGGGAAAAATAACAGCCTGGATATGATATACAGCATTGGTATTGCAGATTATCTTCAGGATAAGATGCTGGATAAGATGTTTAAGGATTGTTACCAACTTTTAAAAATAGACGGACAACTCATCGTCGCTTACAAAGACAAAGAAAGAAATAAACCTCTTACCTTTAACTGGTATGGAGACTGGAACTTCATTCACAGAAATGAACCCGAATTCCTGGCCCTGATAAATAAAAGCATGGGAAAAGAAAACATCTCAATTGATGTAGTTAGAGAACATACAGGAGTTATATTTTTTGCAGTAATAACTAAATTAAAATAGCTTTTTCAACTAAACATTTCCTTTCATAAAAAAAGAGGCTGGGATTTTCCCTGCCTCTTTTTTAGTGTTAAAACATAAATAATCAACTTTTTCACCCTTGAACACATTGATAAAAACATATTAATAATTATTAATATGTTTTTATAGTCTATTTTATCGTTACTACCCCATCATAACCTAGATTCTTGTTTAAGTATTTACGATCCCATCCGACAAATAATAGTTAAGAGATAATATATTTTTTAAGATATTTGGATTCTCAAGTACTCAGGAAGGGTAAGTATTTTGCTTGTTGGTAATATGAAAAATAATAAAAAAACGACAACGGGACCCTCCTCTCCAGCATTTCTCGGCCACAAACAAATGAATTTAAATTTGCTTACGCTTTCTTTCCCACCGGAAATGGAAAAAACCTTTTTTGATAACTATTTTGAGAAATCTCTTAACCTGATTAAAATCGGCCTTCTAACATGCTTTGTGTTTTTTAGCGTTTTTGGAATACTGGATGCTATCTTGCTACCGCAAATGAAAAAAACACTCTGGGTTATCCGATATGCCTTTATTTGCCCGTATCTCATGTTTCTTTTTGTCTTATCCTACTCCAAACATTTTAAGAAAATCATGCAGCCGGCAGTGGCTTTGGCAATGGTCTGGTGCGGACTAGGCATCATTGCCATGATCATAATCGCTCCTCCGCCGGTGAATTATTCATACTACGCAGGCTTGATTCTAGTTTTATATGGATTCAGTTTCATAAGAGTAAGATTCATTTGGTCAACACTTGCAGGCTGGACAATTGTAGGGGCCTATCAGATTGGTGCTATATTTTTAAGCAGCACACCTCTTCCGATCTTGATTAATAACAACTTTTTTTTTGTTACGGCTAATATCATAGGCATGTGTGCCAGCTATACAATAGAGTATTATTTTCGCAGAGATTTTTTCCTCGCCCGTTTACTTGAAGATGAGAAAGAAAAGGTCAAAAATATTAATCTTGAGCTGGAGCAAAGAGTCCAGAAACGAACAGCTCAGCTCAACAAAACAAACGAAGATTTACTTCGTGAAATGGAAGAACGAAAAAATGCAGAGAAAAAGCTGTTGCAGTCACAGAAAATGCAAGCAATCGGAACACTTGCCGGCGGCATTGCCCATGATTTTAATAACATCCTCACTGCCATTATCGGATATTCAGAACTTGGACTTTTTAAAAAGAAAATGGATGATAAAAAAACACAGTTTAGCTTTGAACAAATCCACAAAGCCGGTGAGCGCGCAAGAGACCTGGTTAAACAGATCCTGACATTCAGCCGTCAGGAAGAAGAGAAATATTTACCTGTAAATTTGGGCCCTATCATAAAGGAGACCCTGAAGCTGATACGTGCCACTATCCCTAAAAACATTGATATCAACAGCAGCATTAATGCTGAATCAGATCTAGTTCTTGCAAACTCAACACAAATCCACCAGGTATTAATGAACCTCTGCACAAATGCTGCTCATTCAATGAAAGACAAAGCAGGGGTTTTATCTATAACCCTGGAAGATACCTACTTAAGCAAAAAAACCAAAAACCACTCCATCAACCTTCAGGAAGGGCCTTACCTTGATCTGAAAATTACAGATACCGGAACAGGAATTGAACCTTCAGTTCTTGAACAAATCTTTGATCCTTTTTTTACCACAAAAAATCCCGGTGAAGGAACAGGCATGGGCCTTTCTGTGGTACACGGCATAATAGAAAGTCACGGAGGAACAATAACCATAGAAACTGAGCCTGACAAAGGATCAAACTTTCATATTCTCTTGCCAAAGATGAATACTACCAATAAAATCTCTTCTGAAACAACTATTGACATACCTACAGGCAGAGAACGCATTCTCTTTATTGACGATGAAGAAAGCGTGATAAACATAGGCAAGGAAATGCTTGAAGAATTCGGATATACAGTCACAATTGAAACAAGCCCCACTGAGGGATTAAATACTTTTTGCAATCACCCAACAAATTTTGATCTTGTCATCACTGACAAAAACATGCCTGACATGACAGGTTTTGAACTGGCAGAAAAAATGCTGCAGATACAACCCAACATCCCTATTATCCTTTGTTCCGGCTATAGCGATAGGACAGATATTAAAAAAGCCCGCGCCATGGGTTTTAAAGAATCAATTTCAAAACCACTGCTCATGAGCGAATTGGCGAATACTGTACGAGAAGTATTGGATAAAAATAAAATAACACAAACCTTATCAACCAACTAAACAAAACATAGATTGTAAACCGTTCAAGGAGGACAAACCAAATGAAAAGAATGTTTTTTTTAATCCCTTTATTCACCATAATTGTTTTCTCAAGCACGCTTGGTACAGCTTTTGGAGGGGAAGATGACTGTACGAACAAAAACTTGAGGAAAGAAAAAAAACTCAAGATACCGTTCTTTGACGGAATAAAATTTCAAATAACACAAGCAAACCCTAAATTGACAAATGCCAGCCACATTATCCATAACATAAACGATATTGCGAATACAGATCTCGACGACTGGGATGACATTAACATATTCACCTTAGATCTTGTTTTGTGGAAAGACCTCTCAAGATACTTCAAGGCAGACTTTGCAATAGCCGGAACAGTCGGTGAGCTTACAGATTCAGACTCAGCAAGTTTTTATGGGTTCATTCCAGCAGATCTAAGAATGCGCCAGAAATACAGCGCACTGATGTTGTGGACAAATCTTTATTACTACCCTTTTAAAACAAACTGCCGCAGCTACAAGTCCGGAAATATTATCGAGCCGTTTATAGCTGCCGGACTGGGATACACATTTTTTCGCAGCGAATCAACCTTTAAGATAAGAAATACTCCTGGAGGTTCTTACGATGGAAGAATAAGAAACAACTGGAACGGGAATGACTTTTCATACAAGATGATGACCGGATTCAACATAAATCCAGGAAACATCAACCCAAAACTTGAAGGATGGGTGGTTACCTTTTCTGCCTTTTATATATGGAACAGGATGAAGGGACATTCAAGCATTAATGATACTACCGGAACTAATCTCCTTCAGAGCCCCGCCAGAATGGACATTGATCTTACCGGTTACAATTTCTCTCTTGCAGTAGGTCACTACTTCTAGGTAAACTTATGATCATAGGCATCTTAAAAGAGATTAAAGATAATGAAAACAGGGTTGCCCTGACTCCTGAAGGAGCACAAAAATTAATCAGCTCCGCAAGTCAGGTGCTCATTGAACATGCCGCAGGAAACGGAAGTGGATTCCCAGATGAAACATATGTTAATGCCGGAGCCGAAATTTCCAGCAAAGCTGAAATATGCAAAAAAGCCGGACTTATTCTAAAAATAAAGGAGCCTCTTCCAGAAGAATACGAGATCTTCAGACCCGGACAAATGCTTTTCACTTTTTTTCATTTTGCCTCAAATAAAGCATTAACAGAAGCCATGGTAAATGCTTCTGTGACCTGCATTGCCTATGAAACAGTTGAAACAGAAGACAATACTGTACCGCTTCTTGCCCCAATGAGTATCGTAGCAGGAAAAATGGCCGCCATAGCTGCAGCAAACTACCTGTCCAAAGCATACGGAGGCAAAGGAGTTCTGGCAAGTCCTGTGGGAGCAGCACAGCCTGCACGCTTTCTGATCCTGGGTGCAGGTAACGCAGGCAAAGCTGCCGCTAAAGTGGCACAGGGAATGGGCGCTAGCGTAACTCTTATTGAAAAATCAGAAGAAGTTATTGAACTCTTAACAGAAATATTCCCAAAAGCATCTTTTGCAGTCTCAACTTCTACCAATATATCTGCTTACATAAAACAATCAGATGCCGTAATCGGAACAATTCACCTGCCAGGATCTCAACCACCAAAAATTGTTACAAGAAAAATGATAAAAACAATGGAAAAAGGATCTGTGCTGGTTGATGTTGCAATAGACCAGGGAGGCTGTTTTGAAACAAGCAGACCGACAACTCATTCTGATCCGGTCTATATTGAAGAAGACATGGTCCACTACTGCGTATCAAATATGCCAGGTGCTTTCCCTCGGAGCTCTACTCTCGCTTTAACCAGTGCCACCCTACCCTATGTGCTTGAATTGGCCCAAAAAAGTGAAAAGGCTTTTCAGAACAAAGAACTCTTAAAAGGATTAAACATCTATCAGGGAAAAGTAACTAATAAAAAAGTTGCTGAAGCTCATGACCTGGATTATACAAATGCCGAATCACTACTCCAGCAAAAACCATAACGAAATATTATTACAGTAAACTCTACACAGACCGTTAACAAAACCATAAAAGGAATTATTTTCAAATGGAAATTCTTGGAGACATTCTTACGACAATAAACAGCTTTGTCTGGGGCCAGTTCATGCTCATGCTTCTGGTGGGCACCGGAGTCATACTAACCATTATTCTAAGATTTATTAATATAAGAAAACTTCCCACAGCCCTAAAACTCATCTTTAAATCAATAAAACCGGAAAAAAAAGAAGGAGATATCACCCCCTTTCAGGCTCTCACCACAGCACTCTCCGCAACCGTCGGCACCGGAAACATTGCAGGAGTTGCAACCGCAATAACTCTGGGAGGTCCCGGCGCCATATTCTGGATGTGGGTGTGTGCTTTTTTTGGAATGGCCACCAAATACAGTGAGGCAGTTCTAGCTGTAAAATACCGCAGGACACTCGAGGACGGCACCATCTCCGGTGGTCCTATGGAATACATTTCAAGGGGTCTCGGCCTTAAGTGGCTGGGTGTTGTTTTTGCCATTTTTGGAGTAATCGCATCAATGGGTATCGGCAACATGGTACAGTCAAATTCAGTAGCCCTGGCTTTTAACGAAGCATTTGGTCTTCCAAATATCGCCACAGGCATTATCCTCTCAATCCTTACAGCTGCAGTCATTCTCGGCGGAATAAAAAGAATTGGCAATGTCACTGCAAAAATAATCCCCTTGATGGCTCTTTTTTATGTTGGTTTTGCCTTAATAATCATTATCACCAACATAACGGAAATACCTCACATCATTAACCTCATATTTAAACATGCATTCACACCCTGCGCTGCAGGCGGTGGATTTGCAGGTGCGGCAGTATCACAGGCAGTACGGTTCGGGTTTGCACGGGGAATTTTTTCAAACGAGGCAGGTCTTGGAAGCTCACCCATAGCTCACGCAGCAGCACAGACAGACAGCCCTGTCAGACAGGGTCTTATCGCCATGACAGAAGTATTCATCGATACCATTATTATCTGCTCCATGACGGCATTTATCATTCTCCTCTCAACGGATGTATGGCAAAGTGGACTTGAAAGTTCTGCACTAACCGCACACGCATTTAACACCTTTCTTCCGGGCATAGGCAAATACGTTGTTGCAATAAGTTTGGCAGCCTTTGCATACTCAACACTGTTAGGATGGTCTTATTACGGCGAAGAATGCATTGAATTTCTCTTTGGAATAAAGGCCCGGTTTCCATACAGGATAATTTTTTGCTGTCTTATTATTGCCGGAGCTTATGCAGAAGTTAAACTGGTATGGGATTTTTCAGATACGGCAAATGGCGCCATGGCCATTCCCAACCTGGTCGGTCTTCTGGGTCTGAGTTATGTGGTCTATCAAGAGACAATAAAATACTTTAAAAAGGATAAATAAAAATATACAGATTCCAAAGTTCACACACGGCAAACTACTCACCACGAACATTATGTAAAGGACCTTACAAGAATCAGAATCCTGTTTTTATTTCATCTGACAAAAATCTTCTATCAAATATCCCTATCAGTCAAATAATCATAATATCTTCTTTCAATATATTAACAAACATACTAATAATCAAAATTTTTATCGCCCATATTGACTTTTGACTACCGCAGAAATGTCAAGGCTGGCTGAGAAACTGTCAAAAAAAACCCGGAATAATGACTTTAGGATTCCTAAATATTTGATTTTACAATATATTTTTTAAAAAAATTTAGAAAATGGACTTTTGCGACAGTCTCTAAAGTTATATTAACCCGGACCGATCCTGTCAAAAATCAAGGTATCATTCTTTACAAAATTATTTGCGTTTATGAGTAAAATGAGCAAATATAGAATGCTATATAATATAAGTTAGATACATTAATTCTTAAAAAAATAAGCAAATGAACTATAAGAAACTAATTATTCTCACATTGATCCTTTTACTCTCATGTCCTTTTGGCCTAAAGCAAACGGTTGCAGGGGAAATTAGAAAAGCTGATTACTATCAAACAATTTCTGCTCTTCAGCAGCTATACAATGCCAAAATCATTGCTTCAATTACATATTCAGAACTTGCCCAAAAAGCTTTAGAAGAAAGAGATTACAGTTTGGCCTGCCTTCTCAGTGCCTTAAGTAAATCAGGGTCTGTTCATGCCAGAAATTTTAAATATATATTAAATTATCTGGGTGTTGGGATGAAAAATTTCCCTAAGCCAGATATTAAAATAAGTGACACAAGAGAAGATTTAAAATTTTCTCTCGCTGTAGAGCTTTCCGAAATTGACACTTATTATCCAAAATTAATTGAAAGAATAAAACCGGAAAGAAACGAAAGGGCATTAAAGGATATAACCTATGCCTGGAAAGTTGAAATTCAGCACAGGGATTTATTAAAAAAAATGGGGGCCTCCCTTTGGCCTCCCATTGGAAAGATTGTCGACAACTTAAAAGAAGCACAGGAATATCATGTATGCCAGAGATGTGGTTCAACCGTTCTTAAGCTTCCAGAAAAATCCTGTATTATTTGTGAAAGCCCCGTTTCAATGCATAAGCAAATAAAATTGCAGGTATTGTTTGATTTTATTAACGATGATACTAATAAACCTGATCAATCAAATAATCTTATTGGAGATTGTCAAAAGAAAGAGCCCCCCCAACTGAATGCCGTTCAAAATATAATAAAGCCCTTCCAACTAAAGCCTGTCCCGAGAATACATGAGTGGGCCATAACCTTTTTTACTCTAAATCCCAGCATTTTTGCCAACAAATCTCAATTTGCATATGAGCCAACAGGGCTTGAGGGAAGTATCCTGACTCACTATATAGAGCAGGAATTAAAATTAAGAATTGATCCCAAAATTCCAATCAAAGTGGGAAACATCCTTCCTGAATTGAAAAATAAAGAATATGTAGATGATAAAGATTATTTCATATCTTGTATTTCAGGGAAAATACAGGATTTATTAATAACTTCAAAAAAAAGTGAAACTTGGGGAGTTCTAAAAGTTAAATATATATTTGCAGAACAACGAATAAATTCTACATATAAATCAAGAGAAACAAAACAGATCCAAATAATTCCTGGCGACAACTCTACTGACAAAACGCCCGAAGCGATACTTGTACATAAAAATTTGACGCGGGAGGATATGGATAAACTATTGCAAAATGCAGCAAAAGAAATAGTTGACCGGGTTGTTTTGACACCTCCTTCTGTTCAGGAAAGAACAAAGTAAAATAATTACTGGAATAACGCATAACACTTCATGAGTTATTTCCGCATTCATATTGAGCTAATATTTTAGAATAAATAAGAACATGACAAACTCCAAACGAAAAATAACAATTCATTTTATTTTACCTATAGTTTGTGCATTGACGTTTCTTTTCCTTGACTGGAAGTTACCGCAATTCTCTTCAATGCTTTTTAGAGCACAGTACGATTTATATTTTAACTCTCAAAAAGCTTATCCTAACATTGATAACAGGTTAGTTTTTTTTATGATAGATGATCAAACCACAGATTGTCTGGGAGGATTCCCACTAAAAAGATCCTACAATCTAAGAATGATTAACAGCCTTCGTGCTTGTGGGGTTAACAATATAATATGGAATACAATTTTTGAAAACAAAGAGCTATCTGAAGACAGTTTAAAAATGGCTGAAGCCATGCAATACATACCCAATATCATTCCATTTGGAATAAGAATGCGCGAGAACTCTTTTAATGAAAACAATCAAAAAAGTATTAATAAAAAAATAATGATAAACCGGTTTACTTTTGACGCCTGGAAATACAGCGGGGACATTCCTGTGCCGGATGCCGAACCAAACCTAATGCCTGCGGAAATTTTTTTGAAGACAGCCAAGAATGCAGGACATGTTAAAGGAACATCGGATAGTGACGGCATTTGCCGCCGTATTCCATTAATTGTTAAATTTGATGATAGGCTCATTCCGTCTATTGTTTTAGCAGCTGCAATGGAAATCCTCCAGGTTCCGCATGATGATATTATTATAGATCCTGGTGGTTCAATAATTATCGGAACATCAAAGTTTGAAAGTCCTATACGAATCCCCATTGACCAGGACGGATACTTTTTCATAAACTATATTCCGGACTGGCTTGAATCTTTTGATGTCCGTCGATTTGTAAATCAGCTTGAATCTACTGAACAATTTCCGTTGGAAATGTCAGAGGGGCTGAAAGGGAAATCTGTTCTTGTTGGCGGTGTTTTAAGCCTTACAGATGATTTTGTTCTAACACCGGTACATTCATATTTGCCTGGTGCCGTTGTTACTTTAAATGCTATTAATAATATACTCACACGCCAGTTTATTACTATTGCAAAAGACCGGATTATTGTTTTATTCATATTCCTCCTCCCGTTATTATTATCCGTCATATACCTGTTCAAAAAACCTGTAATTTCAGTCATTGTAACCGCATTATTGATAGCGCTACCCATTGCAGCTTCATTCTGGATGTTTATGAGCTATGGTTACTATCTCCCTGTCGGTCTTCCACTTCTAACTTTGATCGTCACAGCCCTTCTGCTTGCTTTGGCTGAGCATTTTCGGCAATACAAACTAGCCAAAAATTATTCAGATATTCTTTCAAGGTTTGTATCTCCAGCACTTATGCACGAACTGAAAAAAACAGTCAATCGATCAGTTCTTCCGGGTGTGAGAAGGGTTGAACTTTCGGTAATGTTTATAGATATAGCGGGATTTACCTCCCTCACCCAACATAGTGAACCTGAGGAAATATCAACACTTCTTGATGAGATTTATCAAACTACAATGCAGGAACTTTTCCGTTATCAGGGAACCCTTGATAAATTTATTGGGGATGGCCTTCTGGCTTATTTTGGAGCACCCAAAACCATACAAGAGAAAGAAAAACAGGCTGCCAGAGCAGCCCTTGCAATAAGGGCACGAATTGAAGAAGCAAACAGCGTCTGGAATAAAAAGTATGGGAAAAAGATAGAGATGCGTTGCGGTATTGCAACAGGATATGTAACTGCCGGCTACTTTGGCGGCAAAAAATACGCTACTTATACAATTATTGGAAAAGCGGTAAACCTTGCCGCACGACTTGAAACATCTGCAAAAGTAGGGCAGATACTGATAGACTCTCACACTTCAAACCGTATCAGCAACGATTTTATCCTGAAGGAATTGGAACCAATAGGGTTAAAGGGAATTGCCTATCCTGTAAATTCATGGGACCTGATTGAAGAAAAGTAGGTTGATATATAATGAAGCGGAAAATGGTACTTGTTTAAAGCATGCCCTAATAAACATAACTGCCCTTTTTTATCTCAGTATCAGATAAAATTCTAACCTTAACCTCTGAAAAGTTTACTCTATTTTTTTTAACCCTCCCATATACGACTGAAGAACTTCAGGGATAAGCACACTACCGTCTGCCTGCTGAAAATTTTCCAGAACAGCAACCACTGTCCTTCCCACAGCAAGGCCCGAACCATTTAATGTATGCACAAATTCGGTCTTTTTCTCACCCTTTTTACGGTACCGGATACCGGCTCTTCTGGCCTGGAAATCTCCAAAATTACTGCATGAAGATATTTCCCGGTACACGCCCTGCCCCGGCAGCCAGACTTCAATATCATAGGTCTTGGAAGCAGAAAACCCGATGTCTCCGGAACAAAGGTTGACCACTCTGTAATGGATTCCCAGCCGTTTAAGGACCTCTTCCGCATTATTAAGCAGCCTCTCAAGCTCATCATAAGAGTCTTCCGGTTTTGAAAACTTCACCAGCTCTACCTTGTTAAACTGATGCTGACGGATAAGCCCTTTAGTGTCCTTACCGTAGGATCCGGCTTCTTTCCTGAAACAGGGAGTATGCGCTACGAAATAGACGGGGAGATCTTCTTCATTTAAGATCTCTTTCTGGAATATATTAGTCAGAGGAACTTCAGCAGTCGGAATCAGAAAATAATCCAGCCCTTCAAGTTTAAACAGATCATCCTCAAACTTGGGCAGCTGCCCGGTACCAGTCATGGTGGTTCTATTCGCAATAAATGGCGGGAGTATTTCAGTATAGTTATGATCTTCGGTATGCATGTCCAGCATAAAATTTATCAGTGCTCGCTCAAGCCGTGCGCCTGCTCCCTTGTAAAGACTGAAACGCGATCCCGCGATCTTTGAAGCCCTGTCAAAATCGAGTATACCCAGTTTTTCTCCAAGCTCCCAGTGCTCTTTTGGTTCAAACGAAAGCTGTGGAACTTCACCCCAGGTCCTGACTGTTTCATTATCCTCTTCAGTTCTGCCAACAGGGACAGAATCATGGGGCATATTGGGTATGATCAGCAGAAAATCATTTGTTTCCTGTTCAACATTTTTAAGTTCCTCATCCAGTGCCTTAACCTGTGATGACAGCTCTTTCATAGAAGCAAACACCGAAGGATCAACTTCTTTCTTTTCCTTTTTCAGCTTTGCGATCTCATCCGATGCGCGGTTCCGCTCAGCCCGTAAGGTTTCGATCTTGCCCAAAACTTCCCTTCTTTTTTCATCTATTGACAAAAAGACGGAAAGATCTATATCACTTCCACGGGCTTCAAGCTTCTGTTTAACAAGCTCACTGTTTCCCCTGATAAATTTAATATCCAGCATACTGCTACTCCGTTAAAAATAATAATTCTGCCATCTAATGGCTAATAGCTATTAGATGCTCTTATTGAGCCAGGTTTGAAATTCAGGATATCCTTCGACCTGCCACTTCTTCTCATAAACCTCACCTATAAAATATTCATAGAGCTGATCCAAGAGACCATTTAAGGCCTCTATGGAAAGCATACGATCAAAAAACCGTTCATCCATATCATTTGTCTGGGGCATATCTATCTTAAGGGAGGAAACCTCAAATCTTTCTGCCTTAAAATTAAAAGACCAGACATTAGCCCCCTGCTCTATTCTCAGTCTTGCCTCCCTGACTTTTTTACCGGAACGAATTGCCTGCCGAAGGTCATCAACCGTAAAATCATCCCCGGAATATGAAACAGTATTGGGCGGCGGTTCGCGGTCATCCGCCAGCACGATCCTTCCATCAAGCCAAAGCAAAAATTGATCATCGCTTCCCGGAATCATTATTACTCCGGCATTTTTATCACTCATATAGCAGATATACGTGATAAAATCCTTTCCAAAGCTGCATTCTTTTCTTAAATCATCTTTATCCATCGACAAAATCAACCCTTAAATTTTTTAAGCTTACGCTCTTATTTTGTTTAGTTACGATCTCTTCCGCAAGGTCATAGGGTACCAGAGGAACTAGTTTCACATCAAACGATCTGTAGAAAAAAGTGATAAATTCATCATTTGCGCTTTTGGAATTTGAAAAAAAGAATATCTCCTCTGTTTTGGTATTCCAACACACATCATATACAACCGGTGTGGGTAAGGCTTTTTTTAAAAGACTTTGCCACACCTCTTCTTTGAGCATATCCCGGTCCTGCTTTGCAAGCTTCTCTTTGCCTGAGTTCTCCTTAAACTTTATTTCTTCACCCAGAAAGGCTGCCTTCGCTGCAAGTGCGGGTATACGCCGTGTATCGACCCTGAGTGCGAAAGCCAGATAGGGTTCCTTTGAAAAATGCATATCATCAAAAAATGTTGATGCCATGTTTTCCGCTGACACCCACCCCATGGACTTCTCCGTTATGGTAGCCGGGTTAATCTCTTTAAAAGGAAACTCTTTCAGCTTTTCAAGCACAAACTCTTTTATATTGTCAGGGAGCTTATCACCTGTCCTGTAACGCTGATAACTTGCGGCTCCGGTATAAATACCCATCTTCTCTCCATTTTTTCTAACAGTCCCGCTTATTCAAACAAAAAAACATGTAATAATTGAACTTAGGATATTACATCCAAGAGCCATAAATATCAAGCAGGAATAATAAAAAATGGACCCTCGACAAAATCTGTGGGTAACGAATAAAGGTTAATGAATGTAACTATTTGAAATTATATTTGTTTTTAGGGTTTTTGGTTTATGATTTTTAGACTTTGGCTTTTTAAGGGTTTTAAAACCCATACAATACAGCCGAACGGAGTGTTTGACTGTGGAAGAAGGATCCAAACTGTCTGAGCGAAGCAAGTTTTTGGGCCCGCCACAGACAAATGCGGGAGTGAGGGAAGCCGAAGGCCAAAATTGTGGGCGGCCTTTCTTTTGCTTCGTTTCCTTTGGCCGCCAAAGAAAATGAAGGAATAAAGTTTCTAATAATATCTATATGTTTACACACAGATTTTGTCGACGACCTCTTTCTTCTTTGACATATTTCACTAAATCATTATATATTTAAAAATTAAGCACGGCTATTACCCGCAACTACTAAAAAGGAAAAACGCTATGGATATCATCACCCACAATAAAATAGACTTCTCCCTTTGCGGAAAACCCCTTTTAACTGAAAAGGATTTCAGCAAAGTTGAGCTTAAAACCTCTGATCAAATGTCAGTGGATCAAACAGAACTTGTGCACGGAGGATTTATCTTTGGACTGGCTGACCATGCTGCAATGATAGCAGTTAACCATCCGAATGTGGTACTGGGCGCTGCAGAGGTAAAATTTTTAAGACCTGTTAAAGCAGGAGAAACAGTTATTGCAGAAGCAAAAGTTGTAGAAAAGAAAGACAAAAAAAATTCTGTGACAGTCTCTGTTTCAAGGGGAGAAGAAATAGTTTTTGAAGGGATGTTTACCTGTTTTGTACTTAAAAAACATGTTCTTGGGTAATTAACGTTTGTCATCCCCCCTCTTACGACATCCCGGGCCTTTTCTTGAGCATTTGCCCCCCGAACGTCGAACATCGAACGCCCAACATCGAATTTTGAATAAAAAACGGAAATATGACAAAATTGAAGAATGACCTTAAAGAACGGCTGCTTAGTTTTTCGTGGCTAGCATCAAAAGAACTGCAAAGAAGAAATAATAAATGAACATCGAACATTCATTTTTAAAATTAAGTTGATCCTTAAGATTGGTTTTTCATTCAACGTTGGACGTTCATTTTTTAAGACCATTTTTCCACGATTCAATGTCAGCAAGCGCTCTTTCTCCATAAAGCTTTTTCCTGATTTTTTTCGGCGCTCTCTTTTCAAGAGAAGGAAGAATTCCAAAATTGGCATTCATCGGCTGAAACTTTTTCACAGTAAGATCTGTAATATAGGAAAGAAGCCCGCCGGTAACAGTTGTCTGTGGAGGAACTTCCGTATCAAGCCCCATAACATACCTTGATGCTGTTATTCCGGCAACAAAACCGGTGGATGTTGACTCTATATATCCCTCAACCCCTGTTATCTGTCCGGCAAAGAAAATATTAGGCATTTTTTTCATCTGAAGGGTGTTTTTAAGAAGCTCTGGAGAATGGATAAAAGTATTACGGTGCAGGCTGCCATACCGCGCAAAAGCAGCATTTTCAAGACCCGGGATCATGGCAAACACCCTTTTCTGCTCAGGCCATTTTAACCGTGTCTGAAACCCCACTATATTATATATGGAGGCTTTCCTGTTCTCCTGCCTCAGCTGAACCACAGCATAGGGCTGTCTACCTGTATTCGGGTCAATCAGTCCAACCGGCTTCATGGGACCATATGCAAGGGTCTCAACCCCTCTTTCTGCCATTACTTCAACAGGCATACATCCCTCAAACGGGGTTAAGGTCTCAAACTCCTTTAGAGGAACCTTTTCCGAGTTGATAAGCTCCTCAATAAATCTATAATACTCCTCTTTCGACATGGGGCAGTTAATATAGTCTGCCTCGCCCTTATCATATCTTGTCGCTGCAAAGGTCTTTTCATTGTCAATTGAATCAGCTTCAATAATCGGGGCTATTGCATCATGAAAATACAAAAACGCATCACCTGTAATTTTTTTTATATCATCAACCAGACAATCTGAGGTTAAGGGCCCTGAAGCAATAATTACGGTTTTATCCCTGGGAATTTCCTTAACTTCTCCTCTTACAACAGTAATCCCTGGATGCCCTTCTACTTGTCTGGTAATACTTTCTGAAAACTGTTCTCTGTCAACAGCCAGAGCTCCTCCGGCAGGAACTCTGGTTTTATCAGCCTGTTCAACAATAAGAGACCCAAGCCTGCGCAGCTCTTCTTTGAGTACCCCTGATGCGTTTTCAAGGCTGTCAGAACGCAAAGAGTTGCTGCAAACCAGCTCAGCAAGATTTTGACTCTTGTGTGCGGGAGAAAAAAGATCCGGTTTCATTTCATAAAGGAAGACACTGCATCCTGTTTTTGCAGCCTGCCATGCAGCCTCACAACCAGCCAGTCCACCGCCGATTATGTGAATTTCTTTATCTTGATTCACAAAAATATACCTTCTAATATAAAATCAAATTATTTCTTAAACATTGAATTATGAATGGAAAAAATAAAGGAACTATCAGAACAAATAATCATTTAATCTTTGAAGTTGTTTTTTAATTCAGCGTTGGACGTTCGATGTTCAATGTTGGACGTGCATCTTTTAGATAATCTAAAAAAGGATTCTAACTTAATCTGCGTCTCTTTTGTACTTGCAGGATTTTACAGGACACTTGATCAGGTGACCAGAGCGTTTGGTGGTGTTATCCACAAGAACCGGATAACCGCAGTCAGGACAGGGTTCATTGATCGGCTTATCCCATGATGCAAATTTACACTTGGGGTAATTTGAACAGCTGAAAAATATTTTCCCGCGACGGCTCTTTTTTTCCATCACCTCACCGTCTGAACAGTCAGGACAGTTTATCCCCAGAGAAACCGGTTTATTAAGAGGCCTGATAAATTTACAATCAGGATATTTTGAGCATCCGTAAAAGGGTCCGTATTTCCCCTGTTTCATGACCAGTTCGTTTCCGCATTTTCCGCATTTTTCATCAATAACAGGATTTTCCTCGCCATCTTCACCCTTTGGAAGTTCAAGAGATCTCACAAATTTACAGTCAGGAAAACCGCTGCACGCATAAAACCTTCCATACTTACCCAGTTTAATAACCAGCGGTTTTTTACATTCCGGACAGGTCTCATCAGTTTTTTCTGTGGTCACATCAGATTTTTGAACTTCTTCTTCTTTCTGACCAATTAGTGAAATAAAAGGCTGCCAGAATTCCTTTATCGCAGGCTTCCACTCTGCCTCACCCCTTGATATCGAATCGAGCCTGTCTTCAAGATACGATGTGAAAGTATAATCCACATACTTTGAAAAATGCTTTACCAGAAGATCATTAACCACCATGCCAATATCTTCGGGAAAAAAACGTTTTTTAACAAGCTTTACATATTCCCTGTCCTGCAGAACATTTACGATCGATGCATAGGTTGACGGTCTGCCAATGCCATACTCTTCAAGAGTCTTTATCAGAGAAGCTTCGGTATATCTTGGAGGCGGCTGGGTAAAATGCTGTTCAGGAAGAAGCTTTAAAAGATCAAGCACCTGTTTTTCTTCAAGAGGAGGAAGCATTCCAGCCTCCTTTTCATCACCAGTATCGTCCTTACCCTCAATATAAAGCTTCATAAAACCAGGAAATCTTATGGTGGAACCTGTGATTCTGAAAGTATATTCATCCTTCGCAGTTATATCAATCGAAACAGAATCAAGGATTGCTCTTGCCATCTGGCTGGCTACAGCCCGTTTCCATATCAGGCTGTAAAGTTTATACTGATCTGGAGTTAAAGATGATTTTATCTCATCCGGAATAAAGGTTGCATCAGTAGGCCTGATTGCTTCATGCGCCTCCTGAACATTCTTTGATTTGGACGAAAAGACCCGGGGAGTCTTTAACGCATAATCTTCCCCATACTCTTTTGTAATAACTGTATGTATATCACTTACCGCAGAAGCAGCCAACTGCACACTGTCTGTTCTCATATATGTAATCAGACCCATGGTTCCCGTGCCCACATCAATACCCTCATAAAGTTTCTGGGCTGTGGACATGGTTCGCCTGGCGGAAAAACCAAGCTTTCGCGAGGCTTCCTGCTGAAGCGTACTTGTTATAAAAGGAGGAGGAGGCGTTCTTTTTATTTCGCGCTTTTTAATTTTAGAAACAATATACTCGGCAGCTTCAAGCTGTGCAACAATCTCATTTGCCTGTTCTTCATTTTTTATCGCAAGCTTGTCAAGCTTTTCACCTTTAATCTGAATAAGCTGTGCCTCAAAAGGGCTCTCAATGTCTTTTGGAGTAAGACGGGCTTTAACAGACCAGTACTCATCAGTCACAAAAGCTTTTATCTCTGATTCTCTTTCACAGATGACACGAAGCGCAACAGACTGAACCCTGCCGGCAGAAAGACCATAACGAATTTTTTTCCACAGGAAAGGACTTAAATTAAAACCGACAAGATAATCCAGCACAACCCTGGCCTGCTGAGCATTAACAAGATCAATGGCAATATCACCGGGATTCCGAAGCGATTCATTTATTGCTTCTTTTGTGATCTCGTGGAAAGTAATCCTTTTCACATTATACTTGGGCCCCTTGCTTGTTTGTTTATCAAGCTTTAGTGCCGACACAAGATGCCAGGCAATGGCCTCTCCTTCCCGGTCAAGGTCAGTAGCAAGGTATACTGTGTCACAGCCCTTTAATGATTTATTGAGTTCTTTCAGATATTTTTTACTTCTTGGAATAATATCGTATTTAGGGATAACATCATCTCCGATATCGACAGAACCGGGCTTACTGGGCAATGCCCGGACATGGCCCACACAGGCTTCAACCCTGTAGTCTTTCCCCAAGAACTTTGATATTGTTTTTGCCTTGGCAGGAGACTCAACAATTACAAGCGATTTTCCCATTTTAATCAATCACCACTTAACTATTCGTTAGCGTTTAAAATATCTTCTCAAGGTTAGTAGTAGTTTCTAACATTCTAGACAACGTTTGTCAAAGGGACTTTTAACACTTTGTAAACATTTTTCCAGGCAGTTGTTTCAATATTTCGCTCAATTCAAGATCAAGAAGCAATGCCGAAATCCTGCCGCTTGAAAAACCTGTTTTTATAATAATATGATCAATATGTATTGGCTCATCCTGAAAAATATCATAAATCTTTAAAAGTTCAGGGCTAAGTCCCTGAATCACATTCTTATTTTCTTTTATAGGTTTAACTGTAATATTTAGTTCTTCAACTATATCATTGGCATTATCAACCAGTTTTGCACCACTTTTAAGCAAAGAATGTGTTCCCTTTGCTTTATATGAATAAACATTTCCAGGCACTGCATAAACATCACGTCCCTGATCTAAAGCAAGTTTTGCAGTTATAAGTGACCCGCTTTTTGGACTGGCCTCTACCACCAGAACCCCGAGTGAAAACCCGCTGATAATCCTGTTTCTTGGCGGAAAGTTATAGCTGTTTGGCCGGGTTCCCAAAGGATACTCAGAAACAACAGCGCCATTTTCAGTTATTTTTTCAAAGAGCCGCTTATTCTCAGGAGGATAAATAACATCCAGCCCAGATCCAAGCACCGCAACAGTCCTGCCTCCACCCTGAATTGCGGCCATATGCGCCGCAGAATCAATTCCACGCGCCATTCCGCTTACAATCGTAATCCCTAAGGAAGAAAGATTTCTGCTTATCTCCTGAGTGACCTTTATCCCATATTCAGATGCATTTCTTGAACCCACAACGGCCACTGAATTCTTGTCCTCCTCAACAAAACTGCCTTTCACATACAAAAAAGGAGGCGGATCATAAATATTCTTTAGATTCTCAGGATAATCAGGGGAATTAAGAGTAATAATATTAATTTCTTTTGACAGAATCTCATCAAGTTCCCTGTCTATCTCATCCGTTGGCTTAAAGGCTGTTATAGCTTCAACAGCCTTGATACTAATGCCTTCTACATTTTTCAGCTCTTCAAAAGACGCATTAAAAATTTTTTCGGGAGACTTAAAATGATTTATTAAAATTTTATAAATTACATTTCCAACACCGCAGACCTGCCGCAGAGCAACCCAGTAATAAAGCTCTTGCACAAAAAATCACCATTAAATGGATTAAAAAATTAAGCTCAAATTATTATCGTTATATACAAAACATGTTAAAAAATAATTATTAATGAAAATAATACAGGCTAATTTTTACTGAAAACATACCACTAATTATTAAAATAAAAATCTCTTCATACTATTCGTCTAATATACAGGCATATTATTATAAATCAATAAAAACAGCGTGCTTTTCAAACATCTCTGAATTAAGAAAACATATTCGACATCTTTGTGTTAACATTTAACTTTCGTTTGTCAATCACCTTCCCGGCTATACGCCGGACAGAAGAAAAACTGCCAAAGCATATCAAGAGATATTTACCAGATCGTTGCTATTTTAATATTTTATCTTCTTATCCTTTAAGTTTTTATCTGAAAAAAACCCTGCATATTAATTATACGCAGGGTATCGTAAGGTCATTGTAAAAAAGTAAATCATTTGCAAAGCAGGGCGTACTCAAAATGTCATTCATCATCCTTGCTGTAATAACCATCCTGATAAAGTCTTTCATCATCTTTTCTCTGGAGATTTACAAGATAAACACATAAAACAATAATTGCCCAGAGAGCAATAAGCCCGTAAACCCTTATTCTACTTACTTCTCTTGCATTATTAACTTCTGAAAGGGTTATTTCTACAGGGCCCTCATCCGTGTCATCTTTTACCTCAACCGCTTCAAGAGTAGATATTTCTTGTTCCGTACAGAAACCGGTTAGTGTCCCGATCGTAATAAAAGAGACCATTAAAAACAAAAAGGTTACAGAAAATAATTTTATGAAACCTGGTATATTAAAACGACTCATTATCGTCTCCCGCCTTAATTAAAGATAACCGATTACAGTACAAACAACAAAAACAATAAGACTTATTACACCGATAAACGTAAATATAGGGCTAAGCTCATTCTTTTGAGACTTCCAGTCAACAAATGGAACAAAGGCGATAAAACCCGCTGCCATTGAAAGAACCACTATCCCGAAAATCTCACCCTCAATACCCATCACATATGTCGGTATCCATTTTAAGATCTGATACACCCAGAGAAAAAACCAGTCCGGTTTTACCCCGTCAGGCGCCGGCTTCAAAAAATCAATATCCGGATCCAGACCTGAGGGCATCAGGACAGCCAGGGTCACCACGACCCCCAGAAGAATAAGACAGTTCACCACATCATGCCACAATAGATGCGGAAACATCGGTTTATACGGTATCTTCTTCTTTTTCTTCTCCATCTCTTTTTCAACAGAAACCGGAACACTCATACCATGAAGCTGTACCAGCAGAACATGCACCCCGATAACAATTAACAGGGCAAGAGGAAGGATTCCCACGTGCATTGCAAAAAAGCGGTTAAGGGTATGCGCACCCACAGTCGCACCGCCGCGCAGAAACTCCATGGCATACTCGCCCACCACCGGAATGGCGCCCGGAATTTCAGTACCAACGTTTAACGCAAAAAATGCCCGCTCATCAAAAGGAAGAACATAGCCGCTGTATCCGAGGAAAAGTACCAGAAGCAGCATCAGCATACCGGTAAGCCAGGTAATTTCTCTGGGTTTACGGTAAGCTTTTACGATCAGGGTTGAAAAGAAATGAACAAACACAACCACAATCATAATATTGCTTGACCAGTGATGGACTGAACGGATCAGCCATCCATAAGGCACATTCACCATGATCTCTTTCACACTCTGATATGCAGCATCAGCAGAGGGCTTGTAGAAAAAGAGAAGCAAAGGACCGGTCACCAGCTGTATCAGCAGTAAGAACAGAAGCATTCCACCCATATAATACCAGATTGTATGGCGGTGCTGGGGAACCATTTTTTTACGGGCAAGAGATAGTATTGAACCCAGCCCGATACGTTGACTTATTTCATCGATAACATTAATCATTTTTTAGTTTCTTCCGTACAATTGATGGTTATACGTGATTATTCTCTTTTTTTTCATCAAATGAAACGATCAGCTGTTCACCTTCTATTTTCATATCGAACTCAGGAAGCGGTCTGGGAGGCGGACCCTGAATATTTACACCAAGATCATTAAAATATCCGTCGTGACAGGCACAGTAAAACTTTTTGGACTTCGGTTTATACTGAACATTACAGTCAAGATGCGTACACTTTGCGGAAAAGATCCTTAGATCACCCTCCGCTGTCTTTAAAAGAACCGCTGGAATATAACCATATCTGAAATACGATACAGAATTCGGCAACATCTTATCAATATCCGCGATCGCTATTTTAACCGCCTTGGGAAGCGGCAGCTTTTTCTTATGAAAAAGAAAACGAACCACCGGGTTTGCAACATAAACAGTCAGTGCAGTAAGCGCACCGCCAATCAAACCGGTTAAAAACCATCGCCGCGAGAGTAATGACTCCTTGAGTTTCATCTTGTCTCCTATTACTTTACCAGCCGGAAGAATTTTTTAAATCTATATTTTATCAGCCTGCGCCTGAGTGCCTCAATCGTATCCGTCGGCCGGATATCCTTTGGACAGGCATCAATACATCTGAAGATGGTATGACAGGCCCATAATCCCTTGGGGCTGTCGACTTTTTCCAGGAACTTATCCCCTCTCTGATCACGGGAGTCTTCCATATAGCGGAAAAGTTTTGCTATAGCAGCCGGACCCAGATATTTCTCATCCATACCCAAAACCGGGCAGGCTCCATAACAGCAGGCACAGAGAATACAGTTAATATACGGATCCAGTTTATTCACCTGTTCAGGTGACTGATGTCTTTCCTTTTCCGGTTGTTTTTCTTCATCTACGTGGAGCCACGGTTCTACCTTCTGGTATGCGTCCCAGAATGGCTTCATGTCCACCACCAAGTCCTTGATAATATCCATATTCGGCAGAGGTTCAATCAGCACCTGATCACCGATAAGCGTTGAAAGCTGGGTTCTGCAAGCCAGCACAGGCGCACCGTTTACCACCATACCACAGGAACCGCAAACAGCGCTTCGGCAGGAAAAACGAAATGCCAGGCTGTCATCGTCTACTTCCTGTATGCTCAAAAGGGCTTCAAGTACGGTTGTACCCCGAGGACAATCTTTCACAATGGTATCGTAATACGATTCCTTATCAAGATCAGGATTGAAGCGGAATATTTTAAAAGTATATTTAGTATTTTCGTTCTTTAGGCTCATAATCCGTTATCTCCACATCAGTGTAGCTGAATTTTGGTCCCTCAAGAGAATATTCAGCTTTCGTGTGTTTCAACCAGTTTTTATCATCGCGTCCCGGAAAATCAAGCCTCCAGTGGGCACCGCGACATTCTTCTCTGGGAATCGCACCCGCCACGATCATCTCTGCCATATCCAGCATTCCCCGCAATTCAAGAACATTCATCAGACCCGGATTATACCGGCGCGAAGAACCATTTTGAATGGCAACATTTTTATATCTTTCTTTAAGATCTTTTACTTTCGTATAGGCTTCTTCAAGAAGCTTTTTCTCTCTAAACACACCGCATTTATGAAATACAGTCTCCCGCATCTCATTTAGAATCGTTCCCACGGTCTCACCGGTCCGGTCACGGGAAATAAGTCTGGCTATATGTTCTTCCTGCTTTTTAAGCTCTGCATTCAGAACAGCTGTATCCGGCTCAGCTGCACCACCTTCAAGATATCGGGGGATAGCCTCACCCACAAGTTTCCCAAAAACCGTAGTATCCAGAAGCGAGTTACCGCCCAGACGGTTAGCGCCATGAACCGAGACACAGGCGCATTCACCGGCAGCATAAAGACCTTTAAGTCTTGTTTCACCATGAACATTTGTATCAATACCGCCCATGGAATAATGCTGGCCCGGCTGAATCGGAACCGGTTCATCAATAGGTTCAACCCCGCCAAAATCAAGGGCTATTTCTCTGATCCCCGGAAGTCTTTCAAGTATTTTTTCTCTGCCGAGATGCCTTAAATCCAGATGAACATACTCATCATTAAAACCGCGGCCTTCATTAATCTCTGTCTGGATGCTTCGTGCAACGATATCTCTGGGGGCAAGTTCCATGACTGACGGCGCATATTTTTCCATAAAACGCTCACCCTTATTATTCACCAGATAACCGCCCTCACCTCTTGCACCTTCACTCATCAGGATATTGGTTCCGTAAAGCGTGGTGGGATGAAACTGAACAAATTCCATATCTTCAATGGGCACACCGGCCTCATAGGCCAGCGCAATCCCTGAACCGGTACAGATCAGTGCATTACTGCTGCGGGAAAAAATACGGCCGTATCCGCCGGTGGCAAGAACAACCGTCTTCGCGCTGATCACTTCCAGCCTGCCGGTTGACATTTCCATTGCAACCACACCGTGAATACGATCATTTTCAACAGCCAGAGAAATTGCGAGCCATTCTTCATAAACTTTAACACCTGTCTGAACAGATCTCTCATAAAGAGTATGAAGCGCCATATGTCCGGAACGGTCAGCAGCATAACAACAACGGGGATAACCCGCTCCGCCGAAGGGACGCTGTGCGATCTTTCCATTTTCAAGTCTGCTCCATGGGCAGCCCCAGTGTTCCAACTCATACACCAGAAGCGGCGCCTGCTCACACATGGTTTTCACTGCAGGCTGGTCTGCCAGGTAATCACTACCCTTGACCGTATCAAAGGTATGCTTTTCGGTAGTATCGTCTTTTGAGCCATCAACATTTGCAAGCGCTGCATTCATGCCGCCCTGGGCCGCAATAGAGTGAGAGCGAACCGGATGCACTTTTGTCAAAACAGCGGTATCATACTTTTCCGAAACACCTACAGCGGCCCGAAGTCCTGCCAGCCCTGCGCCTATTACCAATACATCATGTTTAATCATGAGTCTTTTTATCCTCTGCTTTTTAATTAGAAGCTAACTTGAAAGATCCTGTCTCAGTCAAACAGCCACATAAAACAAACAAAAATATAGGCTGCCAAACCAATAGCAGACAGTCCCCAGAAGAGTTCCTTTTCTTTCTTAATTCCAAGATCAACCAGACACGTTCTTAAACCGTACAGGCTATGATAGAGAAAGAGGAATATGACCACAAGATCCGCGCCCAGGTTGCTGTGCAGAGTTGTCCAGTAGGGGACGACATCTTCGCCAAAAGAACCGGCTACGCCAAATCCGCTGTACATCTTAAACCCGATTAAAAGGATCAGAAGTAATCCGCTAATCCTGTGAAAGACCCATACAAACATATTCATACCCTCCGAAAAGTCATTGTTTTATAGGAAACTAAAGTAAAAATTATTAACACGAAGCTTATGTTTTTGCAATAAAAATCAGACATTTTAACCCATTTTTAAAGAAAAATACACAAGAGGTCTTATAGTTGGTACAGAATTTACACGGATAGCCACTTTTTTGTAAATTTGAACCAATGACCTTATATTATAGATGAGCAAAAGGAATGCCCTTTACGAATACCAGCGACCATTTTGGTTCTTAAAGGTACTTTAATAATATTAAAGGCAATTCAGACAGATATTATAAAATACAAATATAAACTAATCGTTATTTTAGAAGATATTTAATATGAACACCCTAAAAGAAGCAACCATAGAGACAATCTAACGCATTCCTGATGGCTGCACTGCTGAAGATATAATGTATGAAATAAACTTTGTATCCCAAATTCTTGAAGGCTTACAGGATGCTGAAGATAGAAATTTTATATCCACGGATAAATTGCTTGCCAAGTTAAATGCATGGCAACTTTAACAAAGAAGATGAACTATAAACCCGAGGGTGTAGGAAATTCTGTGTAAATGATTAATTGAGGTATAATAATTAATCATTACAAAGGAGGACTACACATGGCAATAAGAGATGAATTACTGGACGAACTTTTAAAGGAGTACAAAGATCCTG
>Ga0307988_1000161_pt1 | contig 52275 bp, 43 predicted proteins | sample EllFjometagen183_FD_203166 | JGI IMG/M metagenome (GOLD analysis project Ga0307988, IMG submission 203166) | Marine microbial communities from Ellis Fjord, Antarctic Ocean - #183 | ecosystem: Environmental > Aquatic > Marine > Unclassified | place: Southern Ocean | collected 2014-10-08 | reverse complement strand
GCCTCAAGTTTACTTCAGACTATATAATTTTACAATTATATTTTAAAAATTTAGAATCATCAGACATCAGTACAAACTTATTGACAAGGGCTTGTGCAATTATCATCCGATCAAAAGGATCTTTATGATAAAATGGTAATTCCCCCAGAGCCATAGCATGGATTCCTGCAAAATCCAATACATCAATCTGCATTTTCTTCATCATTTCAATGGGATCAAACTCAATATTAATTTTACCAATGGAAGATTTGATCATAAGCTCTGCTATACTCATAGCGCTTAAGAAGACTTCATTTGCAGGTGACTCCAGTTCATAACGTCTTTTATCGTTGATTTTTTCAGGGCATGACAGCATCCATAAAAAAATATGTGTGTCAATTAATATTTTCACACCTGCTCACCATAAAACATGATATTGATTTCTTCATCCTCATCCATAAAATCATCAGGGATATCAATCAACCCTTTAAGCAGCCCCAATCTGCGCTTTGCTTTTGGTTTATGAACCACTATCTCGACAAGGGGCAAATTATTCTTGGCAATTATTACTTCCTCACCGTGATATGCCATATCAACAAGCTTTGAAAGGTTTGCCTTGGCTTCAGATATATTTATAATCATTGTGCACTCCTGTGTTGAAAAATCATTAAGTCATGCATGGCTGTTTAGATCAACAATAGCTATTTAGGTCAACTTAGTCAAGTTCATATTAAACCCGAAAAAGGGTCATTGGGTTAGATCAGCATTTAGCGGATTTGGCAATATCGCCAAATCCGCTAAATGACAGTGGAACTATATCCGAGTCAGTCGAAAATAATCCAGATACAAAACATATCTTTTGTCAGGATGGGACATGAAAAACAGAAATCTGTAAATATTTTTCAAATCAAGGAATCTTTTTGTCCCTGATGTTTTAAGGCTGTCCAGGGGTATATTAACCTGGTTTGACCCAGGCACCAGCACAAAGCTTTTATTATACCTGTCATTGTATTCCAGCATCTTTTTTGTCATCAATTCTTAACACCATGCTAACAGCTTCAGACAAAGGATTATAAACCTCAAAGCAGAAGGCATTATACCCTCTCCAGTCATTATGTTTCAATGCAGGAGAAAGCCCTGGATATGATGAAGGAAACAATTCAAGCTTAAAGGATTTTTTACCCTGAACCGCATATAAATCTGAAAGAGAAAAACGGGTGCGGCATTTCCAGTGGAATTTTTCAAAAACATATTCTGATTCAAAATCAAACAGCACCAGTTCTTTATCATTAGTTTTTTCACAGGCCACCATAAAAAACAGACAAACAACGACTATAAAACTATTTTTAACCATACTGCTCACCCTAAAACCTGAACACCACTATTTCTGGTGGACAGAAAAGCCGGAAATCCTAATTACTCATTTTTATCAATTCCACAATCTTATATTATAATAAATAAGAATATTTTGTACTTTTGGGCGCAACATAAAATCCACCATTATCATCGCAAAATTTTTCATTTCAACCCACACTGCCCTGTGCACCTTTCCCAACCAGTCCTTTCTTTTAATCTCGATGCTCAGACAAGGATAAAACCTATTTAGTGATTTCCTTAAAAGTATTCTAAGTCCTGATACTGAGACAAGGCAAACCAATCGAAATTAATCCTTGATCACAGCGGCACTTTACGGTAAAGGATAATGAGCATTATTATGGTATTTGGTATTAAAATAAAAATGCCATGGGTTAATGCAGTTTTTTCTTCCAATTCATTGAGAATAATTATGTGTGGTATTGCCGGAATATTACAAACAAATCATGATCAGGACAATCAGAGAAACAATATTACCAATATGACCTCGACGCTTTCCCACCGTGGACCAGACGGATGGGGAATCTATCTTTCCCGGCACATAGCATTAGGACACACCAGGCTATCTATTATTGACCTGAATAGTGGCGACCAGCCCATGATGTCTGACCGTTATGCTATTTCCTACAACGGTGAGATATACAATTATAGAGAGTTACGACTGGAAATGGAATCCCGCCATGGCATTCGATTTAAAACAACCAGTGACACTGAAGTGGTCCTCAAATCATTTGAAGTTTATGGGCCAGATGCTTTAAAAAAATTTAACGGGCAGTTCGCTTTATTACTCTGGGACAGAAAAGAAAAAAGACTTCTTATCGCACGCGACCGATATGGAATCAGACCGCTGTATATCTTATCTCACCAAAACAACTATTATTTTGCATCTGAGCTGAAAGCTTTTGACACAATCCCTGATTTTCAACGTAAATACAACGTAAATAATCTTTTTGACCATGCTTTATTATGGAATACGCTGGACAACTCAACTGTGTATCGGAATGTCCGCAGTTTACCGGCTGGGACTTTCGAAATTTATCAGATAGATCATCCTACCCGCCTTTCTCGTTATTATGAGATAGGAGAATCTGAAGGAAATTCTCCGCCCGACATTGAAGGTGCTGTTGAAAAATTTACCGCTCTCCTTGATGATTCTGTCAAACTCAGACTTCGTAGCGATGTGCCGGTAGGTACGTACTTAAGCGGTGGTATAGACTCGTCCATCATAACGTATCTAACCTCACAGCATAATAAAGAAAAATTCAAAACTTTCTCTGTTTCTTTTGCAGACAAAAATTTTGATGAGTCTTTTTTCCAAAAAGAAATGGTTACTCGGCTTAACTCAAATCATTTTGACTTAGAGGTAGATTATAAAGCGATTAATGACAACTTTTTGGAAGCAATTTATCATTTTGAAAGACCTGTTTTCCGTACAGCCCCCTTACCATTATTTCTTTTGTCCCAAATGGTTGAAGCGGAGGGAATCAAAGTTGTTTTAACTGGTGAAGGTGCTGATGAAATTCTTTTCGGTTATGATTCCTTTAAAGAATTGAAGCTACTCGAGTTTTGGTCCAGACAACCGGATTCAACATTACGCCCTCAATTGATAAAAAGATTATACCCGCACCTCCAGCATTACAAAGATCCTAAAAGATTTGGTTTGATAAAAATGTATTATGAAGGATTTTTAAGCGACTATGGAAATGAATTAACAGGGTTGAACATCCGCGTTCATAACAACAAATCACTTGCAAATTACTTTAACAAAGATTTCCACATTTCTTTTAATAAAGAAAAACTCATCGAAAAAGTTAAATCAATTTTACCAAGCAATTTTCACAACTGGACTTTACTTCAAAAAAACCAATTCCTGGAAATTAAAACATTATTATCCGGCTATCTTCTTTCCTCCCAAGGAGACAGAATGTCAATGGCCCACGGTGTAGAAGGCCGATATCCGTTTCTTGATCATCGTTTAGTAGAAAGTCTTTTTTACTATCAGGACAAATTTAAATTAAATGGCTTCAAACAAAAATATATATTAGGAAAAGCCTACAAAGCTGAAATACCAGATTCAATTGTAAATCGTCCTAAAAGGCCATATATGGCACCAGATTTAATATCATTTTTCTCTCATGGAAAATTAACTGAACAGGCATCTTACTTTATGTCTCCCGAAAAAATTAAAGATTATGGTATATTCGACAGCAAAATAATATCTCGTTTAGTTAATAAATTTGAGAGGAAGATACCTGATGAAATCGGGTATCGGGATAATATGATTTTTACATTTGTTCTCTCCTGCCAGATGGCCAATTATTGGACACGCAACCCTAAAAACAATAGGCTTAATAATAAGTTAAAAACAACAGAAATTGCAGATTTTAATTAAAGGTAAAAATCATGGCCGAAGAAATTCAGAACAAACTTTTAGACTTTATAACCCGTAGTTTCATGGTCGAAAAAGAAGAGATTGATTTAGACAAATCAATGATTGACGAGGGAATCATTGATTCATTTGGTCTCATAGAAATTGCCACCTTTCTGGAAGATGAATTCCAAATTAAAATTACTGAAGATAAAATGATTCGAGCAAACTTCGGCTCTGTGACTAAAATTGTCAACTTTATTGAGAGAGAACAAGGCAAATGACCACAAAAACAAAAAATACCCGTTGCACCAAATGCATCCTTTCTTGTTCCTTCCCTAAAATTAAATTTGATCAAGATGGAATATGTAACTTTTGTCGTAATGAAATATACTTTACAACAGAAAACCAATCTATTTCCAATGCCCGTGAAAAAATTCTCAAATTGCTTAATGAGAATAAAGGCAAGGGAGAATATGATGCAATAATGTGCTACAGTGGAGGCAAGGACAGTACATACACCTTGAAGCTTGCTTTACAGAAATACAATCTTAAAGTACTTGCCCTCACCATCGATAACGGTTTTTTATCTCCTGTTGCTTTTAATAACATTAATCGAACTGTTGATGCCCTTGGTGTAGATCTTATAACTATACGTCCTGCATCAAATTTTTTCATCCCCCTTATCAAAGCGAGTGCTTTTCATCAAATATATAACCCCAAAACTCAGACTCGCATTTCTTCGGTCTGCAATTCATGCATCTCCATCATCAACATAGCAGCCCTGAAACTTGCGCTCGAAAAAAAGATTCCTTTTATTCTGGCTGGATTCACTTTGGGCCAAATACCGGCAAACAGTATTTTTTACAAAAACAATTACACCTTTTTCCAGGAAAGCCGAGAACCAATTTTAAAAAAATTAAGAGAACTCATTGGCAATAGTGTTGACGATTATTTCTGTATCAGTGATTCCCTGCTTGAAAGCACAGAATCTTATCCCTATAATATCAATCTGCTTTGTCTTGATGACCCCAGTGAAGATGAAATACTTACTGACATTAAAAAACTGGGGTGGATCCACCCAGAAGATGTTGATGGATGTTCTTCCAACTGTCGTCTCAATGCTTTCAACAATTTTATCCACACCAAAAAAATGGGATTTAATCCATATGAATTGGAACTAAGCCATCTTATACGGAGAGGCAAACTTACACGAGAGGACGCATTAAAAAAAGTTGCAGATCAAGCTGACATCACATCTTTAAAGCCTATTCTTCAACAACTTGGCGTCTTGCAAGAAGAAATTGAACAACTTTAAAGGATGGTGTGATGACCAAATATCCAGCTTCTTTAATCCAGGAACAGTTTTGGCTGATTAACAAATTACAACCCAACAATCCAGCCTATAATATTCCATCACTCTTTTACTTAAAAGGGAATCTCAACATTGAAGCACTTAAGAAAAGTCTGGATGAGATAGTTTGCCGACATGATATCTATAGAACAACTTTTTCAAGAGAAGGTAATCAACTATATCAAATAGTTGAAAAAGAAACTAAACTTACCTTACAATCTGTCAAACTAAATAATATAGTTCAAAAAGAAAAAAAAAACCAAATTAATTACTTGGTTCATCAAAAAATCACGACTCCATTTGACTTGGCAAACGGCCCTTTGCTCAGTGTCACTCTCTTTTACCTTGGCGAGCAGGAATATGTACTGCTTCTTATGATGCATCATGTGATTACGGATCTTCGTAGCAAACAACTCTTTGCTTTAGAACTATCTGCTCTTTACACTGCCTTTGACTCAAACAAGCCTATTCCCCTCTCAACTCCAACGCAACAATATAAAGACTTTGCATCATGGCAACACAAATGGCTAAAAGAAGAACAATGTTATATTATGGGCGATTATTGGCAGCGCTCACTTAAAGATTATTCCGGTTATCTAAACCTACCGACGGATATACCAAGGCCACCTGTACACAAAATTTCTGGAAATGCATGCTCTTTCCACTTATCAAAATATTTCACAACTTCCCTGAAAAAATTCAGCCAGTCTAAAACCTCAAATATTTTTTTAATCCTATTGACTACCTATTATATTCTGCTCTTCCGATATACTGATCAAAATGATATTATTGCAGGGGTGCCTTTAACAAACCGGCGAAAGGATATTCATAAAAATATTGCAGGCTGCTTTGTCAATATCCTTCCAATTGCGATCAGGATATCAGGAAACCAAAATTTTGAAGCGGTTTTGAAGCAAATCCGACAGGCAATGCTTGGGGCACACCGCAATCAGGAACTTCCCTTCGATAGTATCTTTAAAAAACTTTTACCTCAAAGAGATTTAAGCTTTAACCCTCTCTTTCAGACGGGTTTTACCTTTGAACCTCCCATGGAATTAGATCTTTACAATATAGAAATCACACCTGAAAAGATACACAACCAAGGTGCACAACTTGATCTATTTTTTACTCTGTGGGAAAAAGATGAAGAGATACAAGGTTTTGTCGAATTCAATACCGAACTCTTTGAGGAATCTACAATCAACCGTCTAATTAGCTGTTATGAAGCACTTCTTCAGGAGATTGTCTCTCACCCGGAAGACACAATAAATTCACTGAATATCTTGAGTGAAGAGGAAAAGTACCAACAGGTCGTTCATTGGAATTCAACCGATACTGATTTGCCTTCAACTCCTTTACTCCACAAAGCCTTTGAAAAACAAGCAGTTAAAACCCCAGATTCCATTGCTATTATCAGTGAAAGTTCACAATTATCATATCGACAGTTAAACAATCGAGCAAATCAGCTTGCCCATTATCTTCAGTCCCATGGCATTAATTCAGGATCTTTTGTTGGCGTCTTTATGGATAGATCATTGGACATGATAGTTGCTTTGTATGCTATCCTTAAAGCCGGGGGCGCGTATGTCCCATTAGACCCTGCATTTCCACAGGATCGAATCGCCTATATGCTGGAGGATGCTAATCTCAAATTTATCATAACCAAAGACACAATAGCAGATCAACTCCCTGATCATGATTCTGAAAAAATACTTATCGACACTGCCTGGGCCAGCATTAAAAATGAAGCGAACACTAACCCTGAAACAAAACTCTCTCCAAATAATTTAGCTTACGTTATTTATACCTCAGGCTCCACCGGCAAACCAAAGGGTGTTCAGGTTCCTCACAAGGCTGTGGTCAATTTCCTCATCAGTATGAGCCAAAGGCCAGGAATAACTGACAAAGATACTCTCCTGGCAGTGACAACTCTTTCATTTGATATATCTGTACTGGAATTGTTTTTGCCACTAACTATAGGGGCAAAAATAGTTATCGCCAATCAAAAAACTTCCTCCAACGGTGAACTATTGCTTGATCTTCTTTATTCATCAAAAGCAACTATCATGCAGGCAACACCAACCACCTGGTATTTGCTAATCGCAGCAGGCTGGAAAGGCTCACAAGAATTTAAAATTCTGTGTGGGGGAGAGCCCCTTCCCTTTGATATGGCATATAAACTTACGAAACGATCATCAAGCGCGTGGAATATGTATGGTCCAACTGAAACCACCATTTGGTCAACATGTTGTCAACTTACAGATAAAGATGTGGAGATACAGGTTGGAAAACCAATTGCAAACACTCAAGTATATATTGTCAATAAGGACAATCAACCAAATCCCATTGGGGTTGCGGGTGAAATGCTTATCGGTGGGACTGGTGTCACATGCGGCTACCTAAACCGACCTAATTTAACCCAAAAAATGTTTATTCCAGATATTTTTAGAAAAAATTCATCCCCACACAAACTTTACAAAACAGGAGATATGGCTTGCTATCTCCCTGATGGATCAATAAAAGTATTGGGGCGAATAGACAATCAAATTAAATTACGGGGATATCGTATTGAGCTTGGCGAAATTGAAACTGTGCTTGAAAATCATCCATCGATTAAGCAGGCTGCTTCAATTGTCAGGGAAGATGAACCAGGGGACAAAAGATTAGTAGGCTATTCAGTAATAAACCAGGGATATTTATTTTCTGGAATCGAACTACAAAAATACCTTAAGACAAAACTTCCTGAATACATGGTTCCATCCATATTTATTCAAATAGAAACCATGCCGTTAACACTTAATGGTAAAATTAATCGCAGGGCCTTACCCAAACCGGATAGGAAAAGAGAATCTTTTGAACAAATTTTCTCACCACCAAAAACAAAAATTGAAAAAACTTTGTCAAAATTATGGAGCAAAACCCTTAAAATTGATGAAGTAGGAATCCATGACAATTTCTTTGACATGGGAGGCAATTCAATGCTCTCAGTCCAACTTGTTGGACTGTTGGAAGAAAAGCTTGGAATAACCATCCCCATTGTAAAATTTTACCAATACCCAACAATTGACACTTTATCCCAGTATGTCAGTTCAAAACAAACCCCACTGACAGATTCTGTTAATAATCCAAAAAAACGAGCTCAGCAACAAAGGCAAGCATTAGCAAAAAGACACCGAATGTCACCAAGAAAATAGAGAAAATATGTTTGAACAAAATGAAATAAAAAAGATTCGACTATCTCACTTTATCAAAATACCAGGGTCGTTTTTTTTTGATAGTGCTTTAATAGCGCTTTTCTTGAAATAATCATTAGATAGCTGCACGGATAATATCTATCTTCCTCATACGCCTCTTTTCTGGACTTTGAAAACGCAAATGCATCCTTCCTATCCTTTTCACTTGAACCTACCAAGAAAAATTTTCCTCCAATTTTTTTCATCATTTCTCGCAAATAACCCAGCTCAGGCGATATCTCTTCTAGTGCGGGGTCATTGAACCAGGAACCCCCAAACACTCCTTTTACATCACTATTTTTTTCTAATAATCGCGATGCCAGGCGCAGAGAGTGATCAAGCCCTTCTCGCCCAAACATCTCAAATCGGTGTGGATTATAATGGAATTCGTATAAAGGATAATTCCCTTTCAATCGAAGAACAAGGCTCGCAAACTGAATTGTTTTAGGAAAAGATTGCTTTAATATTAAACTACGCGAAAAACCACTGATTTCAATATCAAGCATTCCAACAGGAAAACATTTTAGGCATAGTTTCTTAATATAAATTAGAAATTCAAAATCGCTGCATCTAAGGAAATCTTGATTATTTTCAGCTGTCAAACATAAAATATGGTTAAAATCTTCTCTCAGATAATGTACGGTCTCTGAAGGAAGACCCCGTTTATCTATTTCTTTGATATTTTCGAGAACCAATTGATAAAATAGAGCTTTACGGTAAAGATAACGAATAGTTTTCCCACATTTATTATCTATGTCTTTTTCTATATTAGCTATGTCATCTTTGTTTATAATTAGCTGATCCCTCAAAAGCATCCGATACCTTTCGATTATGTTTGGGGGACATAACTGATCAACAAAACCTTTTCTTTCTATCTTTATTTCATCCAAACAAACTCTCAATAGTTCCCTCACATCCTCTATTTTGATACCCTCGCCATATTTAATAGAGCTATTGTAAGCTTCTGGCTGAAATAGAGATGTATTCTGTGAATTCTTATCCGTTTGAGGTTTCAACGCCATCGTTAAAGGCTCTTCTCTAAGAAATGCTGCGATTTGCTTAAGCGTATTTGATGAAAATATTGTTGGATACAGCTGGACACCGGTTTTTTTCTTAATAATCCCGACTACCCTTACAGCTGCAAGTGAGTCACCTCCTAAATTGATAAAATTATCATTAACATCGATATCCTCAACGCCAAGAACCTCTCTCCATGTTGCTGCCACTAACTCTTCAGCTGTAGTATGCAGATCTTCGCCATTATTAGCCCCTTCAATTGATGATTCCTTCTTTTTCTTGAATTCTTCTTCATAAGGCTGATTTGGATTCACAGTATCACAGGGCATGGATCTGGATTTGGTGGTTCTGCAACTGGTTTCTATCCAGTGACGCTTTCGCTCGAAAGGATAGGTGGGCAAAGGCAGTCTGCATCTGTTCTCATCCCTGTAGAATTTTGCCCAGTTGACATCAATTCCGGCTGTCCAAATTTGTCCAAGCGCTTTTAAGATGACAGCGACATCAGATTCCTTGTCATCTGGGTGACGCATTAAAGACACGATAACATGTTGTCCTTTAAGCCTGTTTGAATGCTGCTTAGTCAATGAACTCAGAGTATTTCCCGGTCCGACTTCTATAAAGACCCTTTTCGATTCTTCTAACAAAGTATTGATACAATCTGAAAAACGGACTGTTTGACGTAAATGCCTTACCCAGTAATCTGGTGTAGTCACTTCTTCTGGAGAAATCCAAGTTCCTGAGACGTTTGAAACAAAAGGAATTTGGGGAATATTTAGAGTGATTTGCCCGACTTCTTGAGCAAATTCCTCTAATATCGGTTCCATCATGTTTGAGTGAAATGCGTGAGATGTATGTAATTCTCTGACAATTATGCTATTATGAGTTAGCTCTTTTCTCAGATTGGATATATCTTCCTTTTTCCCGGATATAACACACCTTGAAGGACTGTTAATCACTGCAATTGAAAGTTTTTCATTTAAAAAAGGTTGAATTGCATCTACTGACAAGGGTACAACAATCATAGAACCGGCAGGTAGTGTCTGTATAAGTCGGCCTCTAGCGGAAACCAACGTTAAAGCATCTTCCAAAGAAAAAACACCGGACAAACAAGCAGCTACATACTCTCCGATACTGTGCCCAACCAGCGCCGCAGGACAAATACCCCAACTCATCAATAATTTCGCTAAAGAATACTCAATTACAAATAGTGCCGGCTGGGTAATAAATGTCTGTTTCAATTTCTCTGCAGATTCTTCTTTATTCTCATCTTGCGGATACAAGAGACTTTTCAAATCAAGGGACTGATGAGACAGAAGGATTTTAAAACATTTGTCAATTTCTTTTTTGAATACTGCTTCTGTTTTATAAAGCCCACGCCCCATGTTTATATACTGAGAGCTCTGACCTGAAAACATAAATATAACTTCTCTACCTGCTATTTCAGGAATATTTGCATTCCCAAATTGTGGGGCTGATAATGATTCCAACCCGGCGATGGCGTCTTCTTGATTCTGACAAACAACGAACCTTCGTTGAGGAAAAGCCTTTCTGCCGACTTGAAGTGTATAGGCAACATCTGCAAGCTTCTGTTCCGGATGGTATTTCAAATGATCAGCAAGATTTTTGGTCGCCATGTCTAACGCACTGTCACTCCTTGCTGATATCAGCAACAATTGGTGTGATCGACTTCTATCGGGTGCCAAGTGTGTCGGGGCTTCTTCAAGGATTAGGTGTGCATTTGTGCCGCCAATGCCGAAAGAACTGACACTCGCCCTTCGTGGCGATCCGCTGCTCTTCCATTTGGTTAATTTATTTATGACTTGGAATGGGCTATTTCCCATATCAATTATTGGATTGGGCCTTTCGAAGTAAAGGCTGGGTGGAATTTCTTTATGTTCAAGTGCCAGTACTGTTTTTATCAGGCCTGCAATGCCCGCTGCTACATCCAAATGCCCAATGTTCGTTTTGACTGAACCGATTGCGCAGAAGCCCTTCTTTTTCGTGCTATTCTGAAAGACTTGTGTTAGGGCAGCAATCTCAATTGGATCTCCAAGTTTGGTTCCGGTCCCATGGGCTTCATGATAAGAAATAGTATCAGGTTCAACTTGTGCCAAAGCCTGCGCAATTGCAATGACCTGTGTCTGACCATCGACCCCCGGTGCCGTATAATTCATTTTCCTTGATCCATCGTTATTAATTGCTGAGCCCTTGATCACTGCATGAATTGTATCGCCCTCTTTCATTGCGTCCGAAAGTCTTTTAAGAACAACTATTCCAAGGCCACTCCCAAATCCTGTCCCCATAGCCTTGGCATCAAAAGATCGGCAATGTCCATCAGGAGAGAGTATCATTCCTTCTTGGTAAAGATAGCCCGTCTTCTGTGGCAGGTTTATTGAAACCCCACCTGCTAATGCCATATCACATTCATAATTCAGCAGACTTTGACAGGCCAAATGAACTGCGACCAGAGAAGTAGAACAAGCGGTCTGAATGGTCAAACTCGGCCCTTTTAAATTAAGCTTGTATGAAACGCGGGTTGACAGGAAATCTTTGTCTACTCCTATGAATTTCTGAAAGTTACTAACCGGATCATCGGCTTCAATAGTTGAGAAGAGATTGAATATGTATTTATTTATTCCAGCCCCAGCATAAACACCAATGAGGCCTTCATAGTTTTCTGGATTATAACCTGCGTTTTCAAGGGCAACCCATGAGGACTCAAGAAACATTCTCTGTTGAGGATCAATGATAGAAGCTTCTCTAGGGTTATAACCAAAAAACTCAGCATCGAACATTTCGATATCTTCCAAAAAAAACCCATTTTTAACATAATTGGGGTCATTAACCATTTCCAAGGGAACCCCTTCGGCCATTAAGTCTGTATCCGAAAGCTCAGATATTGATTCAACTCCATTTCGGAGATTTTGCCAGAATTCATTCACATTTTTGCTACCGGGGAATTGCCCGGACAGCCCTACAACAGCAATGCCTTCAAAAATGTTTTCATTATCACCCATCTATTTTCTCCATCAGATTTAGGATGCGTTTTTTTGCATTTCATATTCAATTATATTTTTCAAAGCAACATCCATAGAAACCGGAGACGTAAAATCTAATTCTCTACAGATCCTTTTGCTATCATAAACAATTTTTTTCTGGGAAGACTCCAGGCGATACCGGGTCAAAAATGATGGTCTGCCGATGAGCTTGAAAAATATTTCCATAAAAAATACGATCAAATATAATAGAGAGTAAGGGAAATATAAGAACATGGCCTTGGGATAGATTTTCTTTATTAATCTTTCAATGTATTGTTTTTTGCTCAATTGATACTGATCAATTAAATTATAGATTTTACCATCACTCTCCTCTTTATTGAGTACAACTCCGACTGCATCTGCAACATTATCAACATAAACAAGAGGAAGTACTAGATGGCCGTCGCCGATTGTTAAAAACATCTTCCTGCGGAATGAAAAACCCATCATTGGCGTATAGAACCCTCCGCCTGGTCCAAAAATTGTCCCAGGTCGCAGACAGACTATGGGACAAACATCCTCTGCCATTGCTTTTAAAACAACTTTTTCTGCTTGGAACTTTGTATTGGAATATGTCCCACGGGCTTCAGGCTCGCGTTCAAGTGATGATTCTTCAGTAACCACATACCCTTTTTTAAAATCTGCCACACCATAAACACTGCAGGAACTAATATAGACAAATTTTTTCACCTTGTATTCTTTACACAGCGCCAAAACATTTTCTGTACCACTGATTGTATTGACCCGCCCACCTTCAACACTGCCGACAGTATCAGCAGCAGCATGTACAACATAATCCACACCTTTAAAAGCAGGTTTCAATGAGACAATGTCAGCAATGTTCCCAACACATAACTCCACTCCCAGGGTTTTAAGTTTATCTATGTTAGATGTTTTTCGAACAAAGGCTCTTACCTTAAAACCTTTAAGCATTAAGATTTTTACAATCCTAAATCCAAGGAATCCAGTACTACCGGTAACCAGCACATAAGGAAATTGGGTTGTACTTTTTTTTTCATTCATAATAAAACTCTTTCTGACAATCTCATAGCCAGAGAACCAATGGTTAGCCCCGTATTGGCATAGGAATGTTCCTGAATAACCGAGCCATCGCAGACAAACACATTATCACACACATTCAATTTTAGGTCCTTATCAACAAGGTCGCCTTCTTTGGTACCCAGTGAAATTGTTCCAGAATGATGGGCCGAAGACCACAACCAATCATCAGTGATGTCAGTTTCAAGATTTATCTCTTCGGAAATCTCCAATAAAATGTCATGGAGCTTTTTAATCATTCCTTTATAAATTTTAAGCTCCTCGTTTGTTATGCTCCAATCAACTTCAAGGTCTGAACCATTATATGTTAAATAGCTTTTGCCAGGTTTTTGCTCAAAAAGAAAAAGAATATTATATATCTGCCCTGGAATATTCACTCCAAATAATCGAGAATATATTTCTGCCAAAACATCAGGATGAAATAACTTCCAGGAAAACATATTCCGGATTCTATCCATCCCACTGCTAGCACCGAGTAGTGATTTATATTTGTATATAGAGAGCTTGTTTTCCATTGTCAAAGCCGGTCTTAAAAAGGCACAGCCAGTATATTTCCCACATTCACTTTTTACCTTGATACAGGTTCGACATTCATAATTCGCTCTATGGCTTACCGACAACTGTTTCATGTATCTGTTAACTTTTTTTTTGACCTTAACTTTCCCGACAAACCCCAGGGGATGATCAGCCAACCCTGTACCTGCAGTCAGCGAAGAATAACCAAGAGCAGACATTGCTTTTTTGACGAGCAAGGGAGAACCCAAAGTACCGGCAGAAATTATGACAACATCTGCATCAACTGAATATCTTTTCTTCCCGACACAATAACTGACTGACGTAATCCTTTTATCGGCAGAACTAAATTTAATATCTTTCACTGTATAAAAGTCGTCTACCGCAGTCGTAACATCTAATTTGCTGAATTTTTTTGGATACAGCAGGCAATCAATACCATCTGGGAAAAAACCAATTTTTTCAACGAGTAAAGAGGATTCTAAAATTATCTTTTCATATTCGCGCGAATATGGATTGTCTAACCAAAAAAGAGCTTCGGCTGCCTTATCAATGTATGCTTCCGCTTTTGCCAAAACTTCTTTAAAATCATTAGAGGTTACATCTTGTTGAAGGATAGGGATTAACCCATTATGCCAAAGATTTGTTGTCCCGCCACCGCCTATACAAAATGTTTTTACCGCTGCAAATTGTTTTTTGGCAAAATGAATTTCCCTATAGCTGATAACATTATGATGACCCGCTTCAAGCAAGGTGACATTGCATTTTTTAGCAAGTTCGTTACATATTAAAGTACCGGCTAATCCTGCACCGATTACAATTATGTTTTTCTTCATTATATACCCCAGCAGGTGGGACAAGAAACATATAAAGGTAAAAGAATATAACGATATACCAATAGTTTAATATATTCTTTGAGTAGATACCGAAAGCCTGTTATATCCTCAGCATCATAAATATTGAAAGAAATATTGCTTTTTTCTGAAAAACCGGAAAAGGTAACTTCTACACGTTTGGTGTGATAGGTTGAAGTTACAATATTTATATGTTCGTATCCCAAGTGCCTTGCATGGCCTATAATCTTTTGGCCCTCAGTAAGAGTTCCAAAGAATCCTTCCTCAAAATCAATAAAATCAATATCTTTTTCTGTAATACTAAGCTGCATAAATTGTTTTAATGCCCATTCTTGTTTTAATAAACTCCGGCCAATGGATCGATCAAAAGTAGTTTCACCGGGTAGTATATAGACCCAAATTCGGTCACCAAATCCGGATTGAAACAATTGAGATGCTTTCCTAAACCTTGCCTTGAGGCTTATCTGGTCACCACCCATTACGTAAATTATTTGTTGCTTTTTTGGGAATTGATTTTTGATGTGAAAGGAAGGAGGAAGTGTTAATTCTAATTTTAAATAGGGTTTAATTACACTATTCACTGTACTGCTGTGGAAAAATTTTATTATATCTGATTTGTTTGCGAAAAATGAGATGATTACCAAACTGATAATTAATACACTTCCCAAAAAAATAAGACGATATGTATTCACAACTCCTTTCTTAAAAAACACAAGTCTCATTATTTTTTAACACTAACACAGCCATCTCCGCATCCAAAATCAAGAACATTTTTCCCTTCAACATCACCTACTGCCTTCCAGAAATAATCATAGCATTTACCTGCCTTGGTTTGGATAACTTCAAATTCAGAACCATTTTTATAAATATTATCAGCGTAAGCTTCCTCTTCTTGTGTCTTCTCGTCAATAAACAATCCATTTCAACTCTCCATAAAATCACATATAAAAGTTGGTTTTTATCTTTTAGGGACTTCTAAAATTTTGAGCAGTTACACAAATTAATTTACAGGGTCCTATTCATTTTAAAATAGAAGGGGACTGAGACCCAATTTTTTTCTATCTTGAGGTAGCTACAGTTAAATCATCAACCCACATAGTTTGATCAACTGGTGAGCCATCGCCAATCCAGGGAGCAATAACAAATTGATTGAATTTCATATCTGGATGCTTTCCTGTTCTAAAGATAACATCATTATGGTTAATAATATGATGACCGTCGAACCAATAGTTCATTTGGCCATTTTTTACAGCTCTACCTTTTGAAATACTATTCAATTTAAGATAAACTTCGACATAATGCCAATCATTTTTATAGTAATCACCTAAAGTATCCTGAAAATATATCCGCCCTGATCTCCATAATTTTCCATTTTGATACGCTCCTCCTGCTTTATAACACTCGCCTACACCATAACCATCACTATCGCCATTACAGCCAGCAACTGCTCTATTCTCAGTTATATTTGCCAAATCTATTCCTATCTTTGTTTGGTCAATATTTTTTCCATCTTGAATGGCGAGAAGAGGTTCTCTCTGGTTTTGCTCAATATAAACAGTCAAATATGTATGTGATAGCCCACTCCATTCACTATCTTTATTGGTCAAAATGTAAAACTCATGAGGATGATAAGGTTTATTTGACCCCTCCCAATTTGCACTGTATTTTATATAATAACTGACATACAATTCATCTGTTTCAGAAATTTTTTTTCTGATTGCAGCCCCTGAAACAGGTTTGTTAGCTCCTTTGAGAAAATGAAATTCAAGCGAGCTTGTGCTCCCTTTTATATGCTCAACCTTAGATAGTTGTAAGCTGGTATTATCATACCAGGATCTTGACTTGAAATTACTATTTTCAAAATTTTCCTGGAATAAAATTGAAGATTTAGGTGAGGTTGTATTGTATATTGGATATTTAATGGTATTTGATGCTGATTGACCGCCACTGGATCCACTTACAATCACGAGATCAGAACCAGCCCTGCAAAAGTAATTTTGAACAGTTAACGTATAACAAATTAAATACAATAAAATCAGAGAATAACGTTTCATAAAAAACTCCTCTTAAGAACTACAAAATTTTGAAAATAAATCCTCATTTTTTTTATACAGGATTCTATTGAATATGACTTAGCCAGTTCCTTTAACTGATCCCTCATACTTTAGTATATGGTCACTAAAGAACCATGCGACGGATGGTTAAAACTTCATGCGGTCAAGATTTCGTATGATATTTAGCACTAAGTGCTCAGAACCGCCATGCGCCATTTGGATTATCACAAATAAGACACTAATTTTCTGCATGACCTTTATCCAAATAGTATTTTTTTATTAAAAGATACTGATTATAAATGTCTTTTAGTTCGTATCCATTTTTTTCTACCCACACCAATCAAAGACAGGATATCAATAACCATTTTCCATACTAAGAAAACCGGAGCAATGAAGATTGACAGAAAACTTCTCAATTTATTCCTTGTGTAAAATACTCCTGCCATAAAAATAATAAAATGAAATAGCATAAGACAGCTATACATCAAAAAGAAAGTTTGAGTCTCCTGAAAAAGATACAACATTAATGAAGAAAAAAACCCTATCATTGTTAGATTTATCGCTAATGAAGGGTTTGGCAAAATAAGAGGAAGTGATGCATCGAATATGAGAAGGTTTTTTTCAAACAATCCCCGAAAAAAAAGCTTGAGTCCATATTGCCATAATATTGCGAATCGTCCACTCGACCACCTCATCCGTTGAGGTGTTGCTTGTTTTAACGAGGTTGATTCTTGATGATAGACACGGACATCTTGTGCAAAAGCGACTCTATTGCCCTCATTAATAATTTTGGCATAGTATTCCCAATCCTCCCCCACTGTGAAAGCACTCCAATTGTATTTTTTTATTATTTCTCGATGGAAACACATACCATTCCCCATCAAATGTGATGAAAGCCTTAACTTTTCTTTTGCAGGTTCTATTATTTCATTGCTGATCGTGCGCGACACATCCATCAGTTGTGAAAACCAGCTGTCTTCGGGATTGGCGACAGCATTATTGCTTTGGATAATTTTATCATTGTTTAAAATATGTTTATTTAAATTCATCAAACCATCTGTATCAAGGAAACTATCCGCATCAAGAATGAAAACAGCATCATAGTTGTCATCTAATGCTTTATCTATTGCATACCTTATGGCATATCCTTTTCCTCTGTCTTTGCTATTTTCCCTCTCTAAGACTTCACAATTATTGATGACAGCAATCTCAGCTGTCTTATCAGTGCAATTATCAGCGACCACAATAATTCTGAATAATTCCTTTGAATAGATCTGGCCTTTTAGACTGTCTAATACCCTTCCGATAAAGAGTTCTTCATTATGTGCAGGGATTATTATCACAAATCTATTTTTTGATATTAATGAGTTATCTTTTTTATCTTCTTTATCTTTTATTATAGAATTTGATATCAACAATATTAAATTGTATATGACGTATGCTGACAGATACAAACCTAATGAAAATAAAATAAATTTAATAAATATTAACATAGAATCTTGTTATCATTTTAGATAGTTAAATTCAAATATATTGATTCAATACTATCTACCTTTCCTATTAAGTTATATTTTTCGTTTATACAATTTTTAGCACCTCTTGACAGCTTCATATAATATTCATTGTCTTCAGATAGCTTTAAAATGAATTCGGCTATTTCCGTTGAATTTTCAGGAGTAACAAGAACACCATTCTCCCCGGATGTAATCACCTTTGGAATACCACCCACCCTGGATGCAATTGGGGGGATACCAAAAGACATGGCTTCCAGCAGTGCCATCGGCGTTCCTTCCGTCAGGGATGGTAAAACAAATAGATCTATAGCCGGCAATATTTTAATCGCATTTTTTTGAAAACCTGTAAATATAACTTGCTGTATTATTCCATTTTTGCAAGCAGATGCTTCAAGTGCCTTTCTTTCAGGCCCATCTCCTATAAGTATTATTTTTATTAACAACCCCTGGGACCTCAATTTTATTCCTGCTTCAAGAAGGTATTTCAACCCTTTTTCTTTACTCAATCGACCGACATAGCCCACAAAAATTTCTTCTTGATTGATATTGTATTGTTCCCTTGCAGATATTCGTTGTTCGTTTATTTCCACATCTGTTAAAGTTGGAACAATTACCGCATTTTGAATTATACTTATTTTATCTCCATTTATGCCTTTATGTATCAATTTGTCTTTAATGCTATCTGCAACTGAAATTATTCTATCAGCAAACCGCAGTACAAAAATATCAAACAGATTATAAAGCCTAAGTTTAAAATCATTTTCAATAAATCCATGACATGTCGATACATGGGGAATCTGGATCATTTTAGCTGCAATCCCCCCTATAATATCTGCAAAATATCCATTTGTGTGGATTATATCAAAATCACCCTTCCTTAAAATCGAAAACAATCGATAAAAGCTCCGAATAATCCTTAAATAATCCTTACCTTTATCTAAAGGTTTTATGGCTACAGGGATAGTATGATAACGTATTTTATGATTCTTAATTTCCTGTAAGAAAAAATTCCCATCTTCCCAGGGACGAATTAACAAAATGGGAACAATTTCAAATTTATCAGTGCTGAAATTTTTTAAAAAATTAAGGCTTACCTTTTCTATACCTCCAAAGTCTATGGGGGTTAAAACATAAGCGATTTTAATTTTACAATCATACATAGCGCAAAGTTGCCTTTGGCCGGTACATTCCAAAATGAGTTACCACCTCCACAGGTTCGAAGCCAAGCCTTATCATCTGTTTATATTGTGGGACATTGCTTACATGCACAACTCCAAACATTCGCTTAAAATCACCACCGGAACATGATGAGATTAATTTTGCCATTAATAGCTCGGCAAGTCTTTTATCGCGAAACTTTGGCAATACCGTATTAAAATTCATTTCTAAATCCCCTGCACCCAATTCCAGGAAACGACTTTTCTCCCCTGGTTTGACAAGCCAGTGAATGGCAGCTATTTCACCGTCTACCTCAGCAACATACGGAATAGTAAAACCATGTGTTTCGTCACAATAAAATTCTATCGGCAAATCCTTAGCCCCGGCCCGTATTAAATTCAGAGTATCTATCGAAATTTTTGAAATTTTCACAGAAGGACCTGGTTGGGAAGGTTCGAATGGTTTTTCAAGATTGAGATAAAAAACAATGAATTTATTTATTGAAAAATAGCCAAAGATGAACCACAGTAGAGTGCCGCCCAATCCCCTGGAGTTTAATGATCTGACAATTTTTCTGATTAATTTCACATAGCACCGTTTGAATATAATACGATATCGTCCATATTCCCTTTATTATAATTATTGGAGTTTGGAACTCAGATCTTCATTTTCTTCTTTCTGCACATTCAAGCTTTGTAATACAACGGAAAGTGAAAAATAAAAAGTGAATATAATTGAATAGGCCTGGCTCAGGAAAAAGGCGCATATAAGGCTTCCTGTGAATCCAATCATCAGAACACCGGCAATCGAAGGATATGGGTCATCGTCTATGTTAGAAATTTTACCCTTTGATTGTAGAAAAAAATTTTTAAACGAAAGATAAATCAAAGAAAAAAAAACAAAAAAACCCAATAAGCCTGTCTCTGTTAGAACCTGAACATAGGAGTTATGTGGTGCCTGCCATTTTGGACTAATTCCTTCGCGTAGTCTTTGCTCTCCGATGGCCTTGGAAAAACAACCGACTCCCACACCTGTAATTGGATTTGATATAGTAAGCCTTAGTGCCCTCTTCCAAATCTCTAACCGTCCTGTTTCACTGGTAAAATTATAGTCAGACGAAAGGTTTGTTAATGATTGAAACCTTTCTTTGTTAATCTTATTTATATTATAAAAAAGCGTGAAACATAGAATCAGCAATAACAAAACTTTAAGGCTCTGTTTCTTTATAATAATTTTAGTAAAAATAATTATAAAGAACACAACCATTAGTCCTAGTGCTCCTCCTCTTGAACCAGTTAATACTGTGACACCAATCGAAAGAGTAACCCCTGAAATAGCAAGAATTCGTTTTGTCATCCCTTCAGATTTTTTAATAAAAAGAAAAAACAGAGGGAATAAAGAAACAAAAAAAAATGCAAGATCATTAGGGTCATACATTGTTTTTGAATCCAACCTTCCGTCAACAAAAACACCTTTAGACAAACAATTCACAGCATAAAATAAGGTAGAAATACAAATTACAAACAATGTTTGTTTAAGTTTTTTTATTGAATTTACATTGACAAGGAAAAGAAAGAAAAAAAGTATGTTTGACAAATATTTTAAAAAAATAAAGTTAAAAGCAACTCTACTATGATAAGCAAATGGAATGCCAATGATCATAATAAAAAAGAAGATTAAGTATCGTTTGCTTTCTTTTATGCTGAAAATTTTTGAAGTTATAACACTGGAGGTAAATACAATTGTTAGAACAAATGATAAAATAGTAAACAAAAGCGACAATCTGTAAGGGGCAAGAAATATAAAAAAATCCTGTGGCCGGCCAAACAACAGAAAAACAAGAATTAAAAAGAAAAAAAAGATCATCCTTATACCTTAGCGTCTGCTTTTTTTATCCCTAATTTCAGCAACTTCCAGGTTACCTTTTCGGAGTCCATATTACATCTTCGATACCAAACACCATCCGCAGACAGCCGATAAATTGAGCCGAAACCGTGATTAAAAAATATTCACAGATCGAAACCACCCTCCCTCTGCCAACACCAAAAAGTGCCAAAAAACCTGTTAACCAAAAAAGTAACTGTCCGACCAAGGTGGCAGTATAGACAGATGATCTCTGAAAAATAAATATATTTATGATTAGTGTAGCCAATAAAAAGAATGGAGTTAAAAGCCGAAGAATTTTATGTGAAAACAAAAAGAAAGAAAAACTTCCGTATTTAAAAACATTTACCAGGCTGATATTATGACGTATGGCCCACGCCGTTCGTGTTGAAATACGAATTTGTCTCGTAAAAACATTTTTTAACCCCTTAGTAATCGGTTCAACACAAAAAATATTTTCATCCAGAACCACTCGTTTCCTCTGTCTGATGACATTTAATGGAATGATAAAGTCATTAATATCATTGGCAGCTAAAGGAACATATAAGTCCTTGCGAATGGCAAAAATTGCGCCATCAGCTCCCACACATGACGAGAGTTTACTCTCATATAGTTTTGTACGCTTCTCTAACCTCGCGTAAATGCCAGTGGTTTCTTCGCCGGATTCAGGGTTATAATATTGGGTCCAGCCACTGACAGCTCCTATGATTGGGTCGTAGAAGTTTCTCATTAATTTCAAGACCATATCCGGTGCAAGCATTGAATTGGCATCTGTGAAAATTATAATTTCGCCTTTGCTTTCCGGGATCACTTTATTTAGACATATTGTCTTGCCAAGCCTGTCAGGAAATGCCTTGAGGCTTAAGCGCTTATCTTTGATTTTGGCAACAATCTCGTTTGTCCGATCAGTAGATCCATCCGAGCAGACAATAATCTCTATCCTATCTTCAGGATAATCCAGAAGGAGAGAGTTTTTTAACTTTTCCTCAATATCTCTTTCTTCATTATAGGCAGAAATAATCATCGTCACAATCGGAAAATAATCACCCGTTTTCCAAACGCGATTATATAATTTCCCTAATCCGCTTAACAATACTGGGAAAACAATATATGAATAAACAGAAAAGAAAATTGCCATAATGAATATTAGTTCAATTTTCGTCATTAAAATATCTCATGCTCCATCTTCGATGTAAATATCAAACCATTTTTGAAAAATCAGCAAAGACCAGATCAGGGTATCATGGATTTCCCTACCGGAAAAATGTTCATCAAGAACCTTGTTGATTGTACCAGAATCAAGCAGACCATGTTTTTCAAGATTTTTTTTGGTCAGAGTATCCAAAACATAAGGCTTAAGGTCATGTTTCAGCCACTGTGTCATGGGGCCGATAAAACCCTGCTTACGATGGTTGATCACCTCTTTTGGTAAAAGAGGATGGACAGCTTTTTTTAACAGATATTTTTTCTGGAACCTTTTCATCCTGACATCAACCGGAATAGTGGCACAAAATTCCAGGAACTTATGATCAATAAAAGGTACCCTCACTTCAAGACTGTTGTGCATACTCAACCGATCAGTTACGGCCAGGACATCCTCGGGCAGATATGTTTTTATATCGCAGTAAAGAGCACGGTCAAGAGAATTACTGTCACCTTCAACATTATCACTGTTAAAATGTTGTAAAAAGATATCATCACAGGAATTGTAATACCCACTGAATCGCTTTTTATCATCAAACAAATTTCGACGCAAATCATCCTTAAGAATAGACAGGTAGCTAAGGTAACAGTGGTCGGGTCTCAGTTCACCTGATCTGACAAACCGTTTCATGTGATTAATTGTATAATGACCATCCGCCCTTTCAGGAAGTCTTTCAACAATTTGTGAAATAATGTTTCGTTTTATAAATGCCGGTACCTTATTGTAAATACCACGAAGCTTAAACCCCAGATACCTCTCATACCCGGCAAATATTTCATCTCCTCCTAGCCCGGAAAGGGCAACCGTGACATTTTCCCTGGCAAATTTGCAGACATAATAGGATGGAATCGTGGAATCATCTGCAAAGGGCTCATCAAAGGCCCTGACAATTTTCTCCAGCAAACCATCCGTGTCCATTGCGACCTCATAGTCTTTATGGACAGTTTGATACCTCGTAGCCACTTGCCTGGCATACTCCCGTTCATCCAGATACCCGCCTGTATTCCCCCCAAAACCAATACAGAAAGTGTTTACAGGATCTGAACTTGTCTTACTCATCAAAGCGACGATGGAGCTTGAATCAATGCCGCCGCTCAAGAAAGCCCCCAAAGGCACATCACTTATCATTCTCAGGTTAACAGCTTCCTGTAGCAACCCCATGAAAGTATCTATATAATAACTTTCACTTCTTCTTTCTTTTGAATAAAATTGCAGATCCCAAAATTTATTTTTACTAAAACTACCATCCTGCCAGGTTATGGAATGACCGGGTTCCAATTTGCGTATATCTGCAAATATGGTTAATGGAGCAGGAATATAAGAGTAAGAAAAATATGAAGTAAGTGCCAGTTCATCTATTTTCCTAGGAAAAGATGAATCAGCAATAATCGCCTTCATCTCAGAGGCAAAATAGAATTTACCTTGGTATTGGGCATAAAAAAGAGGTTTGATACCAAGACGGTCACGGGCAATAAAAAGTTTTTTTTTTTTTATATCCCAGATGGCAAATGCAAACATGCCCCTCAAATGATCAACACATTTATGTCCCCACTCCTCATAGGCATGTAAGATTGTTTCTGTGTCGCCTTTTGTTGAAAAACAATGGCCCTTGAAGATCAATATTTTCCGCAAGTCTTTAAAATTATATATTTCTCCATTAAAAATGATGCATTTTGATCGATCCTCATTGTAAATCGGCTGCTTGGAGCCGGCAAGATCGATAATACTAAGTCGTCGGTGGCCTAAGCCAGCACACTCATCCCGATGGAATCCAAAGTCATCTGGACCGCGATGAGACAATGTATGCGTAAGGGCCTCAATATCGAGTTGAAATGATTTTGTGGAAACAACACCAAAAATACCACACATTTATAACACCCCTATACGATTTTTGTTTTATAAGATGCTTGCCTAACTATGAGTAAAATGCCTTACAAATTTGAAACCAGAGAAGACCTTCTGTATTGGAAGATGATTCGCTAAGCCCTATCCTATTCATCCGGAATGGATCTCGGCCAGTGTTTAACCCCATTTTTGTAGTTACAGCTCCATGGTAGCCGGCTTCTTTTAAAAACCATTCAGTTTCCAAGTCACAGTTTCCATTTGGATAGCTGAAAAATGGGGATACAAAAGCTGTTTTATCTTTTAAAATGGACAGCGATTCAAATACCGCCTCTCTTTTCTTCTCTCTGTAGAGCAGCGGAAGGATATCATGCTGTAAACCGTGAGAGCCAAAGGTGATACCATTTTGTCCCATTTCACTAACATGTTCCCAGCCAAAAAGTATTTTTTTACAACAAAACTCTATGTTTAGTTTTTTATACACGTCTTCTATTGTTTCATATAATACTGGAGATTCTTTACTCTTAAGTGCCTCCGTTAGCTTCAATATTGAGACAGTACATAATTTTTCAGGGTTCCATTCAGGAACAACTTGTCGAAAATGGGCGATATATGCAGCCTGGTCTACCATCGTAGATAAAGCATTGGCTATAAAAAAAAGATGCTCAAACCAGAAGCAATGGGTTGTCCCAATATCAGCTGCCGGAATAAAAATCACAGCTGGAATTTTGTTTTGACGCAATATCGGAAAAGCTGTCTCATAATTATCCAGCCATCCATCATCAAAGGTCACTGCACACAAAGGTTTTTCAGCACTGTCATTATTGAGCATCTCATCCAAAGTTACGATTTCAAAGTATTTTGCAATTTCATTGATATGCATATCAAATGTATCAGATTTTACAAATAGATGTGGATCATGCATTTTTTCAGGCGTTTTTTCAACAACTCGATGGTACATCAATATTATGTGCATTTTTTTATTTAACGAAATAACTCTATTTTTAAATAGTCGACCAATGGATTGTTTGATTTTATTTTTTAGTATACCCATAAAATTATCAGCTACAGCCACCTGTTTTCTTGATCGGAATTTTAGAAAACATTTTTTGAAATAAATTAGTATATTCTCTAACTTTATCATCCAGACAATATTTTTCCTTTACATAGGCCAAACCTGCCTTGTGCAATTTAAAGCGTAAAGAATCCTCTCTTAATAACTTTTTAATTTTTTCAACAAGCATTGTTTCATCACCATTGGGGAAAAGCAGCCCGTTCACGTTATCAGTAATCACTTCATTGATTCCCATGACATCTGAACCCACGACAGGCACTCCGCAGGCCATGGCCTCAAGTAGCACCAGGGGTAACCCCTCATTAACCGATGACAGGCAAAAAACATCAAATATATTTAAAAGGCCTGTCACATCCTGCCTGTAACCCAGGAAATGGATTCTATCCGCCGCTCTCATGCTGGAAGCATATAGTTGGATTTCCCCATCCATACAGTCAAGACCGACCAGCACCAGATGAGAATCTATTAAAGTTTCAGATAATTTCGAAAAAGCTGAAATAAGGACTTTATGATTTTTTTCTGGTCGCAAATTAGCAACTACTCCAATCAATATATCATTAGGTCTGAATCCCAATTCTTTTTTCAGTTTAGTACGATCCGCACATTTAAACCTCGACAGATCAATTCCATTTATAATTAAATGAGTTTTATGTTTAGAAACAAATGGGTTATCGCGGTAATATTGTAACAATTGTTTGGAGATAGCTACAATAGCATCTGTATTCCACAATATAAAATTACATAAGTTTCTTTTTAAGAAATCCATCTCCAGATACTGCCATACAGAATGCTCCGTATATATGAGTTTAATTTTGGTCATTCTGGTTGCCAGGAATGAATAAAGCAGGGGTTCAAAATGATGGGCGTTCACAAGGTGAATTTTCTCTTTTTTCAAAACGTGTCTTATTCGTTGGACAAATCCAAAATCATATTTCTGTGTTTTTGAAACAACCTCAATTTTTACCCCGATTTCTTCATAAAGTTGACGGACCGGGCCGTCTTTCAAACCTATCACCAGAACTTCAAACAGATTTTTATCCAGTTTTCGAACTATATCAAAAACCACTGATTCTGAGCCGCCCATACCTTCAAGGCTCCATAAAACAAATGCAATTCGTATCTTGGTACCAGTGTTAGACAAAGGTATATCCTCTTGTATCATTTAGATATTTTTCGATTAGAATTTTAATGAGCCGATCTCCAGTATTGCCATCCCAATACTTTAGAATACTTGCAGGTTTACCTTTGCCATCTAAAATTAATGAAACAGTGTCAATAATTTTCTTAGTATCTGTACAGATAAGATAATTTGTACCTTTTGGATTATTTCCATAACTCATTATTTTCGAAACAGATCCGTGATCTCTTTTAAACCATTTCTGTTTATTCTCCACATCATTCCGCCATATATACCAGTTCCACAAAGGATGAATACCAAAAGGTTTAAAATGTCAGAATAACCACAGATATGACTCAACCTTAAAAGTTGTAAAAAACCAACCATTATTAACGCAGACAAAAAAGGTTTGAACATTGCCTGTAGTACATCAATCAAATTTATTTCCAAAATTTTAAGGAACCTATACATATTGTCAAAAAAGACAATTGGAAATGCAATTACCCATGCCATGCTGGCCCCGAAAAGACCCCAGATTGTTCCAATTCCAAAGGCAATTGGCATGATTACAAATCCGAAAAGAGAATTGCGAAATGATATTTCCGGGTATCCTAAACCAAAAACGGTAGGATTTATAATATTGACAATCATTCGAATCGGCACACTAAAAGCGATGATTAAAACGGGCAGATAGGCACCGCTCCATTTAGGGCCCAGAAAAATATTAACGAGTTCCGGAGCGATGCTTGAAATTCCAAACAGCACAGGAAAAGCAATACAACTCAACACCCTTACAGCCTTAAGAAAATGTCTCCCTGCAATATTTAGATCTGAAGAAATGGTTGAAAAAGCTGGAAAAGCAACTTGATTTATTAAAAGAGAAACTTTTTCCATTGGAAGGGTTGCGAGGTAAAGCCCAACAGAATAAATACCTAGGATATCTTTGCCTAATAGCTTCCCAATAATCAAAACATCTGCCGTAATATAAAAATACCATAAAACATTTGATAAGGTAACATATCCTCCAAATGAAAAAAAGTCGCCCATACCTTTTATTAGGAACCGCGGTCTATGGAAAAATGGTTTGGCAATATAAAGCCCGACCAATGAAACGACCCTGATTGCTAAAGTTCCCCAAACCAGTGACCAAACACCATATCCTCTCAGCGCAAGAAACAAGGTGACGATAGAACCGGCAATGGCGGAAAAGAACTCGACCCAAGCGAGTTTCTTAAAAGCCATCTCTCTCCATAAAAGGGATCGCGGCAAAACAGTAAATCCCATGAATAAAAATTGTAAGGATAACACCTTGATAAGCATCGTCAGCCGAGGCTCACTATAATAGTTTGAAATCATAGGGGCCATCATAAAAAGAAGTAAATAAAACAAAATGCTTATTAAAATAAGTAGACCAAATAAAGCTTCTAACGTATCTTCAGGAATTTCCTTCCGTTGTATGATAGCAGCTCCTATCCCTAATTCATTGAGCATTGTTAGAAACCCAACCATCACTAATGCTAAAGCCATCAGTCCATAATCCGATGGTTCAAGTAACCGGATAACATATATCGTAAAGCCCCAGGTAATCATTTGACCGATAATTTTCCCAAGACTTGTCCAATAAAGGCCAGACATAACTTTTTGCTTTAAACTCATAATTTTAAAATAACCCATCCACAGATATAATGATAATTCATTTTTATACGAGAATGTAGCGAACTATAATAACGGCTCAATGAGAGCAAACCACAATTTATAACCCAAATAGTTAAGATGTACTCCATCTCTGCTAAGACCAGATTTCAAACCATTATTATGGTCTATGAAATAAGAATGAAGAGCAACATAAATATAATTCCCTTCTATCATAAATTTATTAAGATTTTCATTAATTGCAATAATACGCTCATTTGTTTCTGGCTCATCGGATCTGACGGGTAAAAGGCTTTGAATATAAATTTGCTTTGATTTTGATTTTGTTACGATTTGTATTATATTCTTGACTATCTGCTCATTTGTACGAAACTTTAAATCGTTATATCCTATCATAACAAATAGCTTTTCAATTTTTAAATTGTTTACATTTGATTCTAATCTATTAAGTAATCCATGTGTAGTATCTGAAAAAATGCCTCTGTTAATTATTTTATGGTTTTTACAAAATTCATGGAGATTAAAACGTTTGGTAATGCTATCACCAACAAACACTATTTTTGAATCTAAAATATTTTTATTAAAATTGAAATATTCCTCGCTCAAATCTTTATATATTTCGGATTCCAAAATATTGTCTGTTGGTGTATTTGTAAATTTTTGGATATAAAAAAACGGACTTAGTCCACGATGAATGAAAAAATAATACCCATTAAATACAAGAAGAAGTAAAAGTAAACAAAAAACAAAAGATGATATTTTATTTAATTTCATACATCGAAGTGTGTATTTTATGAATTAACACCGAAATACCTGTTATAAATAAAAAAAATGTTGAAAATTGAATCAAGATATCAAATGCCATATGACCTTTAATAATCGGATTATATTTAATAAGGAAGATGCCATGTAACAAAAAAAGTTCATACGAATATTTCCCAAGGAAAAGTAGTATTTTGCTACTATAGCCTCTTTCTATAACCTGGCTGAGCAATATCAAACAGGAAATACTCATAATTAAACCATTCCCCTCTGATACATATACTAATATTATGTTAGGAATTGTTTCCACGACTATAGAATGAATATTTTCATCACCCATAAAAAACTTGTACATCAACACATATGTCATTCCAGAAATTGCTAAAAATATAAACATTAATTTATACTCTTTGTAATATGTTAGAATTTTTTTATGGTAGAAAGCTAAATAACAACCCACTGGGAATGAAAAAAAATGATACCAACTTAAATGTAATACATAATAATTGAGTAGTTGCAAATTAAATGCAATTATGAATAATAGGATTAGGGAATATTTAGTTTTGTATTTCAAAAAGAAAGCATAAAACAATAAATACCAAAGTAAAATAAAGGTTACAAACCATCTTACATAATCTAAATGCTCAAGCTCTATACTTGTATTTATTCCCAAAAAAGTCATCATCAAACTTCTAAATTGTAATGTCCTTTTTAAAATAAAATAATCAAGAATTAAAACAAATATTGTTACAATCCAATATGGAAGCATTACTCGCTTAATTCTTTTGAAAAAAAAATCTTTAAAGTATATGGATCCGTTCCGAGTTGACATTACCAAGCCAAAGCCTGAGATTATTAAAAATAATGAGACAGCATCGCCGGAAAGAATAATTTTAGCGCCTGTTTTTGATACATGAACCCATAAATGCCCAAGTATGACGAAAAAAATTGCAATTCCCCTTAATTGATTCGTATGAGATAAGCTTAGAAGACAATTTTCACTTTCATTATCCTTGTTCTTATTAATAGTCACTGTAATTATTAAGAAAAATAAAAAAACTATGATAAAATTAGCGTAATCCGGCTGAAAAATTTCTAATTTAACTGATTCATAGTTTTCAAAAATATTTTTCATATGCTAATGATCTGTTTTTGAGAAGGGTTAAGCCGATTCACATTTTGCAATAGGTACAAAATAATTTTGATCCAACATGTTGATAAACTCTGTCATATTTATTAAATATTTTAAAATCGCTTCCTGATGATATTCACGTATGGAGTTTATGCTTGTAGGGTCTCTAATATTTTTGAATATTCGATTGTGCATCTTTCAACAGAGTGCTCTCTATTCCTTCGTTTGTCACATACTCTAAGAATTGTGTGATATTCTGCAAAAACAATTCTTTTTCTTCTGAATTATTAACAAAAGGGGAGCATCCCGGCAGAAGAGTTGTGGAATGAAAAAACAGGTTCAGTATAGGGAAACCTAAACTCTTCATTCTTTCAGCCAGATCGATCATCTCTTGACCGGTTGACATCTCAGGAGAAAGGAACACTTTATTTAAAATCTTTAGCCGAGACAAAACACCTCTAAGATGGACCTTTTTCATTATCCAGGAATCAGTCAACTTGAAGAGCCAATTGCATCTTGCATAGTTTTTTTGCAAAAAACCAATAGAAGCGGGAACCTGAAGTAATTCACCATTTTCAGAAGGCTTAAAAATATTATCAAAAGAAAAGTGGTACGGGTATGGCGTACAATTACTATAATCCATGCCATGCCATTCACTCCATTCAGTATACGGCGTCACCGATGTGTCAATTTTAAAGCCAAGATTATAAAGAGACCGCGCAACACTATTATTAAATGCCCAACGACCGGCACGAAAAGAAACGGGAATAATTCCCAAATTTTCACAAATGGTATTTTTCAAAACCTTTAATTTTCGATATTGGAGTTCTTCTGGAAGATTGCAAAGTATACTGTTATAACACCCAAGTTCTTCTTCAAAAGGCGGGGTGTTCCAGGGATGGCAGTGGGCTCCTATTTCACACTTCCCTTCTGCCCAAAGGCTTCTAAACATATCAACTGCAAATTCATCTGTAGCAACAGGGTAGTTGATCAGATAGGTGGGCTTAACGTTGAATCTATCAAATATTTTTTGTATTTTTTGAATTTTCTTAATATTTTCAAGGCTATAGCCATCAGTAGTATATTCACCCCAATTGTCCTCTTCAACATCTATCGTGATAACAATCTTCACATTATATCCATGGCCTTAAAATCATTTTTTTGAGAAAAAGGTGTTTTTTAACATCAAGGTAACTTTTTCATCCCTCATAGATTTTTCCTCCAGGTAGTGTTTTATTAACCTTTGCGTATTTTTTTCCCAGACTTTTTTTAACACTTCAGGTGTCATCATTTTGTCGATATATAAGTCTCCAAGCATTTCGGGTGGGTAACTTTTTACAGTGTCTGCTTCAATATTTTTAATGGCCTTGACCATCATCCTGATACCGAGCTTAACAACTTTGGTGTAAAGCTCTTCCGGGTTGTCGTTTACTTCAATGTCAGGACGGCCTTGAAATATAATCTCACCATCATCAATCCCTTGATCGACATAATGGATTGTTGCACCGATATACTCTGGTTCTTCATTGAGCATTGCCCAATATGTTGTCCAAACTCCTCTGTATTTCTGAGATAGCCCTCCGTGTAGATTCAATATTCCTTTAGAAGGTATGGAGATGATGTCATCTTTCAAAATGGATGTTCCGCAAACAGCAATAACATCAGGGAAGAGTTTTTTTATCTCCTCAACATAAACAGGGCTATTGATGGCTTTGGTACCCTGGGTAAAAATTAATTTGCACGTATCCGGGGCAACAATCCTTTTCCCATCTTCATAAAAACGCTCTTCATCTACTTTAAAGGCCTTTTGACCATAGTTTTTCATTGTTGATCTGTCGTTCATTTTTTTGAGCAATCTGCGGGGAGAAGTTATCATACAGAGTGCTTTACTGATTCTGGTCCAAACGGATACTTTTTCATATTGCTGTTCAACAACAATACCAACTACGTTGAGTTTTTTGACAAGTTGGTTTGCAAAAAAAATATCGGATGTGTCTGAACTTACGAGGACGACCACCCTTAATGGATTCATAATTGTCTCTTCATATCTAATCTTATTGAGTCATTTTAAATAGTGAACGTTGAATATTTTACTTTTCCGCCAATCTTGCCCTGACGTTTCAGGTTCAATCCTAAACCGCTGTCTGCAGCTATCTGAAGGTAGCTGTCAGAAAGGGTGGTGAGATTTCTTTTACGCCTTTCTTGCATAACATGTTCAGCCATCACTGAGTCAAGAGCAACAGGGTCCTTTGACAAAAAAATAGATTTGGGGAAATCATTACCGAAAGTGATCCATTTTTTCCCACCCTCTCCTTCTCCTCTATCGAAAACACCAACGATCCCATCAGCAATTATCAGTTTTGTTTTTCCCCTGATTACAGGGTGCATATTGATGTCTGCAATGGATTCATTAATGAAGTCTCCATGAAGCGAAACCGGGTAAGAAGAATAATTGCTGAACCGCACCGTGCCAAAATGATTTTTTAAGGCACCTGAGTTGGAAATAAAAACGTGGTTGGTCAATAAAGGGACATTAATTAGATGCTGGACCCTTGACAATACCTTGGGAATAAAACATTTAACAGGTCTGCCGAGATCGTCTTTAATAGAATTCCGCATTGAAATCTCAGCAGCTGTAGCACCGGCTGCAGGATCTAAGCGGAGGCGCATTTTGATCTTATCCAAAACAGATTCAGGATCAAATCGTTCAATATATCTTATATTCGGATGTATTTGAGATTTAATTGAATCAGGAATTTTTTTGCATAGATCATATAAATAAATATTGTATGGTTGCACACCGACAACCTCTATCAGCTGGTTCACCAGAACGCTTAACAAGTCAGGGGAAGTAATTATATTTTTGTTGTTCAAATGGATAGAATTGAAATTTGGCTTTATTGCTATTGAGTCACCTTTTTTATAATTCTGAAGTATCTGTAGCCAGGCATCCTTTAAAGAATTTTTCCCGGTTATTTTGTTCAGTCCCTGCTCCACCATTTCAAAAATTTTTTTTTGCCGAACCTGGTCTTTTTCAGTGGAAGAAAGGGCGAAGTTGTGTACTCGCAATACAATGCTGTCCGCAGAAGAAGAAAGATCAGTATTCATATTAGGTTGCAACAAATCAGGAGCGGCAAAGCTTACTTTCGAAGAGAAAAAAAAGCCTGTCACCGTTAGAATTAATTTAAGAAATTTTCTTCTATTAAACATGGGATCTAATTTGCTAATTCCTAATCACGTGGTTATTTTAGGTGCTATCCTGTAATGATATATTCGCTCCATTGACTTCAGAATACCCGGATTTCTCTGAACACCAAGAATACAGTTCTTGCACATATCAATTTGGCCATTATTCTGATGTCTACGGAAAATTTTATGTTTTTTATTGTTCCATACAGCATCAAAAGAATTATTGCTTAAATTTCCATAAACATAATTGTTAATAAATGGGCAAGCAACAAGATTTCCATAAGGGTCAACTGTAGTCTCGATGCGTTCGCAATAACATTTATCGTGTGGTATCAAACCGGTATAGAGGCTTTCCATTGATCTCCCATCGATATTTATCGTGACAATATCAATGTCTCTACAATTTTTATATTTTTGTTTAATCTCTCTTATCTTTTGTTTTACAACTTGAGCGCCTTGCCCATCCACTAAAATTGACTCACCTGATTTAATATAAAACGGTGCTGGCTTCAACCCATCAATAAGTGATCTGTCAATACTTTCCGGAGAAAATTCACCCGCATATTCAAAATGTATTTCATCAAATTTCATTTGTATGGCATATTCTACAATTTGATCCAATATATCGAAATTAAAACGTGAAACTGTAGTATTACAGATTAACCGGGGATATCTTTTTCCCTTCTTAAAAGCCAGCATCCTGGCAATCGCACCTTCAAGTCTTATTGATGAACCTTCTCCACCTCTTATCTCGTCTTGTTTCTCTCCAATGCCGTCAGTTGATACATAGATATAGTCGAGGTTCTCCACCATTGCTGCAATCAACTCATCATCCAGTCCAATCTGATTAGTTGGCAGATGAATGATGCAGTCTTGTTTTTTTATATATTGCAAAAGCGAAATTAAAAGCTCTTTTCTCAATAAAACATTTCCACCGAAAATTTCGAAGTTTCGGACACCTGCATGCACAAGTTTGTCAATAATGTTTTTCCACTCTTTCAGGCCAATTTCTTTCTTTTTTTCTTCCTCTTGGGGACGTTTCCAAATACTGCATGTCTGGCATCGCGAATTACATCGATATGTTAGATAAAGGGTCCCAACTTTAGGAGAAACATTATAAAAATCAATTTCTCTTTGTGCTAATTGAAAAAAATCTGTTTTCAAAGAATTGATACCATTGATGAGTTTTATTTTTTTCATTGAAAGTCGCCTTATGAGATAGAATAAAAATTATGAAATAAATTAAAAAAAATTATTTGGTTAACCAGAATCTTTGCTTAACCATAATATTTTTCAGAATTCTCATAATTTTAAAATTTGATAGAAACGGGAATAATTTATATTCAATTAAATATAACATCGATGGTAATAAATTCTGAGAAAAGATATCTATATTAACATGTGGATGAAAAGATTCGGTCCAATTTCGTAAATATTTGTAGTCCTGTGCACATGTGCAATATGATTCTGTTTCATTGTCTTCAAACAATGATTTTATAATGTTATATTCTAACATAGATCCAGGAGACAATTTTTTATAACTTTCATCATAGTCTGCTCCGATTGGATATATTTTATTGTTATATTTCAAATGGTATTCATGGGCAATATATTTATCTTTGTATTTTAGCAGCCATATATTTATCCAGCCACTGGGCGCAGCAATTTCTGTAAACATTGAATAAAATGAACTAAATGCCTTGTTGTCGACAAAGGCATGTTTTCCTCGTGCCTTCCAGGATTTTTTTGCAATTTCAAAAACGTGTGGAAGGGCAAATGAGATTATTTGCTGTGGATCACTAAATTTTTCGATGGAGATTTCATGTTGTTTTTTAAGCCTGTTGATCTTATTTCTGAGTGATTTTCGAAATTTTAGCGAACGAGTGGATAGGAATTCATCCCATTTCCCCGTCGTTGCAATGACAGGTGTATTGAGGCTTGGTTGAGAACCAAATTTAATTTTGTAAAAACGTAACCTCTCTATAAAAATTGTATACGTTTCAGTGTATGTTGGAAAAGTATTTAAGGTAAAAATGTCCCACCGATGATGACGAAAAAGATAGACAAGTACCATATCAATAATTTTTTTTTTATCTTCGATTAAAATAAAATCACTATATGGAGTCAACCCGCTTTGAAGATAACTTATTTTTTTTACATTTAGGTTCCGATAAGTTGTACTGCAATGTAGAAAAGGGAAGATACCAATTATTTCCCCTTTGTTTTCCTTAACCAACAAAATAAAAAGTTTCAGATCATCTTTTGAATTCTCAGAGTGAGATTTCCACCAGCAATCAAACCACTCATGCCTAAAAAAGATAGCATCTGTATTGCTTTTCTTCAAAACTGTATTCCATTCTTCCTTGAGCAACGAAAAATCAGCGTAGTTTGATATTTCTTCTATTATCATAAATGTACCTTTTTTTTCAAAGAAAGATCACTGATTGTTATAGTTATCAGTTGCGCTTACAATAGAAGCAAATTTAAAAGAATTGGGTCGAGCACCTGCAATTGACATGTACTTCATTCGTATTCCAATATTACTTTCATACAATTAATCCTCGAAATAGTTTTTCCTTCACCAAACGGCTTATAACGCTTGACTAACATACGGAAGAATCTCTTCCAAAAAATTAATTAAAAGTGCTTCTGCCACAAGTTTGTTTCCTGGAATCAAGGATGTAGAGATTCTAATAAGTGATCCTCTTGTATCATTCCTGGAAAGTTTATTGGCGGCTATGCTCAATCGCATTTTAATATAATTCTCGCCTAAAAACAGACCTGACTTAAAGAAATAATATGTTAAAGTCTGGCCTGATGCTCGCGTTGCAATTATCTCAGCTATATTAAACGTTCTTTGTTGATCTCCGGTGAATAAAGTTATCGTTTTTGTTGTTTTTGTTGTTTTCTCCCCTCTGCCACCCAGACAGGCCTCGGGAGTGTGGAAATCTACTTTTGTATCATGGTAATGGACTACAGACAAAAACACATTATCCCCTTTTTCCGAGATGAATGACCTGTGAATTATTGCTCTGGTCGCAAGTATTTCATAAACAGTTTCATCCAGGAACACATCCTGTCCCTTCCATTTACCAACCTGCATTGGAATAGTCTGCAAAATAGCAAGACCTGTCTCATCGTCCGGTGAGGAATCATACCGCAGAATATAAACCATAAAGGCGGTTACTGTCAGCAAAAGGGTAACTATAACATATCGAAATTTCAGGTTCGCCATTCAAGCGCCTTGGCAACAAAGAAGATTAGTAAAAAGCCCAAAATAAAAACGAGAACCCCTGAACCGGTATGTACAAATGTATCTGGACCGGCTGCTTCAAGTCCCCAATAATTAGAAACAAGTATTAAAATTGGAATTCGGACAATATTGGACAAAAGCGCGATTGGGATTGAAAGAAAAAAAAGAAAATATTTTTTTATAATTGAAATTGGTTCCAGATAAGCAAATATGGACCCAAGAGCCAGAAATGCAATCAGTGAACGCAAACCAGAACAAGGGTTACCCACCAGGAGTTGGCCTGCAGGAATGAAAATATTAAATCCCTCAAGATAGATAGGTATACCAAGTATACCTATTATCCAAACCCCTGCCTTGGCTGCAAAAATCTTTAGTGGAAAAGAGATAAGACTAATCAGGGCTTCAGGTAATGGGAACATAAAAATTAGGAAGAGAAGCGGGAACCATATAATTTTTGATATCTTCTTTCCAAACAAGAAAAGTGACAGGCCGATAATTAGAAAAAAAATAGAGAAGCCAGAAATGGAAAAAACATACAACAAGGTTCCTAAAATATGTAAAAGTAATGCGAAAAATAAAACAAATAGTCCCAAAGGACTGTTGTCTGGCTTTACTTTGACTATGTTATCTTTATGTAAATAGATTAAATATAGAGATATGAAAGGGACAAGGAACCCATGAGAATAATAAGAATCTGCTCCCATGTAGCGATCATACATCCATATGAGTGTTGTCTTATAGGCAAAAGCTGCGACCAACCCTATGGCTACAATACCGATAATATTTACTACCATGTTTTGATTTTGTGCTTTATACAGTTTAATACCTTGGCTCATTACAAATTAGTTTTTTGATTTTCAAAGAGTCTGAATGAGATACAAAATCATGAACAGGAAGGGTAAGCAGTTGTTTTGATATTTTGTAAGCCTCGGGATAATTTTTGCCCTCAAAAAAACCGGCTAATTCTCGGATATGATTAACTGAATTCGGGTATGCTCTCATTATTCCAAGACCTGATTTTTCACTTTTTGAAAGTATCCTTTCAAAAACTCGTTTATCATATATTTTTAAAGGAAACCTTAGGAAAAAATTATTTTTATTCTGCCTTATCATAGAAGATGCCAAATTGTTGTTTTTTTTAAAACATTCAAAAAAACAAATTGATTTTTGCTTACGAATAGAATTCATTTCCTTTAATCTTACAAGCCAATTTTTTGTCAGACCTGCCTGAAATGATGATATTTTTTTCAAAGGGAAGTCAGGCTCAAAAATGGTTTGCCCAAGTTTCAAAAATGGGATAGATTTTGGGAACCAGAATAACGCTGGGTGCATGAAAATAGAAAGAATAAATGAAACTATAATTAATTTTAGGACTTCCAAGATGGAATATGCTGGAAGGCTTTTCATTTGTCTGGTGATATCGTCTGCCATGCTATTGTTATTTGTAAGGATAACGCCGCCCTCAACGCTTGAAAATGCCTTGCCACGTCCCATACTGAAAAATCCTGCATCTCCAAGGGTACCTATTTTTATCCTTTTTAATGTTCCTCCCATTGCCTGGGCAGCATCTTCAATTATTGAAATTTTATCATCTTTTTTTATTTTTCTTACCCGTTCCACATCTACAGGTAAACCAAAAAGGTGGGTGGGGATGACCGCGAGAATAGAATTTTTTGAATTGCTGGAATTTGCTTGAGATAATATTTTTTTTAATTGGTCGAAATCAAAATTAAGGGTTTTTGAGTTTATGTCACATAATTTTACTTTGAGACCAGCTTTTATAATAGCAGATGGGACTGAATAACAGGTAAATGCAGGAATAAGAACTTCGTTCCTTTCAGGATGAAGTTCATGTAATGCTTTTAAAATTATAGTAAGGGCAGCTTTGCCTGATGACAAAAGAAAGCAATGCTTGACATTGTAATGCTCCTTAAGTTCAGACTCAAACCGATTGATTTCCTTTTGACCTCTGATTATTCCTCTTAAGCCTGAAATTATATCTTTTAAATAAATCGGAGCGGCTGCAGGCGGTAATGTTCGACCTATGCGCATAAATTACAAACCAATATTTTTCCTGATCATGGGGCCTAAAATTCCTGTTACGGACACAGGCAGCTTTTGCCAGCATTGAATCGCCATACTGAATTTTGATTTTTCTGATACGTCTTCAACAGGTTTACCATTTAAGAAAATATACTGCCAGTGCAACGGCTCTGGGTTGGCTCCCCATTGCTGCTTAAATCTATACGTTCCTTCTTTTGGTGTTGATCTTCCAAAATCAAAATATTTGTATCCATTATCACAGGCATATTCAAGCATTGTCCAATATAAGAGCATATTGGGGCTGAGTTGGCTGAACTTTCGCAGGGAGGACGACCACGGGTTTTCAAGTGTCTCTCTGAATCCGGAAACAATGCTTGCAGCATAGGGTTTATTGTTTTTATGGACAATTATGATTCTTGTATGTTCATTGAATTGTTCTAAAACTTTTTGAAACAATTTTTTAGAATGAACCGGTGAGCCAAGATCACGCATATTAATTAAAAAAACTTTATAAAATTTATCAAGCAGTTCTTTACCGCCAATTTTTGTTTCAAGACCCTGTTTTATTGATTTATTTATCTGGCTTCTGAGTTTTGATTTAAAAGATTGCATTAATGCTTCAGATGATTCAGGAAGTCCAAGTAGCATTCGGACTTTATGTTTTTTTGAGGTATACGCCATTGAATATGAAAGATTGGATGACTCAAAACAAGAATGGGTATTGGTATGGCGAAATTCAATGCTATCTACTTTTAGTGACTTGCCTAACTTTATTGCTTCTGCAAGGAGTGTTTTTTCAGTCTCTTCATCGTCACCCAGGATACCTCCCATATCAAAGAAGGGTATGGAAATAAGACTATTCCCAAAAAGAAAATGCTTTAAGTGAATTAAAGAAAGAATACCTGTTAAAGCGCTTCCTGAATTTGTATTAACTGCTGCCAGATAATATGTTTTATGGGCATAGGTTTCTTCAATTACTCTTTTCCATGAGAACAAATGATATAATGTCCCACAGGGATGATCGTACACGTATTTATCCCATAATACAGAAACATCTGAATCAATCAGTTTTATTAAGATAGTCAATGCAGGAAGTAAATTTTAAGTTTTTGAAATTTTCTATCATTGATATAAATTTTTTTTCGGTTCGGTTAAGGTTAATATAATGTCGGAATTTAAAACCTGTTGAAGCCTGTTCTACTTTTGGTTGGTCTGGATCAAATTCCCAGGGGTGGGAATAAAAAAGGAATGCTTTATCTTTGTTTATCATCCAATTCATTCCGAGTTTAAACAAGGAGAAAGGAATTAACCTGAAATACCCTCCCCCGCCAAGGGGAAAAATTTTTTGATTAATACTAAGATTACTGATGGGAAGTTCAAAAAAATTATCGTAAATTTTATAGGCCACTCCCTTTTTAATTTTAGTTGCAAGATCAATGATTCCATATCTTTGGTGCATGGAAAAAGAATTATAGCTGGAATCATAAACATGTCCTGTGTCTTTTATTATCTTCAGGATATCATTATTGATTGCAAAGCTCGGAGCCCTGTATCCAAAAACTTCATGACCAATGATATCTTCAAGCAGGGCTTTCCCATATTTTATATCCTGTTCTGCTTCATTGAGTGACTGGTTTGTACATAAATGATGCAAATTACCGTGGGACGCTATTTCATGGCCTCTTTTATGTATTTCTTTTACCATGCCGGGAAGTTTTTTTGCTATCCAGCCTAATACGAAAAATGTGGCTTTGGGTTGAAAAGAAAAAGAATCTAAAAGATCCAGGATAAAATGTATATTTCTCTCAACCCTCAAATCAAAATTACTCCAGGATGAAAATGGAATATATTCTTTGAAATTTTCCACCTGGAACCAGTCTTCAACATCAAAGGTGAGGAGCATGGTCTTCAAATCAATTAAATAATCTACCTTCTAAAAGTTGCCTTGAACTGGATGAATCTATCAGCAATGGTTCCTGGGGCGTTAAAGTTGTAGAAATAAAAGCTCGATGTTCCTGAAAATCATCTAGGGCACTATTAGTATTGAAATCTGTAAACCCATATGAAAGATTAAAACTAACCCATTTCAAAGGTGACCAGATAAGTCCTGCACCAATGGTCATGGTTTTATCTTCACGATCCACTCCAAAGTCATCATATTCAGTCAAATAGTATGCCCCTCGGATTTCGGAAGACAATCTTCTGGTGAGTCTGTAAGTTTGAAGGAATCCTATCTGGTGATTGATTGAAAAGCCAAGGCTGGCTGCAGCTTCATCGATATCATTGTAGCTGCTCGATCCTGTAATGGATAAATTATTTCTTTTTGAAAAGGTAAAATTTTTATAGATATCAAACTCTAAAAAAAATCGTTCAGAATCATTGTTTAAATTATTTTCATAGTTCTGGAACAACATACCCCCGCCAAGAATGATACCGGAATCCTTTGTGGGCTTCCAGTCTAAACCGATGGATGGATTGGATATGACACTATCTCCTGAATTCTGATCGATATCAGTGTGTGAGTATTTCACATAGCCATCAAGACGTGGGTTGATTTTTTTAAGAAAGCGCAAATCCCCTTGTACTGTTTCAAGATCATTTGTTGATAATTCATAATCAGTTTTCGAATACGAGGCATTAAGATCCATACCAAATATAGGGGAGAACCAATACATAATATATGCAGACGGCCCATGGGTTTTATATTCATCTATATTTGGGGCATCATAATTATCAAAGGCATAGGTATAGTTTAAGTTAAAAAAGTTTCTTTTAGTAAATTGGTGGCGAAGAGAAATTTTCCCAATATTTGTATCATGTTTTTCAAAAGTATTTGTCCTGACTGTGCGACTCAAACTTCTATCAAAAGAATCTGAAAAAGTTAATATGGTATTTTTTGATGTCTGGAGGACTGCATCAAGGGAAATGCTATGATTCCAGGAATCATTTTCATCTTTATCCATATAATCCGTATAATTGGGGCTGTAGTCAATAATCAACCTGTTTTGTTTATCCAGTACGACAAAGGAAAATCCTGCCTGGTAGCGGGTTGAAAACTCGTCATCTTTATTATTTTTACTTTGATAAAAATTGTCAGTGTATTCTTCAGTTATTGTAATAAGGGGGGTAAATTGAGTTTTGGCACAAAAAGCCTGTGGTGTTAAACATACTATTAAATATATAGAGACCATAGCTGTGTAGATATTAATTAATTTCATTTCAAGCCTCCTTTGCCATCTTATATCAAGGTACAATTATCGTATCATCCGGCTGTAATTGTATGTCTTTGCTAAAATCACCTTTGATAATGTCTTTATATCGAATAACAATGGTCTCTTCCTTATTATTGCCTCTTCGATAAAGAAGAATTTTGTTTTTATCTGCCCACTCTGTAAATCCGCCGGCAAGTGCAAATGCCTGCATCACTGTTAATTTTTTTATCAAAGGATATTCACCAGTTTTCAATATTTCGCCCAGAATATAAAACTTTCGACTTAAGGGATTTACAAGTGTTACCGTTACATTAGGGGCTTCGACATATACGTTTAATTTTTTTTCAACCGCTTTTTTAAGAGCCATGGTTGACAGCCCTTCAGCCTGGATATCATCCAGCAAAGGAAATGTAATTTTTCCATCACTTCTGACCCGTGCGGATTCAATAGTTAAATCTGGCTCTTTCCAGGCTGTGATTTTTAAGATATCTCCTACCCCGATTTTATATAGATCGGATGCAGGATGGAGACTTTGACCTGCATTTAACGTATTAATAAAAAATATAATAAAAAAAAATACAGCCATCTGGTAGTTTATCAGTCGTTTAAAAGACATAGTTCCACCTTTTCGATTACATGGGTAACCAAGCTTAATTTAATATAAAGTAACAATCAATAGAAACCTATCTTGCGCCCCTGCCAAGCAAAACAGTCTTTGCCGTTCTAAGCAATATTACCATATCCATTATTATGGATAAATTCTTAATATAAAAAAGATCATAATTAAGTTTTTCTATGGCATCATCCATATTTGACCCATAACTATAGGATATCTGTGCCCAGCCTGTAATTCCCGGTTTTACAATAAATCGTTGTGAATAAAAGGGTATTTTATTTTCAAGGTCATCTGTAAAGTGTTTTCTTTCCGGCCTTGGTCCCACCATACTCATTTTTCCTATTAATACATCCCAAAGCTGTGGAAGTTCATCAATCCTGAATCTTCTGATTATTCTTCCTACTTTTGTAATCCTGGCGTCATCGGTCTGAGCCCAGACAGGGCCTGACTTTTTTTCAGCATCTTCTACCATTGAACGAAACTTATGCATTCTAAATTCTTTTTTCTTTTGTCCAACCCTGTTTTGATAAAAAAATATCCGGCCCTTGGACTCCAATTTTATCAAAATACTCACGACAATCAGGACCGGTGACATTAAGATCAGCATTATTATAGAAATAAAAATATCCTCAAATCTCTTTAGCATTGTCGTCAATTTAGATTTTCTAAAGCCCTCAGAAAATATGAGCCATGATGGTTTGATCTGGGTTACAAGAACCTTTCCTGTAAGCATCTCATAAAATGAACTGCCTTCAAGGACCTCTATTCCGGCAGTCCTGCAGCGGATGAGCTCCTGGGTGGGGAAAAGGCCTCGTTGCTCTTTTAATGCCACAACAACTTTATTTATACCTGTCTCCTTGGCAACAGAACAAAGATCTTTTTTTTCTTTTCTTACACTGATTTTTTCTAAGATATCATTATCCAGGATCTCGTCTTCAGAATCAGGAATGATAACTGAAACAGAATAACCACAATCGGGTTCCATTGCAATTTCATTGAGAATATCAAAAGCAAGAGGACTGGATCCCAAAAGGATAATGTTTCGATTAAAAATTCCTTTTTTGACAATAAAAATATAAAGAAGTCTCCAACCGATAATGAATATTAAAAGGAAACCAATGCTTAACATGAAAATCAACTGATTGATGATAACCACTGGAAATGCCCAGTAAATAAGAGCCAATACAATTGAGGCAGTGCCTAGTGACTGAAGGAGCCTTATACTGACTTCAACAATTGTGGAGGCCACTTTAAAATCATATAGATCATTATAATAAAGACAAATCTGGCAAATACATAAAACCAGAAAAATTCTAAGGCATAAAAACCAATCAAATAGGAAAGAATCAAATTCTGTGAGGATAAGGGTTGCAAGAAGAAACGATCCAAAAATAAAAAGCCCTTCAAGCATGTAAAAAATAATGTTCCTAATAGGAAAATATTGTTTCAGCAGTTGTAGCATGACAACCCTTTATTTACTGCCATAGCCATATTTACCATAGCCATAGCCATAGCCGGCTTTCTTTCTGGCATAATTATACACAACTCCAAGGATTTTTTCTCTTCCATAAACATCAATTAGATCCAGAACTTGTTTTTTTCGCGTTGTCCCCTGCTTAATGACAATTACAATGCCATCGACCTGTCTTGATATGGCATTGGTTTCAGAAGTCAGATGGGGCGGTGGCGTATCAAAAATGATATATCGATCATTATACCTCAATTTTATTTCTTGAATAAGTTTTTTCATCCGATCAGATGATAAAAGCTCTGAAGGGTTGGTTGGAATTTTACCGGCCGGAAGTATGGTCAATTTATCCAGAAAAGTTTTAACAAGAAGTGAGGATAAGGGTTTACCAGCTGAAAGATATTCACTCAATCCCGGGTTGTCATCCAGTCCAAACATGGGTTGAACTGAGGGCGATCTCAAATCGCAATCCAATAAAAGTACATACTCATCAATATTTTGTGCAATACTGATGGCAAGATTTGCAGCCACAAAAGACTTGCCTTCACTGGGTGAAAAACTTGTGACCATAATGCTCTTGGGTGGATTGCCTTTTTCAGGAAAAAGAATATTATTTTTTAACAAGCGAAATTGTTCTGCTTCAATTGATTGCGGTTCAAGGCCTGTAACAAGAACTGGATCAATATAATAAGTTTCTATATCCTCATCATCTGAAATTATTTCATCAATAGATTCATCAGTAGATTTATCAGGAATATCCTGTCCTGTTTTGCTGTCTTGCTTTGATTGTCCCGGTGCCTTGAAAGTATTTCCCAATAGATCACTCCATTACTAAATAGGTATAAATGTCTGAATAAAATCAAGGGTTTTATTAATCCCTTTTAAATAAAAAAAGACAAAGGGTATCAATATCGTAAGAACATAAACAAAAACGATGAAAAAGGCAATTAACTCATGCCATCTCTTTTTCTCTGCCCCTGGTTGTTCCAAAGGTGGAATTGATGCAAGAATGGGTAGCCCGATTTCCTCTTCAATCTGTTCTTCTCTTCTCAAAGTCGGATTTAAAAACTCAAGTAAAAAAATTAATCCGCCTCCGAAACCAAACCCTGTTAAAAGGGAAAGCATAAGAAGCATTCTGACATCAGGCTTAATTGGTTTTTCAGGAAGCCTTGCATAGTCAAGAATGCGAAATTGCTCTCCTTTTTGTTTTTTTTCCATATTCACGGCTAATTCAGCTTCAAGTCCCCTGGCAAGAAGAGAGTTATAACTTGCTTTGATATTGTTATAGTCTCTTTGAATGGATTGAAGCTCCTGCTCTCTTTTAGGGGTATCTTCAACTCTTTTTTGATATACCTGCGTTGTTTCTTTAATCTGCTTGATATTTGCTTTTAAATTATTTATTTCATTTTCCATTCGCTTCAGTGTAAATTCATGCTGAAATATAGCCGAATTATTTGAAGATAATGAATTGGAAGTATTGGAGTCCGGGCTTCCTCTACCCTTTTCTTGTTTTTCTTTTTCCACCTTTGTTTTAAGGTCAGCAACACTTTTTGTTAATTTAATAACTTCAGGATGTTGAGCAGTATATTTTACAAGAAACTCGTCTAATTGTCTTTTGTCCAATTCATATTTCTGCTCTAAAGGTGACAATGCCTGTATTGCTGCAATAGTACCATCTGGATTCAAAGTTGTCCTGCCACTTTTCTCCATTTCCCTGAGACTTGAAATTTGTGTTTTTAAAAGGGCAACATCGTTTCGCATATCCCGGAGCGAATTTAGACCGTCCGAATATTGAAGTTGAAGCCTGTCAAGTGTCCTTAAGTTTGTTTCAAGTTCACCGGGCAGCCCTCCTATATAGGTCGCCCTGTAATCTGCGATTGCTTTTTCACGACCCTCAAGTTTTATCTTTATTTTTTCGAGTTCTGATTCAAGGAAATCGCTGGTTCCAATGGCCTGGAGCTCTCTGGCCTTAAGATTTTCATCCATAAAAAAACCGGCCAGTTTATTGGCAACGTTCATAACGATTTCAGGATTGCCGCCCGTAAAGGATATGGCAAAAGCCTCCGTGCTTTGATACCGGCTGCTCTTTTGTGTCACCACAACCTGTTCTCGCATACTGTTTATCTTATCTTCTGGATACATATTTTTTGCATCTGCAAATAGCCCGAACTGTTTGATAATATTTTCAAGGTTAGTTCTGCTTAATATCTGCTGGGAAATTGTGTTGATTCTTTGTTGAGGGTCTGCAGTAACAATTGATTGAACATAATCTGTTGGCACCTTTTGAGGCTGGATAAGAATAGTTGTTGATGCCATGTATGTTTTAGGTGCCTTGAGAGTATAAAAGAAACCCGCAGTCAGCGCAATACAGACAGGAATAAGAATAAACCATCTGCGTCTAATTATGATTTCAAGTATCTGATCTGGTTTTAATGTTGCGGCATGCTGTTGAGAGTTCATAATCCTAATTATTGCCCAAATCTTTATTTTTTTAAAAATCAAACATGAAAAGACTTCATATCATTTCTTAAAACGGCTTTCTTGTCAATGGAATTCACACTTCATCGACCATAAAAACCTTTCAAAGGTTAATGAAAATAATTTCATTATAAAAACCATTACACCAAATTAATTTATTCTCTTTTTAATTTTTTTATTACCGGAAAACTAATAGAAAATTAAATAGGTAATTAATACGTAGTTAATAGGAAGTTACGCAAATTGCATGCCAGAGATTTAATAAATACAATATCGAAGATACCCTGCACCTATCCAACTTTTTCAAAAATTGCTAAAAATTTGACAAAAAATGTTATTTAACCTTTAAACCAAATATTTTTTAAGGCTTGGGAATCTGTAAAACCACAAAAAAATGATTTTTTTTGTCCAGTCATGGACAATCCCGATACAATAGACTTTCAACCGGAACTAATACCTGCTCCATTATTGTGACAAATAACTATTATATTCCTAAATATATGTAGTTTTTTTCCTATAATTGAGGGTTTTATTACATAATTCAATTGCACTCTATCATAAAGATCCCTCGATACATAAGCATTCAACAATTGGCACACATGTTGCTTTGATTAAATTTAACAAAAAAAATATTAAAAACTTAAAAATAATAAGTAAAGGAGCTAAACATGAAAAAATTTATCAAAACAGGTATTTTACTCGTATCGATATTTCTAATTGCACAAAGTAGCTGGGCACTACCAATAGTTGCAGGTGACAAGGTATATATGAATACCAGCCCAAACACCAACTTTCAATATGTTGTGACAAATGCACAGTCACGTGGTACTTGGAGCAGTTATTACTCTTTCTGTCTTGAAAGCCAGGTTAGATTTTATCCAACCTGGACTTATACCGTACAATCCGTTGCAAACTATGCTACCGGTGGTGGAGGTGGTGCTGTTAACGGTAAAGACTATGTTTCAACTCAATCAAAATGGTTGTATGCTTCATACATGAGTAATGTGTTTGGGCAATCTTCCGGATTAAAGAATCAACTTCAAAGAGCCATTTGGGCTCTTGAAGGTGAAGTAGGTGGATCTTGGAGCGACTGGAATTACTTTAACTCCAACTACAAATCATACGGATATGACACAGGATATGACACAACCGGCTGGGATATAAAAGCCATCAATGTTGTGGACTATTGGGGCAGAGATGCTCAAAGCCAGCTTGTCGGACAATATAACCCTGTTCCAGAACCTGCCACCATGGTTCTTTTCGGGATAGGGCTTCTTGGTATAGCAGGCATGGGAAGAAAAAGAACAAAAAAATAATTCCATTTCAATATGTTTAGCAATAAAAGCAGGATTTCATAAGAAATCCTGCTTTTATTTTTGACCTCGATTCTTATTCTTTTATCCATATTTATTCATTCTACAAATAAAGGTCATCCTCACTAAAAGACCTAATTCATTTATTTGTTGAACTTCCTTAATTGACTTTTTGATATTTCAGGTTTATTTTTCTGGTCATGAAAACTCCCAAAAAAATATATCTTAAAGATTATACACCACCGGCCTTTTTTGTAGATCAAACTGATCTGACTTTTGAAATTAAAGAAAACCATACTCAGGTTACATCTAACCTGAAAATAAGAAAAAATAAGGCTGCTGCGGACAAAGATACCTCTCTTGTTTTTGATAAAGGGACCTTTGATATTGTTTCAGTCATTGCAGATGGCATGGTATTACTCCCCCATGAATATGAAACAGATGAAAAAATTTTTAAATTAACAAAAACACCGGATGTCTTTAAACTTGAAATTGCAAATATTTTAAAACCCCATGAGAACACCAGTCTTGAAGGATTATACAAATCAGGCGACATTTTGTGTACCCAGTGTGAACCCCAGGGTTTTCGAAAAATAACCCCTTTTCCAGACCGGCCTGATGTTATGGCTAAATATTCCTGTACTATCATTGCCGATAAGACTCAATATCCTGTTTTGCTTTCAAATGGCAATCTGGTTCAGTCAGGAGATCTTGACAACAACAGGCACTTTGTCAAATGGGAAGACCCGTTTAAAAAACCAAGTTATCTGTTTGCCCTTGTAGCAGGCGATATTGCCCATATTGAAGATCACTTTATAACCCGTTCCGGCAGAAAAGTAGATTTAAAAATCTATTCTGAACGAGCAAATATTGATAAATGCGATCATGCCATGACATCTTTAAAACAGGCTATGGCCTGGGATGAAAAAAGGTTTGGCCTTGAATATGACCTGGATCTTTACCAGATTGTTGCCATCAATGATTTTAATGCAGGTGCCATGGAAAACAAAGGGTTAAATATTTTTAACTCCAAATATGTCCTTGCCGATGGTAAAACAGCTACTGATGAAGATTTTATGAATATTCAAGGTGTTATCGGCCACGAATATTTCCATAACTGGACCGGGAACCGTGTCACCCTGAAAAACTGGTTCCAGTTAAGTCTGAAGGAAGGCTTGACCGTGTTCAGGGACCAGGAATTTTCTTCAGACTTAAATTCAAGAAGTGTAAAAAGAATTTCATGCGTTAAAAATTTAAGGGGGCAGCAATTCCCCGAAGACCAGGGTCCTATGACCCATCCTGTAATGCCTGCTTCATATATCAAAATGGATAATTTTTATACCATGACTATTTATGAAAAGGGAGCTGAGCTTGTCAGGATGATCCATCAATTGATAAGGGAGAACCATTTTCAAAAAGGCATTGAACTCTATTTTGAAACCCTTGACGGTATGGCAGTAACAATAGATGATTTTGTTGGTGTTATGGAAAAAGCTTCGAGCAAGGATCTTAAACAATTCAAGTTTTGGTATTTTCAATCAGGTACACCAACCATAACCATGACCCGATCATATCTGCCTGTACTTGAACAGCTTGAAATCACCTTTCAGCAAAAGACTCTGCCCGATAGAAACCAGAAGATCAAAAAGCCCCTTCATATTCCCATCAATTTTGGGATACTGGACCCTGAAGGAAAGGATATAACACCTGCTGGCAAAAATCTGCTTGAGCTTCGAAAAGAAAAAGAAACATTTATTTTTAAAAACATCCCTGAGAACAGTCTTCCTTCCATTTTCAGACAATTTTCTGCACCAGTAAAGATTAAATCTGATTTTACAGATAGAGAACTTTCCTTTCTCATGGCAAATGATACAGATGAGTTCAGCCGTTGGGATGCAGCACAGACTTTGTTTATAAACGAGATCAAACAAATTGTGCGTGCCATTCAAGATCGAGATGAATTATCTGTTTCCACAAATCTTTCTGTTTCCACAAATCTCATTGATGCGTTTAAGAAAGCATTATCTGACCAAACCCTGGATCATGCATTCTTAGCAAAAGCACTTTCTTTGCCAGTGGAAACGGAAATTAAAAATCATTTTGATATAGTTGATGTCAATGCTATCCACAAGGCAAGGCAATTTTTAAAAAAACACATTGCAACACATTTGAAAAATCAGTTCATCAATGTTATTGATTTTTGCTCTCAATCAAATTCGTTGAAAAAGTTTCATGGCACAATGGCATCACATGATATAATGGCGGACAGAAGCCTGAAAAACTTATGTTTATCATATATGGGCTGTTTAAAGGAAACAGACACAAATAAAATTATTTGGGACCATTATGAAACTGCTGAGAACATGACAGATGAATTAGCGAGTTTTAATATTCTTGCCGGGATTGATCCAGACATAAAACAAAAGGCTGTTGAAAAATTTTATTCAAAATGGCAGCATAACAAGCTTGTTTTAGACAAATGGTTTGCTGTTCAGGCAGGCTCCCATCTTCCAGATACTTTAGCAAATGTCACATCTCTAACCCGCCATATGGATTTTTCCTTTAAAAATCCCAATAAGGTCAGATCTCTGATTTACATGTTTGCCCTGCAGAACCCTATCAATTTTCATCAAGAAAATGGTGATGGATACCGATTTATTGCAGACCAGATTGTTTTATTAGATAAAATCAACCACCAGGTTGCAGCAAGGTTGTCTTCTTGTTTTAACCTCTGGAAAAAATATGATGATCAAAGAAAGGCTTTAATGCAAAAAGAGCTTGAACGAATTTTATCCATTCAAACTCTTTCTAAAAATGTTTATGAAATTGTCTCAAGGGCTCTGGCGTAAAAACAGCATTAACCAGGGGCAGATTTAAAATATGCCCCTGGATTTATATGTTTTCTCTTCCAATACCATGGTATTGGAACCCCGCTTCTCTGACCTCAATAGGGTCATATTGATTTCGCCCATCAAATATAAGTCGTTGCCTCATGGTATCTGCCATAAGCTTAAAGTCCGGCTGGCGAAAGGTTTTCCATTCAGTGACCAGGATTAACCCATCTGTATTTTCAATAGCCTGGTACTGGTTGGATTCTAGTCTTAGCAGGCCCTTTGTAAACCATTTATCGGGAAATTCTTTACGCGCCTGATCCATTGCAACCGGATCAAAGGCTTTGATCATGGCCCCTGAATCTATTAATTCTTTGATGATCACGCTTGATGATGATTCCCTCATATCATCTGTGCCAGGTTTAAAAGAAAGGCCCCACATGCAAAAAGTCTTTTCGGAAAGATCCTGCCCAAAATTTTTAATGATTTTTTCTGACAATACCTGTTTTTGAGAATTATTTCTCCTTTCAACGGCATTGAGCAGGTCTGGTTCAAAACCCTGATCTTTACTTGTTTTAATAAGAGCCTTAACATCTTTGGGAAAACAGGAACCTCCATAACCGCATCCAGGATAAATAAACGAATACCCGATCCTTGAATCAGATCCAATTCCTTTTCTGACATTTTCAACATCTACTCCAAGTCTTTCACAGATATTGGATATTTCATTCATAAAGGATATTTTGGTTGCCAGCATTGAATTTGCAGCATACTTAGTCATTTCTGCATCACGTACATTCATGGATATAAGCTTTTCCCTGTTACGTGAAAACGGTGCGTAAAGCCGTTTCATCTGCTCTTCCGCCCGCTGAGAATCAACCCCTACAACAATTCGATCAGGTTTAAGAAAATCATTAACAGCAGCACCTTCTTTTAAAAACTCGGGGTTGCTGACCACATCAAACTCAATTTTGACACCCCTGTCTGAAAGTTCCTTCTGGATAGTGGATTTAACTTTATCAGCTGTTCCAACTGGAACGGTTGATTTGTCTATAATAACTGAATAGTCATTGATATTCTGACCAATTTCCTTTGCAACCTGTAAGACATATTGCAAGTCTGCGGAACCGTCTTCACCAGGTGGTGTGCCAACTGCAATAAAAAAAATATTGGAATTTTTAGAAGCCTGTTCAAGACTTGTGGAAAATTTTAAAGTTCCTTCCTTATAATTTTGAATAACAAGATTTTCAAGGCCTGGTTCATAAATGGGAAGTATGCCATTTTTCAAATTTTCTATTTTTTCTTGGTCTATATCTACACAGGTAACTATGCTTCCCATTTCCGCAAAACATGCACCTGTAACAAGCCCCACATAACCGGTTCCAATAATCGTAAGTTTCATTTAACATTACCCTTTTATCTGTTTAAAATATTTTGTATTTTATACATCAATTGTGTTTACAACGGCCAGAAATTAATTCCCTGATTATTTCGTGTAGCTCATATTTTAAAAATTTTCAGGTTTTTATTCGATTAATATTTATAGTATTCTTTATACCATTTAACAAACTTGTTTATACCCTCTTCCACAGAAGTAGAAGGTTTAAAACCCGTATCTTTTATAAGATCGTTGACATCTGCATAGGTTGCAGGGACGTCTCCCGGCTGCAGAGGTAGATATTTCTTGA
>Ga0307988_1000160_pt1 | contig 52746 bp, 49 predicted proteins | sample EllFjometagen183_FD_203166 | JGI IMG/M metagenome (GOLD analysis project Ga0307988, IMG submission 203166) | Marine microbial communities from Ellis Fjord, Antarctic Ocean - #183 | ecosystem: Environmental > Aquatic > Marine > Unclassified | place: Southern Ocean | collected 2014-10-08 | reverse complement strand
TAAAAAGTGGACAATGCCCATAAGAAATTGGGGCACAGCTTTAAATCAATTTGCTATCATGTTTGATGAACGGATGCCCTGATCATATAAAGAAAAAATCATTTACACAGATTATCTGACACCCTCCATGTGTTTAAAACCTTGTAACCCGAAAGGTAACTTTTTTTATGGACATTAATGCAGTTGATAGTTAAAGCGATAAATCATTTTGAAAAATGCTCTAAAACCCCTCCTTTGCCAGATCTTCAAACAACGTCACTTTGTCTTTAGGAACATCTTTGGGTATTTCAACCGAAATGATCACGTATTCATCCCCTTTACCGCTTTTTCCAAAATGTGCAATGCCCTGACCTTTAAGCCTCATTTTTGTGTTGCTCTGAACACCCGCGGGAACCTTGATCTTTTTGGTACCGTTTAAGGTCTGAACTTCCAGGGATGTTCCAAGGACCGCCTCACTTATCTTTATCTGCTTCTGCAGAATAACGTCATCCCCATCCCGTTCAAAATCCGGATGATCTTTAACTGTCACCGTCAAATAAAGATCACCTAACGGCATTCCGCTTGCACCCTGACCGCCTTTACCTGCGAGCCTCAGTTTTTGACCTTTTTTTATTCCTTTTGGAATCTTGACCTTGATCCCTTTTTTCTTCCCATCAAACATATATTCCAGGCTTTTTTCACAGCCGGTAACAACTTCCATAAAATCAATAGTAATGTCAAAACTCAGATCCGGGCCCTTGGTGGGCTGAGGTCTTCCAAAACCGCCGCCTCCGCCAAGCAGATCTTCCATATTTACCCCGCCGGGCCTGCCACGGCCACGAGGTCTTCTGCCTCCACCGAATATCTGGCTAAAAACATCATTGCCGCCAAACCCCATTTCACCAAAAATATCTGAAAAATTTGAGCCGCGGAAAATATCTTCCTGAGAATATCTCTGGTGAAATCCTGCTGAACCAAACTGGTCATACTGGGCACGCTTTTTCTTATCACTTAGGACCGCGTACGCTTCACTAATCTCTTTAAACCGGTCTTCTGACTTTTTATCTCCCTTATTCTTGTCCGGATGGTACTTAAAAGCCAGTTTCTTATAGGTTTTTTTTATCTCAGGATCCGTAGCCGTTTTAGCCACCCCCAAAACTTTGTAATAATCTTTATCAGCCATTCAAACTCCTCACTAATCCTTTTGAAACAGGTTATGTTCATTCACTCAAAAAGTATTAACATGCCCCGCCATTCGCCGCAGAGCGGGATCTACGCCTAGCAGCCAGCATTATTTATAAAGGTCTTTGATTAAGTTATTCAAATATTCATTCGGAGACTTAACCGCTTCTTCAGAAAATACAAAAAGATTCTTGTCTGTCTTGTCCTTCACCAGTTTAAGCCCGTGATAATATTTCAAAAAAAGCTCCTTAAGAATCGGTCTGATACTGAGCCCCTCCAGAAGGACTGTCTTTATTATTGCATTTATTGCCTTATCGTCAAAGTGAATCTCAATGGCGTTTGCCTTTTTAAATTTTTTCTCAGCTTCACGCACCTCTCTGACAACTTCAATGGCATCATCAAGCACCTTTTTGTAATCTATATATTTTTCAACAGCGATTCTAACAATATTATCAATACAGATATCATCTAAAAGAAACCGCCACTCTTCATCGAGGCTGTCCCTGGTTGAAAGAAGACGCTTTTTCAGCTCCGCTTCCTCACTTTCAATAAGCTGCAAATGCCTCTCTTCAATAGCCGAAAAATCACTGGATTCTATCATACGGTTAAACATAGAAACAGGGTTCACTACAATATCCTCTGTCACAACCAGTTTCTTTATTTCAGTGGACGGAAGACTTTTTTCAAATTTTAAAAGAACTCGCTCAATCGCACTCACCAGACCTCGCGCGCCTGTTTTTTCTTCTGCCGCCATCTCAGCGATCCTCCGTAAAGCTCCATCCTCAAAACGAATATCAATATCATACGCCATAAAATCCATCTTTTTACTATTTATAACCGTACTGTTTGGATTTTTAAGTATCTCATAGAGATCATCAACTGTCAGCTGATCAAAAGTCGCAACCACCGGTATCCGCCCAATAAACTCCAGTTCGAAACCAAACTTGGCGAGATCTTCCGCCTTTATTTTATGCAAAAGTTTTGAAAGCTCCTGTTTCTTTTTTAGCTTTGATGAAAAACCAATTCCCTTTGAGTGCAGCCGTTTTTCAATAATCTCACCCAAATCATTAAAAGCACCGCTTACAATAAAAAGAATATTTTTTGTATTTACAACCCGCTTTTCTCTTTTACCGGTCTTCCGGTAATGCTCAACTGCTTCCATTTGCGACACCGGATCATGGGTCACGTTCAAATCCACATCCGTCTCTTCCATGGGTTTAAGAAGAGCCCGCTGCACACCGGTTCGGGACACATCCAGACCATGAATATTATTACCGCCCGCAATCTTGTCAATCTCATCTATATAAACAATACCGTACTGGGCTTTTTCAATATCTCCATCAGCCTCTCTAACCAGATCTCTCACCAGATCCTCAACATCACCGCCAACATATCCGGTCTCACTGAACTTGGTTGCATCCCCCTTTACAAAAGGAACACCAATCTTTTTAGCAATCAGTTTTATCAAAAAGGTTTTTCCCACCCCGGTGGGACCGATCATGATAATATTATTTTTTATATTGCCGACAGAAGAAGATCTGTCCAAACACTTTATCCGGTTAAAATGTGTACATATCTTTGTTGCCAGAATCTCCTTGGCTTTCTCTTGTTTAATCACATACTCATCAAGGTAAGATTCAAGCTCCACAGGTTTTAAGTTAAAATTGAATTTTTCAGAAGCTTTTTCCTTTATATTATTCTTCACGTCTTTTTCAATGACCGCCTGTTCCGGAGACATGAACGGAACCGAAAGCCGGATTCTGTTGCCATATTTTTTAGTCAGGTAATCGTTTAATTCTTTTTCAAGATCACCCGGATCGGGAAAATTGTCTTTACCCATAATTACCATTCATTCCATGCATGCCAAATTTTAGTTCATTGTAATATTACTTACTATTATATAACATTTAGCACACCTATATTTGTTATTATTAGTTTAAAAATTAATCACTCTAACAGCCATTGTCAACAAATGACTTGATATTTATTTGCAGGTTCTGTTATTATATAAAATTCGAAATTAAACAGGAAGACTACTAATAAACCAATAATTTCCAAGGAGTACTCCGAAAATGGCGAGATCTAAAAGAAAAAGCGTTAGAAAAAAACATCAGCGTGCGATGAAACTGAAAAGAAGAGCTCAGAATAAAAAAACTGCTGCATAAACTGCGCAACCGTTTAAAACCTAAAAGTTTAAACCATTGAGAAATCTATCTTACTCACCCAAAAGATATTTAACTTTTAATATTTTTTGCGCAAAGATTATTTATTTTCATTTGAACGGTCTCAATAAAAGATGAAGTTAAATACTCATTTTTAAAATCCGTATAAGACTTGCAGGCAGAAACATTATCTCCTGAAAGCTCCTGGCACCTGGCAATATTTAAAAAGGCCACGGAGATATCAACAGCCTTACCCTCATTTTTCTGTTTCTCAAACCATTCAATTGCTTTGGTAAATTCTCCCTTACCTTCATAAGAGTAACCCAGCCCTTCATATGCAAGAGCTCTCAGATATACAAACGATTTATCTGCTTTTCCCAGAAATTTATTATAATAATCAATGGCTTCATCATAGTTATTTAATCTTAAGCTGCAGTTGCCTGCATAGTAAAGAGAAGCCGCACCGGTTTTTGTTTTAGGATACGCTTCCTCAACATTTTTAAACATCTCAAGCGCCTGCTGGCTGGCAATTTCTCTTTCTGCCTCGCTCTTTACCTCCATTGACATTGTTGTCAGCGCCCGGCTAAAACTTGAAAAAGAATCTTGTTCTGCTTTCAATGACATGTATTGCCAATAGAAAATACCCGCGAAAATAATAAGAATGACAGATACGATGGATGTGATCTGATTTAGGTTTTCTTTCACATAAGTAATTACTTTTACCGTTAACACTGCCAATGGTTCGGTCTTTCCCACTACTTCTTTTGCCATTACTTTTTCCCTTCGTCAAATATGTTCTTAAATTATTCTCAGCTATCAATGCTCACATAAGGTAATATCTTCTTAAGCTTCTTTTCCCCGATCCCTTTGATATTGATCAAGTCCTGCAGATCCGTTATCCCCTTGTTCTTCTCCCGAAAACAGACAATGGACTGCGCTGTTTTTTCTCCCACACCCGGGATCAAGGTAAAATCCTCAATTGTAGCGCTGTTTATATCAATGGGCAGAAAAAAATTTATTCGGTCACGTGCATACAGGCTTTCGATCTTTATTTTATCCGTTAAAATAATCCGCTTGCCGCTTTTAATCATTTTGCTTAATTCAGACGATTCTATTCCATCTGATGAGCTACCGCAAGCATTTATTAACTGCTTGAGGGTCTGCTCTTCATAAAAAGAATAAAACCCGGGCGCCATGACCTGACCCTTCAGCTCATAGACATGTATGGGCCGTTTTGCAGATATGGTTTTTTCATCATTCTTAAAGAGAATAAACCTGGTCGATAAACCACCGGAAATCAGAAGAATCAAAACCAGAACTACTAAAAGCTGTGAAGAGTTAAACACCTTCACTTTTGTGCCTGCTCTCTTTCATCTTTAAGGAGCTTATAAATAATACTGTCTGTTAAAGACTGCCAGCTGGCTTCGATAATATTTTCGGAAACACCAACGGTTCCCCACTTGTCTTTTCCATCACCGCTCTCGATCAGCACCCGAACGCGCGACTTGGTGCCAGCTCCGCTTGAGAGTACCCGCACCTTATAATCAATAAGAGCAGTATCCTTAAGCTGCGGATAAAATTTTTCAAGGGCCTTTCTCAGGGCATTGTCAATCGCATTCACCGGACCATTCCCCAGCGCGGCCGTATGCTCGATCTTATCACCCACCCGCACCATAATTGTAGCCTCTGCCATCAGCTGGCACTCTTCTTTTTTTTCAATAATGACTCGAAAACCGATCAAATCAAAATATTTCCGATCCAGACCCATAGCCTTTCTCATCAAAATCTCAAAAGAAGCTTCCGCACCTTCAAACTGAAACCCGTCTCTTTCAAGGACTTTCAGTTCTGCCAGTATTTTTTTGACCCGCGGATCATGGCTTTCAATATCAAGGTCAAACTCCTTTGCCTTCTCAAGGATATTGGCTGTGCCGGACTGGTCGGAAACCAGAACTCTCTGGGTATTGCCCACCCGTTCCGGTATAATATGCTCGTAAGTTTCCGCAATTTTTCTGACCGCGCTCACATGCACCCCAGCCTTATGAGCAAACGCACTGTCACCCACAAAGGGCTGATGTTTTGAAGGCTGAAGATTAGCAAGCTCACTCACAAACCGTGAGGTTTCATGGAGCATTTTCAAACCCTCATCAGACACACATTCCATGCCCATCTTGATATTTAGATCCGGAATAATGGAGCATAAATTTGCATTGCCGCAGCGCTCACCATACCCGTTCATGGTTCCCTGAACATGTGAGCATCCACTTCTAACCGCTAAAAGGGTATTCGCCACCGCAACTTCGCAATCATTATGCGCATGGATGCCAAGCGGGACAGAGATCTGTTTTTTCACCTCAGCCACAATATCCTCGATCTCAAAGGGTAGGGTTCCACCGTTGGTGTCACACAACACCATGCATTCTGCACCGCCATTTACTGCGTGTTTTAGTACCTTTACTGCATATTTTGGATTAGCCTTATACCCATCAAAAAAATGTTCCGCATCAAAAAAAACTCTTTGTACTCTTTTTTTAAGGAACAAAATTGATTCTTCAACAAGCTTTAAATTTTCATCCTTTTCAATCCCCAGAACATCGTTCACATGGAGATCCCAGGCCTTTCCAAATATGGTCACCGCCTCTGTTTCGGCATGCAGCAGGTCATTGAGATTAGCATCCTTTTCAACTAACGTACCCGGTTTCGCCGTACTTCCAAATGCCGTCACAATGGAATGCTTTAGATCAAGAGACTTGACCTCTTTAAAATAATTAAAATCCCTGGGATTTGAAGACGGCCAGCCACCCTCAATAAAATCAATCCCAATCTCATCCAGTTTTTGTGTGATCCGGATCTTATCCTCAACTGAAAAAGAGATCTCTTCTGCCTGGTTTCCCTCTCTCAGGGTCGCATCATACAAAAAGATCTTACTCATAGATCATCCCTCCAGACTTTTTATGAATTTATCAAGAACCGCTTCATGCTTCTCACCTTGAGCGCTGCATTTAAAAAGCCTGTTTTCATCGCCTTTTAACTTGATCTCGATCAGCATCCGTTCATCAGAAATTGCCTTACTGATATTATCCGCCCACTCAATAAAAGACACGCCCTGTCCATAAACATAGTCGTCAAAACCAATATCATCCAGATCCTCTACCCCTCCCAGCCGGTATGCATCAAAATGATACAAAGGAACCGCCCCTTCATAGACCTGGAGAATGGTAAAGGTCGGGCTGGTCACCTCTGCGACCGGCACATCATTTAAACCGTTTGCTACACCTTTTACAAAACAGGTCTTGCCCGCGCCAAGATCACCAATCAGACCCACCACGCAGCCGGGTTCAACAGCCTTTCCCAAACATTTTCCGGCATTTATTGTTTCTTCATGACTCTTTGTTGAAAATGAATACTCCATACAAATATCAGTCTTTTTTAATATACGGTTTCAAAAATCCCGGTATTTTTTCTGTTATATCAGAAGCCAGTATGCCGGTTTCTGCTCTTTCTTCCGAGATAAAGTCCCCAATCGCCCCGTGAATAAAAACAGCCATTCTTGTGGCATCTAGAGAGTCTATGCCCTGGGCAATCAGCGAGGCAATAAATCCAGCCAGCACATCACCCATGCCCCCACTGGCCATACCCGGATTACCGGTTGTATTAATAAATATTTTTTCTTCGGGCTCTGCAATGACTGTAGAGGCTCCCTTTAAAACAAGGATCACTCCGTATTCTTTTGCAAAGGAAGAAGCGATATTTATCCTGTCCGCCTGAATTTCCGTTACGGACAGACCTGTCAGTTTTGCCATCTCACCCGGATGGGGCGTCAGCACCGGTGTCTTTTTCGCTTTTTTCAGCACATCTTTATTTTTTGCCAGCAGATTCAGCCCGTCCGCGTCAATTACTAGCGGAACATCCGCTTCTTCGATCAGTTTTAAAACAAGCTCACCCGTTTCAGCCCGGTCAGACAGACCCGGTCCCACAGCCACAACACTTTTATTTTTTAACATTTCAGCCAGCTTTGACCAGGAATCTATTCCCAGATATCCTTCGTCAACATCCGGCAGAGATTCTGTCATCACTTCCTTTGTTTTTTCCTCGACAATACTTCTCAAACTGTCTGGCACTCCAAGGGTAACCAGCCCTGCCCCGGCTCGCATGGCTGCATGTCCTGCAAGTGATGAAGCTCCTGTCTTCCCGGGAGATCCAGCAACAACAAGCACATGGCCATAAGTACCCTTATGTGAATCCGGTTTCCTCTTAGGGATAAGACCTATAAAATCATCTTCTTCCTGAAGAAAAGTATTGATCCCGGATGCTTCAATTAATGATTCAGGAATGCCAATATCAACCACTTCAAGCTCACCTGTATTTTCACGGCCGGGATAAGTAAAATGGCCTATTTTAGGCAGCCCGTAGGTACAGGTCAGGCTTGCCTTTACAGCAGTTCCAAGAATTTTACCGGTTGCAGCATCAAGGCCTGAAGACACATCAACAGATACGATCGGTATATTCTCCAAGCTGTTTATATGATCAATCACCGCCCGGTAAAGCCCTTTAACTTCAGATGACAAACCTGTCCCAAGCAAAGCGTCAACAATTATACCTGCCCGGCCCAGCTCATCTCTAATGTTATTAAAGGCTGCTTCATCTTCAACCTCTAAGATCCTTCCGCCCATATTATGAAAGGCTTGAAGATTGATCCCGGCATCCCCCTGCACGCTATCAACAGAGGTGAAAAGATAAACATTAACTTCTACTCCAAAATTCAGAAAATATCTGGCAATTACAAAACCGTCACCGCCGTTATTTCCCCTGCCACAAAGAATATGAATCGGCCCGTTCTTTTGGTCGGGAAACTGGTACAGCATCGCTTCAACCGTACCTCTGCCTGCATTTTCCATGAGGACCGCCCCCGGGATACCCACCTCCTGGATCGTTCTCTGGTCAAGCGCTTTCATCTGGTTTGCAGTTACGATGTACATGGTACTAACCTCTCATGGTTCCTGAACTAATTGTATAGTGCATAACATAATGTCAGTGTAAATAGTTTATGATATACATAAGGATTCGAGGTTTCCAGGGGTCTGGGATTCGAGTGTAAAAAAAATCTTCTACAGCTCACATTTATTCCCATTATGCTCCGCGTCCCTGCTGTGAGGTAAGTTTTTCACTTGCCCTCTTGAGGCCTTGAATCCTTGCCCTTAGCTTCTTTCACACCCTTCCATTAATAATATCGAGCATCTCCCTTACGGCCTGATCGATCCCCACAAAAACCGCTCTGGCAATAATACTGTGCCCAATGCTGTATTCCTGTATCTGTTTTATGGGAACCAGTCTCTGAGTGTTTATATAATTCAGGCCATGCCCTACATTCACATTCAGGCCTATTGAATCCGCATATTCTATGCCAGTTTTGATTTTTTCAAATTCTGCAGTTTCCTGTTCTGAGGTTACGGCATCGCTGTAATGACCGGTATGTATTTCAACATAATCCGCACCGACTTCCTTAGACGCATCCAGCTGATTTTTGTCAGCATCCACAAAAAGACTCACTACAATACCTGAAGCCTTAAGTTCTTCCACAACATCCTTTAAGTTCTTTACCTGGCCGGAGACATCAAGTCCACCCTCAGTGGTCAGTTCTTCCCTTTTTTCGGGAACCAGACAGGACATATCCGGTTTTATCCGGGTCGCGATCTTGACAATCTCAGGAACAGCTGCCATCTCAAGATTAAGCTTTGTCTGAACCGTTTGTTTTAAAATCTCAACATCTCTATCCTGAATATGCCGGCGGTCTTCTCTTAAATGAACAATTATCCCGTGACAGCCAGCAAGCTCAGCCAGTGCTGCCGCTGTTACCGGGTCCGGTTCTGTTATCATCCTGGCCTGCCTGACGGTTGCGACGTGATCAACATTAACGACTAGTTTTGACATGATATCTCCTGTAACTCATCGATTCATTACATCATTTATATTAGCTATATACATTATAGTATTCGTTATGCAAAGCATAAAATTGAAGGATTTGAAAGTTCAGAGTCAACAAATATTATGATTTTGCTCTAATCACTGCATCAGCAACTCTGGACGCCATTTTCATCTGAGCAACATTATGCACCCTGACAATATTGGCGCCATTATGAATGGCAATGGAAACTGTGGCCAGTGTGCCGACATCCCTCTCATCAACCTCCGCATCAAGAAGTCTTCCGATAAACGCCTTCCGGGAAGGCCCCACAAGAATTGGCAGCCCCAATGATCTGAACCTCTGCATTTCCCGAATGATCTCAAAGTTATCCTTCTCAACGGATTTGCCAAATCCTATACCGGGATCGATCATTATTTTATTTCGTTCAACACCTTTTTGAACTGCAAAATCAACTCGTTCTTTCAAGAATTCCTTTATATCCTCTATCATAGAATCATAAGATATGTTCTGCTGCATTGTTTTTGGAGAACCCAGCATATGCATCAGGACAACCGACACCTGATAAGACACCGCAACATCAACCATCTTGGGGTCTGCCCGCAGCGCGCTGATATCGTTTATCATCTCAGCGCCTGCATCAAGCGCCCTTTTAGCCACCTCCGCTTTTGTTGTGTCGATTGATAAAGGAATATCGATCCGTTTTGACAACTCCTTTATTACGGGTTCTGTCCGCCTTATCTCTTCATCAGCTGAAACAGGATCCGAACCGGGCCGAGTAGATTCACCACCCACATCAATAATATCAGCACCCTGCTCCGCCATTTCCATGCCGTGTTTAATCGCCGCGTCAGGATCATAAAATTTCGAGCGATCTGAAAAGGAATCCGGCGTCACATTCAGGATACCCATAACATACGAACGTTTATTGAAATCCAGGATTTTATTCCCAACCAAAACAGGATGGAGAAATAAATTTTCTCTGTCATCCATGGTTCATCCTCCAGTCAACTAAACCACAAATATAAAATGCGGAAGAAAATAAATTTCATTCCGCATTCAAAATCAAACCAAAACTGATGCACAATTTAAGATTCAGTCTCTGTTACGACATCATCTTTTTTATTATTTTCTTTTGGCTCTTCTTTTTTATTTTCTTCCAAATCTTCTTTTTTCTCTTCAGGTGCAGAATTCGTTCCATTTTCCGGTTGTGCCCGTAAATCCTCGCCATTCAGAATCGCTGTGATTTCTGCCGTATCAAGGGTTTCACGTTCAAGCAGATTTTCAGCAATTCGTTTAAGCGTTTCCATATTGTCTGTTAACAGCTTTGTTGCTGTTTCACAGTTTTCATCTACGATCCTTCTTATTTCATTATCTATATCTACGGCAGTCGACTCACTATAATTTCTTTGCTGGCCTATATCTTTACCGAGAAAAACCTGTTCTTCCTTCTTCCCGAATGTCAACGGTCCTAGTTTATCACTCATCCCCCATTCGCACACCATCTTCCTGGCCATATCCGTCGCTCTCTCCAGATCATTTCCTGCTCCGGTTGTGACCTCATTAAAAATCTTGTCCTCGGCAATCCTGCCGCCAAGTAAAATCGCAATTCTATTTTCGAGATAATGTTTTGGATAGGTATGTTTCTCATCTATTGGCAGCTGCTGGGTAAGCCCCAGAGCCATTCCTCTTGGAATAATCGTTACCTTATGAATGGGATCTGTCCCTGGAAGCAACATTGCCACAAGAGCGTGCCCTGCTTCATGGTAGGCTGTAAGCTTCTTTTCTTCCTGACTGATGATCATGCTCTTTCTTTCAGCCCCCATCATGACCTTGTCTTTAGCATGCTCAAAATCACTATGTTTGATCTTAGTCTGGTCAAGCCTGGCCGCGAGAAGCGCAGCTTCGTTTACAAGATTTGCGAGATCAGCTCCACTAAAACCCGGTGTGCCGCGGGCGATCAGTTTCAGTTTCACATCATCTTCAAGCGGCGTCTTCTTTGTATGTACCTTAAGTATTCCCTCCCTGCCTCTTATGTCCGGAATGGACACAATGATTCTCCGGTCAAAACGTCCGGGCCTCATCAAAGCAGGATCCAGTACATCCGGTCTGTTGGTTGCCGCCACCAGGATAACGCCTTCACTGGACTCAAATCCATCCATCTCAACCAGCAGCTGGTTTAAGGTCTGCTCTCTTTCATCATGCCCACCGCCAAGGCCTGCACCTCTATGACGGCCCACAGCATCTATTTCATCGATAAAGATAATGCAGGGCGCATGTTTCTTTCCTTCTTTAAAGAGATCTCTGACTCTTGCAGCACCCACACCCACAAACATCTCAACAAAATCAGAACCGCTAATACTGAAGAAAGGAACATCTGCCTCACCTGCGATAGCACGTGCAAGCAAGGTCTTTCCTGTTCCAGGAGACCCAATAAGAATAGCCCCTTTGGGAATCTTTCCACCCAGCTTAGTGAATTTTTTTGGTTCCTTTAAAAATTCAATAATCTCTTCCAGTTCAGTTTTAGCCTCATCTATTCCAGCCACATCCTCAAAGGTGATTTTCTGCTGATTTTCATTTAGAAGCTTTGCCTTGCTCTTACCAAAAGACATGGCCTTGCCTCCCCCACCACCTACCTGACGCATAAAAAATATCCATACCCCAATAAGGAGCAGCATGGGAAACCAGGAGATTAATATCTGCATCCACCAGGATGACTGATCATCCGGTCTTATGTCAACTGAAACCCCTTTTGTAGTAAGCTCTTTTACCAGGTCATAATCATTTATTGAATGGGTTACAAACTTGGTACCATTGACAAATGTCCCTTGAATATTATTACCACTAACAATGACCTCCCTAACCTCACCCTGCTCAACAGCTATTTTAAAATCACTAAATATAATTTTTTGCTGTCTGGTTACAGCCTGCTGATTAAAAAGATTGAACAGCAAAATAAATACCAACGCAATTACCATCCATACAGCCAGATTTTTGTAGAAAGGATTCATATTTTTTCTCTATAGTTTTTAACTTAATTTAATGTTTTTATATATATTATAGTTGAACAAGATACCTCTTGAAGTTAATATTAATATATATCACAAGAAGGAAACGCACTCAACCTTAAAAGCCCTGGACTATCCTGATCGCTAGAACCTTTAATTTGCCTTCTTTGAGTTTAAAACGATCATCAATTCGAAGTCCGCAAACATACGCGATTCTTTCTTCTGACACAAACAGCGGAATTCTACTCCGGTCCCGAACCGGAACCTTGAGATCAATAAAGAGATCTTTAAGTTTCCTGCTGTGCTCCATGCCCAGAGGAAAGAACCGATCACCGGGAAGAACACTCCTGATCACAAGGGGAAATCTTATCTCGTCAAAATTAAGAAATTCAGTACCCGTCTCCTGCTGCTCTAAAAGCTTTTCTACATCAGGATTTTCAAGAACATTAAAAAACAATTTCATTCCAGCTTCCGCAATCCAAACACTTTCCGGAAGGCTGTCATATGAAAACTTATATTGGAGTTCCTGATCCTGTTTATAAGTAAAAATAAGCCTATCATATTCGCGCCACACACAAAGTCCCTGCGGCAGCTGGACAACCTTTGAAGGACCTGCTGAAATACATGCACGCACTGAATTCACATGTTTAAAGGTAACCCCCCGGGTATCTCCCTTTATCCGTTCCACCAGTTCCATAACCATCCTGCCATAAAGTGCTTCAGGATATTTTTTTATTTTTTCTATTGAACAGCAGAAATCATCCTCTGATTCAATGATACAATCATCGACTGCCTGTTTCACATTACTTTCAAGCAGTTCATCATCCTGTCTTAAAAGATATGTCATCCTTAAAATGGTGTCATCGATCTGAGGATTATATTTCTTCCGTAAAAGAGGCAGAAGATTATGACGAATATCATTCCTCAAATATTGCTGTTCATTCATCGAGGTATCCTTGATATATTCAATACTGTTCTCTTTTAAATACTGTTCAATCTCTTTTCGGGTTGTCTCAATCAAAGGTCTGATAAATAGCCCCTCTCTTACTGGCGGCATGCCGCCTAACCCCTTTAAAGACGCTCCACGGATAAACCACATCAGCGCCGTCTCCACCTGATCATCCCCGTGGTGCCCGATGGCAACTTTATCGGCTTGAACCTTATCCATCGTTTCTCTTAAGAACGCATACCTAACATCTCTCGCAGCTTCCTGTAGAGACAACCCGTCATTGTTTTTCACAGCAGAGACATCCTTTGCTTCTGCAACACATTCCACACCCATTTTTGCAGCCAGAGACTGCACAAATGTCATCTCTTTTTTTGATTCATCCCCTCTTATCATATGATCCATATGCGCGGCAGTAACAGATATGCCAAGCTCAGCTTTGAGAGAATTCAGAACAGAAAGAAGCGCCACAGAATCCGCACCACCTGAGACAGCAACCACAACATGGTCGCCTTTTTTCAGCATACTGAATCTTTTAATTGTTTTTTTAATCTTTTTTATAAACATAAGTTAAGCATTAAAACCATAGAATCAAGGGTTACAAACCAACACACCCGATTAAAGGATTTCCTCATCTTCTGCTTTCCAGGCCGGATCAACCATACAGATGAATATCAGATCCGTATCCCCCGGATTATGAATGTTCTGTTTTGATCCGGGCGGAATATATATGGCCATCCCAAGTCCAACCTCTGAACTTTCTCCGTCAATATACATTATACCTTTTCCTGACATAATATAATAGACCTCAGAGGTTTTAAGTTTATGCGGAAGAGTGGTCTTACCCGGTTTAACCACAGCATGAGCCAGGCTATATCCAATATTAAGGTCAGCCTTATCCGGATGAAGAAGCTCCCGTAATATTGCCTCATCTGCAGACACAAACGTTTCACAATCTTTTAAATCACGTATAAACATATATCACTCCCCACTAATTTTATCCTATTATAACAATTAATATTTAATTAATATAGAACAAATCATATTAAAAAATACAAGGCCAAGGAAAAAGCTTCAAATTTAAAGCGCACAAATCCTAAAGAATAAGACGTACAATCGGTACGTCGCAATGACCAAGGATGCAGTGCTATTCAGAAGTTAGACTTTTTACGAAGCCGCTGAAAAAAGGATAATACCTTTATTATAAAATACCCCGGCAATACAGGCCGTCATCAAACAGGCTAAAGTCGCTGCGATCAATGCCCTGAAAGCAACCTCAGAAAGAACCTTTACTTTTGAAGGTGCAATTGCTGCAATCCCCCCGATAAATATGGCTAAAGAGGCGACATGGGCAAACCCGCAAAGCGCATAGGCCGCAATAACAGCAGACCGTCCATGTTTAATCAGACCATTAGCACAGGCTGATGCAAGATCAAAATAAGCAGTGACCTCTGTAACGATCATCCGCTCTCCAATGATTCCGGCAACGATCCGAGCATCTTCTATAGGAACACCCATCACCAGCACAAACGGATAAAACACATAAGCCAGCAAGCCCTTTAAGGACCAATCAATACTTATCCCCGCAGCAAGATTAATCTTTTCACCCATTACACCCAGGCCCAGATCAAACAAAGCCACAAGACCTAAAACCGCGATCAGAAGCGCCACAATACCGGCAGCCAGTTTCAATCCGGCATTGGCGCCGTTTATCACCGATTCAAAAATATTGCTGTCCCTGTCATAATGCGGATCCAGATATATCCCGAGAGTTTCCGGTTTCTCACTCTCTGGAAGAATTATCTTTGACATAATAAGCGCTGCCGGCGCTGAAAGAATTGTGGCCGAAACAAGATGCGCCGCAATATTGGGAAAGGTCTTTTGCAGAGCCATCACATAAAGTGCCAGCACACTTGACGCAACAGTTGACATGCCCGCAGTCAGAACGGTACAAAGCTCCGACCTTGTCATCTTTGGCAGATGCGGTTTAATGGTCAGACAGGACTCTATCCCTACAAATATATTACTTGAAGCACATAATGACTCAGCACCAGAAATTCTCATAAAACGGGTAAACACATAAGCAAACCCTCTTATTAAAAACGGCATCACTTTAATATAGTAAAGGGCAGACATCAGGGCGGAAAAAAAGATAATGGTTGGAAACGCCTGGAACGCCAGAAAAAAACCAAGGGAGGGTTCACCTTGCGCATTAACTGTCCCGGGAGCCAAGGCCAACCTGCCGAAAACAAACTCCGTGCCCGCAAGGGCACATTCAAGGACACGTATAATTATTGAATTCAAGAACAAAAAAAATGAAGATCCAAGAGGAAATAAAAAAATAAAACCGGCAAAGACAAACTGAAACACAAGGGCCCATAACATGAGTCTCCAGTTCATGTTCCTGCGGTCTGCAGAAATAAGCCAGGCAAAACCCGCTAAAATAAAAATTCCAGACAAACTGATAAGATTATATTTATCCATATAAAACAAACCTTTATTGAATATAACTGTGTTAAGCAAGAATATAAAACCTCGCCCCTTAATGTCAATCAACAAATTTCACCATTTGCTATGCATGAGACAAAAACTTTTAATACAGCATGTTTCATGCTATAAATTTTTCAATGCGTATTTAAATAATCCATGGCAAACAATCAACTTTAATACTGTGACAAAACAAATAAAACCATCATATCTTACAGCTGTAATTCTCGTTATTTTTTTGATGTGTTCTTCCTGCTCCCTGATCAAGGGAACCTATGCTGTAACAAAAGGAACACTAAAAACAAGTTACATAGCAACAAAAACAGCTGCAAAAGCAACGGTTGGAACTGGTAAACTCATCTATAAAGTTGGAGAATTTACTTTTGAAGTGACAAAAGCTCCGATCAGCTGGCCACTCACCCATAATGAGATAGAGACAATCGCCGGACTTTCTCCAAAAGAAGCAATTAATCAGGGGAAAGTTAAAAACTCACCGTATACCGTAAGAGGAAAAAGATACTATCCCATGTCAATTAAAGAATCCAGGACATACAAACAGACAGGGATCGCTTCCTGGTACGGAGATGAAACGCTCCGCCAGAAAGACGGCCATATGACAGCAAATGGTGAAGCGTTTAATCCAAACGGCCTTTCAGCGGCTCACAAACTTCTCCCACTTCCGGTTTATGTCCGGGTCACAAATCTTAAAAACAGAAAATCAATAATTGTACGGGTAAATGACAGGGGCCCGTTCATTGGTAACCGCATAATTGACTTAAGCACAGGTGCGGCAAAAAAACTGGGGTTTTACAAAAATGGTACAGCAAAAGTACTGGTTGAAATAGTTGAAGGATAATAAATAATATAAAGGAAAGCATTATGGAACAAAACAAGGGCATGACCACAGAAGAAATTATTTTTTCAAACATGACACAGATCGAAGCATTAACAAGACTCCTGATGAAAAAAGGCATTATTACAAAAGATGAGCTGCAGACTGAATATTCAAAATTGATGAATGAGTCAAATCAAGGGGCACAGTAAGTATTATAATGGATACACAGAAACAGTTAAACGCGTTACCCGCGATCCTGGCCGCCATATTTACCGGAGGCCTTGGATTTGGAATTGTCCTGCCGGTATCTTCTGTCGTCCTTGAGAATGTCGGGGTCAGCACGCCGCTTATCGGACTCACTGCTACGATCATGTTTGCCGGCATCGCCATAGGGGGACCATTATCCGGTAGGATGATTGAACTTTTCGGCATTAAGCGCACCCTTTCAGGTGCTCTTTTGTGCAATGCCGTCTTAATGGTCTGTCTGGGACTTTATATTTCGCTTCCGTTCTGGTTCGTGATCCGGTTTATCATGGGAGTTTCCTTTGCCTCCGTTTTCACCTCCTGTGAAACGCTGATCAACAGAATAAGCAATGATCAAAACAGGGGAAGAAATCTTGGATTTTATGCCTTTGCTTTTTCTCTAAGTCTAATGATCGGTCCGGCAGGTTTATGGCTTCTCAAATTCGGGACCTTAACCCCTTTTGCAGCAACAGGGGTCATCAGTTTTGGATCAGCGCTGATTGCCTTTTACGTTCTGCCGTCGATACAGGAAAAAAGCCTGGATATAAAGTTTGATCTTTCATTTTTAAAAAGAATAAAAATGTCTGTTATCACCATGCTGACAGCCGGTTTTATGGAAGGCGCGCTTATCGCCCTTATACCGATCTATGCGATTCGTCAGAATTTCAGCCCTGCCGAAACAGGACTCCTTCTTTTTGCTTTTGTTCTTGGACACGGCTGTTTTCCACCCATCATCGGCGCGCTGGGCGACCGTATCGGATTAAAAAATGTACTCGGCATCTCATACTGTCTTGGCATGTTAAGTTTTTTTGCCATACTTTTTTTCCCGGCAAAAATTCCACTAACCGGCCTTCTGGTTTTGGGCGGGGCTTCTGTCGGGGCATTATATCCCCTTGCTGTTGGACTGCTGGCTGACTTTCTAAGCGACGAAGAACTCCCTCGGGGAAATGCCATGACAACCTTCTTCTATGGACTAGGAAGTATCATCGGGCCATTCATACCGGCTGTTATTATGCACTACACTATCCCCAAAAGCCTTTTTATTGTATCTGCTATTTTTTATGCAGGACTTTTCGCGATGATCTTATTAGAAAGAAAAAATAATACCAAAAAAGGAGATTGTCATTCAAATGGATAATCCGAAAAAAACATCATATTTTACTGTTCTTAAGGAAAAATGTGTAGGCTGCGCTCTGTGTGTGGCAGCATGTCCAATGAAAATACTAAAGATCATTGACGAGCTCTGCGTTATGACAGATGAAAACAATTGTCTTGAATGCGGTTCGTGCCGAGACAAATGTCCTGAAAGAGCAATTATTGTTGCAAACAAAAATGCATCAATCAAAAATACTATCATTGAAACAGACAACAACCATTCAAAAATAGTTCGGGATCCTGACACAAAGTTTATACCAATTGTAAAACATCTTACAAAAATTATTTTTTCAACACTTCAACCTGTCCAGATTTTCGATTACAAGGGTATGAATTTTCAAGAAATTAACAAGTTCACACTTGATAAAAATCCCTGTTTTATCCAACTCTACAACACTGACAAGATAGAAAAAATTGCTGCGTCCAGCATCAATTTTTTTGGAGACATGACGGCTGAAGTGATCTGCATTACACCCGCAGCCGAATATGACCTGCCCTACTATATGATGGACTGGGATGAATCAGAAGATCACATTTTCTTTTTCTGTGACGTGGTTCCTTCTGATGACCTCATGTTAAACAGCAGCCATTTGGAAGAATATTATTACAAACCGCTTGAAGACCTTTACCTTGAATACAGTTTCAATATCAATGGCCTGACAAAGAGTCCATTTCACTGGGTAAGAGCCATACACAGTCCATATACGATAACCGGAACCATCAATAAAAAGGATCAAGAAAGCCTGTATATGATTTTTGACTGTGCTGAAAAATATCTTCGGGCATGGATCAAACTCTGGCAGAATGCGGCCCCGCTTGATTCGTCATCAGAAATCTCTAAACGCATAAACCAGCGCCGCAAGATTGTCACTAAACTATATCACGAAAATGATCCGGGCGGCGGAGCCATTACAAAGTTTCTGGGAGAACAAAAAGGAAATAAAGTAATGACTGCGATGATGCCGTAAAATCAGCTACTGGCCAGTCATCAGTGGTCGAAAGTCAGTTGAAACTGCTGTCCATCGAATGTTGTCGGTTGTCTTCAACATTTAATTGTAAAAACCTGAACATGACCTTACAATAATTATAATCTAATTTTAACTTAATCTGACAAAAACCTCTTAATGAATTACCCCGCAGCAGAGCTGCGAGGTATCCATACTATGCAAAATCTTCAAATAGTTTCAATTGTCCACGGTATATCTGTTTATAAATTTTCCCTTGATCTTTGACATATTTTTTGATGATAGTTTCATTGCCATATTTACCAACGGTATTGAGACAGAAACCGCTCATCCAGAATTTACCTCCCCAGAGCAGTTTTTTGACCTCTGGATGATATTTAAATATTTTCTTTGCGGTAATGCTCTTAATTATTTGCACAATCATACTGGGTGACATGACAGGAACACTTTGGACAAGGAAGTGCACATGGTCTTCATCTGAACCAACTTCCACAAAATGTATTTCATAGCGATTTTCTATCTCAATACATATGTTTTGTAGTGACTGCTCAACTCTTTCTGTAAACACCTTTTGTCGGTATTTTGCAGGACAAACAATATGCTACAATATCAGTGTCTTGTTGTCCCGTTTTAATATATGTTCACTCATAAAGTTTTTTATTTCACAAAAACGGCAAGCCCGCAGCAGAGCTGCGAGGAATTCTTTTGATTAAAAGTATCCATAAATCAAAAAATAACCTTTTCACATAACTAAAAGTACTATATGATTTTTTTAGTATTTTAAGAATTAAAGGTTTTATCGCAACTGTTGACTTTTAACCACCCCTAAAATGTTCAGTGTACCAGCAATAATATTAACTTTTAAAATCTGCCTAATTTATCCTACTTATAACCCTCCAGACTTTTATAGGTATATCATGAAATTCCACCGAAAAAATGGACTCACAGTTAGGCTACTTTAGTATCAATCCAACGCTGTTCAAACTTTATGGGAGAACAGTATTTAAACGTGGAGTGCAATCTGGTTTTGTTGTAATAGATTTCAATATATTCAAAAATGTTGTTTTTGGCTTCTTCACGTGTATGATAGCTTTCAAAATAAACCAGTTCAGTCTTCAGCATGTGGAAAAATGATTCGACAACGGAATTATCATAGCAATTACCCCTACCGCTCATAATCTGAATGAACTTGTACTCTTTTAACAGATTTCTAAATGCTGTGCAAGCGTACTGAACACCTCGATCAGAATGGAAAATAATTCCATGTCAGGCCCTGCGACGCCACAGGGCCTGCTGAAAAGCATTTAAACCCAGTTCCTGTCCCAGACGATTACGCATGACCCACCCGACGATTCTGCGTGAAAACAGGTCCAGAATAACAGCAAGATACAGCCAGCCTTCGCGGATCCAAATATACGTAATATCCGATGCCCATATTTGATTGAGGTGCTGTGCAGTAAAATCCTGATTCAACAGATTTTGGGCTATCGGATGATTGTACTTTGATTTTGTCGTAATTTTAAAACGTTTTTTTGTTTTGGCTTTAATATCATTTTTACGCATACAATCGGTAGCACGATTTTTACTGCAGGCAATGCCTTGTTCGTTCAGCGCCTCGGTAGCGACTGCACCTACCCTTGTTTTGCTCGTATATTATTCGTATGTGGTAATCAAGTTTTTCATTTGCAAGATCACGAATGCTTTTGGGTTTATCTCTCCAGGCATAGTAACAGCTCTTTGAAATCTTCAATACTCGACACATTTTCTCAACCGCAAATGATGAGCGGTGCTTCTCGATGAATATATATTTCATTTGGGCTCCTTCGAGAAAATAGCCAAGGCTTTTTTTAATATGTCACGTTCCTCTTCTACATCAGCTAACTTCCTTGTAAGGCGGCGCATCTCCTCATCTTGGGGTTTTAAACGACCCTTGCCTGGAAATGCTTTTTCTGTATCATTCAAATATTGTTTTTTCCATTTATGAAGCAAGTTTCCATGGATTCCTAGATTTCGTAATGCTTCAGCAATAGGTGTTCCTCTTTCTATTACCAACTTTACTGCTTCAATTTTAAATTCACTATCAAACTTTCTTCTTTTACTCATGACACACCTCTTGGTTAGAATTTATCTTATAACTCTAACCTTTCTGTGTGCCCACTAAATCTGGGGAACTTCATCACCCTATGTAAATTTGAGACGATCACCTTATATACATTATAAATTAGTTTTGATATAGTTATACGGAAATTGAACTAATTGTTGATTTCCGAAATCACTTTGAAACTTTTAACGACATTTACTCAACAATCATAAAATACTTAGTATGAAGTAACTCTATTTAAAAGCGGAGACTTATGAATAAATTATCAATTTTTTTGTTTTCGCTAATGATCATAACCACAAGTTTTTGTATTGTTGAAACAACTAACGCCGAAAGAATGATACACAGTAAATATTTTTCCACTGAACAGATGATTCTGTCTAATGGAAATATAATTGAAAAATCAGTGATTAATGGCCCGCCTAAACCACCTATAGGGATTATTCGTACAGCTGTATCATTACCCGAATCAAATATGGCTGCTAGTCTCAATACCATCTTAGATGTGCCTGCTTTTACCTGGTCGTTTGGATGCTCGCCAACCGCTGCTTCAATGATAGGAGGTTATTATGACCGAAACGGATATTCTAATATATATACGGGGCCTGCGAATGGTGGAGTAATGCCCCTAAATAATGATTCATACTGGACAACATGGGTAGACAATAGTGGAGATACAAGACATAGATGTCCTTTAAGTGCAACACAAAACGGCCTTGACGGTAGAACTGAAAGTGGACATGTCGACGATTACTGGATCAAATATGGAAATGATGAGCCTGACCCATTTATTACAAATGGATGGACTGAGCATACCCTTGGAGAATCTTTTGGTGATTATATGGGATCAAACCAGTCCTCTTCACCAATGAATAACATAGATGGTTTGACTACGTTCTGGAATTATAAAAGTGGACAAAAACTTACGACTGAAGATCTATTTGCAAGTGGACCGGATTATTATCATGATAGCGGATTATATGGTATTAAAGAACTCTATGAGTCTAGAGGCTATACCGTTCTCGAAGCATATAATCAGTATATTTATCCTTATGAAAGCAATACGCAAGGGTTTACATACGAACAATATAAAGCTGAAATTGATGCAGGACGCCCAGTTTTTATACACCTAAGAGGCCATTCAATGGTAGGGGTTGGTTATGATGATAGTTCCAGCAATCTTATATATATCTATGATAGCTGGGACCATTCAACACATACAATGACTTGGGGGGGCAGTTATGAGGGAATGAGTCATTATACAGTATCTATTATAATACTTGGAGAAAGCGACGAGTGTGAGGTTTCTGGTGATTCTGACCTTGATAGTGTATGCGATGCTGTGGATAATTGTCCTGACACCTGCAACTCAGATCAGCTTGATGCAGACAGTGACGGAATTGGTGATGTTTGTGATTCTGAACCCGGTTGTGGCGGATGTGGTCAGCCTGGATGTGAATGGCCTTGTTATCCTAGTGATGATTACTGTCGTGATTACGGTCCCTGCACAGAGGGATTAGGCGACTGCGACGGAGACTCCGAGTGTGCAAGCGGATTGGTATGTGCCCAGGACGTGGGAGCCAACTATGGCTGGCCTGCATTGGCGGATGTATGTGAGCAACCTGAGTATCCTGGTGATAATTACTGTGCTGAATACGGGCCCTGCACAGAGGGATTAGGCGACTGCGACGGAGACTCCGAGTGTGCAAGCGGATTGGTATGTGCCCAGGACGTGGGAGCCAACTATGGCTGGCCTGCATTGGCGGATGTATGTGAGCAACCTGAGTATCCTGGTGATAATTACTGTGCTGAATACGGGCCCTGCACAGAGGGATTAGGCGACTGCGACGGAGACTCCGAGTGTGCAAGCGGATTGGTATGTGCCCAGGACGTAGGAGCCAACTATGGCTGGCCTGCATTGGCGGATGTATGTGAAAATTAAGTCCAATGATAGACGATCTTGTTATAATCCATATAACCTGAGGCTAGTTTGGCCAGTGCGCTCAGACAATTGATTGTTTAATTATTTACTTTTCATCCAGTGCAAAACACCTGCCCATACAGCCGGACGAGTTGAAGGATAATATAATTTGATTTAAGATTTTACAAGAAAATTCAAAAGCAAGGTTTCGGCTCTGTCTTTTCTACATAACCACGAGTACCCTTAACAAAACCTAAAATCCATATAATGTGCCAGACTCTTAATCCTGTTTTCTCTAAAAATAATTCAAAGATACTTCGGGTAATCTGAAACATTCCTGTATTCCTTTTTTTAATTTCAGGATTGCTGGATAGTATAATGAATTGATGTCAGGTGAAGTCTGAGCTCTTCTGCAAGGTCTGTATGATCAAGTGATGCTCCCCGCCTAAAAGGCGTGGCCTCCCGGTAATTGAAATTGATTTCTTGGCTTGCACAATACACTCCGGTCCAAACCTTTACAATTTTAATCCCTTGGCCTCTTTAATTCTTTTATTTAGCCTTTATACTTTTGACTTTGATTTTCTTATGGGTTTTAAAACCCATACAACGCAGCCAAGTGTTGTGTTTGACTGAGGTAAAAGGATCCAAACTGTCTGATCAAAGCGAGTTTTTGGGCCCTCCGAAAACAAATATATAAGGAGGGTAGTTCCGGCTTGCCGGGGCCAAAGTTGTGGGCGGCCTTTCATTGGTTCGTTGAGTCACCTAAACACAAGATGACCGCTACAGCTCTTTGACCGCCAAAGAAATGAACATTTCAGATCTTAAACAAAAATGGATTATTCTATTCGATATGGAATGTAACAACGGCCACAGACCATAAAATTTACGCTACTCCTCTAAGAGAGGCCCTATCGGAAAAATGTTAAAATAAAACCAGTCTCTATATAGACTTAACCTATTGCCAACCGCTTTCCAATAGCAAACACATTTTCAATCACATCATTTTTTTTACTGATATCACCCACATCCCTAACATCTGTAATATGGATCTTTTCAACAATATCCATCATATAGGTTTTGCCGACATTTTCTTCTAAAATTTCAATACCGCGGGTTGCAGTTGATGGATCTTTAAAATCCTGCACCAACGCAATCACCGCTTTTTTACCCAGCAGCGGCGGATCTCCCACGGGTTTAAATGCTTCCATAGTTCCCATCTCACCTGCGATTTCAACCGACCACAGCGGCAGACACCGCTCAAAAAACCGTGCCATAATAGAGGTATAGGAACCGCAATAGTATGGTGAGGCAAAGATCGTAACATCGGATGAGACCATCTCTTCAAGGATAATATCCATATCATCTCTAAAAGCTGCACACCTGTAGCCCCGTTTTAAAATACAGTTTCTGTAACAGCCCTTACACTGATTAATCATATGCTCGGCAAGAAATATTTTTTTTGTTTCAGCACCTGCAGATGCTGCACCCTCTAAAAATGTATCGACCAGAATGCTGGTATTCCCCTTCTTTCGTGGACTTCCCACAAATCCGCATACTTTCATCCTCTTCCCTCCAATTAATAATTAAATTTTTCGCCCGACGTAGCTTACGGAAATCTCACCAAAGTCGGGAATCCTAGATAACGACGGTGTTATCCCTTGAGTCCTTTTTCCAATTATGGTTTTGATTCATCCGGCATCCAGTATCGTTTTTTTAACGTTATCAGATGTTTTGTCTTTACCTCACGGGTTCACTACAAAAGTACTTATTTCCGGACATTCTCTTTCACCGATCTTACCTGCAGCCGCAAGGTCATCAGCAACATCTTTAAGCCCGACCTCAATTAACCTTTTTCGGGTCGGCACACCATCTTCAGAACAACCGCGATACCAGTAATATTCATCCAGCATACCCGGTTCATGAATGGGGTCTTTTTTGCCGCGCCGGGTACCGGTCCTGATATCATCTTTACGGGTAATGCCAAGCAGTGCGTTAAAGCTTTTTTCCAGCTGGTATATTCTCTCAGAAGCTTCAAAAAGTTTTTCCGGACTTTTGCCGGTAACCGCCTCGTAAATCTCACCCAACTCTTTAAAAAACATGGTAGGATCACCAAATACATCAACGGAAACAACCGGAACAAAACAGATCCCCAGACTGTCCATAAGGGTTTTATAATTTTCACTCCACCAGACCACCCGTCCTTTTCCAACCGGGCTGGTGCCGTCAAGTGTCCCCTCCGGCAGGTCGTCGCCGAATATTCCCTTCAGCATGTCCTCAAGACCGATCATTGCGGGAAATGGATGACCTTTTAAATGATCAGCGCCCCGGGTAGCAACAGAAGAGGCAAGACTCATGGCTATCGCCTGCTCACAGTTATAGGTAAAAGACTGCCCTTTGGTATGGAATCCATACTCACGTGCTTCTTCAGGTAATTTTTCAAGGATCATGGGCATACTGTCAGCAAGAAGTTCACCGATACCTTCACGGTATGCAACCTTTTTCAGAAGCTCCTCTACAAGCTCTACATCACCCCACTTGAGTTCCATCCCCCAGGTATCTTCAGTTGTAATTATACCGCGCTGAAAACACTCCATCATCATCGAAACGATCCATCCAAAGGTAATGCAGTCAAACCCCATCCGGTTGACTATGTTTGAGATGTGAAACAGCTGGGGATAATCGAAAATGCCGATCAGAGGCCCCATGTTTGTATAATGGCCGAATTCAATCTTATCCACCGTCTCCCCCTTATACGGCCCATCTTTCACCTCCAGCATCTGGGTACATGCAATAGGACACTGATAGCATGATTTCTGACCGGTTTTATAGTTCTGCACCAGTTTTTCCACATCATATGCATCAAGCTGTTCTTCTGTGATATGGACCTGCTGATTGTTTATCCTTGTATGCATGCTATTTTGCGGAATAAGAGAAAACGAACCGTATTCACGAAGACTATAGGTTGCATTCCCCATCCACTTTTCACGATAGAATTTTGAAAGTTCTTTTGTTTTCGCTTCATTTACCAGAGGTGTTTTACCTTTTGCCTTCACAATAACAGCCTTCAGTTTTTTTGATCCCATCACACAGCCCATTCCGGTCTTCCCGTGTACCCCGGTTCTTTTTGTACTGGTAAAAACATTGGCATAACGCACCAGATTCTCACCGGCCGGGCCGATACGTGCAGCTTCACATGAACCGTATTTTTTCTGAATGGCATCATCTGTCTCATAGGTATCCAGCCCCCACAGATCTGAAGCGTCTAAGATCTCAGGCTTTTTACCCTGTTCAATATAGAGCACCACAGGCTTCTCTGCTTTACCGGTAATAAAAACATGATCATAACCGGCCTGCCGAAGACGTGCAGGGAAAAATCCACCGCCGTTTGAATCTCCGAATATACCGGTCACCGGACTTTTTGCAGTTATGGTCATCCGTGAAGTACAGGGGAAAGAGGTACCGGCCAAAAGACCGGGGCCGAATATAATTGCATTTTCCGGACCCAGAGGTTCTGCTTCCGGCTTGTCCTTCAGCGCATCATATAAAAGCTTGGCATTTATCCCTGCACCGCCCACATATCCCTGCTGCAGTTCTTCAGAAACGTCCTCTTCCCTGATCTCCCCGCTGGAAAGATCAACTCTTAATATTTTCCCTGACATGGCCTTCTCCTTTTAACTTCATATGTTTAGTAAATACTCAGCCCTGAGAGAACTTGCTTTTATTTTTACAAGTCCCATTTTGGCAGTACCGAAACTTCAAGGTTTTGACTCAACCCTGGAAACCTTGAACCCTTGAATTCCTTTTTGCGCACAGATAGAATTGTTCTGTAAAATTTAAAACAAGTTTCACCCATTATATCCCCGTAACATTGCTATAGATCTTTAAGAGAATATCCTGACATATTTTCAGCTGTTCCGGATCGATTTCATTTAATGCCCTGCTTTGAACCTCAAGTGCAAAGGGTCTCAAGTTTTTTAAAAGTTTTTTCCCCTCCGGCGTTATCCTGATCCGTTTCTGACGACGATCGTTCTTATCTGCAACACGCTTAATAAGATTTTTCTTTTCCAGCCCATCTAAAAGCCTTGTAATCGTTGATTTTTCCTTAAATGTATTTTCAGCAAGCTGCTGATGAAACTGATCATTACTGTTATTGAGATTTACCAGAACCTGCCATTGCTCAACCGTAATATTATGTCCTTCTTCTCTGAATTTTTTCTGCAATTTATTCAGTATGGCGTGCGATGTCCTGCCGATCAGCGTTCCCATTGACTTTTTTAAACGAATTTCAATATTTTTCATATTTCACGAGCCCATTTAGTTGTATATACAACTAATATAGTATTTTTTTTATGCACTGTCAAGCACCTGCACTAAAAATAATAATTTATCAATTATTGACCCTGGTTTTCAGATAATCCTGTACCGCGCATATAACCAAAGTCCCGACAGGTAAAAATGAAACCGTATACGCATACTTTTCTTGACTGAACGATCCGTTACACTTATTATAGTGAGTTAATAGAATATTTGTTTCCGCAGATAAAATAACGTATGCCTGCCGAAGCAGCCGGCACATAAAGGAAGTTAACATCATGTCAAAACAAGCTCTTTGCCCGCAGTTCATAATATGGAGAAGAATTTTTGCAACTCTGGATGAAGCCTGGAGAAAGTCCGGCGATAAAGAAAATCCACCTCCAAATGTATTTAACTTTCAGGGCTGGGCAAAATCAAGCAATGAGAGAAAAAAGGCGCTGTGGGGAAAAACCCTTTCATGGGCTGAAGATAACAATTTTGGAGAACTCATTCCTGAGCTTTATGAGGATGATTTGTTTGATGGAGACTAAATTCAGCTATTCATCATTAACGGCTGAAACTATTAGCTGTTAACCCTTTTTCAATGTTCCTTTCGAACTTTAGACAGCATTTCCTCAATAAGGTTTTCAGCTTCCGGCTTTTTATCCAGCAAATCAGATCCAAGCCCCTGCATAACATCTTCCAGTCGCGGGCCATAGCAGCTGCTAAGCGTGTTTTTCAATTCCGGTTTTTCATCAAACACCCAGCGAATAAGCGCGGGCAGAATAACAGCTTTCTGCTGATTATTTATTTTGCCAGTTCGAAAAAAAACATCGATAATCTCTATCTGTTTTTCATTAAAGTCACGCATTAGCACCCCCTAAACAAAATTAAGACTAATCTCAATTAAATAATTTTTATTAATGATGTCGCAAAATCCAGCTTCAAAAAGTTATTTTCCGCCAAACATCTTCATAAGATCATTTTTCCTTTGAATCAACGGTATATCATAAGGGCATTTCTGTTCGCACTCACCACACTCTTCACAGGCTTCCCACCAGATCATTAAGTTCTTTCCCAATTTTTGCTTTATCTCAGGGAGCTGTTCATAGGTATAGCCTTTCATCTGCTGCCATACCACATTAATCATGACGGGAATTAATATATCGTTTTTACAGGGCAGACAGTAACTGCATCTCCTACAGAAATCTTTTCCAAAATGGGACACCTCATCCTCAAAGTCCTTCAATTCCTGGGAAGTCAGCAGATCAGTATTTTCCGCCCATTTCATATTTCCATGAAGCTCGTCCGGGGTAGAAACACCGTTAAGAATAACATCAACCGGATAACTGTTAAAAAAGCGAAAACATTTTTCAATATTTCTAAATACGCCTCCTGCCAGAGGCTTCATAATTAAAGTACCAATATCCATTTTACGGGACAGGGAAATAAGCTCCTTTTCCGGATCACGCTCAATCACGTTAAAGGGAACCATAACCGTATCAAACTCTCCCGTTTTCATCATATCAACGAGTAAGTCAACATGATGACCGGTCACCCCGATAAAATCGATCATACCCTGCTCCTGCGCCTTTTTAAAAGCTTCAAGCGCCCCGCCCTTGCCCAGGACCTGTTCTTTCTCTTCAGGATAGATCTCATGGATCTGATAAATATCAATTTTGTCTGTCTGAAGTTCTTTAAGCGTATCTTCAAGATCCTCCATCACACCATCATAATCCCGGGTGTGGGTTTTGGTAGCAATGATGCACTCATCTCTACGGGTTTTCATAACCTCACCGATGTTTGATTCGGAATCCATGTACACCCGCGAAGTATCAATAAGATTTACCCCTGCGTCAAGCGCTTCATTAATGATCTGGGCTATTGTTTCCTCATCTTTTCCGCCCATCCCCATAGAAAGAGGAATACCGCCGAGCGCCCAACGGCTGACCTCAAGATTGGTTCTCCCAAGTCTTACTTTTCTCATAGCATTCCTCTAATTATATGGTTAATAGACAACTACATCTGACAACTTTGGATATTGCTCTCGGTTATTTCCCTTCAGGCAATTCCATGTCCACAAACCAGAACCCGTCAAGCCAGTATCTTTTAAAAGAATCCTTAAACATTTTCCGGCCCAATTTAACCGCGAAATCATTTACATAGATTTCAGTAACAAACTTTTTCATCTTTTCCTCATGGCCTTCGGCATAACCTGAAACCGGTTCACAGGCATTTACCTTTTTTAAATATAACGGAAGAATCGCTTTAAACGCTTTATCAACCGTAAGGTAATACTCTTTTCTTATAGCTTCATCTTTAGGTTCGATCAATTCCATCCGGTATGCGGTTTTGTAAGGATCAAGATATTTGGTTATTTTTCCTCTGCCCTGCTTTACTGTACGCTGATATTTCGAAACACTTTCAAAAGCATTCTTTATAACATCAAAATCACTGCCAAAAAATGTCTCGAGTACAATCACATCCTTGTCCACATTAAAGAAATCAATGGAACAGAGTCCGGGTGTTCCGGGAGACGGTTTCATGAAATCCATATGGAAAGCGGGCGCCTGGAGATTATAATCCGGACGAATATTTAGAACAAAGTCTCGAAAGTACCCGGAATTTGGTGGAGCCTCAAACTGACTTATAGTTGCTGTTGCAATTTTATCACTGCTAAACGCCTGTAAAGGAATCCCCACCGAACTGCATCCAAACATTTTGTTGAAGGGAAAAGAAAGGTCCAGTGCAAAGGTTTCAAATTCTTTTGTAATATCGCGCTCTGTCGCGCCTGCATCCTGTAGAACTTCAGGAACAAAGGAACGAAGCCCTGTAAAAATATCATAATCAGAATATTTAGATGGTTTAAACATCATAATAAAAATTACGGCTGCAATAATTATCAATAGTATTACTATTCCTGCCAACTTTAGAAATGTTATCATTTTAATATCCTGCCTTCCTTATAATATTTTTAAGTAAATAAACAACTCAACGTTTCTGAGCAACAAATTATATTTATAAACATTTATTATGTCAAGGAAATGAGATTTAAAACATTTTGTTCAGATCTAACAAAACCAGTAAAATTATACTTAAACAAAAATACACTTTAATTTGCTTGATGAAGAATAATGCTTTTTTCCCAATAAAAAAAGCACCCAGGAGAATCTCTTAAGTGCCTGTAATAATGATAGTTGAGGGGATTAAATTTGAGCCAGTGACCTTCGGATTATAAAAGACAAATTAAACAAATAAATTTAAAATATTTCAAAAATTTAAGGATGAAAATTTCAACAAAAATCAACATTTACGTAACACAAAGCACAACCAGATTTTATTTTTTTGTTAATAAAATGACACCCAAAATCACCAAACAAAATATCGACCTACTGAAAAAACTAATAACCGCTTTGATTTTCAAGACGTTGAAGAAAGAATATGAATAGCGAAATACATGAAACTAAAAATCAGGGATACAGCATCAAGCCATTGAACACAATTGATTTAACACGGAAACATCTTAAATACTATGCCCACAATAACCCTAAACAGATTAATACATTAATACGGAATCTTATAATATATCTCGAAGAATAAACGGCTCTGCCTGCCCCCTCGTTTTTTATCATCCGAAACTACGTAAACTGCTAAGACTGCAGATCCCCGATCTCTTCAGAACTGTCCGGGCTGGACTGTGCCCGCTCAAAAATCCATTTTTTGAGCATTTCAAAAACTATCGCACGCTTTATCGGCTTGGTCATGTAATCATCCATACCCGACTCAAGACATATCTCGCGATCCCCCGTCATGGCATTTGCAGTCATGGCAACAATGGGAACCGACCTGATTTCGCGATCTATGACGCTGGATTCGTATTGTCTTATTTCCCGGGTGGCGTCCAGCCCATTGAGTACCGGCATTTGAATATCCATTAAAATTACATCATACAAATTCGGAGCAGCCACAAATTTATCAACAGCTTCCCTTCCGTTAACGGCAACCTCAACCGTGTAACCCGCCTTGGTGAGAAGCTTTACCGCAAGTTTTTGGTTCACCGCGTTGTCCTCTGCCAGCAGGATGCTAACCGAATGCTTAACTTCTTCCCGGATTGAATGCTGCGTTACAATGTGACGTTCAGATGTTTCTTCGGCCTTCTCCGTCTCCAGAACCTCACCCAGCAGATGCTCCATCATTTTATAGAGTTTTACCCGTTTGACCGGTTTAGGAAGATAACCATTAAAACCGCACGCTAAACACTTTTTAATGCCCCCATCAGTTGAAGAAGTAAATGCCATTATCGGTAATTTGTCACCCATCGCGGAACGGATCTGCTGCGCCAGATCATATCCGGATATTGCCGGCATCCGGATATCCAGAACAACGATATCAAATGGCTCCCCGGCACTATCAGCTCTGAGAACTTCCGCCAGAGCCTTATTTCCATCTGTAAAGCAGGCAACCGCCATTCCGGCTTTCTCCAAAACATTAGCCAGAATGTCAAGGTTTGTACGGTTATCATCAACAATCACAACCTTTTTGCTCGCTAGCGCTACCGGCGCAACCCGTTGGATCTGTTTTTTTACGGACTGCCCAAGCCAGGCCGTAAAGTGAAACGTGCTGCCTTTTCCAGCCTCACTTTCCGCCCAGCAGTGTCCATCCATAAGTATGGCTATCTTCCTGCAGATTGAAAGCCCCAGTCCCGTCCCGCCAAACTTGCGCGTTGTGGAAACATCCTCCTGCTGGAACATCTCAAAAATATCTTCAACTTTGTCCTCCGCAATACCAATGCCCGTATCCCGTACTTCTGCATGGATCAACACCCGATCATCTTTACTCTGCTCAAGATCCAGCGAAAGCTCGATTTCACCATTTTTAACAAACTTAATCGCATTCCCCATCAGATTTGTCAGAACCTGACGATAACGATACGGATCCCCTTTGACCAGCGCCGGAACTTCATCACCAATCCGGCAAAGCAGCTCAACCTTCTCGCTATCCACTCTGGGGGTAACCATTTCGCAGATATCATGGGCCAGAATCTCTATATCAAAATCCAGCTCCTCTATCTTTATCTGACCCGCTTCAATCTTGGAAAAATCGAGAATATCATTTATCAGCGACAACAACGCCTCTCCGCTGCGCTTAATAGTTCGGGCACTATCCATCTGCTCTTCATCAAGATCACTCTCCAGTAGCATATCAGTAAAGCCGATCACCCCGTTCATGGGTGTACGGATTTGATGGCTCATATTAGCCAGAAACGCGCTCTTGGAATGGTTGGAAGCCTCCGCGACCTCCTTTGCCGCTATCAACGCCAGATCCGCCTTGCGCTGCTCGGACATATCATGGATAATTCCAAGTGATGCAGTCGGTTCTCCTGCATCGTTATGTAGCAAAATGACATTTTCACTGACCGGAATAATCTTATTGTCATTTTTGATAAGATAAGTGCGCCAATTAATAAGGCTGCCTTCTTCAAAAAGATGCGTTACCTGTTCCATAGATTCTTGATAAAAATCATCCCCAATAACAATCTGTTCCCCTGTCGTCGCAATATATGTGCCCTCACGAGGGCTAAATTGATACATGACTTTGCCAATCACTTCGCTTTCAGCACGACCCAATAACTTCAAAAAAGCATTGTTCGCCCGCGTCAATACACCCTCTTTATTTCCGACCACAATCGGATCAAGAGAAACTTCAATCAGCTGTTCAAGTTGTTCCTTGGTTTTTTGAAGATCTTCGGTTTTACGCGCAAGTTCTCTATCTGTTATGGCTCTTTTAGTTATGTCTTTAGCAACAACCAGCGACCCCCGGCGCTCACCTTCCGAATCTTTCAGAACCGACATGGTAAAGTCAACCGGAATCATTATTTTATCATGGCGAACCAGATACGATTCAAAACTGACATAGCCTTTTTCAAACAACTCCATGGGACGCTCGGCATACCGAGTCACATCTTCCTCACTCAGGAGAATATCTTCTCCGATTGTAGTCGAATAAGTGCCTTCTCTAAAAGGGGTAAATTCAACAATATGCCGGCCGGCCACATCTTCCTGAGCATAGCCGAGCAACTGTAAAAAAGCCTTGTTTGCGATCATAACGTTACCGCTGATATCACAGATAACTATCGCATCAGCAGAATAATCGAGTACTTTTTCGAAGTTCTGCTGTGCTTCCCACATCTTCTCGTCAAGGTTTCCCCCGCCTGATCCGAGTTCTGATTTTTGATCTAACGGCTCAATAATACCGATAGCTTGCGTTATCTTATCGTCCAAATTCTTCATCAGAACCGATCGAAACCTTACCGAAACGGCCTGACCGTTCTTATGAAAAAGTATCATCTCCATCTCAACATCCACAGCGGAAAAAAAACGGTGAAGCGGGTTACGAGATGTAAATTCCTTCAAATCTTGTTTTTTATAGGAAAAAAGTGAAAAAGGTTTTCCCAAAAGCTCAGCCTCTTCATAGCCGAAAATTTTGGTGAGAGAGGAATTAACCCAGCAGATAATACCATCAGAATCAACAAAAACAATACCGTCCGTAACAAACTCAAAAGCCCTTACACAATCATCTGTTTTTATTTGCATATTAACTCCCAATTTTTATGGATTTAAAAAATACTCCTGAAAAAAATTACCAGCTAACCAAAGTTTTAAAGTTATTGTGTTATTTAAGATTCTTATTTTAGGAATAACACATATAAAAATTTATGCAATTATTAATAATTTCATTAGAATTTTAACATTAATCAAGTACAATCAACCAGTTAAAACTCTTATTTTTTTTAAACATGAATAGAATCGAAACCTGAAAATCATTTAAAGAAACTCTCAGATATCAACTCTTTTTTTATGATGTCAACAAGTAAATATGTTGATACTGACGTCCAAATTTGAATCTTCATAACCTTCTCACTTGTACCGATATAAACTTTAATAGGTAAATACGAATAATTTTTTTTTACAATTTTCAGAAAAAAGTTGGGGCCGTACTGAAATATATATACAAACAGAGATATTCTGTCTAGAAAGAAATACTTAAAAATAAATTTTACAACCGGAAAGGAAATGCGCTTGATTCTTCTAACATTACTAAACGCTATTTTCACCAGTGTCTGAAAAATCGGGTTTAAGGCGGTTAAAATTTCACAGCCTCCGACACTCATTTGCAAGTATCCATATTGCAAACGAAGAGTCTCTGGCATAAATCAGAGATCAGCTGGGACACCGCTCCATGCAGGTTACTGTTGACATGTATAATCATCTTGTTCCGGGTTCAAACAGGGATACAGCAGACAGTGATTGCTAAAAACAAGGCAATTTAGACACAAAAAAAGCACCTAAGAGAATCTCTTAAGTGCCTGTAATAACAATGGTAGCGGGGATTGGATTTGAACCAATGACCTTCGGGTTATGAGCCCGACGAGCTACCAGACTGCTCCACCCCGCAACAGATTATCTAAATAGTATAAGTGATTGCCAGTATAAGTCAAGGGAATAATAAACTACTGCCTAATACCGCCAACTTATCATTGTCCGTTTTGATTGTGTACAATCAACAATCACAAGATGAACATGTTTATTCTTCCTGAGACATAAACACATTTACTTTTTCTTTCACCTCTTCCGGTGCAGGTAGAACTTTACCCTCCCGGTTGACAAAGGCATGGACGGTATAACCTTCAGCCAGAAGCTCACCGGACTCTTTCCGGTAGATCTTATAATCAAAGCGGATCTTCACCCGCTTTAAGTATGCAACCATGGTCTCGATCACCAACAAGTCATCATACCTGGCAGATTTTTTATACTTACAGTTAGTTTCTGCGACAGGCGAAAATACACCTGCATCAGAAATCAATCTATAAGTCAGGCCAAGGTCTCTAAAAAACTCTGTCCTGCCTCTTTCAAAAAAATCAAGATAATTGGCATAGTAAACAACATCGAAAGGATCACAATCGCCATAAATAACTCTATACTCGGTACGGTGAGGATACATGCTGATTTCCTTAATACATTACTCACTTATTTATTATTAATGAACCTGTCCATCAATTCCCAGCCTTTTTCAATAAAAACTCCTGAAGCAGCGGCATCGCTTTCATTATAACCTATAGTGTTGTTTCCAGAATTCTCCCTATCTTTTGAGGAATAAATAATATAGGGTACCGGGTCGGAGGAATGGGTCTTAATAGAAAGGGGGGTGGGATGATCCGGCATCACCATCACGCTATAATCATCAAACTTTTCCTCCAAACCCTTAATCACCTGTGCAACAACCTTTGAGTCAAAATCTTCAATTGCTTTTATCTTTTCATCAAAACTTCCCTTATGAGAAGCCTCATCCGGCGCTTCAACATGCAGGTAAACAAAATCACCTTTTTCAAGCTCTTTTAGAGCCGCGTCAACCTTTCCCTGATAATTGGTGTCCAAATATCCAGTAGCACCAGGAACATCAATTGATTCTAATCCTGCGCTTAAACCCAGCCCCTTAATCAAATCAACTGCGGAAATAACACTTCCAGAAATTCCAAACTTCGAATAAAAAGAAGGGATCTCCAGTTTCTTCCCCTGCCCCCAGAGCCAGATAGAACTCACGAATTTTTCACCCCTGGCAATTTTAAGCTTATTTATTTCTAAACCAGATAGGATTTCTTGTGACTTCTGCATCAGTTCCAGTATCTTTGAAGAGCCCTCCCCTTCGGGAAGATGACCGGCAATCTCTTTATCTGAAATATCGTGAGGAGGCGTTGTCTTCATCCCGTCTTTTCCGTTTTTCCATACCATCAGATGACGGTAACTTACCCCGGGATAAAATTTTACTTCATCAGTATCAAGCTCCTGTTTTAAAGCATTAATAATAATCGAAGCATCATTAGTTGCAATATGCCCGGCACTGTAATCATTCATAATGAGGTTTCCCTCATTTTTCTCAAAGGTAACAAGATTGCACCTGAAAGCAACATCCATCTCTGACAGGAGGACTCCGATACTTCTGGCTTCGATGGGAGAACGGCCGGTATAATATTCATTGGGGTCATAACCCATCACAGACAAATTAGCCACATCACTTCCCGGTTCCATGCCGTCTGCTATGGTTTTTGAAAGTCCGAGCTCTCCTTTTTGCGCCAACATATCCATTAAAGGCGTAGCTGCAATCTGAAGAGGTGTTTTTCCCTCGTGCGACTCAAGGGGATTGTCAGACATACCGTCGCCGAGAAGTACAATATATTTCATAATTAAATCCAAAAATAAATTATTTAATTTATTTTGTCAGTCGTTTATTGTTAATAGTCCATTGCAACTGACAAATCGCTTTAACGATTCAAAAACTACCAACGAAAAATTATGCAACAATTTTACAACTGACCTGGCCTCCGGCTTGCTCCGGCTCTACTTCATCTTTAATTCTGTCAGGATCGCACCGACTGAAGAGAAAATCGTAAAAATAAATATTCGCCACACACATCCAGATACAATAGCTGAAGCACCAAGCTCAGCACCAAAAGCCAAAACTGATACAGCCGTATATACAAGAGCAGTTATAACACCAAAGGCTGCAGCTGCGGCAACACGTTTCATCAGGGCAGCACCCCCGCAACCATATGTAATTATTGAACCACAGATAAAAGGCACTAAAATGACAAGCCACCAGATGTCTTTCAAGGCAGGGACCATGCCTGTGGTACTTCTGACAATGTAATCTATCATCATAAATATAGCAGCCGCACCTGCCGCACACAACCCAACATGCCAATAACGTACTTTCTGCTGCGCCCTCTTCTCCGCCCGAATGCGCATTCTGCGCCGAATGGTCAGGGGCCGGTTATAGAACAGACAAAACACCCAGTGCTCAAGCAACGCACCACTTTCCCCGAATACGGGAACAACATGAACAGCCTCGGTTGCCCAGTGAGCAGCCATAAATCTGGCCAGCTCAGGATAACGGTAAGCCATTTGAATGGGGAACGCCAGGTAACCGATATATTTAAAAAAGCCCAGGAAAACAGCAATATTATAATCCTTGAAATTTCTTTCCCGGATAACCAGATATAAAACATACAGGCCTCTAACCAGAGAACCGGGTGAAAGAGGGATCACCTGAAACAGGGCCACAATCCCAAGGCCAACAGCCCATGATTGTGATCGCGGCATCTCCGGATGCATCAATACATAAATAATTGCCAGCATGATGGAAACCACCTGGGTCACAGGAACCGTGCACACATGAACAGCAAGACTCTTGAGATATTTCTGAATAAAGGGTTCTTTGATCTTTGACAGAATCAGTGCAGAATCCTCTTCTGAAATAATATGCTTTGCCTGCCCATCAGCCACCATGTCATGGAGCCACTGCTCCCGCAAATCATTATCAAAATAGAGTTTGATCGGCCGAACGAAAAGGTAATGCAGCGTTTCTTTGGCAAAATCCATATCTGTTAAAAACTTGTGTATCCCAACAGGCAGGACTGAACATGGAAGATGACGCAGAAATGGACCGGTTAAGTAAGATACCCGAATAGCAGAATCTTCATCAATCCGTCCGGATCGGTGCCAGCTGATTGCGCTTTCAATAGCTTTCCCACGCATTGCCTTCTTGAAATAGTCAATACTCTTAAGTATCCCGGAATAATGTTTTCGCCAGACATCTCTCGCCCACAGCTTGCGGATAAATCCTCCAAGCAATGGAATCGGTCCCAGCATAAAAAATATGAAAGTTAAAAATTTACTTTTTCTCAGTTTCTCCTCAACTGAAGTGTCAATCAGATTACGAACCTTCCAGCCTGTTACAGCACTCTGATGCAGAGTTTTTCGAAACTTTGGACAATAAAAATACCTGAAATGATTATGGGTAATATCAGGAATTGAATTTCTATATATTTCTTCAGATACTCTTAATTCATCCAAAAGATCACGCATATCTTCAAAGTCACCGCTATTCACGTCCATAAACGCTTCAAGTTTTTCAATATTTCCCCGGTCAAACTGGACAAGACTGCCGCGACCCAAACCATTTAAAATGAGTTTAAAATCTCCGGGAGACATGGGCAAAAAAGGAAGCAGCGCCAAACCTGCTCTAAAATCAACGCCCATCAATCCGGCAGTGGGATCGTCTTCTGTATCACTTCGTTTCAAACAGTTCGGCTGACTCTTACAAGTTGACCATTCATACTGACGGGCAAATTCATGAGCACCCATATCATGGAGAAGATCAACAAACTCATTCATAAACTTTTTCTTAGCGCGAAATTCAGGCGAGCCCAGCAGCGACGAATCAACAATATCACCTTTGCCCCACCGGTCCAGCAAGTCCATGTGCTCATCAACCTCCAGCCGCCAGGTGCGGCCCTCAACCCAGTCACTTAGCTCGCCACAGCTACCAAGATCATTGTCCACAAAGGTAACATGAATATCATTAACAGCACCTTCATTCCCAAATCTTATTTTTGCTCCCCGTCGGATGAACTTCTGCCAGATAGCTCCTGCACGGGCAGCCGTTGGATTCACCTGGAGCTGAAAGGGAGCCTGGAAACCGATCCAGTAAATAATATTACGAAATGCCAGGGATCCGTTGGAAGGAGGGATCAGAACCTTCATGGCATACGTCCCATTGACCTCAATTCCATCAAGTGGGTCACCCTCAATATTTACAATCCTCACCCGGTATACCTGCCCGGCAAATCCACCACCCACAAACTTTTCCACCACAAGATGCACCTTTGCGGTACTGCCATCGGCCACAGAATTAACGTCGTAGCACAGCTCGTCCCCTGCGTCGTAACGAATGACACGCATGGGCCGGTAAAGGCCTAAACTTTCGAATTTTGTTTCGAGATTTTTACAAACCTGAACCGAATAATCATCCGCCATAAGAGTTTCCCAATAACCTGTATTTGAGTTTTAATAGAAGAAAAAAGTATAGTTTATGGGATTAGGAGTGTCAAGGAAAAGGCATTTCAATGCAAAAGCAGAGTAAAAAAATAATCTATTAAAAAAAGGATTGAAGTGATATAAATGCTTTTACAATAATTCCAATAGCGTTGAATATCAATTAAATGTTGTTCGCCTTTCGACTACCCTCAAAGCGGGTTGTCCATTGTAAATCGTTAGAACGATTCAGCTACTGACCACTGATAACCCACAACGAACAAATTTCCAAGAGGAATTTAAATGTTAAAAGAATGGATCGAGTTTAAAGTTACTGTCAACACAAACGATGCGGATGCAGTGGCAAACTTTTTAATTGAAAGCGGAAGCAACGGCATTGTAGAAGACAGCAGCCCTGACAAAAAAAGAACCATCCTGACTTCTTACTTTGAAAAAAATGAGGCCTCACCATCCTTCATGAAGACATCAAAAAATATCTTGATGCGCTCACCTGTCTTAAAGACCTTACTGACAGCACCCCGCCAGAAATAAGCATCGACCAAATACCGGATGAAGACTGGAATAAAAAATGGAAATCTTTTTTTGAGCCCATTAAGATAACTAACCGCCTCGTTATTAAACCGTCATGGCGGAAATACCGAAAAAAGGATGACGAGATTATCCTCGAGCTTGATCCCGGCATGGCTTTCGGCACCGGCACCCACGCATCAACCAGCATGTGCCTTCTGGCGATAGAAGAATTGGCGGGCCTTTTACAAAACAAAAACAAACTTTCTTTCCTTGATGTGGGAACCGGTTCAGGAATACTCGCAATTGCAGCCGTTCTTATGGGCATTCAAAAAGGAATTGCCATTGATATTGATTACCAGGCAATACAGTGCGCAACAAAAAATGCTGCGAAAAATATGGTGGGTAAAAATATTGACTTTTCAACTACTCCTCTTAAAAAGATCTCCGGCGATTATCCTCTAGTAATAGCAAACATTCTCCCACATACATTAATAGATATGAAAGAAGAGCTCTATTTAAGACTTCAAAAAGACGGGTATCTTGTCCTTTCAGGAATACTTCAGACCAAGGCGGATAAGGTTAGAGCAGCTTTTTGTGATAAGCTTAAGTTCTTTAAGGAGATAAAAAAAGAGGAGTGGTCTTGTTTAGTTTTTAATAAAAGCTGAACAGGCCTAAAATCGAAGAATAAATTATTAAAACGGCTTAAAACGTCAATATAAAGATTACCCCCCATCGTCTAAACTAAATCCTGTTCATCTGTTAATACTCTTAAATGGGAAATTATCTTGTTTTTCATGCTCATATACACCTTATTTTATGGTTATTAAATGAATATCTCTATACCTGCTTTTAAATATAGCTATCGACCGTAAAATGAAATACGATCGTTTCCCTCAGGTGAATTCACCTTCTTATAATATTCTGGTTACCAACAAATTGTCAAAATGTAGTCGGAAAGTACGATTGTGCTAGGTAAACCCAGATTTTTTCTCTCTATTATCCAGCCTACAGCCTTGCCCTTATCATCCATAAATGTTTGTATTTACACATAAAAAAATATTTTTCAAAAAATATCCTGTCTGGCACATATTCTGACTTTTGGATAAACAATCTTTAACTCGCAATAACTTAAAAATTCATAAGTTATGGAGAACAGGTCAGTTTATTTTGTATATTTAATTTTCTGAGACCCTTTGTGAAATATTTCACAAAAAGCAATAGATTTACATGACTGTCTTAATAACACAATTTTCTATATCCGTAAGCAACATATCGATTATTAATAAGAAAAAGGAACTTTACAATAAAAAATCTTAAGTCCTTTAATTAATTACCGAAACAAAATTCAGAACTCAAATCATTAATAATTTCGGAGAAAGACTAATGCTTATAGCACTATACATCTTCTTAGGATTTTTATTATTTGATTGTTTAGTCGCCAATTGTCTTTACTTTCAGAAAAAGAGACTATTTGATACACCTGAATTCCTGTTGAACCACCGAAAGACTGTAAAATTAACTAAATACGTTAAAACTGCTAAAAAGAATATGACACCTAGTTTTGTTCACCAATTATAAGTGCTTCCTTTTTCAGACTTGCATACTTAAAAATTGATAATCTGTTACTGTTTCCTTCGCAAGCAAAACTCATCTAAAATAATCAGCCCAATCATAATGCAAAACATCTTTCATTATGAGTTAGTTCTCCATCCTGTATTATCCCTTTTAAACATTTAAAGCTAAAAGCATCGATTTTACAGCAATTCTTAAATATTAATCATGCAAATAACTTAATCAAAAACAAGATTAAATTTTGACTAACCAAATAACTTGTTATAACAAAATAAAAATGTTGAAATCCATAAATATATATGCAATATTTCTCATCAGAACCACTATATATTGTGACAGTTACGAACCATAATACAATAGGTGATATTTTAAATGGATAATTCAGATAGTATAGAGTGCAGTAGTCCGGAATTAGCACAAACCATAAAAATCTCCCCAAATCAACTCATTTGAGACAAAAATGAAGGATTTGACATTTGAAGAGTAGTGGTTAATTTTAAAATATCCAATAAGTGATGATTACTAATTAGTATCAACACAAAGAAGGAGGAACACTAATGCTTATCGCACTATATCTCTTCCTAGGATTTTTATTATTTGATTTTTTAATGGCCTGTTTTATCTACTTTAGAAAGAATAGAACCTTTAAACAACATCAAGTATCGTTGAGATACCTGAAGAGAATATAATGTTAGCTGGTCATAAATCTTCACAACACATCCACGACCAGTAGGTTTAAGCGAGGGTCTCTTCATATTGCACTGTAGACATCCCCACTACAAAAAAAGAAAAGCACTTTAGAGAAACTCTAAAGTGCTTTTAATATGTCTAATAATCTACCCACACACAGACAACAAACTTTTAAAATTCAGCTATCCTCTGAATTTTATAGCTCAGTATCCTCTATTCGAATCACCATAGTCTTTTTCTTCATCAATGCAAGCCGATCAATCTCTTTTAGAGCTTTCTGCAAATCGGAACCCTTTGCTTCATGAGTCAGCATAAATATCTGTACCATACCGCCGTGAATATGACGACCTCTCTGTACAACAGAATAAATACTGATACTGTTCCGACCCAGAATCCCTGATATCTTTGAAAGCACACCGGGTTTGTCAATCGCGGAGAAACGGAGATAGTAACGAGAGACAATCTCTTTAACCGGAGTAATCTTTATGGCAAGCATCTTCTTTGCCGCATAAGGAGGCACTGGAACCCTATTGGTAACACCATGTGCAATGTTTCTTGCCAGACTGACAATATCGGCAACCACAGCACTTCCGGTGGGCATCATGCCGGCACCTTTTCCATAACACATAGTAGGGCCCACATCTTCTGTCTGTACAAAAACTGCATTAAACGCACCATTTACATTAGACAGAAGATGTTTTTCAGGAATCAGGGTCGGGTGAACCCGTGCCTCTATCTCCTGTTCAGAACCACGGCACACCGCAAGTAGTTTTACGCGATAACCAAGTTCTCTGGCAAATTCAATGTCAAGCGGAGTAATCTTTGAAATCCCTTCCGTATATATCTTTTTCATATTAACATCTCGGCCAAATGCCAGGCTGGCAAGCACCGCCAGTTTATGAGCCGCGTCAATGCCTTCTATATCAAAAGTAGGGTCCGCCTCAGCATACCCCTGCTTCTGTGCATCTTTTAAAATATCTTTAAATTCTCCACCCTCATCAGTCATTCTGCTTAGAATATAGTTTGAAGTACCGTTTAAAATACCGGAAAAACCTGTGACCCTATCAGAAACAAAACTTTCCTGCATCGCCCTGATAATGGGTATACCACCGGCAACACTTGCTTCAAAGGCAACATCAACTGAATTTTTTGCAGCTGCACGATATATTTCAAGTCCATGCTCAGCCAGAAGCGCTTTGTTTGCGGTTACTACATGCTTACCTTTATTTAATGCCTTAAGAATAAACTTCTTTGCAGTTGCAATTCCGCCGATCAGCTCCACCACGATGTCAATATCCGGATTATTTAAAAGAGCTTCCGCGTCTTTTGTAAAAATATCTTTTGGAAGCTTTATCCCTCTGTTCGTTTTTATGTCAAGGTCTGCAATTTTTACAATTTCAAGCTCGGCCCCAATCCGCTGGCACAGAAGTGCCCTGTTTTTTTTAAGAATCTTCACCACGCCTGTACCCACTGTTCCAAGGCCTATAATTCCTATTCCTATCTTTTTCATTTTTTTACAGTATCCCCCTTATCCCGCGCACAGCCTGTCTGGTCCTGTGCTCATTTTCAACCAGAGAAAAACGGACAAACGCATCTCCGTATTCACCAAAACCAATACCGGGTGAAACAGCAACCTTGGCTTCTTTTAAAAGTTTTTTTGTAAATTCGAGAGATCCCATCCCATTAAACTGATCTGGTATTTTAGCCCAGACAAACATCGTGGCTTTTGGAGATTCAACCTTCCACCCCGCATTATTCAGTCCTGAAATCAGCACATCTCTTCGGCTTCGGTAAAGCTCGGTAATTTGACCGACCTCTTTATCTATCTCATTTAAAGCAATAATAGATGCAATCTGAATCGGCTGAAACATCCCATAATCAAAATAACTCTTAAGCTTTGCCAGGGCAGCAATCAGCTTCGGGTTCCCAACTGCAAACCCTACTCTCCAGCCCGGCATGCTGTAACTTTTCGACATGGAAAAGAACTCTACCCCCACATCCTTTGCCCCGGGCACCTGAAGAAAACTGGGAGCCTTATATCCGTCAAAAACAAGATCGGCATAAGCCAGATCATGAATCACATAGATATTATTTTCTTTGGCAAAATCAACAACCTTCTGAAAAAAATCAAGTTCCACCACTGTAGTGGTGGGGTTGTTCGGGAAGGAGATAATCAATAGCTTTGGTTTGGGCCAGGTCCGTTTAGTCGCCTTTAAAATCTCTTCAAAAAAATCTCGGCCCTCACCGATAGGCACACTGGCCATATCCCCGCCGGCAATCAGAACAGAATAGGGATGGATCGGATAGGCAGGATTTGGGACCAAGGCAACATCACCCGGACTAATCATTGAAAGCACCATATGCCCAAGGCCCTCTTTGGCACCCATAGTCACAATAGCTTCTGATTCAGGATCAAGGTCAACATCATACCTGCGCCGGTACCAGTCCGTAATTGCCAAACGCAGCTTGTAAATACCCCTTGAGACAGAATAACGGTGATTTTTAGGGTTACCCACCGCTTCAATAAGTTTATCCACCACAGGCTGAGGCGTCGGTATATCCGGGTTTCCCATACCCATATCAATAATATCTTCGCCTGCCCTTCTGGCCTGCTGTTTTAAATCCCCTATTATCCCAAAGATATAAGGAGGAAGTCTTTTTATTCTAGAAAATTCATCCATTTATTTTTCCAATATATTTTATAATAACAATAAAAAAAATACCTTACCATATTGCCTTTGTCAAGCCGTACATCATCTGCCCCACCCAATTACCATAGAAATATTTGTTACACCCATATCTCCATAACCGGGCCGGACAAATAAAAGAACCGTGTCAGAGTCTCCATTAATTTCATTTTGTAGATTCTGTTCAAGAACTACTGCGGCTATAGTCTCATTTGTAGGTAATAAATTCATCATCCAATTAAGCCCATCTTTACCCCAAAGTTTTTGCATAAAAAAAGTCCTATTCATCCTTAAAACAATATTCTCGGAATAAACATTTGAATCCGTCAGATCAAAAATTCTCCATGACTCAAAAACGCCCCGCTTATTTTTAACTGCAACACAAGAAACCCTGGCGCTACTATCTATAACATTTGCTGCTTTTATCTCAAAAACCCCTTCTTTATAATTACTGGATGAAGGGAAATTTAAAATATATTTTTTCCAGGCAGAACCTGCAACTAAATCTTTCCGTCCAGAAATCATTGCCTTAAATGGCAGACTTCCTGCTATATCAGGAGAAGCCTCATTAAGTTCCCGCTCAACAAGACTGTTTTTATAAATATATTTTTTACCGATCATACTTGAATTTTCAGACACGATACCCGAACCCAAAACTCGTCCAAGATGTTTGGAAAACGCTTTACTTCTACTGAATATGTTCAGTCCTATCCCCCTGTAGTTTTCAAGAACCTGGCCGTCAACATTTGCAATATTTATCAAGACCTCATCCGCATATACAGGTTTTAAAACAGCAAAAAGAACAACAATAATTAAAATAAGTGTCTTCTTCATATACAGCTTTATTTCACCTCCCAAAACATAAAAAACATGATAATTGATCAAACTTTCAGAAAACATCACTCGCAAACAAGATCCAGGCCAATTATTTTTTTATTAGTTCCTACAAAAAAAGGGTGCAAAACATACCGTTGTGCAACCCCTTAAAGTCCAGCAATAATTATAAAATAAAATATTTATTTGACCAGTATTTTCTTTAACTCTGTCACAAGCTTCTTATTTTCATTTTTCTTTTTTACGGCAACACGAAAAAACATCTCATCCAGCCCCTCAAAATCCTCACATGTCCTGACCAGCAAACCTTTTGCCAGAAGTTTTTCATACAGCTCAAGGGCATCAATCCGGGCAGAGGGTTGAAGCTTCAACAACAGATAATTCACATTACTCTTAAAAACAGTAAGAGATGAAATCGACTTAAGCTCAGAAAACAAAACAGGACGAGCCTCAGTAATATATTTAATGCTTTTTTGAATATACGCATTGTCACTAAGACTCTCCACTGCAGCACGCTGAGCAACCGAATTCATCGTCCATGGCATCTGCTTTTTTCTTATCTTTTCAATATTTTTAGCATGAGAGATAAGATATCCGCAACGGAGGCCCGGAAGCGCAAAAAAATTACTCATTGACCTTAAAATAAAAAAGTTGTCAAAGTTTTTTGTCAACTTCTTCATTGAATGCTTTTCAGCAATATCCATATATGTCTCATCGATAATAACATTTGTTCCCTTCTTGCAGGCATAATTAACAATCTCTTCCATAGTTTCCAATGGAATGAGCGCACCCGTAGGATTCGCAGGGTTACAGATATACAGCGCACTGTAGCCTCTCTTCAACTCATCAAGCAGCTGCTTCTTCTGCAAAACAAAATTATCTTTTTCAACCGTATTGAAATAAAAAACAACACCTTTCGCTCTTTGATAACTATATTCATATTCAGTAAAGGTAGGAGCCACCACCAAAACACTCTTAGGTCTTATTATAGTCGGAAAAAAATGAACAAACTCTGTCGCACCGCTTCCGGCAAGAAAATTATCACCGGGAAAATCATGATGCGCAGAAAGAGCATCAATAAAATCACCGGCTTCCCGGTCAGGATAATTAATGACCAGATTTTCAATATCTGCAAAAAAGTTCTTGGCCCGAGCTGAATAACCAAGTGGATTAATATTTGCACTAAAGTCGATTATATCATCTGGAGTGATACCTGACTCACGAGCAATCTGGTAAATATCTCCACCATGTTTTCTCTCCACAAAATACTCCTAATAAATTAAATATTATTTTTATCTTTTAATAATTATAAAAACTTTTTATATAATCTAAATAACTTTACTAACATATTGTATTTTCATCATTTTGTCAAATACTAATCTCGCAAAAAAACGTAACCCCACAAAATACCATGGAAAAGATCAGTAAAAACTTAGTCCGATTTTAACTTTTCACAGTTTATTTTCGATAAGGCCACAAAAGTATTTTGAAAGTGTAAAATATGTTTTTTTTAAGCGGTTACAACTAAAAATGTCCCAAAAAAAAGAACAGCCAGGGTAAGAAACTCCACAATCATGGAAAGCATATGCTTATGAAGAATATGTAGGGGGACGGTCGCAATAAAAAGGCCTCCAAACAATAAAGACCATAAAGCAAACGGTGTCTTTATGGCTTCAAAAACAACGATCAATGCCATGATCAGTGAAAATGCAAGTACTATCCGCCTAACAATAAAAGCAAACAACGTAAAGCCGTCTTTTCTGTCAAGAGTGTATAATCCTTCTGCTTTTTTATTTGGAACATACTTTGTGAAAAGGAAAAAGACCCCGCTAACGATAGAACAAAGAAGAAAAACATGATTAAAAGAGATCATTGCCAAACTCAAATCACAACCCGTCAAATCTTTAACCACATAGGCCGCAGCCATTGCTGTAAAAATCACGCCAAAATTAAGAAGGCTGAAACTTATTTTAGTGCATAACAAAAAAGCCTTTCTGCTTTTAATATAGTTTCCAATAATGGGAAGTGAAAAATCGAAGCCCGTTCCAAGGATAACAAATGCAAGCATAAGAACGCCATGCCGACTATATTTTATTTCAAGATAAAAAGATGCAAGGGCAAGAAAAAAAGTTAAAACTGTTATGATAAGAGTTAACTGTTTTTGAAAAGTCATTGTTGTATCCAAACTCTAAATCCTTTATTCCGCTTTATTATCATTACTCGTTACACATGTGAAGCGCATATTCTATCTCAGCTTTAACCTCTGGAGAAGATTCTTTATCAAGAAAATTTTCAAGCAGATTCTTTGCATCCGCACCGCCGATTCTTCCAAGGGCCCAAGCCGCATGCCCCCGGACAATATCTTCAGTCTGAGTTTCAAGAGCTTCCGCTAGGAGCGGTATATATACCGGGTCACCGTAATTACCCAGCGCAACAGCAGCATTTCTCTGAAGATATTTTTTATCCAGCAAAGTAAATTCCAGAAAGGTCCCGTCAAACATCTCCGCATATTTCTCATCTGAAATATTTACAAGCGGTGCAATTTCAGGGTAGACCAGGTCTTTCGGCACAGAGATATCTGTCTGCACCGGCAGGTTCCTGTTTTTAGGACAGGCATTAACACATTCATTACAGTGTGCGATTATAGTCCCTGCTTTCTCACGTATATCTTTCGGCAGATCTTTTTTATTATAAATCATGTGCATGGTAAGACACTTTTCAATATCACATACATAAGGTTCATTAAGCGCCCCTGTTGGACATGCGTCCCGACAAAGCGTACAATCTCCGCAATCTCCTTCAAGTGGATCATCAATTTCAAGGGGCGCATCCGTAATAATAAGCATAATGCCTATCATGCTTCCCATCTCAGAAGACTGAACAATAGCATTCCTTCCATATCTGAGAATAGAAGATCTTGCGCTTATCAACTTTTGCGATATCCCGGCATTGAGAGAAAAACCGCTGTAGCCTTTTCCCTCCAAAAATCCAATTACCTTCTGTGCCCTTTCAGCAAAATAATCAAGGCAATCAGGGTTTACATAAAAATTCATTATTTCCGAACGCGGAGGGTTGCCAGGTAACTCTTTTTCTCCAAAATTAATGTTGATCGCCATAACAATACAGCATTTTGCATCATCCAAAAATTCAGAGGGCTGTAAAACCGGAGTGTCAGATGAATACAGGGGGGTATAATCAGCAAGGATTCGATTTACCTCTGAAATGTCACCCAACTCCTTATCCGTCATATCCTTGACAGAAGATATACCCACACACTCAGTACCACACTCTGATTTAATAAATTCTTTAAGTTCATCATTAAACATAGATTAGCTCCATTTTAATTGATTCGTTTTTACAACCGGTCCCTAACTCAACCTATAAGGCTTAGACTGTTTCCAAGGATAACCACTAAAAACCTTAAACAATATAAAAAATTAAAATCTCTAAAATCAAAGCATTATTTTTATAGTAATATGAGTTCTTAGGGAGTGTCAATATATAAACCATTTAACTTTACAATTCAGAGTTAAGTTGATATTTTTGGCATTTAAAATCAAAAAAGAGGTTTACTATGAAAAATTTTCGCAAAGAACTATGGTTTGACATCCCAACCAGGCGTGCATTCATCAACATTACTCCTGAAATTGAAAAGTGTTTAAAGGATAGCAGTATAAAAGAGGGTCTCATCTTGGTAAATGCCATGCATATAACCGCTTCTGTGTTTATTAATGATGATGAATCCGGACTGCACCAGGACTATGAGAGGTGGCTGGAAAAACTGGCCCCCCATGAGCCTGTATCAGGATACATGCATAACCGAACGGGTGAAGATAATGGCGATGCCCACTTAAAAAGACAGGTAATGGGCCGTGAAGTCGTTGTGGCAATCACAGCCGGTAAACTTGATTTTGGCCCCTGGGAGCAGATCTTTTACGGTGAGTTCGACGGCAGGCGAAAAAAAAGAATTCTGATTAAAATCATCGGAGAATAACAACAAATCAAAAAGATAAGACAGCATCAACAACCGGTTTCGCCAGTGTAATACCGGCCTTTCTGTAACCCTGAACAGAAAAATGAACGCCGTCCCCCTCATCATATTCAGCCTTTAACATATTGTCGTCTGTCCGCAATGTCTTGAACCAGTCTGCTGTAAACGCGTGGGGATTATTTTCAGCATATTCAATAACCGCCCTGTTAACCAACATAACCTTTGATTCATATTCTTTAAAATTAAGAGGAGGAACAGTAACCGCTATCACTGGGAGGCCTCTTTTAAGACATGCACTGTATCCTTGCTTAAGCTTTAAGAAAATTTCATCCGGAGGAAGCATTCCCAGATCATTTGTACCGCCCTGCAAAATTATCAAATCCACAGCCACAGTATCCAGACATCTTAAAAGCCTTAAGACTATACTGTCAGAGGTATCTCCGCATACACCCCTGTTAATAAAACAGAATTTCTTTGCGCAATCCATTTCATCAAGTTTTTCAGTCAGCCAAAACTGATATGAAGATTGCACATTACCCCCAAACATGGGATCATAATCTGGAAAACCGACAGTGTGAGAATCACCAATACATAACACATTAACCATCTAAACCCCTGACTCCTAAACAATAAAAGTTATTAATAATTAGGACTGTTTTAGCCGAGCTTATAAAAAGCAGTAAATTTTAAAACAAATATATTTAACTAATTATATAAAGTTCCGAAAAGATCTATTATAGTATAAAATAGAGAGGCACAATAATCTAATTTTAAATATAATCATAAATCTAATAAAATATTTTCAATAATCCATGACTATTCCAGAAGAAGAAAATAAAGTTATCCCACAAAGTACTGAAAGCACACATCAGCAAACTGATGACGAGAAAATCATCTATGATGAAAGCCTTCCAAAAGGTCAGATAACCTTGTTTGAAGCAGCTGATAAAACCAGAGCATACCTCAAAATAGTCAGCACAACATCAGCTGAACAGTTTACCAAAGACGAAATACTTGAAATAATAAATGAGATAGGGCTTAAATCAACAATCAATGTAAATAAAATTGAAGAAGCACTGGCAACCCTGAAAGATCAGGGAGATATCGTAAAAACGATAAAAATAACAGATATTTCACCTTCAATGGCCGATAAAAACGCTGCTCTTGAAATACTTTTTAACCAGGATGACCCTTTTGTGGAAGAAGGTGAAATGGTGTTAAGAATTTCAGGAGCTGTAAAAACCAGCAAAGATATCTACGGAAATGAAATACCCCTGAGTATTGGAAAAAATACCGATATTACACTAGGTGAAAATATAATTGAAAAGAATCCCGGAGAGTATTTTAGCCAATGTATAGGTAAAGCATCATTTGAAAACAATATTATTACTATAAAAAAACTTCTTGAGATAAATGTCAGCAGCGACAAAATGGTGGCAAAACTCACATATACCGGTGCTACAAAACTGACTCACACTAAAATAATGGATGAATTAAGCGCAAAAGGAATAAAGTTTGGAGTAGATGAAACTATTATAGAGAACATTATCACATCCTTTGAAAAAGAAGCAAAACATATAGAAAATATTGTAATTGCTAAAGGGCAAAAACCTGTAGCAGGACGTGACAGTGAAGTAAAATATTCTTTTATTATAGAAACAGAAAATCCTGCGTTTAAAGAGAAAAAAGATGGGAGTATTGACATAAGAGAAACAAATGTCTTACAGACAGTAAATGAAGGTGATGAAATTGCAACGATCACCCCTTCCATACCTTCAGAAAACGGAAAAGATCTTTTTGGCAAAGGCTACCCGGTCCCAAAGGTAAAAGAAATAGCCTTAAAATCAGACAAGGGGGTCCGCGCAACTGCAGATGGCCTGCATTTTTTTACAGAAATCAGTGGCCGACCAGTCCTTGAAGCAGACAGGCTTGGTCTCAAATTAAGTGTTGATGAAGTCTTTGCAGTTAAAGGAGATCTAGACTTAAAAACAGGAAACATCGACTTTAATGGAGTCGTTGAAATAGACGGCGATGTTGAAGACGGCTTTTCAGTTAAAGCAACAAAATCTATTTACATTGGCGGAAGTGTTGGCGCATGCAACATCGAAGCCGGAACTGACCTGACTATCCAAGGAGGATGTAACGGAAAAGAGCAGGCAACCATTTATACCGGAGGAAATATTACAGTAAAATATTTCAACGAAACAACGATTAAAAGCAGGGGAAATATTTTAGCGAAAAATGAAATAGTAAACTCTGAGATCAATACACTCGGACGAGTGACTATAAAATCAGGCTCAGTCCGGGGGGGGAAAGATCTTTGCAAAAATGGGCATTGAATCATACGATATCGGCTCAGAGATGGGAGTTAAGACAATTCTTGTTCCCGGTGCTGATTATGAACTTAAATCAGAATGTGAAAATATCGATAACAGGATAATCGCTATTAACAAAGAGCTTGAAAACATAAACAAGAGAATCGCACCGCTTCTAAAAAACAAGGAACTTCTTCCTAAACTCCCTGAAGAACAGCGCAACAAACTTAAAGAAACAATTGACTACCTGACAAAACTAAAAGAGGAAAAAGACTCTCTTAATGAAACAAAAAGCAGTCTTATCGAACAAAGCAAAAATGATGCCCTACAGGAAGTTGTTGCACAAAACATTATTTACCACAGTGTCATACTCAAAATCTATGAATCACGCCGAGAAATAGCCAGTATCCTCGAAGGCCCACTAAGAATGTATGAGGAGGATGAGAAAATTGTAGTTGAACCCTACGGAGATAAAGCCAGAAAAAGAAGCGAAGAAAAAATGGCGGAAGTCACAAAAAGAAATGAAGAAGCTGCAAAAGCCGCTGCCCAGAAAAAAAAGGGGGGACTCACCCCATAACCAACGGCAGAAGAGGAAACTAACGAAGTAGAAAAAACTAATTTTCAAACACAAAAAGACCTCCAAATATTATTCCCAGAGGTCTTTTATATTTCAAAAAATCCCAGGCTGAAAATCCAGGTACGATCTTACAGGCTTTGTTTCTAGGATCAGGTTTTATCTGATACTGACGGTAAGTAAGTTGCAGTAAACATCGATTTTAAATATTTCTAAAACTATCTATTACCAAACAATACATGAATCGTAGACACTTTCAACCATGTGTCATGGACCTTTCATACGATTATCACGAACTGTTGAATTTATTGTTTATTAAGATTACAAACGGTTATTTAGAACGCTCAGATTAAGGGAAGAGGGTGTCAGATAATCTGTGTAAATGATTTTTTCTTTATATGATCAGGGCATCCGTTCATCAAACATGATAGCAAATTGATTTAAAGCTGTGCCCCAATTTCTTATGGGCATTGTCCACTTTTTAA
>Ga0307988_1000159_pt1 | contig 53062 bp, 44 predicted proteins | sample EllFjometagen183_FD_203166 | JGI IMG/M metagenome (GOLD analysis project Ga0307988, IMG submission 203166) | Marine microbial communities from Ellis Fjord, Antarctic Ocean - #183 | ecosystem: Environmental > Aquatic > Marine > Unclassified | place: Southern Ocean | collected 2014-10-08 | reverse complement strand
TGACACCCGCAGGGATCCATTCCGTACATAGCCGGTTGGCTGTCCGGTTTTTGCTTCAAGTCCGGCATAGAGGTCAGCCCCGTACTTTGCAAGTTTGGTTAAAGGACTTGTGGGCCAGAGCTGTCCCAGAAGGCCTGCTGCTGCCCAGGACGTGCCTGAAGAAATTCTTTTCCGTTCCAATAATACCACATCCTTCCAGCCCAGTTCTACAAGGTGATATGCCGTGCTGCAACCTACAATACCGCCACCGATAATGACCACTTGTGCCTGGGTGGGTAATTGACTGCTCATTTTTCTTACCTCCAAAATTGTAAAAAGGTCTTTTATAATGCTTTCCATCTTAAAGTAAGTATTCGTCCATATATGAAACAGCAAAATATATGCCAGGTGAATATTACAATTATAACATACTTATTTTATTGTATTTATTATGTTATCAGGGTGAAATCAAATATAGACTGATTCATAAATGATTTTATTCATACAGTATAAAGACTTGAAATAAAAGAATATTTTTTAAATTTTTCATATTTATCAAAATTGATTCAGATAAATATACAATAATAATAAATAGTTGCATGAAAAAATCATTTTTGAAAGGCAATTATGACTCAGAGTGAAACAAAGGCGAATGTTCAAAAAGAAACCGAAATTTTCTCTGGTTGGAAGTGTAAACTACCTCTATAGGGTAAACGGAAAATGAAGTAACCAATGATCCTTAGAATATCATCATCACCGGGGTCGACGGCCAGGGGAACGTCCTGACCAGCCGTATGGTTGGCGACATGCTCTGCTGCCAGGGATTTGATATCACCATCGGAGAAATATTCGGAGCATCACTGCGAGGGTGGTCTGTCACGAGCCACCTCAGGGTTTCAAGGAAAGGCAGCTGCTCCCCGCAGATTCCTATGGGCCGTGCTAACATGGTGGTCGCCTTGGAGCAGATCGAAGCCCTAAGAGCCCTCAAACATTACGGTAATCCGGATATCAAGGGCATTACCAACATGAGGCCGGTTCGTTTCATAGGGGTCATCAGCGGCGGCAATGGCGACGGAACCTGCGACGGTGAAGGCCCCGGGCTTGGTCCTGATGAGGTTCCTGACAGCAGTGCTTAATAAACAACGAGTTTGCAACATAACTTAAATGCCCTCTGGTTCTCTTTGAGTGGCAGCATTTCAACCATTTCAACCGACAAAAAAGAGCAGGGAAAGCTTTCCTGCTCTTTTTTGTTACTTTAGCTCATCGGCAATAACCTGAAGGTTACATTGTTTTAGACGGATGTTTTCTTGAAGACAGAAACTTTTCTATGGCCCCAAAATTTACGTGTGACCTTCAGGGTATAGCAACAGATCTTGGTAATCTGGTACGGTATATCGTCCGGGCCTGTTTCAGCCAAGAAAGGATGATTTATATCCCGGATAAAGAGTCTGATGATGGCTTTGCCAAGGTTGTTTACATTTCAAAAGATCGAAAATTCAGAAAAATATTTAAGTTTCTGACCTTCAGGTTACGCTCTTGACTGGCTGACCAGACGGGTCAACCATATTCTTAACCGATATCAAAAGACTGTCAGATACAATGACTTTTATTCAAACAAATCCCGGGGAATGGGAAAAAAGGCTAATGTTGGTGATACTATCCCGGCTGTCATACCGAATAAAATGTCTTCCAAAGAATTCCGGCAGAACTGGGCGCGCCTGATGCAGAAAGTATAAGGCTAATCCCTTGCTCTGCACGGAATGCCAGGGATCTATGAAAATCATCAGTTTTATTGAAGACCTGGACATCATCGAAAAAATTCTTCGGCATCTGGGACTTTGGGAGCGGATTGACGGCATTTCTTAACCCCCTCATCAAAAATTAACCAGATGCTTAAGAATAAAGGGGTATCCATAATTTAACAGGCTGTAATCATTAAACTATCTTTGGATAGCCCATGAACTTACAAAAGTTTTGAATATACTCGATGCGTTTTCAGGCCCTTTTCTTTAGCACGGTTTTTTGCCGTGAATCATTGCTTCAGTTTCCGGTGACTGGTAGGAACAGACCTGAACAGCTATTGATCGTACATTTTTTCAATTTCATCAGAATAGGTTTCAACGATCCTCTGTTGCTTAATTTTTTGTGTCGGTGTCAACATTTCATTCTGCTCGGTAAATCTTTCAGTAAGTATGGTATACCGTTTTATCTGCTCAAAACTTTCAAGCTCTTTATTGACACGTTCAACTTCTCGGGTGATAAATGTTTTTAAATTGCCCTTCTCAAGAAAGTCGTCACCGACCTCACAAACAATTGGCAGGCCTGAAGACGAATCAATTTTAAGCTTGCTGTTATCATAAGCAATGCCCTGGGTATCAAAGAGTTCTTTAAAGTAAGTAAGGTTCGGTACAATCAGGATGGATATGACGCTCCGTTCATTTCCAATGGTAAAAACCTGTTCAATATGAGGACTGGTTGCAAAGAGCGCCTCTATCTTTGCAGGGGCGATGTTCTTGCCATTGGAAAGGCAAATAATTGACTTAATACGGTCAACTATTTTGATATAGCCAAACTCGTCTATCTCCACCATATCTCCTGTCTTAAACCAGCCGTCCTCTGTAAAAGATTCAGCCGTCTCCCCTGGTTTATTCAGGTAGCTGCCAAAAATACCGGCACCGCTGATCTCAAGTTCACCATAGGGTGACTTTCTGACCCTGGTGCCATTAGATTCAAGCCCTACATATCCCGGCTTACAGGCAGTTAATGGCGTATTGGCACAGGCATTAAAACTTTCGGTGGACCCATACCCTTCGCTGACCCGTATCCCGATAATATAGAAAAATTTGAGCAGGTCTGCGGATATTGAGGCACTTGCCGAGAATGAATGCATAAAATTTTTCCCGAACAAGGCCCTGACTTTTGCAAAGAGTTTGTCAGCAAGTTTGTATTTAAACTTCAGGCCCACAGGGAGTTTACTCAATATGTCAAAATCATGTCCCATGTTGTATGTGCCGGATTCCGGATCTTTGCGATATTCAAAAACGGCTTCGCCAACCGTAAGGGCCCAGTTGAACATTTTCCGTTTCAAGCCGCTTTCGCCCATTGACTGGTTAAGCTTTATGTAAATTTTTTCATATAGTCTTGGAACACAATTAATCCAGTGCGGGTTGTATTTTTGCAAATCATCGAGAAGGGTTCCCGGGCTGTCTGCATAAGCAATCGTTGCGCCGCAGATTATTGCAGCCAACTGACATGAGCCCCGATCAAATATGTGTGAAAGTGGCAGGAAGCACAGGGTTGTATATTCCTGTTTGAAGCCCATGCCAAAGTAATCAAAAAATTCGCTGACGCCATGCATCCTTGAAGAAGCATTATGATGCGTAAGGATAACGCCTTTTCCCTGGCCCGTTGTGCCTGAAGTGTAAAGTATGGTGTAGATATCATCCAAGGTTACCCCATCTCTTCTGGCAATATAGTCAGCGTAATTTTTCCTGTCTTTTTTCCATTCCATCCCTTTTGCCTGTAGTTCATCCAGGCCCATGACCCGCTCATCGCTGCTTGTGTATTCACGGTCCATGACAATAAGCGTTTCCAGCCCTGGCATGTCATCAAAACCGGCAAGGATCTTCTCGAGAACGTCATCTCCCCTTAAAAACAAAAACCGGCTCCCGGAGTCATTTACAATGTAGGAAGCTTCTTTTAAAGAAAGGGTGGAATAAATAGTGACACTCACGGCATTTATACAGGCCAGGGTCATATCCACGTGGGTCCAGTAAGGGCTGCTTGCAGCCATAATGCCAGCCATTTCCTGCTTGCCAAGGCCGATACTCATCAACCCGCAGGCATAATCTTCAACCCTTTCATAAACCTCACCCCATAAAATTTTGCCATTACTATCCCCGTTATAAAGGTGTTCATTAAAGAGTTGGCCCTCTTCTTTGGCAAAGGTTTTTGTCGTATCAACAAAGTGCCCGGTGACGGTTTTCAGCGGTTCACTCTCCCAGGCCCACTTATTCTTCCATGGTAAATTCAAGATATTTTTATTCAACATAAACACCCCTTCTTATTGGCGTATTATTTTCACCAATATACCTGACGTAAACTCAGTCAGCCACAAACAGATTTAACGCATCGATATATTCAGGATCTTCCTCATCAATGATACGGACAAGTTCTTTGTGAATCCTTTTTTTTAATTCCTGAAAAATACCTCTTTTTTTAGCAAAGGAACCCGCATAGGATACCGCATCTACCATCAGTGATTCCTGATCACAAGCCTTGACAATAACATTGGCAGTTTCCAGATCACCTGCTGTCATTCTCTGGCCAGACAAGAGCATTAGGTTAAACTGATATTCGGGAATTGCCTTGCGCACAAATCCGATCATTCCGGGCAAAAACGGGATGGACACATCGACTTCAGGAAAACAGAAAAATCCTTTATCCTTTCTCATGAACCTGAAATCGCAGGCACAGGAAAGGATGGCACCATTCCCAAAAGCGTGCCCGTTAATGGCTGCAATCACGGGAATGGGATAAAGAAGCAATCGTTTAAAGATGGTATTCATTCCATACATGAATGAAATGACGGCCTGGTTTTCCTGTGCATGGAGTTTGCCGCCGATCCATTCCACATCAATCCCCTGGGAAAAATTTTTTTCATCTGTTGAGGTCAGAACCATGGCCTGGATATCAGCATCTTCAAGGACCTCATCCAGACAATGATTCATCCTTTCAGCAAAGGCCTGGTTCATTTTATTCGGGCCATTGCACATGCTTACAATTGCCACGTTATTTTCTTTTTTCCATTCAATCACCGCCATGATTTCTCCTGTATGTAAGTCTTTTCCCCTCTCTATTGTCAGGGGGGAAACGGTTACGGGCAAGCCGGAATTCAGTTGGTGGGTTGCTCGCTTTGGTTTTTTATTATGGGTTCATTTCATACGTATCAATCAATGAATATACATGTTCTGTTAAAACCTTTTCGAATTTTTCATTATCAATTGCCGGTCGTTTAATCATTTTCAGGCAGGCATCCTGCTGGGCCTTTGTGGACTGGCTTTTACCATAAAGTTCAAGACCGAATTGTGAAAAATCTCTGATCATGAAATCAAAAATTTGATCCAGCAGGTCATCATCAATATTTTCAATGGCCGCACTTTCAATAATCAACTGCCCATATGCAACAAGAGTAAATAGTTCACCCACACACAGAAGATAGTCAAAGGCATTCATCATCTGGTCTTTGAGTTCCATCCCGGAAACCATTAAAAATTCTTCATAGGCTTTGATCTGCTCTTTGAAGATTTCAATGTTGGGCAGGGTTTTTGTGGCATAGGTTTTTCTAAAATCATGAAATTGTGTTTTTGCATACCCCCTTGTCGGCCCCTGATTGAAAAGGTAATCATCGTTTTCAGCAGTGTTTATTTTTGGAATTTCAGCAAATTCGCCAGGATTGAACATATAATTGGGGATGAGCTTGACAATGAGGGCCATATTCACGTGCCGGGTGCCTTCAAGCTTGGGAAATCCCCTTAGATCCACCACTGCCTGGCTGAAAAAGTTATCTTTTTCAAACCCCTTTGCTGCGATAATATCCCAGAGCATCTCATGGACAACCTCACCCTGGATCGCAACTTTCATTTTCATGACAGGGTTAAAAAGCAGGTAACGCTTATCTTCTTTTGACGCGCATCTCATGTAATCTGTAGCTCGCAGACCAAATAGTTTCATGGCGGAAAGCCGGCAATAGGAATCAAAGAAAAGCCGTTTGACATGGGCAAATTCGGTTACCTTCTTGCCGTAAAGCTTTCTGTGGGCTGCATGGTTCAAGGATTCATACAAAGAATGGGTGACAATCCCTATGGCGCCGGAACCAATATTGAACTTGCAGATATTGATGGTGTTCAGCATGTCATCCCATGCCTTGGGTCCCCGTGACAGAATCAGGTCATCTGTAATGGGATAATCATGAAGGGCAAATTCTGCTACATAGTTCTGGGCATCAATCACATTTTGAATGCATTCATATTTTTCATGTTTTGCATCAACAACAAAGAAAACATAGTCTTCTGTCCCGTCTATTTTTCCAAAAACAGTAATAATACCGGCCTCATTACCATTGCCAATGTAATACTTGGTTCCCCTTGCCACATAGGTTCCATCTTCGCAGGGATACAGCTTCACCGAGGATGAATAAATATCCGCACCATGGTCTTTTTCCGAAAGACCAAATGCACAAAGGGGATTTTCCTTGAGTTTTTCAACGGCCCTGTGTTTGAACGCTTCATTATCCCCTAGGAATACCGGGTCCAGCCCCAGTGTGGATACATGGTACATATACCAGTATGCCATCCCGTAAAATCCGCAAATTTCCGAGAACTCAAACATCCTGTATGTGCTGTAATACTGGTCTTTATCTCCATATCCTTTTGGCAGAAAAAGGGTTTCAAAAATTCTTTCTTCTTTTATAAATTCTGCAAAGTCATAGGTAAATTCCCGGGCATGGTAATCTTCATTTAATTCTTTGAGGCCTTTTTTTTCAAACCATTCAATGGTTTTTAACATAATCTCTTCGGATCTTTCATCAGGATAATTCCTGTCCTGGTATCTTTTCGGATTAAAAAGCAACATTTTTTGCCTCCTTTTTAAGTCAGTATACGAACTAAAAATAGTGATAATAATACCCTGGTATAATTTTTTTTGTGGATCAACCCTCCAAAAACAGGCTTCTCAACAGGCGTTTAAAAATTATTTTTTCTTCTATGGTAAAATCGGCCAACAAGAGATCATTGCCTTTTTTTCTTACATCAATCAACTCATTTTTGAGGCCATTGGACTTATCCGATGGATAAAGCATGAAAGCACGTTTGTCATTTTTATCCAGCCGTTTTTCGATCCATCCGGAATCGACAAGGCGGTCAAGAATTCCGGACAACGTTGCTTTATCAAGGATCAGAAGTTTCCCCAACTCAGCAGCTGTTGCACCTTCTTGATACCAGAGGCCTTCAAGGATAAGGTGCTGCATATTTGTTAATCCATATGGGATCAATTTTTTTTTTAGCAACCCATGGGCCTTTTGATGGGCCTTGGCCAGAAAGAAAAATGCACAATCCGGAATATTATTTTGTGACCTGTCCATGTAAACTCCTTTGTATACGAACAAATAATTTAAATTTACCAAGTTGTCAATGCTATTTATACATATTCATTAGGATAAATTACATACGTCTTATCCTTGTCATTCGTGATCTAAATAATAATGGGGTCGGTTAGGGTCACTTCAACCCTCGCTTTGCCAGCAACGACAAATAAGATCGGTCCCTCGTCGATTTTAAATGATAGCGTCTTTCCGATCTGATCAGGGTCTACTCCAAGAGTTTGGGCAGCTTCTTCTACGGTTGCCGTGGAATTTTCTAAAACCATCACACAGTGAATCATGTTGTATTCTGAAAAATATTCAATAACAACTTCTAATGACATCTTGTAGCCCATATTCTTAAATCCGATAGTACCTGCAAAGGTATAGTGAATATGAAATCCGGATACAAGGATAAGGTGACCCGCTCTCGGAAAATTTAACAAAAAGTTAAACTGATTTAACGGGATTTTTGAATATTAGAACAAGCAAGTTATTCTTTATGATGCTCCGGTTCAATTAACAGGTGTGTTCTGCATCTCGAGATGAAGCTCTTTTCCGGTATAGGGATTGCTGAGAGCAACCTCTTCATTCAGCTCAACACCCAGCCCAGGCTTGGTTGGCGGTATAAGATATCCATCTTCCCATTGAATCGGCTCTGTAAGAATCTCAGCGTGAAAGCCGCCGCAGGTTTTTATACTTTCCTGTATAAGGAAATTTGGGCTGCAGGTATCGATTTGAATATTGGCAGCCAATTCAATGGGCCCGCAATAAAGGTGGGGTGCAATCTGAGCATAGTGAGCTTCTGCCATGCCTGCAATCTTTTTTGCTTCAAGGATACCACCGACTCTCCCAAGGGCAAATTGTAGAATGGATGCGGCCTGTTTTGCAAGTAATTGGGCAAATTCATACTTTGTTGCAAGCCTCTCTCCAGTTGCTATGGGAATCGTTGTCTGACGGGCAACCCTGGACATTTCTTCTGCATTTTCCGGCGGCACAGGCTCTTCAAACCACAATGGATCGAACTTTTCCAACCGTCTAGCTAAACGAATGGCACCGGAAGTGGTCATCTGACCATGTGTTCCAATAAGTAGATCACATTTATTTCCAACGGCTTCCCGAAGGGTTTTCACAAATTTTTCAGTATGGTTGAGTGCCTCCAGAGAAAGCTGTCTTGGGTCAAACACGGAATAGGGTCCGACAGGATCAAATTTTACTGCAGTAAAGCCTGACGCAACATATTTAACCGCTCTTTCTGCCGCTGTTTCCGGATCGTCATATACACACAGTGTGTCCTGGTTTTCTGGATAGAGATAGCTATAAGCCCTTAATTTTTCATGAACCTGACCACCCAGCAGCTCATAAACAGGCTTGTTCAATTCTTTGCCGATAATATCCCAGCAGGCCATTTCAATTGCGCTGAGTATGCCTGAGATAGAGATGTCAGGGCGCAGGGTAAAGCCGCTTCCATAGATTGTCCGCCAGAGCTTTTCTATTTTAAACGGATCAGAGCCAATAACATGCCGCTCACACACATCCCCAATCATATGTTCAACAACCTGCGGATGAAAGGGTATGGAGTAGGCTTCACCAAAACCGACGATCCCGCTGTCCGTTGTAAGTTTCAGGAAAATCCAGTATTGACCGCCGAAATGGGGTGGTGGATTCCCCACTACAAATGTTTTGAAATCTTTAATTTTCATTGCTGTTTATCCTTTAAATTCTCTATAATTATCTCCATCTTATGGATTCTCTTGATGGAGTGGGGGATGTAAATTTTTTTTCAAAACCATTATTTCTCAGCCTGTCTGCATGGATATTTTTTCAGGGACAGCCACCCAAATATCGGGCCAAATATCAGAGGCAGAAAAGCAGTTTGAATCCCAAACCGATTGATCCACAGATTCAGCATTTCAATGGTGACAATTGTGATTAAAAATCCAATACAGGTGACAATTGTCAGGGCAGAGCCGACGTAGGCACTGGGTGCAAATCGGGTATTCAGGGATGAAAACTGCGGAGAATCAGCAACAACCATCGCCCCCCATAGAAGGATAATGAACAGGGATAAACCCTGGGGCAGGCAGGACAAAACCGGGGAAATCAAACAGATGGTTCCGGAGATAAACAAGGCAACCATGGCGATGAACCGACTTCCAAGTTTTAGCGCAATTATCCCGCCCACAACACAGCCAAAGAAACCAGATGCAAAAAAGCCGAAGGTCCAGAGTTCAACATTGTTTGTAACAATGGTCTTTAGAAGCAGTGGTATATAAGCAAATACCGCATAAAGTTCCCACATGTGGCCAAAATATCCAAAGGAAGCCGAACGAAACCCGGGGTTCTGGAAAATTTCTCTGATCACATCGGCATTAAATTTGGAACCCCTGGGCAGGTGCGGGCCATCTCCCACCAGAAAAAATTGGATTCCTCCCCCGGCAAGGCACAACACAGATGTTGCCTGGAGGATAAAATTGATATTGCCCTGCCAGCTGAATGCTTTGATCAGGTAGGGGAGGCCCGATGCCAGGACAAGGGCGCCCACCAGCCATCCAAGGGCCCTGGAAACGGTTTGGGGGTACCAGGAGGCAGCAATTTTCATACCCACGGGATAGATACCAGCCAGGGAGACACCGCAGAGTGTTCTTGATACCAAAAGAAGAAGTTTGTCTTCTCCAAGAAAGATTCCGGAAAAATTAGACAGGGCTCCAATAATGGCAGAGAGAAAAAATACCAGTGCCGGGGAAAATCGATCGGAAAGATTAAAAAATGCAAAAATCAGGGTGCCGAATATAAATCCGACCTGAACAGCAGACAAAAGAAATCCCTGATCCATATAGGCAACATTTCCAGCAAACCAGATGGAACCGGAAAAAAACTGGGACAGAATAATGAAAAATAACCGCATGGAGACATGCCTTGTTTTATTGGGTTTTTTATAGAGGTTTTACAATCTGTTTTATTTTTTTGGATTGTACGGCTTCAAAGAACTCATCGCCCAATTGCTTGTTTTTTTTGACAACGGTCTGCCAATAGGCCATGCGTTCCCCGTCTTTTCCTTTGAAGGTGGTAAAATCTTTTCTATCTGGTATTTTTCCAAAGGGAAGATCTTCTACAAAGGTCTTTGACGGGGCAACCAGCACCACATTTTTCATGTTCTTGGGGGATGGTTTGCGGTGTAGTTTTTTATCAAGCCAGCCGGGTGTAATTTTTTCATAAAAATGGGGATACAGGACAAGGCCGTCATCATCGGGTAAAAAGGGTATATCCAGATGGTAATCCAGGATTCCCCCGTCCCGAAACACTCCTGGCGCACCCTCAATGGATGAAACACCCTCCATTACAACGGGTATGGATCCTGAAGACAGCAAAGCAGATTTAAAATTGGATGGGGTAAGGCCATGGATATTAATGGGAAATTGATTCATGGAAGCAAAGGGCGGTACCTTTCCTGGCGTGCAAAAGAGTGCTCTTTCAAAGAAAAGTCCAAGCTTGTTCCGGCTCAACAGGTTTGCACCTGTAGCAAGTCCAAGGCCAATTAACTGGACCTTGGAGTTTTCGCTTTTTAGAAGGCCCCTGCATTTGTTGGATAGAAAGCTGATTTCCATGAAAGGGTGAGTGAGCATGGATTTAATTTCTTTATCGTCAATATAGGCATCCAGAATTTTGTGTGTTTCCCTGTTGATATCCTTCTTGGTGGGTCTTACATCATAATGCTGGGCAATATATTCTCTTTCAAGGATATCAATTGCTTCAAGGGGATCAGGCTGGCAAAAGGCAGCCATTCGAAATGCACCTATGGATGTCCCGATGAGATAAAGAGGATCTGTCCGTCCTTTCAATAAAGACATCACCATCCTGTCAATTCCCGTTAACACTAGAAATTTAGCAGAACCGGATGCACCGGCAAGGACTTTTACCCGGGACAGGTCCAATCCTTCATCTTGAATGATATCCATTGCCCTGGACCCTGCAAGGATGGATATGTTATGAAACATGATACCTTATGTCTGGAGAATTTCTTTTGGGTGCCCTGTAATATTTTAATTTTGGGAATCCCACCATGAGGGCACCATGACAGGTATGTTTTTCAGGTAATTTCAGTTCTTTGGCAAGATCTGGCCACTGGCTTACACCATAGTTGACATATCCTGCCCAGCAGCTTCCAAGATTAAACCCCGGCAGGGCAAGTTCCAGATATGCCAGTGCCGTATGGCAGTCAGCCGCACCACTGCCAAACTCATCCGATGCATAGGCAAATACGAGCTGGGGAGCATCCCTGGTAATTCTGTCTGACCCCTTGTCCCACTCTATGATCAGGGCTTCCATATTAAACATTTGGGCCGTTTCTGGATGGTTTTTTAAAACATATCGCATCCAGGCGATCACATGGGCACCGATTTTTGTTACATCTTCCTTTTTGTCGATAACAAGCCATTTTACGCTTTGACGATTGCTCCCGGTTGGCGCACAGCAGGCAATTGCCAGGGCTTTTTCAAAAAGATCCTTTGGCACGGGCTTATTCTTGTACCGCCGTACCGCCCGGCGTGATCTTAAAAAATGTTCTGTCTGATCTGCATTGAGCAGAAGATTTTTCTCAATGGGCATGCACTGATCCGGTGAAAGAAATTCCAGACTGATAGCACCTTTGGGACAAACTGCCACACAATGGCCGCACTGGATACAAAATTCCCGGGCTCCCTCCACAGGAACCGGTCCCTGTTTTGTCATTTTAATAATATGGGCGGGGCATTCCATGGCGCAAATACCATCTTTGTCGCATTTTTCCTCATCAATCTCAAATATACTCATTTTTACCTTCCTGATTTTTCAGAGTTTATTTTATAGTCAGGCCTAAACTACCATGCTCTTTTCTGAAATCCAATATTAAATAGAAGAATACTCAGCTTGCAGTGGAGTCCATGTTTCCAAAATTTCAGGAGGTTTCAATCATTTGTTGACCCTTTATCCCATTGTTTTGCACAAACGATTATTTGTCACTTGGATTTTACCAATTCTTTTTCCCCATTTTTTCGGATCCGCATCAATTCATCCATGATTTTATCATCCAGAGGCATTGGGCGATGGGTTTCCAGTATATCGATAACTTTTTCCCCAACTCTTGCCGCCATATCCTTTGCCCCGGAATCCTCCCATTTTTTACGCGGTTGGCGATCCATGAGTTTACTGTGCCAGAGTTGTTCCTTAAAATTTTTCATTGTCTGATCCTGGGTGAGGTATTGCCCTCCCGGTCCCACAGCCTCAATCACTTCCCGTGATAAAGTGGCCCGGTTTACTGTGATTCCCTTCATAAAATGTTTAGTCATCCCTACCAGCTCATTTCCAAGGACCAGCTGCTGGGGAGAACAACACATGGCAGAATCTGTATAGCCTACGTCGTGAATCAAATTCAAGCCGCCCATGGCCTGGGCCAGAATATGAAATGCGGCTTCACCTCCAGCCTGGGCATCAATGACTTTGGAATCCGTGGCACCGGCAAGTCCCCAGGTGGGCATTCCAAGGAATTGGGCCACCTGGGCGTGGGCACAGGTGGCCAGTGACTTGGTGGGTTCACCAAAGCTTGAAAGACCTGTGGCCATATCCATTATACCCATGTTGGTGGACAGGGCAACGGGGCATCCCGGGCTGCGCAGCTGGGCAAGGGTAATACACATAAAGCTCTCGGAAAGTGCTTGAACCACGGCGCCTGCAACAGTGATAGGACCCGTTGCCCCCAGCATAACCGATGCGCCGGGAATTTGCGGCATTTTCAAATCCGCTGCTGCAAAGAGCCGGTCTATGACGTGATCCGGATATACCATGGGGGCAATGGGTTCAGGATAGGCCATAACAAAAGGTCTTTCCTGCAGACGATCCAGGCCACCGGCGACTGCTGCGGCCATTTCATAAACCAGTTCAACTCCCCTGCCGGAATACCCTATAAAAACAATGGGTTTTGTTGTATTCGAAACCGCAACAGGGAATTCAAATATATCGCAGGCATCTCCGGGTACATCCTGGGAAGACCCAAAGGGCATGATAAAATCAATATTGGATAGTGCATCTGCTATTCGGGCACCGTTTCCAATATCTGCCAATAGGGTTTCCCTGACTTTGCCTGTAAGGGCATCCATTGTATTTGGCGCTGCCGTGGAAGTTCCGAAATAACTTTTTCTACCCGTTACTTCCATGGCTCTTTTCCCGGTTCGATCAAAAATTGTCCACCCCTTTGGAGCCAGACGCAGACATTCTCGCACAATATGTTCAGGAACCTTTACCGATTCACCCTTGACAATGGCACCTTCTTTTGCCAGCATTTTCCGGGCACCTTTGTGAAGAATTTTAAAGCCCACCGTACGCATGACATCAAATGTTGCATATAAAATTTCCCGGATCTGATCTTCATCAAACATTTTAAAAATATTTGTGCCATGTTCGATGGATGAAGTGTTGATCATTTTTTATCTCCTGATTTAATTTATTTGCGCGTTATTTGTTGGTCATCGCTTGAAACGAAGCGAGCAATTGATTGATGTCGGGTTGTTTTTCCAGGGACCAGATATCATCAATAATAGACTGGGCCTGACCTTTATCCAGGCGGTTACGGCTGAGCCAGGTGAATTTATTTTTAATTTCTCTATCACTGAGCGGAAAGTCTACATCCCCTTTGACCTTTTTGCTTTCAGCGGAAAAAAGATCCCCCTGGTTTGTTGTAACCAATACCTGGTTTTTAATCAATTCTGGAAAAAATTTATCAAATTCAGGTGCAGCTTCAATGCATACTTTTTTAGCGACTGCCAGGATTCTTGGATCATGCAGTTTTTCAAAGGTCATTTGATCGGGTCCGAATTCGCCGTCAACAAGGGCTGCCGCTATTACAAAAGGAATACTGTATTGGGCATCTTCCATGGTTGAAGGATTTGGAACATCAAGATTAGCAGCTTTGGTCAAGGTCCGGACGGTTATCTTTTCAACATCTTCAGGAGTTATCATTTTGTCTGCCATCAATGCCTGCAAAGTCTGCAAAGGAACGTGGGTCCAGCGGCACCCCGGGTGGGGTTTAAAATAACGGTGGCTTATCTCAAAGTTCTCTCCCAGCTTTTCGATCTCACCTATTTTTTCATCACTTTTAAAGAGGGTGAGGGTTCCCGTTATACCCGACTGGGCCATGTAAGCGGACATGATTCCCGACGCTGCTGACCACCCCATGCCTTCTTTTACCATGGGTATGCTTTTGGATTCTATCCATCCCATGAGCATACAATTGGGTGCCTGCATCTCGGCAATGCCCATGGCGTTTATAATCTGTTTTGATGATAGTCCCAAAAGCCTGCCGGCTGTAGCTGCGGCCCCGAATGTGCTGCCCATGGCTGAGCCGTGGTATGTCTCCCAGGTGGTTGTTACCATGCCAGCCCGATGGCCCAGTTCAAATCCGATAATGACGGCTTCAAGAAACGCCTTACCCGTGCTGCGGGTTTCTTCGGCAACAGCCAGGGCCGCCGGTATGATAATGCCGCCGGCATGTAATCGAGACCTGCGATGCCCATCATCCGCATCATGGGCATTGGCCATATAGCTGTTGCACATGGCTGCCATAAAAGGAATGATGGGTGTTTCCCGGCCAAGTACGGTGACCCCGTTTTTATCTTCAAACCGATGGGAAAGTTTGTGCAGCCCTTCTCCCAAAGGGGTGTCAATACCGGCAATCATACATCCCATGGTATCTAAAACGGCTCGTTTGGCTTCGAGAATAACGGACTCCGGTATCTTGCCGAGTTCAAAATTCTCAAGGAAATCAATAATTTTTTCTTTGCTTTTATACACGGTTATCCTCCTGAACTGTTGTTTCATTGGAGATGGTTGATCGTATGCCATCCGATTATTGGAACCTTGTCCCTTCCTGATAAAATAAAACTGCTAAAACAAAATTATCAAAAGTAAAGAGGTATTACCACTTGACGACTAAATACAAACTTGCTATTCTTCTGTCAATAGGAAATATGTATTTTTACCTGCACCCTTCATTATGGCGATTTTAATTGTATATTATCCAACAGATGAAATAGAATTTAACCGGAACCGGAACAGCAAAACGGGGATTCAATGGCTCAAAAAAAAATGGAAACGAATAACATAACCGTTAGAGCGATTAAAAAAGAAACACTTTCTGAAAAAATTATTATTGAAATAAAAAATCTGATCGATTCAGGCCAGATTACCCCGGGCAGCCGGTTGCCCAGCGAACGTGAGTTTGCAGGTATGCTGGGGGTCAGTAGGCCTTCCCTGAGGGAAGCATTAAAGGCTTTGGTTGTGCTTGGCATCATCATCAACAAACAAGGCGAGGGGAATTTTTTAACTGAAAATAACGACCACTGGCCCACTGAACCGCTGAGTCTGTTTTTCTCATTAAAAAAAGGGGCCTTGATTGATATTATTGAGGCCCGCAAAGGCATAGAAATGCACGCCGTGGCCCTGGCTGCTGAACGCCGGACCATGGAAGATATCAGCGCCATAAAAGCAGTTTTAAAAAATATGCGCCAAACGCTCAATGACTACGAGGCCTTTCTTCAGTATGACATGGATTTTCATTTAGCCATCAGTATGGCTACCAAAAATGAGATCATTATAGATCTCATGGAAAAAATACAGAAAATAAGTTTCAGCACCCGGAACACCGTCTGGCAGACGGCAGACCATATCGAATTCAATATCCAGTCGGATCTGGCAAAACATGAAGCGTTACTGGAGTTTATCGTAAAGGGCGATGCTGAAAAAGCATCCAGGTGTATTGCCCGGCATTTGGATGAATTGCTGGCGCGGTTAAAAAGGGGGGTGACACGTGGAGAGAAATAAACAGAACCTGATCCATGATGCTAGTTTACATTTGCTTGCCCAAACAGGGGTTGCTTTTTATGCAGAAGAAGCTGTCCAATGCTTTCAATCCCATGGATTTAAAACAGAAAAAAATATAATTTTTTTCAGTGAGGAACAAATCCAAACCGCCCTGGACAGTGCGCCTTCTGAATTCATAGTCCGGGCTCGAGACCCGAAATACAATCTTACGCTTGGGGGGCAGAATAAACCTGCCCTTGCTCCGGGCTATGGCGCGCCTTTTATTATGGAAAACAAAGGGACCCGCAGAAAAGCCACTATTGAGGATTACCAGGCATTTTGCAAGCTGGTTCAGACATCGGAAGTAATTAATTTTACAGGCTTTATGATGGGAGATCCTTCAAATCTGCCACCGGAAACCTATCACCTGGATATGCTTTTGAACAGCATGCTTCTTTGCTCCAAGCCATTTATGGGCAGTCCTTTGACAGCACAGACGGCCAGAGACTCGGTACAGATGGCCAAAATAATTTTTGGTAATTCCCTGGAACCCGTCATGGTTTCCAACATAAATTCCCTTGCACCCCTCCAGTTTGCCCCTGAAATGGCACAATCCATCATTATTTTTTCCGAAGCAGGTCAACCCATTATCATAATGGGTGCAGGCATCATGGGGTCAACCGTCCCTATCCAGCCCGTGGATCTCATCCTTATCCAGAACGCTTCCATACTGGCAGGAATTTGCCTGAGCCAGCTGGTCAACCCCGGAACACCCGTAATATACGGGACGGGAGGCTCGCCTATGGATATGCAAACGGGTGCGATTTATCATGGATGCCCGGAAAGCAATCTGGTTATAAGAGAAGGTGCCTCAATGGCAAACTTCTACGACTTGCCCAGCCGGGGCGGGGGAACCTTAACCGACGCCCACTGCCTTGACTATCAGGCGGGTTACCAGTCTGCCCTGTCCATGAAAACGGCATTGGATTCCCGTGTCAGTTTTATTCTCCACGCCTGCGGAATCTTAAGTACATACATGGCCATGAGCTTTGAAAAATTTCTTGCCGATGAAGAGCTTTGCAGCCATATTTTAAAAGCAATTCAACCACTAGAATTCAATGAGGATCAAATTGATTTTTCCATAATAAAAGAGATTGGTATCGGCGGGCAGTTTCTCACCCACCCTTCCACTTTTAAGCGTTGTCGAAGCGAATTTCTTTCCCTGGAACTGGCCAACCGCATGCCCTTTGACAGCTGGCAGGCACAACCTGTTTCATCCTATCCGGAAAAAGCGACAAAGGCAGTGGCCAAACGCCTGGATAAATACCAAAAACCGGCTATTGATTCCTCATTGGAAAAAGACCTTATCCAATATGTTAAAACGCAAAAAAAATAATTCAATCTGGAATCATATTCTTTACAATTCCGGGCGTTCTTGTTACTGATTCTCAAACTGGAAATTCATTTTTTTAAATTATTTTGGATACTCGGAAAAAACCACCAGAGAGATGAAATGAATGAAGCAAAATTAATTGATAAACTGAAATTGATTGAAAACCTTTTTGCCGGAGCAACCACTGAAGGTGAAAAAGATGCAGCCTTTAACGCCCTGCAGAGAATTAAAGAACGGTTAAAAGAGACCCATAAAATTGATCCGCCAGTTGAATATAAATTCACCATGTCCAACATGTGGTCAAGAAAATTGTTTGTTGCACTTCTTAGAAGATACGATCTCAAACCTTTTCGTTATTATCGGCAAAGATATACAACCGTCATGGCCAATGTCTCAAAAACTTTTGTTGATGAAACCCTTTGGCCGGAGTTTGAAGCCCTGGATAAAATCCTTGAGTCATATATAGATGAGATTACAAATAAGGTTATTTCAGAAAGCATTCATGCAGATTTTTCTGAGGCCGAAGTTGTCAGGCAGATAGCAGTAAAATAATAAAAATGCTGTTTGAACAAGGTCTGATTCAGGTTGTTCTTTTTGTCCCCGGTATATGATATGCTGTCAGGTATACGTAAAAATAGAGAACATTGGTTATTTTTTCTCCAAGGAATCGGGATTTTTAAAAAATGAAAAAATTCATACTGATCATTGTCCTGTTTTTTTTCCCCATAAGCTTACAGGCTCAAATGGATGCCGGAACAATCGTAAAAAAAGCCTTTGATTACTGGCGGGGGGAAGCATCTGTGTCAACTGCCGTCATGACCATTCACCGCCCCGACTGGGAACGAACCATGACCCTCAAGGCCTGGACCCGGGGGAAATCGGATTCTCTGTTTGTGATAATCGAACCTGCAAAGGACAAGGGGAATGGCACCCTTAAGTCAGGTAAAGGGATGTGGATGTACAACCCAAAAATCAACCGGGTTATCAAGCTTCCACCCTCAATGATGTCCCAGGGCTGGCAGGGATCGGATTTTTCCAACAATGACCTTGCAAAAACAGACAGCCTTATCAAGGATTACCTGCATACCCTGGAGGAGACAAACCTTGACCAGGGAAGGAAAGTCTATCTGATAAAATCAATCCCCAAGCCGGATGCTCCTGTGATCTGGGGCATGATCAAACTGACAATCCGTGAGGACAACATCCTTTTAAAAGAAGAATTTTTTGATGAAGATTTTAAGAGTGTAAAGAGGATGATTGCATGGGATATCAAGCGTACAGGCAGCAAGCTTTTTCCCATGAAGTGGAAAATGCAGAAAACAGATGCAGAGGATGAGTATACTCAATTTGACTACGAGGAGATAGAGTTTAAAAAAAGTTTGAGCAAAAGCATTTTTACTCGAACAAATCTTAAAAACCCTGGTTTATAGGGGCGTTATCTTTATAAGGGGGAGTTATGCATGTCAGTTGAACTAAAAATGGCGTGGCGAAATATTTGGCGAAACACCCGGCGGACCCTTTTGACCATCGCAGCAATTTCCTTTGCAAGTCTGATTCTGGTGTTCATGCTCTCCTTCCAGTTGGGTTGTTATGAAACAATGATCAACACCTCGGTGAAAATCAGCACCGGTCACCTCCAGGTTGTTGCCAGGGGATACCTTGAAGACAAGAAAATGAGGCTTGTCATCAAGGATCCTGATCAGGTGGCAAGGGTTCTTGACAGGGTAGAAGGGATTGATGCTTACACCTTCAGGGCCAATGGATTCTCTCTGGTATCATCTGACCAAAGGACCTGGGGGGTGGTTGTAACCGGGATAGATCCCCTGGGGGAGGCCTCTGTCTCAACCATCAAATCTCTTGTCCGGAAAGGCCGTTACCTGAAAGAGGAAGATACCTATGCCGTCCTCCTGGGAGCACACCTTGCCAGAAATTTAAAAGTGGATATCAATGATGAACTGACCATATTGGGTCAGGGCAGTGACGGTTCAATTGCAGCTGCAGTTCTTACCATACAGGGTATTTTTGACTCCGGCATTGATGAATTTGACCGCAACGTGATCATGATGGGGTTAAGGGGATTCCAGGAGGTCTTTTCCATGGGGAAAAGTGTTCATGAGGCCGTTATAACCGCAGGCTCCCTTGGGGATGTTGCCATGATTCAACAGCAGATCCAACAAGAGTTTTCACTGACCAGGAATGCTGATACTCTTGATGTCCCGGACTGGATGGAAATTATGCCCGGGCTGCTCCAGGGTATACAAATGGATCTTGTCTCCGGCATAATCATGTATATCATCCTTATTGTAGTTGTTGCCTTTAGTATTTTTAATACATTTTTAATGGCAATCTTTGAAAGGACCCGGGAGTTTGGAGTAATGATGGCCATCGGGGCAAAGCCGTCCCGGATTACACAGCTTGTCATGTTTGAATCCATTTTCATGACCACTCTGGGAATTATTCTGGGAATAGGGTTGGGAAGCCTGATTACTCTCTATTTTCAAAAATATGGAATATATATTGCCGGCACCGAAGATATCCTGAAACAATATGGAATCCCTGACAGGCTTTACCCGAGATTGTCACTGATCTCCGGTACAGCAGGGCCCCTGGTGGTGTTTTTCATTACCTTTGTCTCGTCTGTTTTTCCGGCCATGAAAATCAGGAAACTGAAACCAGTTGAAGCCATGGCCCTGGTATAAAAAAGAGATAAAAAACCATGTATATTACATTAGCCTGGAGAAATATCTGGAGGAACCCCAGAAGAACTCTTGTTATCCTCCTTGCAGTGATCATCGGGGTCTGGAGCATGATTTTTTTAGGATCACTCATGCGGGGCATGGAAAGCGAAATGCTCAGAAATGCCATTTCCACCCTTACCGGAAATATCCAGATACATCACAAAGAGTACCTTGATGACCCGGTTGTTGAAAATACCATGGATGATGTTCCAGGGATTGACAAGGTCCTTACGGAAGTACTTGGCCGAGATGCCATCTGGGCAAAACGGATCAGGGTCAATGCCATTGTTTCAAATGCCAGGCACTCCGGCGGCGCCACCCTTGTGGGGATTGAACCGGAAAAAGAAGCCCCCCTGTCATTCATTGGCAAGGCTGTAACACAGGGCAGGTATCTGGAAACCCATGATAAAAATAAGATCCTGGTGGGACGGGCTTTTTTAAAAAAGTTCAATACAAAAATTGGGAACAAGTTGATTCTCATGTCCCAGGACACTGAAAACGAGATTGGTTCAAGGGCCTTCAGGATAGTCGGGGTGTTCAGCGCAGAATCAGAAGCAGTTGAAAAACAATTTGTTTTTGTCCCGCTGTCACAGGCTTCCTCCATGCTGAAGACAGGGGATTCGATTTCAGAAATATCTATCCTTTTGCCCAGGCTGGATATCAGCGGCAGGGAAGAAACCCGGGTCGCAAGGAAAATAATAGCAGCCATTGCCGATGATACCCTTCGTGTTGATACATGGCAGGAACTCTTACCCATGATGAAGGCATACCTCAAGATGTCAGGATTTTTCCTGTATATTTGGTATTTTGTGGTTTTTATCGCAATGGGGTTTGGTATTGTAAATACAACCCTTATGGCCATTTTTGAGAGAATGAGGGAGTTTGGTTTGATGAAAGCCCTTGGCATGAGACCCTTCCAGGTCATTAAAGGGGTAATTACAGAGACTGTTTTCCTCTTGATCCTGGGAATTTCAGCAGGGAATATCTTGGGATTTTTAAGCGTAGCCGCCATTGCAGGAAACGGGATTGATTTATCCGCCCTGGCAGCAGGTGCTGAAATGTGGGGGATCCCCAGAAAACTCTATCCGGAAATCTGGATTCAGGATGTTGTGGTGGCAGGACTTGTGGTGTTTTTTTTAGGTGTCCTGGTCAGTTTATATCCTGCAGTTAAGGCTGCAAGGTTTACACCGACCCAGGCTATGTTAAAAAATTAGTAGAAAAATTAGGTGAAAAATTAGGTGAACAAAAAATCAGGTAGCGTTCCAATGGGAAGTTGAAAGGGGTAGATTACATGGAGACTGCATGGAGATAAGGTATGGCAATTGTTGAATTAAAAGATATTAAAAAAACATACACACAGGGTAAAGTAAAGATAGAGGCTCTTGGGGGTGTTGATCTATCCATAGAAAAAGGTGAGTTTGTCGCCATTGCAGGTCCATCCGGCTCAGGCAAAACAACATTGCTGAATATCATGGGCGGCCTTGACCTGCCAGACCAGGGTCGGGTGATGGTTGACAACCATACATTTTCCAAAATGAATCAGGCAGACCTTGCATCTTTACGGCTGCATAAAATTGGGTTTGTTTTCCAGGCGTATAATCTCATTCCGGTCTTATCTGCCATTGAAAATGTTGAATATGTCATGCTTTTGCAGGGTGTTCCGAAAACAGAAAGACACGATCGGGCAAAGGCCATCCTGGATGATGTCGGGCTTGGAGGGAAATATGACAGGCGGCCTGCAGAGCTTTCCGGTGGACAGCAGCAGCGGGTTGCCGTGGCAAGGGCTATCGTTTCAGGCCCTGCCATCGTTCTTGCAGATGAACCCACGGCAAACCTTGACTCAAAAACAGGGGAGGGCCTTTTGCTGATGATGGAAAAAATGAACCTGGAAAAGAGGGTTACCTTTATTTTTTCTACCCACGACCGCATGGTCATGGAATATGCAAGACGTCTTGTCGTTATCCGGGACGGGCACATTGTAAATGATAAAAAATAATAAAGCTCATATTTGTTTTTTTGTTTTTGTTTTTGTTTTTGTTTTTATTTTCCTGATCCAGGATCTTTTGGCCGGACAGGAGATTGGGAATAAAAACTATGACAACCAGTTTGGTGGACATCTAAGGTTTGAAGGGGGGGTAACAGGATACGGGAAAACATCTTATTTTGAACCCGTGGGAACCGGCACTGGTCTGGATGGTTCTGCCAGTGCCAGACTCATAGACAAAATTACTATTTCTGACACTTTATATGTTGAAGCCCATTATGAGGCTGCCCTCAAATTCGGGGATACCCACAAAAAACAGGTTGAGCTCACAAAAAAATTTCCCTCCCTTTCCGGCGCACTGGTATCAGATGCCTGGAATATTGATAAACGACGTCTTTTTGATTTGACAAAAACAAGTAAAGAAACAGATGATTATATTTTATGGAACCGGCTGGACCGTCTCTTTGTTTCCATAAAACCATCCTGGGGTGACATCATGGTTGGAAGACAGGCAATTACCTGGGGAAACGGTATGATTTTTAACCCAATGGATCTTTTCAACCCGTTTTCACCCGCTGATATTGTCCGGGATTACAAAATGGGAGATGATCTTGTGTCTGTCCGGTTTGCTACCGAAATGGTGGAAGAGGTCAGCCTTTTATATGTTCCCAGGCGGAATATCACCACCGGAGAAGTTGATTTCGATAAATCCTCCCTGGCAGGAAAGTTCCATTTTTTTGTCGAAGATGTTGAAGTAGATGTAATGAGTTCCCTTCATTATGACGAGATCGTATTGGGTCTTGGGGGTACAGGAAATATAAGGGATGCTGCCTGGCGATTGGACATTATCTGGTCATCCCTGGAAGACGCATCAGACAAAGGCGGATATATCGGGTTTGTTGCAAATATCGATTATTCCTGGGTCTGGTTTCACAAGAACATTTACGGATTTATTGAATATTATCATAACGGACTTGGGAAAGAGAATTATACCCATGCCATGGAAGATCCTGCCCTGATGGAAAGAATGGACAGGGGAGAATTGTTTGCCCTTGGGAAAAATTATGTAAATATAGGAATTCAGGTGGAGCTGCATCCACTGCTTACCCTGCATTTCAATGCAATCAATAATATCCAGGATCCTTCCGGTATCCTCCAGCCCTGGGCAGTCTTCAGTATGACACAAAATTCAACTTTGCTTTTGGGGGCCAATATTTTCTATGGCAGTAAAGAAACTGAATACGGCGGTTTTTTACTCCCGGGCACCGATTTTAATACCAATGCTTCTGCAAATGCGTATCTGTTGCTGACCTATTATTTTTAATTGTAGCCTTAGGTAATTTATTTGGTTTTGTAATATGCAAGACCGCATAAATTGATCGCCATTTAAATATACTTCAGCTATTCACCAGAAGCCTATGTCCTGTGTTCTTTTTTGTATTTGAATCGCGATTTTGGAAAAATAAAAAAAAGCTGCTTGTGATAAGAAAAACTGCTAAAATATGACAATGAAAAATATTGTTCCAGGTGCCTGGATGAATCTGACAAAAGGAGAGATTTACAAAGGATGAACATTCGTGAATTGAAAAAGCATCTTGCCGGATTAACCAAAAAAGAACTGATTACTGAGATATCTTTTCTTTTTAAAATGAATTCTTTTTCAAAGGATTACCTGTCTTCAAAATTTTCTCCGGAGTTGGAGGGTTCTATTCTTGAAAAATATAAACAGCAGGTTGAAAATGAGTTTTATCCCCAAAGAGGTGAGCCGAAATTACGGTTGTCAATTGCTAAAAAAGCGATTCTACACTATGTGGGGGTAGAAGAAAATGTTTTAGCCGTTTAATTTTAGACGTACACGTTGAATAGTTCCCAATTGAGGAATTCAATTAAAAAATTTTACATCAAATTTTTATCGATATCCATCCTTCCATGTAAAATACCAATGATATCGATATGATTGCCAGACTGAAAATAGAAAACGGTGTGTTTCCCAACAGAAAAAGAATAGTAACCGGGATTGATTTCAGGTCGTTGCCTTCCGAGTCCAGGGTTGGCAGCAAGTTGATTAAGTTTATCCTCAATATCCCGTAGATATTTTTCCGCCTGATTCTTTCCCCAGGTTTCAATTGTATAATTCCATATTTCTATCAAATCATATTTCGCAGCTGGAGTGAGGCGATACCTATGCATTTTTTACTTCTGCAATAATATCACTTACGGATTGCTCAATGAAATTTCCCTGTTTAGCTTGATCAGCACCAATTGCCAAACGGTTTTTTAATATTTCAAGTTTCATGTGCTGTACCAATTCCTCATTTTTTTCCCAGAACCGCAAGGCATCTCGAATTACCTCGCTGGCATTGTTGTAATCGCCTGTTTTTACTTTTTGTCTAATTTTGACCTCAAGCTCGGGTGTTAGTGATATATGCATTTTGTACCTCCTTACAGATAATAGTAATCTGCGGGGTTGATGAAATTTTTGAATTTTTCTTGTCTGTATCACATCAATCTAAAGAGTATTGTATCACCAATACAAACATTGTCAATCTTTGTATTGGTGTATTGAGCAGCCTTTTTCCATATTCGACGACCCGTTTCTGGCGGTGGGCCGATATTGCAGACATTTTATGTGGAGAATGGCGTTGAATTTACATGTGACTACGGAGTGGGGTGAAAACTTTAAATCATGTATAGGTTCACCTTCATGAATTTCCCAGAGGGTGAACCTATACAATTTTATGAAAAAAGAGTTTAGAGTTCAATTTATAAATAAATATGTTGCAACGCCTGCTATAGCCAACCAGATATTTGTGATATTACTCACGGTAATATTCAATATGGCTGCCAGGTATTTTTTACGATTCAATAATGCCAGACAACATTTGAACTCTGGCCAGCTTGAAAGCGTGGCCAGGACGAAAAATCCGATCACGCCTTTTGGTGCATGACTTTGTAGTGAGGCAAAGCTCACAACCGGGTCAAGAAAATAACCAGCGACAATGAGTATGACAATAGCCGGAAACATGCTCCATTTAGCGATAAATTCCTCTTCCAGAGATTCTTCAGCTTCTTCCGGCGGTCTTTTAAGAAACAACACACCGCTCACAACAAGCGCCATCACCACCCAGTATATATGATATTGAATTGGAACAGCGTAAAAACCGGCAGCCATACTGGCAGTCAGAAAAATGCAGGTTATACTATACCGCCAATTTGTTTGCATTGTTTTCACAAATACTCTACACACCAATGTTGCTGTTATTAACAGAATCGGATTCATAAAATTCGACCCCAACGGCGTGCTGGCAGCAAACAAAACATCCCCCACAGCCAGGCCGACGATTAGACATACAAGCTCCGGCCCATTGGTAATAAAGCCGGTTATGGTACCAAGGCCCCTGACATCCTTAAGGGTTTCGATAATAACCTCGATGGATAATCCAATCAAAATCATGACCAATACAACCCCTCCGGCTGCGATAAACGACTGGTTTAAATCCCCATTAAATATCAATGCGCAGCCACAAAAGAATGTGACAACCAATATCCAGCAGATCATGTCGAGTTTACCTACAGAATTAACCAAGAATTGTTTCATGGCTTCCCTCTCCCCTTCCTTTCAAATCAATTTGCAAACAGTATACTTCTTATCTTTCCACTTTTTCGACAACTCTCTATCGCGTTTATATACACTTCAGATAGAACGATTCCAGGCGATGAAAGATACCTTCCTAAAATCCAGGATTTTTTGGATACGGCTGGTATAAAACAAGAGCCATGAAAAGTGTCATACAACTCAGTCGAACAGTTTGAAGACCGCAGAGGGAGACTCTACAACTTTTTTAAGTTTTTCTTCCAAATCCTTTTTCCATGCCTCATCTTTTTTTTTCCATGCTCCCTCTATTTTTTCTACGAGTTCATCAATTGCACAAGGCTTTTCAAGAAAATCGTATGCACCCATGCGGATGGCCTCTACAGCAGCATCAACCGAACCGTGCCCTGTAAGGAGAAGTGTTTCCGTAAAAAGACCCAGATTTTTAATTTCCTTTAAGGTAGCGATGCCATTCATCCCCGGCATTTTCAAATCAAGGACAACAACATCGAAATTTTCTTTTTCAAGTGCTTTTATGGCGCTTTCTCCATTGTAAACAGCCGTAACCTTGTATTGCCTGTTTTGAAGAAGCTTGGCCATGTTGTCAGCAAATATTTCTTCATCATCCACCAATAAAATTTTACTTCCTATCATAATTCATTCTCCTATAAGTAATGTATGGTAAAGTTGTTTGTTTGTGTTTGGTCCATATATTTTCGGGCTCCTCTATTTTTTTCCATGGGTCGATTCAGGTTTCATGAAATCTTCGGGAGGCGTAAATGGAAAAGTCAAAGTGAAGCGCGTTCCTTTTTTAACCTTACTTTCCACCTGAATGGTTCCACCCAGTTGCTTGACGATATTGTAACAAATGGAGAGTCCCAGGCCTGTACCACGCCCGGGAGCTTTTGTAGTGAAGAACGGGTCAAAAATTTTCTCAATGTTTTCTCCTTTTATTCCTTTCCCTGTATCCTCCACAATAATGATGATACCGGCGTTGTCCTTTGCCAGGCCGGTGGATAGGGTTATCACGCCAAAACCGTTATCTTCATGGGCATCTATTGCATTGTTGATAAAGTTCAAAAACACTTGCTGGAGCTGTGACGGATCCGACAGGATGGCCGGAATGCTTTCATCCAAAGAGCATGAAAACTCGATACCCCCCGATTTGGCTTCTCTTTCCATGAGGTTTATCACTTCTCCTAAAAATTCATTTATGTTCACCTTCTCGATGACAGACTGGGTCCTGCGTGCAAACCGTAGAAGGTTTCGGGTAATATGTTTGCACCGGAGCACCTGTGTATCAATCTGGGCAAGTGATCCGTTAAATTGTTCGCCAAAGGCTTCGTCTGATATTGGCATTCTTTTTTCCATATCTAAAAGAAGCTGACGCTCGGTAATGATAATGGCCAGAGGATTGTTTATCTCATGGGCAACCCCTGCAGAGAGTTCTCCGATGGCTGCCAGTTTTCCAGCCTGCATGAGTTGGGTGTTTATCTGTTCGACTTCAAGATCTCTTTTTTTGATGATTAAAATCATGTGGCGGGTTATGAATAGGGCGACAATTAGGATCACCAGAGCACTGAAATGGAGGGATACAAGTGTCGCTCTGTTGGCAAGACCGACCTCTGCAAAGAGCTCTTTTTCATCAACCTTTACCACCAGGAGCCACTTTGGATCTTGCAACCAGATTTCGCAGATAATTTTCCGGGTTTTATTGTCCCTGTCAAAGTGTTCAATACATCTGAATGTCAACCCATCATGAATATCACTTTCAAATTCCGGATCCTGGGTCATAATCTTTCCACCTGAATTCGGATTGGTCTGATATATCCCTTTGTAGTTTAAAATATATACTTCTCCGGTCGTGCCAAGCCTTACATCCTCTACCAGGGAACAAAACCGGTCCGTATTAACTGTGGTTCTTACTATCCAGCGCTTTCCGTTTTCAATCTTTATAACAGCCATTACAAAATGAGGTTCTTTTCTAAACCCCATAAACATGTCACTGGTATAGCTTCCCTTTTCCATAACTTCCTTGAACCAGAATGTACTAGAATAATTTTTATCGATCAGGTCGTAGGGCCCAACATATGCCAAATGGTTTCCATTTTCATCGATAATGCCGATATCCGTCAGGGTCCAGGCGTCACGATTAACACTCGTTAAAATCTGGTTAAGCTGATTGTTTTTTGATAGAGAGGCTATTGAATGGGTGCTGGCGATGAAGTCCAGTTTTGCTCTGTTTTCCTTGAGAAAAAGTTCAATAATTTTTCGGTGATAATCAACTCTTGTTTCAAGCGTTTTCACCATCCTCTCCTTGGCAAACCTTGAATAATGGATATTGATACCCCATCCGGCAAGTAACAGAGGAACAAGAGAACAGATCACGGTGAGGATTATGAATCTGCGAAAGAGACGGGAATACTGTTTATTCTTCCTGCTTTCATAGCCTTGATCCATGCTGCCTCCTCTGCTTTGTTTTGGATACCTTATATTTTTAATTACAGTTTCCAATGGATTCACAATCCACTTGCTACCATAGATTATCAATAAGCGTGCCAGGAGATTGTTATTCTATATCCTGTTGGTAACATGCTGAAAATTAAATATTTTTTTTAAAATGGCATAAATAAAAAAGACGAGGGTTTTAGCAGATTGTCATCGGACAGGAGACAGGAGTGGAAATTACCATATGACAGTTTATTGAAGTACCTGCCAATATTTTTTATGGGTTTTTATGACCTTTGTAAGAATTGATAAGCGGCTGGGATCACTTTTGCGGATACGATCTACTTTTTCTTCACTGACGCCCGGCACATTGCAGATTTCTTTCATGACTGTCAGTCCACATTCTTGAATTCCCTTTATGCTGTATCCCCCCTCCATAACAAAGGCGATTTTTCCGGCTGCAGAATGTCCTGCAATTTCAAGGAGAAGTGCTGTTATCCGGGCGTAACCATTTGGAGTCACATTCATGCCTGCCAGTCGATCGTGGATATAAAGGTCAAAACCGAAAGAAACAAGAATCATTTCAGGCTTATACTCCTGTGCAACCGGTCCTGCAATGAAATAAAGAGCCCTTCCGATATCCCTTGCCCGGCTTCCTTTTTCCAAAGGAATGTTGATGGTGAATCCTTGGCCCTTTTTTTCCCCTGTCTCTTCAATTTTCCCTGTTCCGGGAAAAGAGTTTGATTCGTGGATGGAAACAAAAAGGACTTCGTCGGTATCATAGAAAATATCCTGTGTTCCATTGCCGTGGTGAGCGTCAATATCAATGATCATTAGTCTTGGCACCCTGTATCTGTGTTTTAGATACTTTGCGCCCAGGGCTATGTTGTTGAAAATACAGAATCCCATGCCCTGTGAAGGACCTGCATGGTGGCCCGGAGGCCTTATGCATGCGAATCCTCTGGATGATCTGCCAGACATTATCTTGTCAATCATAGAGAAGACGCCTCCTACCGCCAGCCTGGCGATTGACCAGGATTTTTCTGTGGTCTGGGTATCAAAATTAAAGGAAGAAAGTTTTTTTCCGGCAGTTTTCTCCACTTTCTCGACATACGCAAGTGTGTGCACCCATTTCAGTTCACTTTTTTTTGCAAAGCGGGGTGTGATTTTACACCATTTTCCATCCAGTTCCCTGTTTTTTAATGAATTTTCCACAGCTTTTATCCGTTTGTAATTTTCAAGATGTGTGACCCCCATGAGATGCTGTTGGTATCTTGGGTCGATTATGATAGCCACAGGAAGAAAAACATTCTTTTGTCCCGGATCGGTTCCCATGCGGCCAAAGGCTTTTGCAAGACTCATCAGCACTTCTCCCTCGGGAATATGGCTGCGATTTTTTACAAGTAACCGCATTAATGTCCTGGCCAGAAGATCGGAACTGGCAGGATGAAGTGCAATTTTAATAAACGCCAGGGCTCTTTTACGTTGTCCTTTTGTATCTTTCCTTTTTTTGAGAATCCTTATTTGCCCGGAAACTTTTTTGCACAAATGATTGATGATGGAGGGGTATTTTTTTTTTGAAAATGCCGCCATTGCTGCAATCGTTGTTAAAAGTTTGCCTTCAGGAGATTGGAGAATATATCTATAAGGCCCTCTGGTTTGGAATCCAAGGGTTGCATAAAATCCTTCCGCTTCAATTTCCGATTCAAGAAAAATTTCTTTCACATCCGGGTAATGGCTTTTCCACAGCATCCAGATACCCGCCATGATAAAGGTCCCAATACCTTTGACAGGGTGTGAATTGCTTTGAAAGGCTGATCCGCCGCGCGTGGCAATATATTTTATTTCAAACCCCTTATAGAAAAGTTTTCTTTTGATTTCCAGGAAAACCAACCCCTGTAACTTTCCTTTTGCAATGCAGGCAAAAAGAAGATCGTTCATGCCTGAAACCAGGCATTTTAATAAAAACCGGATATGGAAAAATTCCAAATTGAGACGGGCCGCCTGCATAAGGCTTTCCCGGGAAAATGGAAACCGCATAAAGGAGGCTCTTGTATCATCGCCAACGATACCCTGGGAAAATATCAGGGGATTTTCCCAGGATTCTGTGAAATCGCTTTGGCTGATACTGCTGTTTCTTATGTCCCCAAGTTTTTTGAGCCTTTTTTTCAGCAAAGTAAGTAAAAGACTGTCACTGGCCTGATTCTTTTGTTGAAGTATTGCTGTGATTTGTTTTTCAAGCTGGGCCGTGGCCAGGTCGATTTCATAATTTAGCATTAGCAAAAAACCGGCTGTATCTGCTTTTGAACCATGTTTTCCATGGGATACGGTGGGTTCATGATGAATCAGATTGTGCTTTTGTGCCATCTCTCCATAATGAATCAGCAACGCCTGTTCAAGGGGGGGAGTACCGCTGGCAAATAATTCAAACTTGTTGACAAAGACTTTTTTGTGTCCAAAAATAAAGTATGGTTTTTTTTCATCCCTGGGCTCTGATGCAGGTGGTACATCGATCTTTCCCTTTCCCAGCATGGTGTTCAAGGTATAGGCTATTTCAGGCATTCTCCTGGAAATGGCATCTATCGCCTGTTTGATATTTTCCCGTGTCAGCATCATCAATTCTGAATCACGAGTTTGGAACCTGAAAATTTCCCATTAAATTCCATTGGCACCCGAACTTCAAATATTGCACCCTTTTCTTTCCCGTTTTTGACGGAGATTACCCCCCCGATACTTTCTATATTGAATCGGCTGATTGAAAGTCCAAATCCCCAGTCGCCACGGCTCGTCAAGTGATGGGAGGTAAAAATGGGTTCTATATCCACATTCCACAGGGCAGGCCCATCATCTGAGATCGAAATTATAACCATCTTTTCTTTTATGGATGTCGAGATGCATATTTTACCATTTGTTCCGATAACAGCAGCAGCGTTCAATAAAAGATTTAAAAAAATTTGACGAAGTGCAGCCCCATCACTTCTGACATGGGGCAATTCAGCCTGAAAATCAGTAATGAGATTGATATTTTTTTCAATCAGGGATGGTTTTAAAAATCCAATAAGACGGTTCACCATCCTATGAATGTCCAGGTCCATGATAATCGGTTCTTCCGGTCTGACAAACCTGGCAAATCCATCAATAAGATTTCGTCCCCTTATGGCTTCCGAAGAAATCTGTTCCGCCATTGGATCTGTTTCCCGCGAGTTTTCCGGACCCCCCTTTTCTTTTATCAGTGTCGCTGTTACATGAATATTTGACAGGATATCGTTCAGGTCGCTGAATACACCCTTTGACAATTTCATTGATGCTGCCAGAAAAACGGTTCTTCTCAGCCGGTTGCCCATATGACGGTTACCCTTCCTTTTTTCTTCGAGCATGGATACAAGGTTGTCTGTGGTAAGGAAGATGGCAAGTATAATAAGAAATCCTCCCAGAAGAAAGATAAAAAGGCCTATATTACGAACTTTTCTTATGTCTTCAAACAAATCTTTTTTGTCAATACTCACAACGGAGAGCCAGGGAACCGTCTCAAGCCAGATGGTTAAAATAAGGGTTGACCCTTCTTCCTCAATCCGAACTCCCTTGAAGCGATCCAGGTATGAAATCGAGGATTTCATCATCAGTTCGTCGCCCTTTCTTGGATTTGCCTGGAAGTATCCTTTACGGTTGATCAGATAGGCGTTTCCTTTTTTGTTTTCCAGCACCTGGGTAACAATATTGTCGAACAGGTCGGACATGATTGTAGCCCTCAAAATCCAGCTGTTTTTTCCCTCATTCTGTCTTACCGCTACAATAAAGTGAGGTTCATTCCTGAAACCGGTAAAAACGTCACTGACATATACCCCTTCTTTGATAACCGCTTTGAACCAGATAGATCTCCGGTAATTTTTAGCCATAAGATCATATGGCCCGGTATAGGCAAGGTGTTCCCCTTCCGGTCCTATTATGCCAAGATCCTGAAAGCATGGCAGTTCCTGCTGAAGTGAAAAAAGCACGTCTTCAACCGTACCTGGAGATATCATTCTTGACAGACTATTGTTCTCGGCAATGAGTTTCAGGTCCCTTATCCGTTCAGTTAAAAATGAATCAATGTCTTTTTTATGGGAAATAACTTCTGTCTGAAGTGCGTTAATTGATTTGTGTTTAATGGTTCGGGCGAGGTAAAAATACATTCCACCTCCGATAAGAACAAGAGGAAGAAAGGCAGCAATGACAAGGATTGCAATCACTTTTTTCCATACCTTACGATAGTATGGAAAGTCTCGTGTTGTCGATATGGTAAAAGATCTTTCAGGCATACCTGTACCTCCGAAATGCTAAATTTAAAATATCAGGTTTAACCGTCTTGTAAACCTTTTTACCGGAAAATTTATTTGGCCCCCAGTAATTCATTGAAATCGAATAATCAAAGAGGTTAGGTGCCATACAGGAGAATGAGACAGAACAATAGAGCCGAAACCCATACCGTGTGGCTGATAGCACCCTTTTTAAGAGGATGAAAATTTGCATGGGAGCATATGTGACCGTTACTGCATTTAAATTGAGCACCCTTTTTCCTCTTGCCGGTATTTTTCTTGATTTTTTCTACGGATGCACCGCATATATCTCCCCCATGATTTTTCTTCATACATGTCAGTCGTGAGGAGACCATGAAGCTGGCCAGGTTAAAAATATGGTTCCAGGTTAGTGCAATGATGAAAAAAGACAAGAAAAATATCAGGGCATGGTCTTTTGTAATCCCCATGTCTGACAATGCATTCCCTATCTTTCCAGGTGTAAGGGGTCCTTCTACGTTGCCAAAAAGTCCCAGATAATATAAAACAAATGATCCACCCATTACAATCATTGATACGCCAACGGTTTGTACACGTTTTCGGATGTAGTCATTTTTTGAGAGTGAGTTTCCGTTCATATCAAATTTCCTTAAAAAAAATAATTATTATCAAATATGTAATTACTATTTTCCCTTCCCGTTTTCGGGAAGGGAAAATAGCAATTCAGACATGAGACTGCTATCAACCAAGACCCAGTTTCTTGTAAATGCCGGGAATGATCTTCCAAAAGCAGAGGGCCGCCACAATAACGCAATAGGTCGGGACAATTACTTTCCAGGCTTTTTCAGGGAAAACCCTTGTCATATAAGGCGCTGCAACAGCAGAAAACATGGTTGCCAGCATCATGGATGGCAAAAGAAAGTAGTCTATCTGAACACCACTTGTCAAAAGGGCCAGCCATACAATAATCGCAAAGCTACTAACGGTTCCTTCACAGATGGCTGTTACCGCCAGCATACTTTTAACAGGCACCCCTGAAATAAGGCCGCCTACTGTAACAACGGGTCCGTATCCACCGCCTCCCACACCCTTGTTGAATCCTGCCAGAAAAGCATATCCAAGCATTTTCATGGGTTTGTACTCCCTGTCCTTTCTAGCGCTCCACAGCGAGATAACCCCCATCATCAGGAGAAGGACGGCCACATAGAGTTTGATCCAGATTTTATCCACAGGGAAAAATTTGTAAATGCCGATGATGGATGCGGATACTGCCAGGCATCCAGTTATCCCGATGATAATCCAGAGTTTTACGGTTTCAGACATGGGACTGAATTTCCATTCCACATTTTCAAATTCCCTGTGGAGGAAAGCACCCACAAGACCAGCGACACCCTGTTGGATCATGACTACAGGCACGATCTGTTTGGGATCAAATCCCATCACCAGGAGGATGGGGGTTAGTGCCGTTCCAAATCCCATGCCCGCAGATGCGTCCATAAATTCGAAAAATGCTGCCAAAAGGACCACGCTCCATACAATGCCCCACTGATTTCCAACGATTCCATGGGCCATGATCCAGTCGGACTGTATCCTTACGGTGGGTTCAAAGGGATTTCCCGCCAGCCAGATGCCTAGCAGAAAAACAAGGAAAAAGACAAATATACCTCCCAGAGCTGCACGGATATGTCTCCATTCTGGGATAAACCGTTCTGCGATGGTTTTTTTTTCTTTTTCCAAATTATGTGCCACTTCAAAACCTGTTATTTTTTCCTTCGTTTCTTCCATCCTTTTTCTCCTTTATCTATTAAGTACCTTTATTTGAAAACCCCAACCGCTTGTTTCCTTATCATCTGTCGTTTGTACGAATAAGGAATTACAAAAAATATGCCAAAACAGAATCAAAATAAAATTATCTGCTAACCAACTGATAATACAATTCAAAAGCTTTATAAGACTCAATATGAAACAGGAGTGAATTCACTGATAAAACCTGGGAGTGGACACTTATAAACTCAAGCTGTCACTTTCTAGTTGACAGCTTTTTAGTGTGCCGGTTGACAATCAAGTAACTGCCATGGACAATCATACTTTTCCATATGGATTTGCCTGCAACAAAAGAAAAGTGTCCCCATGCGAGGCTGCAAAGGTTTTTATATAAAAAAAGCAGGTTAAATTTTAATGTAACCTGCTTTTTCCAGATCTATTAGGTGGGGTATCCGGGTTGCAAAAACTATCTTTCTATCAAGGTTGCCTCCCTTCTGAATTCATTGGCCTCTATATGTGACTCTTTCATGAGCCGATGAAGGTATTGTCTCTGTATTCCAGCAACTTTTGCTGCCTTGCTTATGTTACCATGATTTTTTCGCAACAGAGTCCTGATATAATGTTCGTGGAAAAGCCCCATGCTTTCTTCCTTGGCATCTTTAAAATTCATCACAAAGTTTTCATTATTTAATATTGGACTCAATTCGGGTATGAGGCTCTGTGAAGGACTTGAAAGGCCCAGGTCGGAAAGGGTTAGTGTGTCGCCGCTGCAAAAAATAATTCCCCGCTCAATGATATTTTCAAGTTCCCGTACATTGCCCGGGAATTTTCTTTCCGATAACGCCTCTAAGGCAGTGGGGGCAATTTTTTTGATCTGCTTTCCGTTTAATATGGAATATTTGTTAAGGAAATGATAGCTCAGAAGCGGGATATCCTCGACCCTGTCCCCCAGGGACGGTATTTCTAAACGGATGACGTTCAAACGGTAAAACAGATCTTCCCGGAATGTATTTTCCCTGATGGCATGTTCAAGATTTTTGTTTGTGGCTGCAATGAACCTGAGATCTGCTTTTTTGGTGATCACGCTTCCCACGGGCCTGTATTCTCCCTCCTGAAGCAACCTGAGAAGGCTTGTCTGAAGGCCGGGCTTTAAATCCCCAATTTCATCAAGAAAAAGAGTGCCTCCGTCTGCTTCTTCAACCAATCCTTTCTTGTCTGTGGCTGCACCGGTAAATGCACCCTTCACATGTCCAAACAACTCGCTTTCAATCATATTTTCCAAAATTGCCGTGCAGTTTACCGTAATCATTTTTTTTGACTTCCGATTGCTGTTCTGATGAACTGCCCTTGCCACAAGCTCTTTGCCGGTTCCGGTGGGGCCGGTTATAAGGACAGTCCCGGAAGTAGGGGCTGCCTGACGGATACGGCTAAAAACTTTTGCCATTGTCGTGGTTGAGCCGATGATAGAAAATTCATTATTCTTTTCCAGGGCCTTGCGCAGCCTCCTGTTTTCCCTGATGACCCGCTGCCATTTCATGGCCTTATCAAGGGTAACAAGGAGCCTCTCCCTGCGGAAAGGTTTTGTCAGATAGTCATTTGCTCCTTTTTGTGTGGCTTCCACTGCCGTCTCTATGGTGGCATAGGCCGTGAGGATAACCACTGATACGTCGGAACGGATTTTCCTGATCTTCTCCATCAGCCTGATCCCTGACATACCGGGCATTTTCAGGTCTGTCATTACAAGATCAAAATCTTCTCCCTTAAAAATTTCAAGTGCCTTTTTCGGGTCGCTTTCCGTGACAACTCCGTAATGGGTATCTTCTGAAATAATTCTGTCAAGCAATGTCAGCATGTCTTTTTCATCATCAACGATCAAAATACGTCCGTTCATTTTGCCCCCTTTTTAGGATATCAACATCAATTTGATAGTAAAAATTGTACCATCCGTCCCACCATCAGCCGAAGAATTTTTTCGGGTTTCACAGTCCATGATTCCGCCCAGGCCGGTTATGATGCCGTAACTCACAAAAAGCCCCAGCCCGGTTCCTTTCCCCTCAGGTTTGGTAGTAAAAAAAGGGTCAAATATATGGGCAATATCTTTGTCTTCTATGGCAACGCCTTCATCCTGAAACTGAACAACAACCATGTGAAGCTGAGGGTCCATAAACGTTTGAATTGTCAATTTTCCTCCGTGGGGCATAGCGTCGACAGCATTGTTCATCAAGTTGAGGAAAACCTGCTGCAATTTACGAGATTTTCCTCTTACAAGTGAAATTGTGTCCAAAAGTTTCATAGACAAAGAGATGTTCTCTTTTTCAAAGCGGTGCTTGACGATCTTAACGGCATCTTCAAGACAACGGTTTAGATCTGTCTGCTGCTTTTCCGTGTCTTCTCCCGTTCGCACGAAGCTCAGAAGGTTTTCCACGATTTCTTTGCAATGAAAGCCCTGGCGTTCTATTATTTTAAGGTCTTTATAATCCTGGGATGATGTCTTTTTTTTTCGCAACATAAGATCACTGAACCCCAAAATAACGCCAAGTGGGTTATTGATTTCATGGGCAACCCCTGCCGCAAGAGTGCCCAGTGAAGCTAGTTTTTCAGTATGTATTAAATGGCGTTCAATTTTTTTATCTTCCGTTATATCCCTTGCAATGCAGAGCACCCAGAGTACAGTCCTGTTCTCACTCCACACAGGCACCATGTTGGCTGCTATAAATACCTGGTTACAGTCAAGGTCAATCGTGGATTCATCTCGGATGCTTTTTCCAGTTTCAAAAACCCTGGTGATAAGTCGCTGGAACCTCTCACTCAATTTTTTTGGAAATATGGATGATAATTCCTTCCCAATATGATCCTGAGTTCTAGATTTAAAAAAATTAGACGTAAAGCTGTTCATTGATTGGAATTTTCCCTGGGTATCTACTGTGAAAATAAAGTCTTCAGCACTTTCCACAAGGGATCTGCATTTTGCTTCGGTTTTTATAAGTTCCCGGGTCTGCCTGTTTACTTCATTCTCCATCTGCCTGGACCATTTCACTTCAAAGAACATGATAATTGAAGCGCCTGCAATAATGGTGAATATTACGGCCAGCTGCACGAGAAACTGATGCATGTATTTGTTTTTTATGGATTCCTCTATTTCAAAAACAGGTGCCACAATTGCTATGGACCATTTCTGCACCGGGAGTTTTGAAATCGTTATAGGGGCGTATGCGATCAATTTTTCCATCCGGCCGGTGAGCCCCCTGTGCCATCCTGAAATATACCATCCTGTCCCTTCAAGGCCCTTGAGCATTTTTTCTCTTTGTATTTTGTTTATTTCCACAAAAGAGAGATCATCGTTTTTTGCTTTTCTTACCATAAAAGCATTTTTACCCATAAAGGAAACCTCTGGATGAAAAAGAAAGCGACCTTCATTGTCGATGATCCATGCATATCCTGTCTGGCCTGACCTGATATTTTTAAGGTAAGGACCCAGGAGCCATGAAATATTGACATGACAAGTGATGATTCGTGCTGTGTTGTCTCCAACGGATTTTGAGAATATTATAAATATCCCGGATGGAGTGAATTGCGGTTTTGACACCCTCACTTGATGAAGTGCTGTATCCAAATTATGGGGAAGCAAAGAGGTTGAATCCAGGGCGGAACAAAAAACTTCTTTACGGAAGGGATGACCGGAATAAACAATTTTGGCATCCATGTCCTGAATTTCAATTTTACTGACCCCGCATTCAATAACACGGGCCAGGATTGATTTTATTGCCCTGACAGGGTCTTGTTTGTCTTCAAGTTCATCTGAAAGAATTTTTATTTCTCTTTTTAAAAAAGAAAACTCTTTTTCGATAAAGTTTTGGACATTGTGGGCAATAACCATTTGCTCTTCATTAAATTGCCCCCGTACAATTTTGCTCATCTCCCGGATGGACCACTGGGACATCAATGCACTTGCAGCAACAAAAATGAGCGCTGTAAGCACTACAATTATGGCAATGCTTTTTTCCGTTCCCGGTCGTTGGTATTTACCGGAAGCGTTAAGGTTAAAATCCTGAATTTTTCTTGTATCTAATTTCCCCAACGCCTCAATGCTTCCTGTATTTATTAAATTTTATGTGATTAAAGTTTTAAATCCCTATTGTCAGAGTATGTCTGCCTTTTCCATATTGTATAAAGGATGGCAATAATTGTGCCAAAATGCCCAAACCGTTTTGTTTTACGTATCAGCTATCCTATCAACCAATTCTATTTATACCCCGGGAAGATAGACTTAAGATGTTTCCCGGAAAGATGTTGGATTTTTTTACACGTTGTAAATATTAGGGACAAACATATCTGCGAATGCAGTAACCAATTTCGTCATAACCTGAAACGGGAGAAATTATCGCATGTACCTATCTGAAGAGAAACGAACAGAAATCAGGGAAGGTATAGGAAAAAATTAATGATGCCCTTTTATAATGAAGGAAGAACCATACTGGAATAATTCAATATTTATTTTGTATATCGCAAAGACAATTCATGATATTTTTTCAGCTTTTCCTGGGTCTTGCCAAAGACTGTGTCCTCTGGATAACAATCGTCTGAGTCTGTTTTCCCTGCTTTGATTCCGGTTAGCACTTCAATCCCTTCTTCAATGGTTCTGACCTTATAAATATGAAATTGCTTTTCCTGGATGGCTTGAACAACATCCTTTCTTAAAACAAGATTTTTCACATTTGAATAAGGGATCATAACTCCCTGGGTTTTGGTGAGGCCTTTTTTGACACAGATATCATAAAACCCTTCTATTTTTTCATTCACGCCGCCAATGGCCTGAATTTCACCTTTTTGATTCACAGATCCTGTTACTGCAATTTCCTGACGGATGGGGATACCCGAAAGACTGGACAATACCGCATACAACTCTGTGGAAGAGGCACTGTCGCCATCAATGCCGTTGTAGCTCTGTTCAAATGTAATACTGATACTCACACTCAGGGGATAATTCTGCGCAAACATTCTGCCAAGATAGCCCGATACAATCATTATTCCTTTATCATGGGTATTGCCGGAAAGATCAGATTCATGCTCAACATTAATGATTCCGGGTGTTCCCATATAGGATTCTGCAGTAATCCGGGTGGGCCTGCCAAAAGAGATTTCACCCATATCATAAACTGCAAGGGCATTTACCTGGCCTGTTACCATCCCTTTCACATCTATCAAAACCGATTGATCATCAAACTGGTCCAGTATTTTTTCTTCGTAAAGATTATAGCGGAACCTGTGCCGGCTGTTTGCCAGGGTCACATATTTCTGGGAAATTACCGGAGCATTATCTTTTCTGGCCCAATAGTCAGCTTCTTTTAATATCCCCAGGATATGACCAAATCGCAGGGAAAGCTTTCGCTGATCAGCCGCCATTCTTTTTCCATGTTCAATCACAGCACACACGCCATCCGGGGTAAAGCTCAGCAAGTCTTCTTTTTGACAGACCCGGGCAATAAACCTAGCGTAATTGTACCCATTTTCATTTGTCAGTTCTGCTTCATAATCAAAATCCACCCGTACTCTAAATATCTTGTTAAATTTTAAATCTGCGGTCTGTAAAATTTTAAAGGTTTTGTACCCGCCGATAAGAATCACTTTTACTTTTAATGGTATGGGAGCCGGCTTTAATGAGGGCATGCCGTGATCTGCCTGGCCTGGAAGATCTTCAATCCTGAGCATTGAGTCCTGTAGTGTTCTTTTTAAAGATTCCCAGACAGGAGGATTCAGTAAGAGCGGTTCAATGTCAAGGGCTATATACCCGTTATTGGCTTTCAGCAGTGACCCGGCCTTAACCATGGTGAAATCCGTTGCAAATGCTCCTGAAATCGGTTTTTTCTCAATCTTTCCAAAAAGATTATGAAAGCTTGGATTGGGTTCAAATACAACGGGTGCCCCTTTTTCCCGTCTTCGATCCACCAGTACATTGATCTGATATCTTTTCACAAGAGCTGCTGCCATTTCCAGGATTTTCTGGCCTTCCGCATCCTCCTGGCCCTTTCCACCAAGGAACATGGTAATGTTATCAATAATATCGTCTTTGACATCTTTTAAATAGGTTTGAATATCCTTGCAATCCCGAAAATAATACCGGATCGGATCAATCTGTTCTGAAATCAATAGCTCTGTTTTTGATGTAACCAATAATTTCAACGAAATTTTCATCTCTTCGCCAAGTTTATTTATTTCAAGGATGGATTCAGTAAGTTTTTCTTCAACCTGGGCTTTATTCTTATCCATTTCTCCACGTGTCGTTTCATCCAGGGCCTGGTATTCTTCCTGGGACATGGGCTTTCCATTGCTGACCAGGACAACTTTATAACCAAGTTTTCCCTTGGTAATTGAAAGCCCTTTAGTCTGGGCCAACTGTTCAATTTCAGCTGATAATTTTTTTTGCAGGGTAAAGGTTTCTGTCTGGATAATATTCTGCTCTTCCTGGAAAGAGGGGGTTTTAAAAAATGCAGGTATTCTGGTTTTTATCATTTCAATAAACTGGACCATGCTCTGGCTGAAATAGACTGCAGATCCTGCAGGCATTTCAACCACAACCGGGCAGTAGGTATCATCAAAGTTATTGACCAGACAAAGATCTGTCGAAGTTTCCTGTTTTTTTGCATGTTCCAGAAGAAGTTTTTTAACAATGGTTGATTTGCCGGTTCCTTCCAGGCCTGTGACAAAAATATTATACTCCATGCCCTTCATATTCAATCCGAAATCGATGGCTTCAACTGCTCTTTCCTGACCGATAATGCTGTCTAAGGGTTTTAATTCCGAGGTATCCTGAAAGTCAAACAGGGTGGAAGGATATTTTTTGCTCAAATCTTTTATTGAAACCTCAAATTTTTTCCCCATCTTTTCCCCTTTGTAGTGTCCTGGTCAATCCATTGGAATAATATCTGCATCAGCGTATAAGGTTGAATCATCAAATATGTTGCAGTGATACACGCCATTCATCTTTTGCCAGCCAGATCGAATGTTTTCTTTTGTGCCGCCAATTTCACGGTTAAACCTGATTTTAATATTCTTAACAGGTCTTCCATTGGTGTTTATTGTCCTGTGATACAAAGTTTCCAGAAAGCCCAGGTATATGGTATTATTCACATGCCCGTTCACATCAAAATCCGAAAACCGCAGGCTGATATCTATCTGCTGTTCCGGATGAATTCGTCCACAAGTCTCCCAATCATTAATATCCTTGTCAAACCATTTTTCAGTTTCAATTTCATAAAGCCTGGAAATCTGGACCGGCACTTTTGCAATCCGTTTTCGGTTGATATCAAAAAAAAGCCAGACACTGGATCCCCGGGCAATATCCCCCTGGGAAGAGTGTATGTGATATTCCCTGAACCCTTTAAATCCTTTAAACCCCCTTGACCAGGTTGTAATCGTAATATCCTCACCCAGCACTGGGTAGCGGAAAAATTCTATTTCCAACCGATGTAAAAACCAGATAACTCCTTTTTCAAATAAGATCTCGGGGCCGGCTCCAATTTTTGTGGAGTGCAGAGTGGCCATCTCCTGAAAAAACCGGGCTGCTGACTGCATCCTTAATTTAAATTGAGAATCAATATCAAAAAAGCCTATTGTATGTGATTTTTCTATCTTCATTTCTATCTTCTTCCGCTTCGGATAAATCCATACCCCGCCCCAATAAAACCTCCGGCAAGGTGACTGAATTGTGAGACCCTGTCTATTTTCAGAGTTGAAACCACTTCACTGCCAATATAAAGCAGGGCAATTATTATAAAGGTCAAGGGAATTTCTTTTGATTTGATATTTGAAAATGAACTCAGCAAAATCAGCATAAATGCGATTCCACTTCCACCGATAAGGGAGTTTGAGAATAGAAAAGCATTTAATAACCCTGTGGCAACAGCAGTGATGAGAATCATTTCCAGGAGTTTGCCTGATCCATATTTTTCTTCAAGCAAGGGTCCAATAAGAAGGATTATCATCAGATTGCCTATTAGATGGCTCCAGCCCCCGTGCCCTGCAATATATGAAACCAATCTAAGATAAAAATAAGGATCTGAAAAAGACAGATGAGCTGGTGAAGAAAAATATTTTGCTAAAAGTCCTGTGTTGCAGAAAAATAAGATGCATATCGATAGTATGGCATAGGTCAGGATTATTGGGGAATTGTATTTGATTTTCATGGATTGTTTTTCTTTCTCCTGGGAAACTTATATTTCACGGCAGCTGAAGCGACTCCAACGCAGCCATTGTTTTATAATCGGTAATATCACATTGAATTGGCGTTATGGAAATATAGTTTTGTAATAGAGCGTTCACATCTGTATCCTCTTGTATGTCAGCCTGATCCATATTGTCATACCAATAATAGGATTTGTTTCTGGGATTTGTTCTCCTTACAAATTTTTTCGAGACATTATTGGATGCCTGCCTGGTTATTTTTATTCCTTTTACTTGCTCAAAGGGAATACCCGGAGCATTGATATTTAAGAATGTCCTGGGAGGGAGTCTATAGTCATGAATTTTGTCTGCCATTTGGGCGGCAAAGGTTGACATACCCTTGAAATCAAACAGGCTCCCCGCTCTATATATGGAAACAGCCATGCTTGTGATACCATTAAATGCTGCTTCCCTGGCGGCAGCCACGGTACCGGAATAGTTGATATTTATACCTGTATTGCTACCCGGATTAATTCCGGAAATCACCAGATCAGGAGGAGTGGTACAAAGCTCAAACAGGCCCAGTTTGACACAGTCTGCCGGTGTTCCTGTGATGGCATATACTTCATCACCATGTAGACGTATTGTGTTGATTCTCATGGGTTCATTCAGGGTAATACCATGACCCACGGCACTTTTTTCTCTATCCGGCGCAATCAAAATCACTTGGTGATGGGGTGTAAGTGCTTTATAGAGCGCAAGAATACCCGGCGCATTGTATCCATCATCATTTGTAAGAAGAATTTTCATAATTTCTCATTCGTTTATAAGGTATTTCCATTGGTTTTTTGTATTTTTGTTTCTACCTCTAAGGGGCTGCCGTGCCCTTGTGGTTATTGGCGACAGTTATTTATTTTTCTGAAGTTATCTACAGTGATTAGAAGAGGCCTGTCAAGGGATTGATTTGTGTGTGTCAGGCATGGGAACACTATAAATTCATGATCCTCCTGTCTTTTATTTTTCTTGATTTGCCAGATGTCCCATGCACTGGGAGGCAAATCCTTCCGGGATTTTGGCAACCTTTTTTTTAGAATAATCAAAAAAAACAACACCGGTTTTTGCAAGGACAACCAAGTCGCCTGTTTTAAGATTGGTTACCCTGTAAAAAATATCACAGCCATATTTGTTAAAGTCACCTGCTCCGATTTCAAATTTTAGTCTGTCTTTATAAAATGACTGTGACTTGTATGAAACAGCAAGATCAGCAATGATGACTCCCTTTTCTTCAACCCCCGCCATTGGAAAATCCAGAGACTCCAGAAATCGTACCCGTGCTTCATTAATAAGTGAGACAAATGCATCATGCCCCACATGATTTGCCTGGTTGATATCGGTCATTCTCACTTCAAGTTCCGTTACAAAGACAAAATGATCTGTCATTTCAATTTCAATTCGTGCCATGATCTTCCTTTTCAAGTACTGCCGGCTGTTACCCTGTGCAGATGATAAATATCACCCGGTTCATTTTTTTAAAAGCCTGATTTTATATGGTCAAGGCTTGCGCTAAATTCCAAATGGAAAAAACCTTAAAATCTCATCAGGTTCATAGTAAGTCAATCAGTTTTCTTAAAAAAGGCGTTTTTAGTTTTATTGCACTTTCCGGACATATTTCCTGACAGCAGAAACATCTTATACAATGATCGTAATTATATACGGGTACGATTGATCTATCATCATCCTTGAAAAAAACAGCCTTGGGATTTGCCGGGCACATACTTACACAGACACCGCATCGGACACATTTTTCCGCCTCAATATAAGGTTTTGAAACAATCCTTTTGTTCATAAAACCTGACAAAAAACCTGGTTTAAACGATTTTAAAGGGTTTCGATCGATTTTAAAATCATCAAGAAAAAAATTTTCATAACCATCACCAAGCAGATCAATTTTTTCTTCCAGATATGTTCCCAGACCGGCCTGCATACCATATTTCGTTGTGGGAACATATTCTGGATTTAGTTTTATCAACCGGCAGACTATTGCATCCAGAGCAACCGGATCAGAAGAGAAAAGAAGGATGTTCATCCTTTTTGGATTCCCTCCCCTTGGACCATTTCCCTCCATGCCATATATGCCATCCATGATATAAAGCCTTGGACTGATAAATGTATTCAAATCAACCAGCATTTTTGCAAAATCATTTGCATCTGGTAATCTTAAATGGAATTCTCCTTTAAGAACGCCGGGAATACATCCAAACTGGTTTTTAATAGCACCGGTAAATTTTTCAAGTCCATGGGTTTTTAATTTTGGAAGGCTGATGACACCGTCATTATCAAATATGGCTTTTGCAATGGTGAATTTTTTGTTTTGAATACCTTTATCAAAAAACACCTCAATCCCAGTCTTAAAATCTGCCAGCTTGATGTCCAACTCATCTGCTACCTGGCTTAAACCAGCTTTTTTTGCGGCTTTCAAAGTGTTGCCTATTGCGGGTGAATCACCATAACTAAGATTTACTCCGGCATCTATTAATATTTCAGCAACTGCTTTGAATACAGCTGGATTTGTTGTAACACACTTTTCTGGCGCATCACCCACGAGGATATTGGGCTTTACTAAAATCTTTTCACCTTTTTTAACAAATTGGGAAATACCGCCTAAAAGTGAAAGACCTCTCTCAATAGAGTCTTTCACAAGATCATATTCATATGATTCACATTTTATAAGAACGACTTTTGACATAAAGCACCTTGTGTTTTGTTCCGCATTTTTTATTATATACTTGGGGCACCACTGGATAACAATATACAGTCCTATATAAAATCGTAGATCCCTGCTCCTGTAATGGCTTTGAATGCAATGGAAAAATCCAGGGCACTGAAAGAGTGCCCCCGGTGTTCACCCTTTCCGGTAATGAGATCACAATTCAAGCAGGGATCGTATCCCCATATTTTGTCGGGTCCATTTCCCTTGAAAAGTTTTCTGTTGGCCATCTGATACTTCCCGTTAAACACCCTGTCGCCGCCTTCCTCGAAGATGTTTCCAATTTTGTGTTCCGGCGCAATGACATTATAACAGGGATGAGTGCTGCCGTCAGCGTAAATACATAAATGTTTGTAAAGATGGTCACAGCCAAAGTATTCATACTTCAATTGTTTTTTTCTTGCAATTTTTTTCAATGCCTGCTGGCGGTCCATATCCATCTGAACCGGGGCTTTGTCCACTCTTTGACCCAGGGAGGGAACCATGTCTTCATGGATATCCCCTGGAATACATTTGAACCTGTCCACACCGATCTGAGTTGCCATCCGGCGGGAAGCTTCAATCTGGTGACGGTTCCAGGGAAAATCTAAAATCTGCCATTCAAGCACCGGCTTGGTTGAATTCAGTTCCTGTTTTCTTTTTACCAGCCGTTTGATGTTCGTTAGAACCAGGTCCAGGTTCCCGTTTTTCCTGTATTTTTCATAAACGTCCTGGGTAACTCCGTCAACGGACAAAATTAGAAAATCAAGGCCGGATTTTATAATATCGTCCATTTGTGAATCCGATATGTGTAAACTTAAATTTGAACTGGTGTGTACCCATATTTGATAGGATTTCAATTTTTGTACCAGTTTTGGGAAATTTTTGTTGAGCAAGGGTTCTCCCCAGTTTGCAAAATAAACCTGTACAAGGGATTCCCCAAATTCATCCAAAATTTTAGTCAATGCATTTTCCGTTAAATTCGGCAGATGATATCCTGCCTTCCGCATTTTCTCCCCATGGCAGTGGGGGCACTGTAAATTGCAGGCAAAGGAGGGGTCAATATAAAAGTGGAGGGGCCTGGAGTTTAATTTTATACACTTGTGCAGTCTTTCCTTTTCATTGAGGATCAAGTTTTCAAGCTTCTTTTTCCCCAAAGCGGGCAATGCCTGATAACGGTCTGCAGACATAAAATTATCAACATTATAAACCGACAAATCAGAAATATATTTATCTTTCAGGGGTCGGTAAGAAAAAATAGCAATGGCGTTCATAGGGGCTTGGGTTGGAATTTGAATATCAAATCCGCATTTTATCGGTGTATGACAGAACTGATTTTGAACATCCGGACGTTCAACATTGAAATGAACCCTTGCATCCGTTTGTTTGTCAAAGACAATTTTTATATCGTATTTTTGGCCCGGGTGACTCTTTTTGACAGGCTTCTTATCGGCAATCCAGCCTCTCAGGGAAAGATGCCCCCCTGTATTGTCCGGGTCGCCAAAGAACAAACAATGTTCTATGCACATATTCAAATCATTGAGCTGAAAATACTGCTGGTAGATTCCGTTCTTAACTTTTTTACGACTGTCTTTGGCATTTTTTCTGTCTTCATGTATCCGGCGCCAGATTTTCAGAATTGGATGCCAGAGCAGGTGCCCTTTACATGCGGTATACAGGGATTTAAAATTACGGAATATCATCTGGAGCATAACATTGTTTCCTTATCATTTCCAAAGAGCCTGCCTGTTTTTTTCAGGTGATTTTTTTGTGCTTTCTCTTGATGGTTTCATGGTTTGCTTCAAACAGTTTCCCTTGGTATCCCTTTTTTTCAGACTCAAATGGGGTGCGAAATAGGGAGGTGGTTTTTTCAATATACAAAAAATCATTCTGGCGGCTGTATCGAAGCCACAGATCCCAGTCTTCCAGGTAGTCCATGCTCTCATCAAACCCGCCATGCCGTTCATAGAGTCTTCTGTGAAAGAGAACAGACTGGATTGGAATGAAATTGCGGTTTAACAGCAACGAGCGATCAAAGGGCTGCTTTAATTTTTTTTCCGGTGTACCATATCCCATTTCATGGGCCGTGCTGTTTACATCGGTCCGGCGGATGCAGTTGATCTCCATGGATAAACCGTAGGCTGCATTATATTCTGGATTGTTTATTAATTCTGTCATCAATGTTTCCACGTGATCCGAAAACAGCACCCCCGTATCATCCAGAAACATGAGATACGCTCCTCTGGCAACGCAAAGCCCTCTGTTCCACGAAGCGGCTACTCCCTTTTGCGGTAACGGAATGCAGCAAACCGGGAATGAATACCGGGATTGAAACTCCTCATCCAGCGGTTTCAGGCCTGTATCCCCCTCTTGGATAATGACTATTTCAATAGTGGGATATGTTTGGGCTGCCACTGTGAACACAGCTTCACGGAGCCAGGGGGCCTGGGAGGCTGACGTTCGGATAATGATTGTCACGAGGGGCAGTGGGTGCTTTGGTCGGGGCAGATGTTTGTAAAAAGCCCCCTCCCTGCGTTGTTCAAAATCCCATTGTTGAAAAGGAAAGATCCTGTTACTTTTTTTTCGAGTAGCTAAAAAATAGGGGGTGTGTTTTAAGACCGTCCCAATACTTTCTGCAACTTCCAATCCTTGTTTCCGGTATTTCAGACTGCGCTTTATCAGCCCCCAGTACATACCGGGAATTTGCAGGATATCGGCCAAAACCCCGTAACGGATACGAATAAAGCTATTGGCAATTGTATTCCCCTTAAATTGCAGCGGCTTGGATGCTTCAGGATCTTGATCCTGATAAAAATAATGCCATACCACCGCTTTTGGGCAGTATTTGACACAAAAGCCATGATCCCATAAACGGTAGGACAGCTCTGTGTCCTCTCCATACATAAAAATCCGTTTTTCATACCCCCCAACCGCGGCCAAAGCCTCCCGCCTGAAAAGAACACATGAGTGAGATGACCAGGCCGTTTCAAAGGTAACGGGATCGTAATATTTTGGGTGCTCAAAGGGTTTCTGGCGAAACTCCATGGAGCCCAGGACATTTCCTTCCCGGATCGCGGCTTTTACAATTTCGGGCAGGGCATCAATCTCAAATTCAAGATCCACATTGCTCACCAAAAAATAGGGAGCACAACTTTTGCTGAAGGCAAGATTTTGTCCGGCGCCAAATCCCCGGTTTTCCTGGGACAGGATTAAAAAGTCTTTGAATTTATGGCCGTATTTTTCTTTTAACAGGTTCCACGCATCCAATGTGCCGTCGGAAGAGTTGTGATCCACAACTATCAGTGTCAATTTTTTTAAAGGATATTGCTGGGCCATGAGGGAATTCATAAAATTTGGCAGCCATTGGCAATTGTTAAAGGTAACAATACCAATATCTATGGCGGGGTATTCCCCCGGTTTTATGGGGTGCGGATTGTTACAGGAAAGACACGCCTGGCGTTTGGCAGCCAGTTGACCTAGAGAGACCATATTTCGATGGTTTTGCGCATTTTTGAAAACCGTGTCTGCAAATTTCATCACATGATTTTTAATGTGTTGGGTTCCAGGCAATGGATTGATCTTTCGGAGATGAGCCCCCATTCTTTTTACCCGGGTCAGGCTGCTGGTTGTTTGGCGGATTCTTGTAACAAAAGATCTCAAGGGGCCGGTCATGCGCCATGAGGTTGAATTCACAACCGCATCAAACTCATTCTGTAACCTTTGGTATTTATCCTTGGATTCTGCCAAACGGATTTCCAAATTGTTCTTTACTTCAATGTGTTTATCAGGTCCATTGGGGCTCATTTTATCTTATCCGTGAAAAATACGCTTTTATGCCAGTAACTATTGTTTGCCTTGCCTTGGCATCAACCCACCAGCCCGATGGGATACACATCATGGTTCGGGTAAAGGCATCAACGCCTTTCAGAGGACCCCCGGCAAATGCCTTAAAACAAGAATTTTCATCATTTCTGGCATGCACCTGGGAGACCATGATATTTTTTTTGTACATGTAGTTTGCGAAAGCTTCATGGCCCCTTGTGATGTGCAGGGTGTAAAACAAAAAACTGCCCTTCCTGTCCTGTAAACCGGGAAGAGGGTTTACCCCCTCAAAACCTTCAAGTTCCTTTGTGTAAAATTTTGCATTTTTTCTGCATGTTTGAACATTCTGGTCCAGATATTTGATCTGCTCCAATCCGATTGCAGCACAGACGTCATTCATGTGAAATTTATACCCCCACTCGGGGATGTTCTGCTCACATTCGTGACGGGCGTTTGAATCTTTGACTTTCCGGTCAATACCATACCACCGTAGCCGCTTTCCCCTTTTATAGTCTGCATCCTTTCTGCAGAACAACACCCCTCCGTCTATGGTGGTCATGTGCTTGATCGCCTGAAAGGAAAAAACAACATAATCCGAGTGATTGCCGATTCTTTTACCCTTATACTCAGCCCCCATACCATGGGCGGCATCTTCAATCACTTTTATCCCGTGAGTGCCGGCAATGTCCTGGATTTCATTTAGTTCACAGGGGTATCCTCCCCAATGCACAACCATGATCGCCTTTGTCTTACTTGAAATTTTTTTTTGAATATCCAGGGGATCAATATTGCCGGAAACAGGATCAATATCTGCCCAAACGATCCGGGCACCCGTGGCCATAATCGCCATGTTGGTGGCAGTGCAGGTCATGGGTGTTGTGATTACTTCATCTTCCGGTCCTACATTGGCCAGTCTTAATGCCAGTTGCAGCCCTGAAGTTCCTGAATTTACAGTTACAGCATGTGGATTGCCGATATATCCGGACAACCGCTTTTCAAATTCTTCAACCTTGATTCCCTGGCCGATATATCCTGAAAACAAGGTCTCCAATAAAGGTTCTTTGACCGATTCGGGCATAAACACTTTAAACAGGGGAATGAATTGATTTAACATCCGGTTCCCTTACTGACAGTAACATTTGGCAATTTATGGGAATCCACAAGTTCCTGGGTCAGTCCCCCCCACTTGAAAAGAAAATCAGCATAGGCGACTTTGGTGCGCCCCTTTTCCAGCAACGTCTTATTTTGTTTAAGTGTTTTGATAATATCCCGGACGGTTCTGTAAAGGATTTCTTTCCAATAGTTGTTGGGTATCTTGTCATGTGTCGGATATGCGGCAGAAACCTTATAGGGTTCATCCAGATCCATATTCAGAAAATAGGGGGTGTTGCAATCATGACTCACAACCCACCCGGGTTCTTTGGACAAGGCCCATTCAAGGAAAATGGCTGATTCATGAAAATTGGTGGGGGTGGTCAGATATTTCAAATGAACCTTTTCACGTGCCTGTTGAATCAAAAGATTTGAAAATTCAAATACCCGGTCAATGGGAAGGTTTGTCACTTTTCGATAGGTTTCCGGCTGGAATCCATAAAAAGAGATTAAAATTGAATCAAAACAGCCGTCAATAACCTCTGCAATTTGCGGTTTTACATTTCCACTGGTAACCAATTCAACATAGGTGTCCTTATATTTCTTTTTGACTCCTGTAAACCACTTGAGGCCATGCTTTTGAACAAGCGTTTCCCCTCCCAGCACACTTAAAATTTTTGGCGGACATATATCTAAAAACCGATCGTAATAATAGGAAAGATCTTCCCTGTTATACTTTCCGAACCTTGTATGGTGGGGTGAAAAATGACCGCACATGGCACAGTTGACATGACAAAATTTTGAGGTTTCAACAATCACATGCCTGAAGGCAATTTCATCCTCTTTGCCTGCCTTTTTTAACCGGTAGGCCCCGCAAATATCGCATTCCCCATCAAATTCGCGGAGTTTTTCAACAATATTGTCGTCTTTTATATTCCCAATTACCAAATGATCCTGGGGCCAGGTGTTGCAACAGGGCAAAATGCTTCCATCATCTCTTATGAATATGGTTTCGTAATGGCAGACCAATTCAGGCAGGAGTATAACCGGTTTTTTCGGTTTGTCATGGATCTGGTTCTGCCGAAGTTCTGCGATACTTGGGATGTTGCTATTGAGCGCCGGAAGTTCGCTCATTCGAATTAAACCGGACCTGAACTTTCGTTTCAGCAGAGGGAATATGTTCATTGTGATTTTTCTCCGTCAAATATTCATTATTGTCAAAAAACGACTATAGACCCTTGATTCTTTTATTATATTCGTATTCTCTAATAAAAAGGATACTTTTGAGAACGCATGTTCATGCATAAATGCAAAAAATGGACCACCAGCCAAAGCTCCTTGAAAGGGGATCATAACTCCTGGGGCGGTGTACGGATCAAAACAGATATTGTCAAATATAGCCAAGCCTCCGAGTGGTCAGTTTTATAGGTAACCATCAGTATGAATGATGAGACAAAAATGGCTGTCATTTTTTATCGGTTCAAAACGTAGGATATACACAGGAGTTTCAATTTTTTTTGATGATGGTGAGAAGTATGATTCTGACAAACAACACGCAACAACCATCTTAACATACACTGTAGTGTATGTTCTATTCAGGCATAAAGAATATTGTCTGTTAACAGTTGTATCTTTGCGATATTATTCGATATTTCTTTATTGTCTAATGTGGTTTCCACATCGTAATCATTCTTGTTCGATTAGAGTAATAAAGCGTGTGTCTAATTTAGTCCCATGCCAATGACAAGTCCAACGGCAATACCAAGTCCGATAAAAATGGATCCAACAACAATTCCAACAGCAATATTGTTGTCAGACAACTGTTTTGATGTATCAAACGGGGTCACACGATCAAACAGTTTAAACCCTAAAAGCATAAAAATCAGTGTAAGGATCACTCCAAAAACTGCATATACAAAATTTGCCATAATGATTCCGGCTTCCATTATTTTAATACCCCTTTTACTTTGTTTATTTTATCCACGTATCCAATGGTTTCTTTACTGTGTTTGCCTGTTATTTTAAAAAGTGTTTTTTCAATGGATGACCAAGAGTTTGGGTTCATACCCGTTTTTTTTGCAATTTTTTGAGCTTTAATAATATTTCCTTTCCCTGCATTGTAGGATCCAAACATGAAAGCAAGTTTGTCCATGAAAGGCCTTTTAGCTTTCCATAATTTCCATATTGCCCGGTCATAATAAATACCCGCTGCAATATTCCATTTGGGTTGCAGGGAAGATCCTTTTATTGAAGCGTTTTTATACTTAATTTCTTCAAATGTTTTTGGCATTATTTGCATGATTCCTTTTGCCCCAACATGGGATTTTGCATCAGAACTCAGGTTGGATTCTGCAATGGCCTGGGATTTAAAATATCGCCAGTCAAATCCGGGCCCAAAAAAATGTTTGGTGTATTTCTTAAAATAAACATCATACTTGGTGACCCTGTTGTACCGCTCAAATCCATACGAAGGAAATGGGTAGCACAAAAACAACACGAAGATGGTTATAAATAGCTTTGAAAAAAAAATCATAGCAGATAGTACCATATAAAAAAAGGATACAAAAGGCATCAGTGTAACCCAAGGTTGTTAATAAGTAGTCTGGGTGTTGAAATCTTTAAGATACCGATACAAATCAGAACAATTTTTTATCCGTAATTTTAGAAATGCTAATGTAAGTAATTGTAACTTTTGATATTTGTCAAAATCAGGGCTACACTCCAAAAATCTTACTATAAGATTCAAAAGAAAACAGTGTCTTAATTGATTTTAATTAAACCAATTTCTTTTTCATATAGAATTTGGAATGGTGTTTATAGTAGTTTTCTAAAACACCAAAAATTTTATAATCATTTTTTTCATAGAAACCTAGTGCTTGAAAACTGTAGGTGTAAAGATTTGAGCTATGGCAACCTTGATCTATCGCTTTTTTCTCAGCCTCAAAAAGTAGTTTATCACCGATTTTCTTTTTCCTATTATTCTCCGAAACCCACAAACTGATTATTTCGAGCCATCCACCACCAAAGATACAATCTATTCCAGCAATCATCAAGCCTGATTCATCAGTCATCTTATAAAGGAACTCTTTAAAAGAATACT
>Ga0307988_1000158_pt1 | contig 53740 bp, 51 predicted proteins | sample EllFjometagen183_FD_203166 | JGI IMG/M metagenome (GOLD analysis project Ga0307988, IMG submission 203166) | Marine microbial communities from Ellis Fjord, Antarctic Ocean - #183 | ecosystem: Environmental > Aquatic > Marine > Unclassified | place: Southern Ocean | collected 2014-10-08 | reverse complement strand
CGATCCCTGCCACCCATTGACCAGAGGTTTTGTCTGCAGAAAAGGGAAAAAGCTTGTGGATAGGGTGAACCACCCGGACCGGTTGCTTCACCCGTTGATTCGGAAAAATAATTCCTTTGTTCAGGCATCCTATGATCAGGTGTTTGATATTTTGTCTGAAAAATTGCTGTCCATTAGGAAAACTTATGGAAATACAGCCATAATGAATTATACCAGCGATGGATATGGAGGGATGAAAAACAGAATCCAGAGTATCTTTTTTAATCGCTTTGGCGGGGATACAAGGTTTAAGGGAAGTCTCTGCTGGGGGGCTGGTATGGCGGCCCAGGATTATGATTTCGGTACTGCCAGGGGACATGTCCCCCATGATATCTTGAACTCAAAATTGGTTATCCTCTGGGGCAGGAACCCCCAAAATACCAGCATTCATTTGCAGTCATTGCTGGTACAGGCAAGAAAACAGGGGACAAAGGTGATAGTTATCGACCCCATTAAGACAGACACTGCCAGGGCTTTTGATGAGCATATCCCCATTGCACCTTCAACAGACGGCGCCCTTGCCCTTGCCATGGCCAATATTTTGATTCAAAAAAATCTTGTCAATACCTTGTTTATAAAAGAACATGTTAAAGGGTTTGGTCGGTTTAAAGCCTATGTAGAAAAATTTACACCTGGAGTGGCAGAAAATATCACAGGGGTTGATGCATCAAAAATTGAGGCTCTGGCCATGGAATATGTCCGTTCAGATCCTGCCAGTATCTATATAGGATATGGGATGCAGAGGTATGAAAATGGTGGGAATAATGTAAGATGTATCGATGCTCTGGCTTCCTTGACCGGTTATATCGGGAAAAAAGGGGGAGGAGTGAACTATGCTTCAAAATCATTGGTCCCGTTTTTAAATTCTCCTGAAAAAAAGAGCCTTGAATCTGTTGTCCAGACCAGAGTTTTTTTGGCGCCTAAACTGGGAGAATTCCTGGAAACGGTCAAAAATCCTCCCATAAAGGCGGTTTTTGTTTCAAGTGGAAATCCTTTGGTTCAGAGTCCGGATTTAGTGACCACGGTCCGTGAATTTGCAAAGATTGATTTTAAGGTGGTGTTTGATCATTTTATGACAGATACGGCAGCCCATGCAGATATTGTTCTGCCCGCAGCTTCCGTGTTAGAGCAAGAAGATATTTTTGCCACCTCCATGTATTCCCATGTGCTTACTTATTCTCAAAAGGCTGTGGACCCCCCTGAAACCATTCTGCCCGAGTTTGAATTCTTTCTGGAATTGTCCAAAAGAATGGGTTTGGGGAATCTGGGATTTGATTCATCTGAAGATTATCTTACCCAATGTGCAGCTCCCTTATTAAAGGAAATCGGAGTAAAGGAGATGGGAAAATCTCACACCAATAATTTTCATGGGCTTGAAACAGAATATATACAAATCAAGGCCCATGAAATTGCCTGGGAAGACAAAGAATTTTTAACCCCTTCCGGTAAAATTGAAATTTACAGTGAAAAAGCCCGGGCCGACGGGTTGAGTGCCCTGCCTGAATATTGTCCTCCCCTGACAGGGTCGGAAGAATTTCCCCTGCGCCTGCTGACCTGCCATACCCGTGATGCCATGCATTCCCAGGGGTTTGTTGATGAAATAGGGGTTCCCTCTCTTTTTATCAACACAAAAACAGCCAGACAATTCAAGGTGAACCATGGGGACAGGGTAAGAGTTTGTGGAGAAAAAAAAGGTATTGAGACCACGGTTTGTGTGGATGAAGGTATATATGACAACACCGCCTTTATTTACCAGGGATACTGGCATAAAAGCGGTGCTGTGAATTTTTTGACAGATTCCAGGGTATCGGATATGGGCGGTCAGGCAGCCTATTATGATAGCTTTTGTACCCTTGAAACCCTGTAATTTAATAGGGTCTTAACCGGATGCCTTGGTTTTTTACTCCACCCTGTGCCAGGTCTGGGTGCGGGTGATGAATAAGAAGCTGCCCTGGACCCTGAGTTTTCCATCTTCAACCCATAGTTTGCATTTGTAGACCTTTCCTTTTTTGGGGTCCAGGATAGTTCCCCATGAAAAAGCATCTCCATTGGGCTGAAGGCCCTGGATAATTTCCATTCCCAGGGTCGGCTGGTCTTTTCTGGGGTCATCCTCTTTGCATTTATCACAGGTGGGATGTTGGTTGTCGCCTTCTTTGATAAACAATTCAATGATTTTTCCGTAATATTTTCCGTCTTTTTCAAAAATGTTTACAATGGACTTTGGTTCATTGGTTTCATCGTCAATGGTTTTCCATTTTCCAACAATGGGTGCCTGGGCAAAAGCATAACAGGTAAAGCACAAAGAAAAAAGAACTACAGCTGCACTGAGCTTACACATGGTTTTCATAATTATTCTCCAGTTAATTAGGACCACAAATTTTATAATTCAAACCAAATAGTTTGCCTTTTGGCCCATCTACCGCGTTGCATCAAAGGCCAATAGGCCTGCTATTAAACCTTTAATGCGCCTTGTAGATGAACCAAAATTCTGGGCTATTTATGTTCAACTCTTATTTCATCTGCGGTCCTTAGTTTAAAAAATGGAATTAATTTAAAAATAATACAGGCTAAAATACTGCTATTGCTTTTATTATCTTGGGATTTTTTTGTCAATGGGATAATTTGCTTGACAAAAACACAGCTTCTATTTATAGAACATATATTCTAAGTTTGAAATGGAGATTAAGATACAAGTGGATGCCTTAACTAGAAAAGAACGGGACAACGTAAGAAAAAGAAAAGAAATTCTTGAAACCGCATGTAAAATATTTGCATCCAGGGGTTTCCACAGCACCACCATGGTCCAGATAAGCAAGGCATCCCAATATCCCCTGGGTAGTATTTACAAATATTTTCCCGGGAAAAAAGAGATGTACCATGATCTTGTAATCAACAAGGTACATGATCTTGGGCAGATATTATTTGAAATCAGTCAGAATCAGGAAAATAGTGTGTCCGATAAACTGAAAGCCTGCCTTTTTGCCCAGGCTGCCTTTTATAAAGCCAACAGGGAAGTGGTCAGGATTTATATATCAGAGCGCAGCAATATTGATGCCGTGGCCATGCCCAAACTCAACGAGAAAGTCAATAAACTCCATGAGAGAATGGTGAGTCTTTTTCAGGATATGTTTGATCAGGGTATTGCCCTGGAGGAATTCAAGTCATATCCATCCCATGATATGGCGGTGCTGTTCAGTGATATTGTTCATTCAGCTGCCTGGGCATCCTTATTCCGGGATGAAGATGAAACAGGCATGAACAAGAGGCTTTCAATGATTTTTAATATGTTTACCAATGGAATTTTAAATTGATATCCTTATAAGGAGAAATTAACAATGGCACAATCAATCGCAGACAGGCGGGACCAGGAATTTGTCCTTCACGAAATGCTCTCGGCTTCAGACCTTGCAAATTATGAAACGTTTGAGGAGTTTAATAAAAAAACCATGGACATGGTGGTATCTGAAGCTAGAAATCTGGCAGTTAAAGAATTGCTTTCCACAAACAAGGAAGGGGATGAGCAGGGCTGTACCCTTACCGATGGAAAGGTAAAAATACCAGAATCCTTTCGCAAGGCCTATAAACTTTATTGTGAAGGAGAGTGGCTTGCCATGTGTGATGATCCGGAGTTTGGCGGTCAGGGGATGCCCAGGGTGTTGGCTACGGTTGCAGGGGAATTGTTTGTTGGTGCCAATTGTGCTTTTCAGATGTATCCAGGGCTTACCCATGGGGCTGGCAAACTGGTGGAGGAATTTGGTACTGATGAGCAAAAACAGTTTTATCTGAAAAATCTTTACACGGGTAAATGGTCAGGCACCATGTGTCTTACAGAGCCGGAAGCAGGATCGGATGTAGGCAATCTTTCCACTACAGCCAAACGCAATGATGACGGGACATTTACCATTACCGGCAGCAAAATTTTTATTTCCAGCGGAGACCATGACCTGACAGAGAATATTATCCACCCGGTTCTGGCCAGGATAGAAGGAGCGCCTTCCGGCAGCAAGGGAATCTCTTTGTTTCTTGTTCCCAAATATCGTTTGGACAGTAAGGGCAGACCCGGAGAACTCAACGACGTTGTCTGCACAGGTCTTGAAGAAAAAATGGGTATCCATGGCAATTCCACAGCTTCTTTGTCCTTTGGTTCCAGGGGCGATTGTATCGGAGAACTTCTTGGACTGGAAAACAAGGGCATGAAGGCCATGTTCGTCATGATGAATGAGGCACGTCTGGGTGTGGGACTGCAGGGATACAGTTTTGCGACCACTTCCTATATCAATGCGGTAAACTATGCCAGGGAAAGGATCCAGGGTATGGATTTGATGAAGATCTTTGACAAGGATCCTAAACCTGTGGCTATTATAAATCATCCGGATGTTAAACGTCAGCTCATTTCCATGAAAGCCTATGTGGATGGGATGCGGGCATTGCTTTATTATACTGCCCTTTGTTTTGACAAGGCGAAAGTCGCTGAAACTGAAGATGAAAAAGATAAATATGACGGCTTGATTGAACTTTTAACACCCATTGTCAAAGCCTATTGTACAGACCGTTCTTTTGAGGTATGCACCCAGGGTGTCCAGGTCTTTGGCGGGTATGGGTTTACCCGGGAATATCCCCAGGAGCAGCTGGTCAGAGACTGTAAAATTACCTCCATCTATGAAGGCACCAACGGGATCCAGGCCATGGATTTTCTGGGTAGAAAACTGGGCCTGAAAAAAGGGAAACCCTTTATGGACCTTCTGGGTGAAATGAATAAAACCATTGCTGCTGCCAGGGAGATTGACGGGCTTGACATTATTGCGGCCAAAGTTGAACTGGCAGTTAACAAGTTGGGTGAGGTGGCCATGCACATGGGCATGACAGCCATGTCTGAAAAGGTTTTGGATGCCTTTGCAACGGCCCATCCTTTTCTGGATGTTGCAGGGGATGTCTGCCTGGCATGGCTGGAACTCTGGCGTGCAGTAGTGGCAGCTCCAAAAATTGAAAAAGCCAAGAAAAAAGACCTGGCATTTTACCAGGGCCAGGTAAAGACTGCCGAGTATTTTATTACCTGGGTATTGCCCTCTGCCATGGGCAAAATGGAAGCTCTCCAGGGCAATATCCCGTCCATCATGGAGATGCCGGATGCTGCTTTTGCAGGGTAGCAGCCAATGTCGCTACCCTAGGACCTGATATTTTTATTCAACATGAAGGGCATGAAGCAAATATTTTTTTTCATGCCCTTCATTATCTTCATGGTAAAATATTTTGAGAGTCTGTCCTGGTTGCAGAAATTATTGCAAAGACCCTGAGATATTAAACAAAAGAGTTCCATTCTTGAATTGAGGCCCGCCAATGGTGATACTGCAGTTGTTTTTCAAGAGCACCTGGGTTTGAAAAACAGGGTGATTATTTCTATGGATATTGATTTGATAGCGGATTCTTCTGCCATTCATATCAGATGGAATGACAACAAGTGTTCTTTTCCCTGGAAGAATAACCCGGCCTTTCTGGTTAAAATTTAATTTCATTTTTTGGTCTTTTATCAGTCTGTATGAGGTATATTTAAATACAGATTTTAGTTCGGAAATGTTTCCTTTTAGACGAGGATCAATATGGGCAGGTCCTGTTGAAGCATGAATCACCTTTACATCCGTTAAAACCTGATTCTTTGCAAAGGCCGGCTGGGTGAACAAACAAAAACAAGATAATCCTGTGAAAATGGATATTGTTTTTATGATTGTTTCTATAAAATGGACCATGATTTTCCTTTTTACATCAGGTTTCAGAAAACCATATGATGGTATGTTTTTCTTTTTGAGTTTCAATAATCATAACGGAAGCAAAGTCTGTGTCAACAGATTTTACAATTGCACTTGGACCTGAAGGGTCAAAGAATCCTCCCTGAAATGTATACAGGCCAATCATTACGATCGCAGTGATGGATGCAAGTTTTAAATATATATATTTGCCAAAGAAACCAAACATACTTCCCTTTGATTTTTTTTTTGAGTTTTTCAGGGTTTGCCCAAACTTTTCTTTGATTTTTAAAGTGTCAATCTCTAATGGAATCCGGTTTAAATGCTCTTTATATACATCAGTGATGGACTGGTATTGCTCCACAATCTGGTTACAATAAGGGCAATGAACATGGTGTTTTGCAAGGGCAGCATGCTGGTCTTGGGGAAGCTCATTATCAATAAATCGGCTGATTTCTTCCAGGGTATATTTTGTGCATTGTTTTTTCATAAAAATCCCTTTTTAGTTTTTCAAATCCAATGAATTGCTGAGTTTTTTTCTGGCAAAATAAAGCCTTGAGCTTACTGTGCCTTTTTTTATTTTGAGTGTCCTGGCAATCTCCTCATAGGAAAGCCCCTCAAAGGCGTTCAATACAAAAACCAGTCTTATTTTTTCCGGAAGTTTTTTAATGGCCTCCATAAGGTTTTTTTCAAACTGTTTTTCTCTAAATAAGATTTCCGGATCATTGGTTTTTCTGTTTTCAGTAAAAAGAGTTTTATCATTTTCCGATTCCAGGGATACATGATTCCATCTAAATCTTTTTTTCCATTTTCTTTTCCAGTTAAGGCATTGATTTATGGCAATTTTTCTGAGCCAGGTTGCCAGGCTTGCGTCCTGTCTGAAAGTATGGATATTTTTAAATACGCTGATGAACACATCCTGTACGATTTCCAGACTTTCCTCCCTATCCAGGGTGATGCCATAGACAATTTTTAACAGCCTGTCCTGGTATTGATTTACAAGAATATTGAAAGCCCATTGCTGCCCTTTTTTAAGCCTTTCGATAAGGTCTTGTTCATTGACTATGTCTGCTGGGTTCGGTTTTATTTTGTCCACAATAAATTACATGTTAATTTTGTTAATGCCGCACCCAAATCTTTTCAGTACGCCAGTATCCATCCTGGACCAGAAAGTTTTGGTTCCCGGCGTATACCCATTCGCCTCTTGGGTTATAATGGCCAGGATTCCATTTGTTCTCATAAACAGGCTTCATCCATATTTTTGTAATTTCCCAATGCCCCCTGGGTTGGTGGGATCTATAGTTTCTGTTATGACCTCTTTCGTATCCTGAATAACGATATTCATTGTGCCTGGATCGGTTTTTATTAAATTCCGGGGTTGAGTCCTTCTGGATTTCATTATAGATGGCAGCACCCAATATGGCAACTCCTGTTCCCAGCATGAATCCCTCCACGGTCTTCCTGTCTGCATGGGCTGATGCCGTTGAAAAAAAGATGAACAAAAGAACCGATATTATTATTGATATTATTTTTTTCATTTTTTTATCCTCCATTTTAGTAATAATAAAAAAGCTTTACAAGATAATTACTTCTCTATTACCCATTGACACCTGAAAAACAAAAAAATTCAAAATATTTTTTTTGATGCAAGCACGGCAGGAAGAAAAAAAGGGCAGGGAGGATTCCTCTGCCCTTTTTAAGGTTCAAACAATCAGGTTAGAGCAGGGCCTGTTCTTTTGGGGGATGGTTTTTTAAGAATTCAAGCCGGTTCAGGCCGTTGATATATGCCAGGGCAGAGGCAGTTATGATATCAGGATCAGCCCCTTTACCCAGGGCCATGAAGCCGTCTTCCTTGAGGCGGACAGTTACTTCACCCTGGGCATCCGTGCCTTCGGTCAAGGCGGAAATGGTAAACCTGAGCAATTCTGATTTGGTATCGGTGAGTTTTGATATGATATTGTAAACAGCATCAATGGGACCGCTGCCTTCTGTGGCTCCCTGGACCGGACGGCCATTGATGTTAAGTTTTATACTTGCAGTGGGGTAGACTGTATTTCCGCTCAGGACATGGATATATTCAAGGCTGAACACTTCAGAAGATCTTAAGACACCTTCATTGATCAAGGCTTCAATATCTTCATCAAGAATGCTTTTTTTCTTATCAGCCAGGTTCTTAAATTTTTTAAATACCAGGTTGAGTTCATCGTCTGACAGGTTATATCCCATGGTCTGGATATGCGCATTCAGGGCATGGCGGCCGGAATGTTTTCCAAGGACCAGATTGTTCTTGTTGATTCCCAGGGTTTCAGGCTTCATGATCTCATAGGTCATGGGGTTTTTTAAAACTCCATCCTGGTGGATACCTGCTTCATGGGCAAAGGCATTGGCTCCCACAATGGCACGGTTGGGCTGGACCATGATGCCGGTGATCATACTCACAAGCCGGCTGGTGGGATAGATCCTGGTGGTATTGATACCAGTGGTCTGGGGAAAGAAATTGGGTCTTGTGTTCAAAGACATGACCACCTCTTCCATGGAGGTATTGCCGGCCCGTTCACCTATTCCGTTGATGGTGACTTCCACCTGCCTGGCCCCGTTTTGAATGGCAGCAAGGGTGTTGGATGTGGCAAGTCCCAGGTCATTGTGGCAGTGTACACTCAAGATTGCCTTGTCAATGTTAGAAGTGTTTTCCATGACATATTTCACCAATTGCCCGAACTCTTCGGGAATGGCATAACCAACAGTATCAGGAAGGTTGATGGTGGTGGCGCCGGCATCAATCACGGATTCAAATATAGTGCATAAAAAATCAGGATCAGACCTGGATCCGTCTTCAGCCGAGAATTCCACATTGTCCGTAAAAGAGGCTGCAAGTTCCACGGATTCCACTGCCTTTTTCAACACATCAGCAGGTTCCATCTGCAATTTGTATTTCATGTGAAGTTCCGAGGTGGCAATAAAGATGTGCAGCCTGGGCTGGGCAGCATCCTTTATTGCGTCCCATCCCCGGTGGATATCCTGCTCATTGGCCCTGCACAATGCTGCAATCTGGGATTTTCCCAAGGTGTCTGCAATGGCCTTTACCGCCTCATAATCCCCATCAGATGCAGCTGGAAAACCTGCTTCAATTACATCCACACCAAGGGCTTCAAGCTGGGTGGCAATACGCAGTTTTTCAGCCTGATTCATGCTGGCCCCGGGAGATTGCTCTCCATCTCTTAAAGTGGTGTCAAAAATTATAATTCTTCTATCATCATTCATTCTTTTAACCCTTTTTTATAAATTTGTTTTATTGTCCAATAGTAATTGTCTGTTCTGATAGCCTGATTTCATAGATTACTATTATTTCTCGATATTATTGTTCAGGGAAAGCTTGTATTGAAAACTGTCGGCCAGGGCCTGCCAGCTTGCTTCTATAATATCCTCTGACACCCCGATTGTTGAAAATATATTATGGGTATCCCGGGATTCTATCAAAACCCTGACCTTGGCATCTGTGCCGTCGAATCCGTCAATAACCCGGACCTTGAAATCCACAAGGTGCATGTCATTGATCTGGGGGAAAATAGTGGTCAATGCTTTTCTCAAGGCATTATCCAGCGCAGATACAGGTCCGTCCCCCTCTGCAGATGTGATTTCAGTCTTATTTCCCACCCGGATTTTGATCATCGCATGGGAATAACAGGGTCTTTCCTTGTCCTTTTCCACAGTCACCCTGAAGGATTCCAGTTCAAAGTGGGAGACAAACTGGTCAGTGAGTTTTTCCATAATCAGTTTGAGAGATCCCTCGGCAGCATCAAATTCAAACCCGTCATTTTCCAATTCCTTTATGCTCTTGACTATTAATGCTTTTTTATTTTCATCTCCTCCAAGGTCAACTCCCAGCTCCTTTGCCTTGTAGGTGATATTGCTTTTTCCAGATTGCTCAGATACCAGGACCCTGCGCTCATTCCCCACAAGCTCCGGAGCAATGTGTTCATAGGCCCTGGGGTTTTTCATTATGGCGGAAACATGAACCCCTCCCTTGTGGGCAAAAGCAGATTTCCCCACAAATGGTCTGGAATTTATAGGCGGCATATTGGCGGTTTCAGAAACAAACCGTGAAAGGTTTAATAGTTTTTTAAGATCTTTATCATCCATGCATTTCCTTTTCATTTTAAGGGCAAGAATGGGGATAATAGCTGTGAGATCGGCATTGCCGCATCGTTCTCCATACCCGTTGATAGTACCCTGGACCATGTTGGCACCGGCATGGACAGCCACTATGGTGTTGGCAACGGCCATGGAGCAGTCATTGTGGGTGTGGATACCCAAAAGGATGTCTTCCCGGCCCTTGCCTTTGAAATGGCTGATAACAGCTTTTGTGATGGTTTCAATCTCACAGGGCAAACATCCTCCATTGGTGTCGCAAAGTACCAGACAGGTTGTGCCGCCATTGACTGCGGCTTCCAGGGTTTCAAGTGCATAGGCCTGGTTTGTTTTGTACCCGTCATAGAAGTGCTCTGCATCATAGAGCACTTCCCGGTTTTTACCCAGGAGATATGCAATGCTTTCCTGGATCATGGCCAGGTTTTCTCCTTTAGTATTGGACATGATGGCTTCCACGTGCAGGTCCCAGGATTTCCCAAAAATTGTAATGACCGGCGCTTTGGAATCAATGAGAGCCCTGATATTGGAATCTTCTTCACAGGTTGTTCCCTGGCGCCGTGTGGAACCAAAGGCTGTTATTTTTGCATTTTTAAATTCAATATCTCTGGCAAGTTCAAAAAAATGCTGGGCCCCGGGATTGGACCCTGGCCATCCGCCTTCAATGTAGTGGATACCTGCCTCATCCAGGCGCTGGGCAATTTTGACCTTGTCTTCAGGTGAAAAAAATATGTTTTCTCCCTGCATCCCGTCTCTGAGGGTGGTGTCGTACAAAAATATTTTTTTCATTTTCCATTTTCCCTTGCCAGGGCAATGGAGCCTGTGGATGCAATTTCCACAATCCCCATGGGTGTTAAAAGGGAAATAAAGGCTTGGTGTTTTTCGCTGTTCCCGGACATCTCAATGATAAAATGAGAATGGCCCACATCCACGATCTTGCACCTGAATATGTCAACGATTCTCAGGATTTCAGCTCGTTTTTCAGGTTTGGCGTGGACTTTGATCAAGGCCAGCTGTCTTTCTACATATTTTTTTTCAGTAAGGTCATTAACGGTTATTACATTGATGAGTTTGTGAAGTTGTTTTTTGATCTGTTCGATGACATGGGCATTACAATTTGTTACCATGGTGATCCTGGAGACATCAGGATCTGCTGTGGTTGCCACACTCAGGGAATCAATGTTAAAGCCCCTGCCTGAAAAGAGTCCTGCAATCCTGGAAAGAACTCCTGGTTCATCATCCACAAGAATTGAAAGTAAATATTTATTTGTTTCCATAATTTTTTTCCTTGTTACACCAGAAGCATCTCTGTGAGGGCACCGCCGGCCGGCACCATGGGGTAGACAGATTCTTCCCGTTCCACGATAAACTCCATGATTACCGTGCCAGGAGTCTCCAGGCCCTGTTTAAGGGTGGACTCAACCTTTGCGGGATCTTCGCATTTAAAGCCTTTTGCTCCGTAGGCCTCTGCAAGTTTTACAAAGTCAGGCGCATTCATCATGTCTGTGTCGGAATATGCCTTTGCATAGAATAATTCCTGCCATTGCCTGACCATTCCCAGGTACCGGTTGTTGAGAATCACAATTTTGACATCCAGTTTGGACTCAATGGCGGTCATGAGTTCCTGGATGTTCATCTGAATGGAGCCGTCACCTGCCACATCCACAACTATCTTGTCCGGGCAGGCAGCCTTGGCACCGATGGCTGCGGGCAGGCCGAACCCCATGGTGCCCAGGCCGCCGGAGGTGACAAAATGATTTGGTTTGTCAAAATGGTAAAATTGGGCAGCCCACATCTGATTCTGACCCACTTCCGTGGCAATGATGGCCTCACCATGGGTGGCTTCATAGAGCTTTTCCACCACAAACTGGGGTTTGATGATTTCCTTGCCCTGTTCATATTTTAATGGGGTGGTCTGTTTCCACAGGTCAATCTGATCCAGCCATGGGGCCCGGTCTATTGTCAGGTTTTTGGGATCTTCTTTTTCCAGAAGTTCCAGGATTCCCGTAAGTGCAGTTTTGCAGTCTCCCACTATGGGGCATTGCACCTCAATGTTTTTATGGATGGATGTGGGGTCAATGTCGATCTGGATGATTTTGGCATGGGGAGCAAATTTTTCAATATTTCCCGTTACCCGGTCATCAAACCGGACACCTGCTGCAATGATTAAATCACAATTGCCAATACTCATATTTGCACGATAGGTTCCGTGCATTCCCAGCATACCCAGCCACAATGGGTGTGATCCTGGAAAACCACCAAGGCCCATTAAAGATCCAGCCACAGGAATATTTGCAATTTTGGCAATGCGGGTGAGCTGGTTTGAAGCTCTGGACAGAATTACCCCGCCCCCGGTAAAAATAACGGGTCTCCTGGCCTCCTTGATCATGGCTACTGCCTTGGCAAGCTGTTTTTTGTTGGGTTTGTAATTGGGTTTGTATGACCTCAAGGCAGTCTCTTCCGGCATTTCAAATTCAATATGGGCCTGGAGAATATCCTTGGGCAGGTCCACGAGTACCGGGCCCGGCCTTCCAGATCTGGCAATGTAAAATGCTTCCTGGATAGTGGATGCCAGTTTTTTAGGATCTTTAACCAGATAATTGTGTTTGGTGACAGGCCTTGTGATCCCGACAGTATCAACTTCCTGGAAGGCATCATTGCCGATCAGGGCAGTGGGAACCTGTCCTGTAAAAACCACAATGGGTATGGAGTCAGTATGGGCCGTGGCAAGTCCGGTTATGGTATTGGTGGCACCCGGACCAGAGGTTACCAGGGCCACACCAACACTGTCATGGGCCCGGGAATATCCATCAGCTGCATGGACAGCGCCCTGTTCATGTCGGACAAGGACATGACGCAGGTCATCATGTCTTGAAAGCTCATCATGTATGTCAATGGTGGCACCTCCTGGATAACCGAAAATGGTATCCACTCCCTGGGATTTGATCATTTTAATAAGTATTTGAGCCCCTGTGAGGTTCATGTTGTTCTCCTGTTAGATGTTTTTTAATATGGCTCCATTGCCTGCAGAACTAACCAGCCTTGCATACCTGGCCATATATCCTTTGGTGATTTTTGGTTCAGGTTTTTTCCATTTGGAAAACCGATTGTTGATTTCTTCTTCAGATACCAGTAGCTCAATTTTTTTGGCCGGGATATTAATGCTGATTTCATCATTTTCTTTAATTATGGCAATAAGGCCGCCCTGGGTGGCTTCGGGCGAGATATGGCCGATGGAAGCTCCCCTGCTTCCCCCGGAGAACCGTCCGTCTGTGATCAAGGCACAGGTGTCATCCAGCCCCATGCCGGCAATGGCTGAAGTGGGGGTCAACATTTCCCTCATGCCAGGTCCACCGGAAGGACCTTCATAACGAATGACCACCACGTCTCCTGGATTAATCTGCCTTTCCATGATGGCTTTGCTTGCTTCTTCCTCTGAATTAAAAACCCTTGCAGGTCCTTTATGAACCATCATGGAGGGAAGAACTGCCGATTGTTTGACCACGCATCCTTCCGGGGCCAGATTCCCGAAAAGAACGGCAAGGCCTCCCTCTTTATGATAGGGGGTTTCAACGGGTTTAATAACCTCGTGGTCCTTGACATGGACAGATTTTAGATTTTCTTCTACAATCTTGCCGCTAACTGTTATGCAGCTGGTATTCAGCATATTATGGTTGGCCAGCTCTTTCATCACTGCCTGGATGCCCCCGGCAAAATGTAAATCTTCAATGTGGTCTGCTCCGCCAGGGCTTAGGGAACAAAGATGCGGGGTCTTTTTGCTGACCTCATTGATGAGGGCAAGGTCTATGTCTATACCGGCCTCGGCCGCAATTGCCTTTAAATGGAGAACCGTGTTGGTGGAACAGCCCAGAGCCATGTCCACCACAAGGGAATTCATAAAAGCATTCTGGGTAAGAATTTTATCCGGTGTGATCCCTGAGTGTAATAGTTCCATGATCTGGATACCAGTTTCCTTGGCAAGCCTTATTCTTTCGGACATGGGTGCGGGAATCGTACCATTGCCGGGAAGGGCAAGGCCAATGGCTTCGGTAAGGCAGTTCATGGAGTTGGCCGTGAACATGCCTGCACAGGAGCCGCAGGTGGGGCAGGCTGCATTTTCAATACCGGTCAGCTCATTTTCAGTTATTTTACCGCTCTGAACAGCCCCAACAGCTTCAAATACAGAAATAAGATCAATCTTTTTGTTTTGGTCATTGGGATGCCTTCCGGCAAACATGGGGCCGCCGCTGATAAATATGGCCGGAATATTCAATCGGGCAGCTGCCATGAGCATGCCTGGGACGATTTTATCACAATTGGGCACCATGACAATGGCATCAAAGGGGTGGGCTGTTGCTGTCACCTCAATGGAGTCTGCAATCAATTCCCTGGAGGCCAGGGAGTAATGCATTCCCTTATGGTTCATGGCAATGCCATCGCAGATTCCAATGGTGGAAAATTCCATGGGAGTGCCGCCTGCCATGCTGATGCCTGATTTGACTGCCTTGACAATGGTGTCCAGGTGCATATGTCCGGGTATGAGTTCATTGGCTGAATTGGCAATGCCGATATGTGGCTGGGTAATTTCTCTGTCAGTATAACCAAGGGCCTTCAGTAAGCTTCTGTGGGGTGCTCTTGCCACCCCTTTTGTTGCAATATGGCTTCTCATATTTTTTCCTCCAGAAATAAAAAAAGCCGTTATCTGCCTTGGGGGGCTGATAACGGCTTTTAAAGTTTATTTAAAGTTTATGCCACTACGAGCCCCGTCGCCTGGAGGTGAGAATAATCACCTCCGCGATAATAAGCACTAGTAGTATGTTGATAAAATTTATTGTCATAATTATTTACTCTATTTAAAGATTATTTATTATATATAAATATTATTAATGTCAAGCAAAAATTAATATTGGTTTTACATAATATATTTGACAATACGATTAAATTTGACATTCAAACCATTGTTTGGCTATACTTTGGGATAAAATTCTTGTACTTTGTGTAGAAAGTGCAAGGAGTTTCGTAATTCAATTTATTTTTAAAAATATAAAAGATTTTAAAACAAACTATGTATAATTCAACGCATGTTTCCAGGTTTTCCTATCTAATTTTATCAATAATTTTTTTTCTCACCGGTATTGCTTTGTATGCAAGGGCAACATACCTGATTTTTTTCGGGCTTGTAATCTTGGGCGCTGGCGGGCTTACCCATTTTCTTTTGATCAGGAAAAACAGGCTGGAACTTGCCTGTCAACTGTTGAATTTTATTTTTTTACTGTATGTGATTGTATTTTCCTGTATGACCGGCGGGTTTTACAGCCCAGGTCTTTTAATCGTTTTTTTTATTCCTGTGATGACCAGTCTTTTGGTCGATAAAAAATTCATTGCCATATGTAATGGTGTAGCAGTCCTTTTTTTGTTATTCCTTTTTCTTGGGCCTTCATGGGGACCAGGGGCTTTGAATATTAATCAATACCGCTTTTTTTTCCTGATAATTGTTTTTTTCTTTTTTGTTGGCGGAATTTTATTGTTGCAGAACCAGAACTGCAGGGATCGCAAAGCATTGATAAATTCCCGTAACAGCATGAAATCAGTTGCTGAAAATGCTGCAGCTGCCATGAAAATAAAAGATAGATTTCTGGCCAATATGAGCCATGAGATTCGGAATCCCATGAACGGGATCATTGGAATGATGCATGTATTACTGGACTCTGATCTCAGTGAAGAGCAGAGGGAGTATTCAAAGATTGTCTACAACAGTACCCGGGCACTTTTGTCCATTGTAAACGATATCCTTGATCTGTCAAAAATAGAGGCTGGAAAGCTGGAATTTGAGATTATATCCTTTGATCTGGAGATTGCCATAAAAGATATTATTTCCATGCCTGAACTCCAGGCGCGGCAAAAGGGCATTGAATTTACCTATTTCATTGACCCCAATGTGCCCCGGCGATTAAAAGGGGATATCGGACGTATTCGTCAGATCCTTTTAAATCTGACTGGAAATGCAATAAAATTTACAGAAGCAGGCAGTGTCTGTCTTGAGGTTTTACTGGTATCCCATGGCACGGATAATGACTCCGATGATAGAGTCCACATCCATTTTAGTGTGGATGATACTGGAATCGGCATTAAGGAAGATAAAATTCAATCTCTTTTCAGGTCTTTTACCCAGGCAGACGGCTCCATAACCAAACAATACGGTGGGACAGGTCTGGGGCTTTCCATTACAAAATTGCTGGTTGAAGGGATGGGGGGTAAGATAGGAGCGGAAAGTATTGAGATGGTGGGCAGTACTTTCTGGTTTGACCTGCCGTTGGAAGAACAACCCCCTGGCGAAATAGACTATACACTTGCCATCAGGCCTGTACAGGAGTGTAAGATACTTGTTATAAGTGACTCTCTTCCTCTTGGTAAATTTTTTGAGTCCAACCTGGCAGCCCTATATATTCAATATGAACAGGCATTGGATGATGTGGAGGCCTTTGAATTGATCAAGTGGGCCAAGGATGACAAAGTTCCTTTCCAGATGGTGATCATGGAGGCCCAGGAATCTGATCAATATGCCAGAAACCTTGGTAAAAGGATAAAAGAAGATTCGCTATTTTCCGAGTTAAAATTGGTATTAATCACAGCTGTGGGCCAGAAAGGAGATGCCCGGATTTTTGAAAATCTGGGATTTTCGGCATTTTTGAGTAAACCAGTTGACAAAGAGGTTCTGTCTCACTGCATGAAGGCAGTCCATTCTATCCATGAGAACAATGATGGACCTGGTCTGCCCATTATAACCCGGTACAGTCTTGAAGAGAGCAAAAAACATTCCCGGCAGATTCTCATTGTGGAAGATATGGAGACCAATCTTTTAACCGCCAAAGCCCTGATCTCTAAACAGGGATATCACACAGTTGAAGCAAAAAATGGTGCCCTTGCCATTGAGAAATACAAGGAAGATTCTTGTGATCTCATCCTTATGGATTGTCAGATGCCGGTGATGGATGGGCTTGAGGCCACACGTCAGATCAGAAAGTATGAAAAAGCCCAGGGGCTTGTCCATGTTCCCATCATCGCCATGACAGGGAATGCATTTGAAAGTGATAGAAAAAGCTGTTTTGAGGCAGGCATGGATGATTTTATTTCAAAACCGGTTGAGCCTGACATCTTGTCCAGAAAAATTAAAATGCACCTGGAGACTATTGCTGTGAGCAGGGTCAGAGAGGCCGTAAAACCCGAAAAGGAGGATTATCATCAATACCATGATAAGAGTTCCGGAGAACAGGATAAGAACCAGTTTTCCGAGGATTTTTTAATTGAGTCGGATGTTACCCCTGAAGTAGACCTTGCATCAGACAAGGGCTTTAAAAATGATGCCGTTTGTTTTAACCAGGACAGGCTGTTTGAACGCTTTGGCAATGACCGGGAATTAATCCAGGTGGTTCTGGATTCTTTTTTCCAGGAAGCTCCGGAACTGATTGAAAAAATAAAAATATCAATTGAAAAACAAGATGCAGAGTCTTTAAGGTTATATTCCCATGCCCTGAAAGGATCTGCCGCAAATATAAATGCAGATATTTTAAAAGAAGTAGCAGCTCATATGGAAGATCAGGCAAAGAAAGAGGAATTGTCGCCGGCACCCCAGATCCTGGAGCTGTTGGAAAAAGAGTGGGCTGCGTTTATCAGGGAAGCAAATATATGATTGATCTTGAAACCATGTCCATTCTTGTGGTGGATGATATGAAAAGCATGCGACTTACCATAAGGAAGATGCTCAGAAATCTGAACATTGGAAAGATGCTTCGATTTGCTGAAAATGGGAAAGAGGGTTTGGAAGTTTTAAAAACCACCCCCTGTGATCTGGTTATTATTGACTGGAACATGCCTGTGATGAACGGGTTCCAGATGCTGGATTTCCTCAAGAAAGATAAAATTTTAAGGGATCTGCCAGTCATGATGGTAACTGCGGAAAATGAAAGGGATATTGTATTGGAAGTGGCTGAAAGTGAAATCGATGGCTATCTTTTGAAACCCCTGACCCTTGAATCCCTGGATAAAAGAATCAGGAGTGTTGTTGACAATGCAAATAATCCGGACAAGGCTAGTTTGCATATGCTGAAAGTAAGGGAGCTTGAAGAGGAGGAAAATTATGTGGAAGCTATAGAGCAAACCCGGCTGGCATTGATTTATAAGCCTTCAGCATCAAAAATTCTGCGGAAACTGGGTCTTCTTCATTTTAAGATTGGCAAACCCGGCATTGGCGAGAAATGTCTTCAAAAGGCAAAGTCTGTGAACCAACAGGATACCATTACCCGTGATCATCTGGCTAACTTCTATCTGGAAAAGAAAGATTATGAAAAAGCTGCCAGGATTTATCTTGAAATTTTATCTTTAAGTACAAGATATTTTGACGAGGCCATGGACCTTGGGGAAAAACTTATGATACGCGGATACAAACCCCAAGCCATTGAAATATTTTCAAAAGTGCTTGGAAAGTCCAGGAGAAGCAATGCCTTAAAGGAGAAAGTCATTGATATCTGCCTGGAAAATAAAGAGTATGACTATCCCAAAAAGTTATTACACCTGTTTATCCAGGAAAACCCTTCCAATGATGATCTATTGTATAAGGCAGGTCTTGTGTATAAGGACACCGGAGATTCTGACAAGGCTTTGGAGTATTTTACAAAGGTTGACTCCCATAAAAATGGTCATATCCCGGCAAAACTTCAAATTGCAAGAATATATTATCTGAACAAAAAAATTCTCAGAGCAGATGACTATCTTAATCAGATTTTGCGCATTGATCCTAAAAATAAAGAAGCCCTTGATTTGAGAAGTGAATTGTAAATAGTAACCCTGTATTGTCAAATATTGGATACGTGGTTGATGGATGAGGCCATATATCCTGCTCCGAAGCCATTGTCAATATTGACCACTGCAATATTGGAGCTGCAGGAGTTGAGCATACCCAGCAATGCGGTTATGCCGTTGAAGCTGGTTCCGTAACCAATGCTCGTGGGCACTGCAATCACAGGGGCTGAAACCATACCTGCTACTACACTAGGCAGGGCACCTTCCATGCCGGCCACCACAATTAATACGCTGGCCTTAAGAATTTGATCACTATGGGCAAATAATCTGTGAATCCCTGCCACTCCAACATCAAACAGCGTTTTTACTTTATTTCCCATGGCTTTTGCAGTAATTGCCGCTTCCATGGCCACGGGAATATCTGAAGTCCCGGCGGAGATGATAAGAATTTTTCCAAAGCCGGTAATGTCTGGTTCTTTTTTTTGAATCCTTAAAATTCCGGCATCTTCAAAGTATTCAGTTCCTGGAAGTGCTTGCTGCACTTCTATAGCTTTCGTTTTGTCAATACGGGTAACCAGAACAATTTCTTCTTTGGGGATCATTTTTTCTAGAATTCCAATGATCTGGGCAGAGGTCTTACCCTGGCCGAAAATTACCTCGGGAAAGCCTTTTCTCAAGGATCTGTGGTGATCAATATGGGCAAAATCAATATCCTCAAAGGAAAGATGTTTGAACCTGGCCTGGGCATCCTCCACGCTAAGACTGCCCTGGGCCACCTTGGACAGGAGCTGGGTAAGTTTTTTGTCGTTCATTTAAGCTCTCTAATTCTGTCGTCTGAGCCAGGAAAGTCCTTTTGAGGATTTTCCCTGTCGGGGAGCATTGTCTAAAGGATTAGCATCCATGGCCGGGTTATCTGAAGTTTCCATCCCATTTGAATTCTTAGCCCCTGCTGATTTCTGTGGAGTTGTTTCCTGTTTTGCCTTTTTTCCAGGAGATCCCCATTTATATTTACCAAATTTGCAGTATCCCTGGACATTGTTAAATCTTGCATCAATGTTTTTTTGAATGGGAATTACATTTCCTTCAATATTGGGGGAAAGATATTCAGCCAGTTCTACACTGCCGCCGCCGGAAAGAATTATGGAATCAATGTCCCAGTCATTTTCCCAAAGCCGGTTCAGATCTGTTGCAATGGCAGAAGCTGCATGAGTGTATACCCTATTTTTCAGGTTTGAAATATTATATTCCTTGCCCCTGATCTTGATCATGCCTGATTCAATGAATTTGAAGATCCGGTATAATTCAATGTTAATATTGCTTTCCTGCCGTAACTTATTGGCAAACACGCTGAAACATTTGGAAATACCCGTATCCATGGTGGAGGAACCCCGTTCAATATACTGAAGATGGTCAAATATGGAAAAATCAGTGGTTTTAAATCCGATATCAACCACACCCAGTTTCTGAGAGGCAAGGGTTTTGTCTTTCATTTTGCCGTATTCATCAAATATCAGGTTGAAAATGGAACCAATGGGTTGGGGAATGACATGTATTTTATCAATATGTATCCTCCGGGTTTCATCTTTCCCATTTATATTGTGATAAATGATTTCATGGACACCCCGGATTTTTTCCTTCAGGCTACGGGAATCTCTTCTCAAATATCCCACGGGCAGGCCTGTCACCACATTGATGGGGCCTGAAGATTCACTACAGAGACCAGCGGCAGCTATGGCCAGGATTTTTACAAAATTTTCAATGAGTTTTTCCTGGTCAAGAGTAAATTCCGGAATATTGGACTGTAGTTCAGCATAGTTGCCTAAAAAATAGGATTTGTCATTCATGGTTATATGAAGGTTGGAGGTGGAAGATTCCTCCCCTAGAGAAGATCGGAACTGGATATCCGTGGCATCCCCTATAAGGGATTTTAAAATCACGGAATTTTTTCCATTATATGCTTTTGTAAACCCGAAACCGACATCAATTCCCACTATTTCCATACCTGTGTCCTCCTGAGGTTTGTATGCGGATATCTTCTTGAGCTCCTATATTTTCTTTACCTGTAGATATCATCAGGGTTGTACCTAGTCAAGGAATATTGATTTGTAACAGGCCATATCTTGCGCTTATGGGCTAAATATTATAATAGATGGCCTTATAAATTTTTATAATGGAAAGGCCAATGAAAAAAGACAGGGTATTTGCAGATAAAAAAGAGGATATAAAGCCCTTTGCATTTAACAGGGAAGTGGCTTCCGTGTTTGACGACATGTTAACAAGATCTGTTCCTCTGTATGGAGAAAGCATTCTACGTCAAGCCCAGATGGTTTTGAAGTTTTATCAGGATAAAACCCGGATTTATGATCTTGGGTGCTCCCACGGAAATCAAGGCATCTTGATTTTGGAACAATTTAAAAACCGACCTTTTACCATGATTGGCGTGGATAATTCCCGGCCCATGATCGATAAATACCAGGCCAGGCTTGATAAATACCAGACCAGCTCAGAATACCAGACCAGGCATAAATACCAAACCGGGCATGAATACCAAACCGGGCATGAACAGAAGGCTGGCTCCCTTCAAATTGATCTTATTTGCGATCAGCTTGAGGATGTTCCCATTGAAAATGCTTCGGTGGTTTTGATCAACCTGACCCTGCAGTTTCTGGATGTCAAAAAAAGAGACAGATTGATCAAAAGGATATTTCATGGCCTTCTACCGGGAGGCATTGTGCTTCTTACGGAAAAAACCATTCACAATGCACCAGCAGGTAATGATCTGGAATTGGAGTTTTATCGGCAGTTTAAACTTGAAAATGGTTATTCAGAGCTTGAAATCAGTCAAAAGCGTGATGCCCTTGAAAAAATATTGATTCCGGAATCCCTTGATGTTCACAAACATCGAATTCTTAATGCTGGTTTTTCATTTTTTGATATATGGCTCAAATGGTTTAATTTTTCATCCATGATTGCCATAAAGTAAATTATTATGGAACGATTTTTAAAACACCACCCGGAATGCAAGCTTGAGAATTGGTACGAAGACTTCAAGGCTGTGGTCAGGGAAAAAAGAGAATCTCTTGACCATGGCAAAGGGAATTTTCTAAAATTCAAAACCGTGCTGGAAAACATCCCGGATTTTGTCCCTTCAAAAATCGATCACAATGGAAAAGCAATTGTTGTGGGTGATGAGACAGACATCTCCATGGCTGAAAAAAAAAATCTTCATGGAAAATTAGCCCAGGTTTGCCCATGGCGCAAAGGCCCTTTTACACTTTTCGGCGTGGACATTGATTCGGAATGGCAGTCCTGGATGAAGTGGGACAGGCTATTGCCCCATTTGCCCAATCTTAAAGGCAGACGTATTCTTGATATCGGATCCAGTAACGGATATTATATGTTCCGCATGGCTGCAAAAGACCCCTTATTTGTACTGGGCCTGGAACCCCAGAGCTCTTTTTATTATCAATACCTGATAATCCAGAAATTTTTATGCCAGGAAAAGGTCTTTTGTCTGCCCATTCCCCATGATCAACTGCCCAAAATGGATCAATATTTTGACCTGGTCTTCTGCATGGGAGTCCTCTACCACAGAAAATCCCCCATTGACATGCTCAGGGATATCCATGATTCTTTGAAAAAAGGAGGGGAAATTGTACTTGAAAATCTGGTCATTGATTCAAAAGAAAATATTTGCCTTTTTCCCAAAGACCGGTATGGTAAAATGCGAAATGTATTTTTTATTCCAGATCTTTTGACAATGGAATCCTGGCTTGAAAGGGCCGGGTTTGATCATATCCGTTGTGTGGATGTAATAAAAACTACCAGTGAAGAACAGCGCAAAACAGACTGGATTCAGACAGAGTCCCTAAAGGATTTTCTGGATCCCAAGAATCCGGACAAGACCATTGAAGGCTATCCAGCACCGGTCAGGGCTATTTTTATTGCCAAGGCCAGATGAGTTGCCTATTCTCCTATATCTGCTGAGGCTCTGACTGGTACGAGGTTAGAAAATACTGGCCTTCTTTTTCATAGAAGACAACCCCGTCAAGGTATCCCACATCCCCTGCTGTTTCGTGTTTGATTCCCAGTTTAAATTCTTTTAAAGGGAAAATATTCCAGTCATGGGTTACACAGACAGCCATTTCATTGCCATTGAGGTGTTTTAATTGATCTGTCATGTATTCGCTTAAAATGTCCGCTGTTTTTTCCGGGTTTTCCATGATTGAATCGTCAATAAGATTGTCAAACCAGTTGCGGATATAAAGCTCACTGCCCTGGGCCTTAAATAAGTGAATGGCCTTTTCAATATCTTTGATATAAAAAGGAGCCAAAAGTTCACTGGTGATGTTGTGATCCAGGGGAACCTCATGCTGTTTGGTATATCCCTTGTCAATGAGATAGGCTGTTTCAATGCATCTTCCAAAGATACTGGAGAAGAGCTTTGGTCTGGGTTTTGCCGGAATGGAACTGCCCAGGTCCAGGGCAAAGGTTTTGCCCTGTTCAGTCAGTCCCATAAAGGGTTCCATCCTGGCCTCTTCGGTAAAAAAACGGTCGGAATGCCGGATGAGAACCGATAGCTTTTTAACGCCGCTATTCAGAAGTTCTGTGATTGTATCAATGGTCTGCTGACTTTTTAATTCGTATTTCCGTTCCATATATCAATTGCTCCAAAAGGCCCTGCTAAGGATTATCTTTTTATTGAATAGATTTCATACTCTATGTTATAGGGGGTGTCAATGTGAACTTTTTTGAGAGCAGATAGGTACAAAAAATAATGTAACCCCTTTGAAAGTATCTGAACCGAGGTGATACATGTCAAGTCAGATCAATATTCCAAATCAGATCAGCATTATCGGTATGCTCATGGATAGTGTGGAAATAAACCCCATCCTGGATGTGGCCAATAAAACCGAAGAACCTGCCGTGGGATTGACCCTTTCTGCCCTTGGCAAGAGTATTTTGTGAGCCTTGGCGAATATATCCGTTCCCTGAAAAATTCCAAAGGGTTTGCAGGGGATATTGTCTGTCACAGAACCATTGCCCCCCAGGCCCCTGTGTTTGCAGATCCAGGACTTATATTGAAACACGATCTCGGGTTTTTACTTGAATCCTTAGGCATTCAACAGCTTTATGTCCATCAAAAAAAAGCCATTTCCATGATAAAAAAGGGCATTCATACTGTGATTGCCACGCCCACGGCCTCGGGGAAAAGTTTGATTTACAATCTGCCTGTCATTGATGCTTTACTGGAAAATCCTGAATCCAGAGCCCTTTATCTTTTTCCTTTAAAAGCCCTTGCAAGGGATCAGCTGGATACGGTCCAGGGCCTTTTGGCCAGGGCTGACTCCCTGGAAGGTAAATCTCCAAAGCTTCGGGCAGCTGTGTATGACGGTGATATCACAGCCTACCAGAAAGCCAAAATTCGGAAAGCCCCCCCCCATGTGCTGCTTTCCAACCCGGAAATGCTCCACCTTGCCATGCTGGCCCATCATCATCTATGGGAAGATTATTTTTCCCAGCTCAAGTATGTGGTGATTGATGAGGTTCATACCTATAGGGGGGTTATGGGCTCTAACATGGCCTGGGTTTTCAGGCGGCTCAGGCGAATCTGCCGCCTCTACGGGTCAGATCCGGTTTTTGTGTTTTGTTCTGCCACCATTGCCAATCCAGCCTCCCTTGCCCATAAATTGACCGGACTTGAGGTGGCAGTGGTTGATGAGCAGGGAGCCCCATCCGGGAAAAAGGATGTTCTCATGATGCGGGGGCTTGAAGGGGCTGCCCAGACAGCCATTGCCTTGATCCATGCCGCTGTTCACAGGCAGCTTCGCACTATTGTCTATACCCAGTCCAGAAAAATAACAGAATTGATTGCCATTTGGGCTTCCCAGAGGGCCAGTGCTTTTTCCGACAAGATCTGCGCTTACAGGGCTGGATTTTTGCCCGAGGAAAGGCGGTCCATAGAAAAAAAACTGGCTTCAGGAGAACTCCTGGCAGTGGTCTCCACCTCAGCCCTTGAATTGGGAATTGATATTGGAAATCTGGACATTTGTGTGCTGGTGGGGTATCCAGGCACCATAATGTCCACCTGGCAGAGGGCAGGGCGGGTGGGAAGGGATGGCAGTGATTCCGCCATGATCCTCATTGCCCATGAAGATGCCCTGGATCAGTATTTTATCAATCATCCCGAGGCTTTTTTTAATATGCCCCCTGAAAAAGCCATTATTAACCCGGACAACCCAATTATCCAGAAACAGCATCTGGCCTGTGCCGCAGCAGAGCTGAGCTTGAAACAGGGAGAATTTTTTTTAGCAGATAAAAAAGTTCAGGCAGGTGTCACTGCCCTGGAATATAAGGGAAAACTATTGAGAAGCCGGCAGGGAGATATCTGGTACAGCGCCAGAAAATCCCCCCATCGGTATGTCAGCCTAAGGGGGACGGGCAATACAATTCCAATTTTTCTGGAACAAACCAAGCAAAATATAGGAGATATTGGCAGACACAGGTCCTATTTTGAAACCCATGAGGGGGCAGTATATCTTCACCAGGGGAAATCCTATGTCATCACCCGTTTTGACCATGTAAAAGGCGTGGTGGAGGCAAAGCAGGAAGATTTTCCCTATTATACCAGAGCAAGGTCTTCCAAATCCACCAGAATCATCAAGCAGCTGGATTCTTGCATCACAGGCGGGACCCGTGTGGGGTTTGGAACCCTGATGATCACGGAACAGGTAACCGGATATGACCGGAAGCTGGTTTCCACCCAGAAATCACTGGGCATTGTCCCCCTGGACCTGCCCAGCCTGGAATTTGAAACCCAGGGGCTATGGATCGAGATCCCAGACCTGGTAAAGGATAAAATTGAATCTGAACGCCTTCATTTCATGGGGGGGATCCATGCAATGGAACACGCTGCCATTGGTATCATGCCCCTTCTTGTGATGACAGACAGAAATGATCTGGGGGGAATCTCCACTCCCTTTCATTACCAGACAGGCAAAGCAGCCGTGTTTATTTATGATGGTATCCCCGGAGGCCTTGGATTGTCAAAACAGGCCTTTGACCAGGCAGAAGTTTTACTTCAAAGAACTTTTGATGTAATTGACTCATGCCCATGTGACACCGGGTGTCCGGCCTGTGTCCATTCTCCCAAATGCGGATCTGGAAACCGGCCCATTGACAAATTTTCATCCAGAAAGATTCTTGAAATGATACTCACAGGCATAGTGGAGGAACCCTTTTATAATAGACCTTCTCCCAAAATTCCTGAAGCAGACAGAATTGAAGATAAAAGTCAGCTTGTTTTCAATTCTTCTAAAAAATCAGAATTGAGATACGGTGTGTTGGATATTGAAACCCGGCGGTCGGCCCAGGAAGTAGGGGGGTGGAACAAGGCGGAACGTATGGGAGTAAGCTGTGCCGTGCTCTATGATTCCGGGTCTGATGAATTTTTTACCTACCTCCAGGATGAAATGGATGAACTTAAACACCATTTGCAGAAGCTGGATCTTGTGATCGGCTTTAATATTGTCCAGTTTGACTATAAAGTATTATCCGGACTCAGCCAATTTGATTTTCACAGCCTTCCCACCCTGGATCTTCTTTTAAAGGTACATGAAATACTGGGATATCGGCTTTCCCTGGATCATCTTGCTCAACAGACCCTGGGCGCTAAAAAAAGTGCAGACGGTCTCATGGCCCTTCAATGGTGGAAACAGGGAAAGATGGACAATATCATCACATATTGCACCCAGGATGTCCGGGTTACCCGGGATTTATATAAATTTGGAAAGGAAAACCATTTTCTCCTGTTTAAGAATAAGGCAGATCACCAGGTGAGAATTCCGGTTCAATGGTAGATGAATCCTGATATTTTGTTAAAAATCAAAAATTTAAATCTTGCATTATTTTTATTCATTGATTAAGTTTTGTCCTTATTTATGATCGTATTAAAGGGCCTGGCCCAGTAAATTTCAGGAGAGGAAAGCATGATCAAAAAATTGTTTACTTTTTTAAACAGCCGGCTCTGGATTCGGGTGCTGATACCAATTTTCCTGATTGTGATACTGGTTATGTTTTCAATCCTCTGGTACAATATCTCTTTTCAAAATAGCCTGGGAATGGACCAGGCAGTTTCCCAGAATGGAATTCTGGCCCAGGCCATTGAAGGGGGAATGTTTGAATCCCTTGCCATTGGTGATAATGACAGGGTCCGGATCCAGTTCAAACAACTAAACGAAAAAATGAAAGACATAAAAGTATTTGTTTATAATTCCAAGGGAATTATTTCTTTTAGCACGGATACCAGCGCCGTGGGAAACTTCATGGAAAATTATATTGGAGCAAAGGGCAACAAAGAACTGGGTTCCATGCTGGAAACCGGGATTGCTTCAGAATTATCTTCCCCCACCACCCTGGATGGCAAAGAATTTGTCATGAAAAACAACTCTTTCATGAATGAAGCACGTTGTTTTCAGTGCCACGATCAGGGAAATAAGGTTTTGGGTGGAATTTCCGTGTTATCTTCAATGACAGCCATGAAAAAAAATATTCAAAAAGGGAAAAATACCAATGTTTTAATTGCTGTGACAGGGTTTTTCGTCATTCTTATTATTGTTTGGATGTTTTTTTATTTTTTGGTAAACAAAAAAATTCTCATGGTGTTGGATGCAATTTCTTTTCTGAGGAAAAAAGATTTTACCAGGGATCATAAGGTGGGATGGGGGATGAAATAAATTATATTCTTGCCAGGATAAATCTGGTTACCCGGGAATTTCGATTAACCATCAAACAGATTATTGAGAATTCAGGCATAATTTTTTCCTCTGCAACCAAGATGAGCAAGATCGCGGATAATTTGAACATATCCAGCCAGGAAGCTGGTGAAATGACCACAAGTGTTTCTGCGGCAGCGGAAGAGATGAGTACCGGCAACCAGTCCATTGCAGCGGCCATGGAAGATGCCACCCAGGCCCTGAACAAAATTGCAGCCTCAGTGGATGAGATGAGTGCTACCGTGGGAGAAATTGCCAAAAATTCAGCTGACTCAAAGGGCATAATCGAACAGGTGGTTGCCGCATTTGATACCATCCTTTATGCTGTTGAAAAACTGGGTACCCGGGCCAATGATGTGGATGATGTCACCGATGAGATCCGGGCCATTTCAGAGCAGGTTTCCATGCTTGCACTTAATGCAAAGATTGAAGCTGCAAGGGCAGGAGAGGCTGGAAAAGGTTTTGCCATTGTTGCCCAGGAAATTACCGAATTGGCGGCAGAAACCAGTCAGTCCACCCTGGAGGCTGATAAAAAACTGCATTGGATCAAGGCTACATCCAAAGAAGTAACGGAGAAAGTGTCAGGTCTTTCCGGTATTGTAAAGGATTCTGATGATGCCATTTCAAGCATTGCAGCATCGGTTGAAGAACAGAATGCTACCACCATGGAAATAGCCAGAAACATCAATGATGTTTCTGAAAAAATTTCTCAGGTCAACCTAAGTGTGAGCCAGGGAGCAAAGGTTGCAGCAGAAATTGCCCAGGATATTACCAGGGTTCAGGATGTTTCCGTTCAGGTTCAGGAAAACAGCAACAGCCTGACTGAAAATGCGTCTGCATTGACCCAAATCGCTGAAAAATTCATGGCTCTGATGAAAGTATTCAAGGTATAGAAGCAATTCACCTTCCGATGGGTAGAGGAATTGGTTTCCAGGACATGTCTATAAAACAAGGGTAGGAGCCCATTATCATATCCATTTGTTTCCTGTTTTGTAAAAAGTCTGACCCCCACAAGGGCCAGGTTTTGGGTTAAGCCCCTAGGACATTGTTTGCTGGGGCCTTGGAAGGTTGATAAAAAAGAGTTCTCCCAATCCACTCGACTTCAAGTTCTTTGGCGTGTATATCAACCCAGTCCCGAACAAGATTTATTAAGGAAAAATCAATTTATCCAGAATAAGACCAAAAAACCGGAATTTTTCTAAATCACTGCCAGTCTGATCTGGAATAAAAATCCATCCTATATGGGTTTCACAATCACGGCACACCCCTATTTTCCAGCTGTATCCCCTGAACCAGGAAAACTCAGAAGAGGCGGGAGAAGCAGGGGCACATCCCGGAGCAGAATCAAAACATCCGATCTCAAATACATGGCCATGGGGGTTGGCAAAGGCGTGGCAAAAGCCTCCGTCCACCTGGATCTGGCATGCGGGCTTGGTAATATGGGAATGGCAGTTCCTGCAGATTATTATCGGTTCTTCCAGGGAAGAGGTCTGGCTCTCTTCCCTAGGTAAGACTTCTGAATCCTGTTTGGAAAAAATATACAACTCAATCTCCCTATTGTTTCAGATCTCGATCCAGAAAATACAGGGTTGCCCCCACTGGGGCAAAGGACAGGAAAAAAATATTCAGCCAGGGGATGAGAAATAAAAATCCAAAACCTGCATGGAATAAAAGATTTTTCCGTAGAAATTGAATACGATCCCTGAAGGGAAACATTCTCCGGGCCGCTACCAGGTCTGTATTGTCCCAGGCCAGGAAAACACAGGCAGTTATGGAAGAAAGGATAAAAACAACAGGGCTTATGGGGGTAAAAAGCCCTGCAAGCATTATTACCAGGGTGATCAGGACCGGCAGAATCGCCCTGGGTATTTCCTGGCGGACCAGATAGACAAAGAGTCCAATCCAGGAGCCCTGTTCAACGGAAGCTTCTTGTCCTGTTATAATCCTTTCTGTGATCCTGGACATATAATCCATGATAAAAACACCAAAAAACAATTGGGCGATCAAATAGGACACCACCATGGACAGGACAGCCAGCAGGATTGACAAAAGCCAGGAAACAATATTCCACAGATAGATAAGCCAGCCCCCCTGGGGAGCCTTCCATATCAGGGCCAGGATTTCGTCATGCCAGTATAGGATTAATCCGGATAGAAAAAGGGTCAAGACAAAGACAACAAAAAAACGCAGCAGTCCAAGCAGTAAAAGGGAAGGCGTTCTCATTGCCAGGGAAACTCCTTTGATATTATATTTTATACCTGAAAAAAATTCCAATTTTTTATGGTATCCTATTTTTTCTGTATTCCATTGAACTTCCCTGTGGAATACTTATTGTTGTAATGTTCATTTTTGTATGTATATCTGATATTTTGTACTATAGAAATGACCATTTTTCAACTTAGGGAGTCTTTTTCCATGAAAATATATTATGTTGACGGAGAGTTTGTACCTTCTGACAAAGCAGTCATACCCGTTGAAGATCTGGCTGTTATACGAGGCTATGGAGTGTGTGACATCATGCGGACCTACAAGGGGCGACCCTATTTTCTGGATGAGCATATGGATAGACTTGAGAACTCGGCCCGGAAGATTGGCCTGTCCCTGCCCTGGACCTCCGTTGAAATCAAAGAGATTGTTCTTGCCACCCTGAGCAAAAACTCTGGAATGGATGAAGCCAATATACGGATTGTGATAACGGGCGGGTCCAGTCCTGATTTTTTTTCACCCAATGGAAATCCCCGTCTCATTGTCATGGTTACCCCCATTCAAAAACTTCCTGGGTCCTGGTATGTAAAGGGGATAAAAGTCATTACCCATACCCAGGAAAGGGCTGTTCCCGATGCAAAAGTGATTTCCTATATCCCGGCTGCTCTGGCCCTGAAAAAAGCGGAAAAGCAGAATGCTGTGGAAGCAATCTATGTAAACCAGAAAAATGAAGCCCTGGAGTGTACCACCAGCAATCTGTTTGCATTTTTCAACACCACTCTGGTCACCCCGGATCAAGGGATTTTAAAGGGGATCACCCGGAAACTTATTCTCTCCCTGGGATCTCGGTTTTTTACAATTGAAGAAAGGGGACTGAAGCTGGAAGAGCTGTTGCAGGCAGATGAGGTGTTTATATCAGGCACCAATAAAGGAGTGGTCCCGGTGATTCAAATTGATGAAACCATAATTGCCAATGGAAAACCCGGAAAAAAAACCCAAACCATTATCCAGGCCCTGGATCAGCATTCAATGGATTTTATGAAAAACCCTGGGAATGAACACCTGATTTCCGGTCAAAAGGAATAGATCCCCGGACAAACGAATTGGATACCCGATTATATGCCGGGACAGGTGATGGCGTCATGGGGTGTGGGGATGCATCGGATCAAATAGGTAAGGTCCCTGGAAAATTCCTTATAAGAAACATTTTTCCTTTTCTGCACCACATCATGGCAGAGCTTGAATTGTTTTTTGTAAAAATCAAAAAAAGGAATATATTCCCTTGCCTTTACCCAGTCTGGATTGATTTTTTCCCTGGCAAATTCCTGGATCATGGGGGTGTCTTTGGAAATCAGGGCGTTCTCCAGTATTTTTATTATCTTCTCCGAGGTATGAATCCCATCCTTGACACCGGTGCTTTCCAGTCGGGATGCCATGTTTACTGCCCTGCCAAGGGCAGTGACGATTTTTCTTTTTTTGCTTCCCAAAGGACCAATTAAGGCAGTTCCGCTTTCAAGGCCTGCCCTGAAATGAAGGTCAAGCCCGTGATTTTTCATCAGGGTGATCACCCTTTTATCCCGGTCCATGGGATGCCTGCCAAGTTTCAGTAGATGGATATCATTAAGAACAGAAGACAACAGACATGTCATGAGCATAACCCTCTCCCCAATCCCAGGAGGAAATTTTTGTTCTGGATCATCAAAAACAGAAATGTTTTGGAAAAAAACCGAATCCCCGATAATATTATCCACCCTGCAGGCAAATAGGGCTGCATTTTCTGCGGCTATTTCATGGCAAAGGTTTAAAATCAGAAAATAATCCCTGGGCTTTACAGAATTCCTAATAAGGGCAGAGCCCACCATGTCCATGAATGCATACACCCCGTCCGGGATGCTCATGGGACTCATATTCAATTGCCTGGCCGTCACCCCGCCCACAGCCCTGAGATATTTTTTCTGGACCTCAAGTTCTGTTTCCTTTTCCCTTAGAGTATCTGCCATTTTTCTAAGTTTTCTTTCCTTGCGCCAGATTATCCGGGCAGCCGGCTTTCCCCTGGCACGTCCCAGATAAACTAAGGATGCCTTCTGGATGGCAGAAATGAGGATATCCAGCCTGTCTGTAAGGGTCTGCTCATGGGAAAAGCATCCATTGGCCTTGGCTACCAGATCCTCATCAACCGTATTAAAAACAATGGCCCCATAATCAGGGATATAGGCTGCAATAAAATTTTCCGATTGAAACTGCCTTACAATATTTCGATTGACCCTGATATCTGGAAGAGTTTTGAAAAGACTGCCGTCATAGGAAATAACAGAAGCCTTGGAAAACCTTGGATCAGGGCGAGATACAGATCCAGAGCCAGATCCGGTGCCGGGACCGAGTTTTGGGTTGAAAATTTTGCCAGTATCCGGCTTGCCCCTGGAATCAAAGCCTTGTTCCGCACCGACATGGGCCTGATTGTCAATGATCAGGATTTTGATGCCTTTTTCATAAAAATCTTGATGGTTCCTCAGGACATAGGAAATCACCCCTTCATTTTCAATTCTATCGCCGAATCCATTGGTTCTATACAATTTGATGGGGGAAAGTTTTTTAAACCTGACAAGGGGCTTGCCAAACATCTTTAAGAACAAGCCATATAAACCTTTCCCATCAAATTTATGCATCACTCCCCTGTCCCATTTTCCGGGCGGAAGAAAACTGGAAAGGCTGTGGTCTGTTCCAAAAACCAGTCCCGTATGCCTCGCTCCCATCAATTTAAGGGAAAACGAGAGCAGACGGGGCAGCACGTTTTTTTTACGAAAAATCTGGGTTTCAAATTTCTGGATATCAGGTAGTTCTTGATTCATTTTTAAACCCGTTTTTTGAAAAGGGCGTTAAAAAATAATCCATTCTGGATTTATTTTGTTTTAATCTGTCCGGCTTTACTTTGTCCTGGGTTGATTTATAAAAAAGATTCTGGAACAAAGCAATTTCCTTTTGTCGGAAAGAGACCATGGACCCGATAAAAAACACATGATAAATTCTATACACATTTTCCGAAACAATCTGTAAAAGTTTGTCCTTATGGGTTTCCATCCTTGAGATCCAGTCAGTCAGGGTTTTGATATAATGGACCCTGAAATTTTCTGCATTCAGGAGTTCAAACCCTGATCCGGCTGCCAAGTCAATGAGGTCCTGCTGGAACATCAGCTCTCCCCCGGGAAACATATAGGTGTCTAAAAAGGTATTATTATATCCTTTTTTCCGGGGAGTATTGGTGGTGATGGTATGCTGGAGGAAAAGGCCGTTTTCAGCAAGACAATTGTACACAATTTTATAAAACAGTTTCATATTTGCCCGGCCCACATGTTCGGACATTCCCACACAGGAAATTTTATCAAATTGCTTTTTTCCCAGGTCGCGGTAATTTAAAATTTTTATGGAAATCTGATCTTCAAGACCCTCTTTTTGAATCCATAGGTCTGCATATTTTTTTTGTTCAAGGCTCAGGGTAATACCGGTCACATGGACCTGATAATGCTTTGCCGCATAAACAACAAAATTTCCCCAGCCCGATCCAATGTCCAGGAGATGGTCTCCTTTTTTCAACCTCAGTTTTCTGCAGATAATATCCATTTTTTCATTCTGGGCCTGGGACATGGTGGCATCCCTGGTGGCATAGTAGCCGCAGGTATAGCCCATGGTATCGCCCAGGAACAATCGATAAAAATCACTGGGAACATCATAGTGGTATTCAATATTTTTTTTCTCTTTTTCCCGGATCTTGATAAAAAATTGCGAAAACCGGTCCTTCAGGCTCCTGGGCTGGTCCGTATACAGCAGTTTATCGCAAATCATTTCATACAATTCCCTGATACTGCCTGACACATCAAAATAGCCTTTAATATAGGCTTCTCCCAGGGAAAAAGCATTTGGGAATACCAGGGCATTGAAAAATTTATGATCTTTTATGAGAAGCTGGTGCTGGATATTGCCGGGAATGGTTGTATATTTCTCCCCGTTGGGATCAACAATCTCAATGGGAATCATTTCCTGCCTCAGGATCTGGATGAATTTTTTAAGAAAGACCCTTTCTTTGCCGGGAATAAGCTTTGAAACCTTTGCAAGGCTGGATTTCATGATACCTCCTTTGCATGGTTGAAAGAATGTGCAAACGATATATAGGAAATATTTTTATTGTAAGCCTATTATATAAAATTCTTTAAAAATTAAAAGGATTTTATATAAAAATTTGTCATGTTCAATCAACCCGGGCTGTCATGGCCCATTCCAAATGATCATGCCAGGGCTTTTAAAATCTGTTTGGTTTCCACAAGGGCTTTGGAGATATTGTTTCTTTTTTGTCCCAAATGAATCTGTATGCTGTCTTTTTTCACATATTTATAGGAAACCATTGGTTTCAGGATTTTATCAATGGATTCCAGGGAAGTTTTCATATGGGTCTGGGAAAAGGAGAGCACAAGGGAGTTAGGGGTAATATCAAGGCGTTTGACCCCGGCTTTGACGGCAAATATCCTGAGCATTATTTTCAACAGCATGTTTTCCGCTTCTTTGGGGAGTCTGCCGTATCGGTCCAACAATTCTTTTTTCATGTCTGAGATATCCCCAAGTTCTGTCAGCCTGGACAATCGCCGATAAAGGGTCAGACGCTGTTCCACAGATTCAATATAATTATCTGGAAATCCGGAAGACATGCTGGCATTGATTTCTGGGTCCAGGGGTTCAATGGAGTCTTCCCCTTTGAGGTCATGGACCGCCTGATCCAGGAGCTTTAAAAACATATCATATCCCACTGCGGCAATATGACCGGACTGGGAAGCCCCCAGAGCGGTTCCTGCCCCCCTGATCTGGAGATCTTTCATGGCAATCTGGAATCCTGAACCCAGGTCCTTGTGTTCCATCAGGGCGGACAATCTTTTTTTGGCATCCTTGGTAAGCCTTGATTCATCGGAAATAAACAGATGGGCATAGGCCTGGTGGTCTCCCCTGCCGATCCTTCCCCTCAGCTGATAAATCTGGGAAAGCCCGAAACGTTCTGCCTTGTTGATGATCATGGTATTGGCAGAGGGAATATCCAGGCCGGATTCAATGATTGTGGTGGCAACCAGAACATTGATCTCAAAATTGACAAACTGGAACATCACCTTTTCCAACTCAGCCTCGGAAAGCCTGCCGTGGGCAACGCCGATTTTGGCATGGGGAACGATTTTCTGTATAGTATCGGCCATCTTAAATATGGTTTTGATATTATTGTGGACAAAAAACACCTGGCCCTTTCGTGATAATTCCTTTTCCACGGCATCCTTTATAATGGTATCTTCATATTTTGAAATATAGGATACAATGGGCTGGCGGTCGGCAGGGGCCGTGGTAATCACAGAGATATCCCTCATGCCCGTTAAAGAAAGGTGCAGGGTCCTGGGAATGGGTGTTGCGGTCAGGGCCAGCACATCCACAGTGTTTCTCTTTTTTTTCAGGATTTCCTTGTGTTTAACGCCAAACCGCTGCTCTTCATCCAGCACCAGCAGTCCCAGGGACTTGAAATCCACATCTTTCTGCAGCAGCCTGTGGGTGCCAATGACAATATCCACAAGGCCGGCAGCCATTTTTTTTAAAATCCGGGTCTGCTCCTTACGGGTCCTGAACCTGGACAAACATTCAATCTCCACGGGATAATTTTCAAACCGCTCTTTAAATGTCAGCAGATGCTGTTCCGCAAGAATGGTTGTGGGCACAACAATGGCCACCTGTTTCCCGTCATTTACGGCCTTAAAGGCAGCCCGGATGGCCACTTCGGTTTTTCCATAGCCCACATCCCCGCATACGAGCCGGTCCATGGGAATATTGGATTCCATGTCCAGGTGGACATCATCAATGGCCTTGAGCTGGTCCCGGGTCTCTTCATAGGGAAAAGAGGTTTCAAAATCATTGTAATAATTGTCCGGCAGGCTGAAGGCAAATCCCTTGTTGACCTTGCGGCTGGCATAGAGATCCAGAAGATCAGCTGCCATTTTTTCCACCTCAGCCTTGGCTTTGGCCTTGGATTTGATCCAGTTTTTGGATCCGATTTTATCCAGGATGGGGGTGTACCCGTCCACACCAATGTATTTACCAATCATTTCTATGCGGTCCACGGGCAGATACAATTTATCATCATCCTGAAAGACAATGAGAATAAAATCTTGGAAAATTCCATTGATCTTCAGGTTGCACAGGCCTTCATACCTGCCCACCCCATGTTCCATGTGAACCACAATATCTGAGTTTTTCAACTCTTCCGGGGCAATAAATTCCGTTTTCAGGTCCTGCCGGGTGGTTTTCTGCCGGCGGATTCTTTTTTTCCCGAAAATCTCGTTTTCCGTGACAAGGGCCAGGCTTTCTTTTTCCAGTACAAATCCCGAGGACAAATTACTAATAATATAATAAACCCCATAGGAAAGGGTTTTGATCTCTTCAAAGGATTTGCAAAATTTGGGTGCAATTCCATAGGGGGCAAGCAGAGAAATCAACCGTTTGGCCTGGGCATCCTGGCTCACGGTGCACAGGACGATTCTCCGCTGGTTCAAATGATCCTCAAACCAGTCAACAAGTGGCTTTAAGGGATTTTCCTCAACCCCGTGGCGTTTGAGCTGTGCAGATAGATCCTGGTTGTCTGTATAGTCAAAGGAAAGAATAGCAGGACCTTGTTTGTCTGAAGTTTTATTCTGATTTTGATTTAGGCCCAGGACAATCTGCTGAAAGGAAATATGTTTGTGCTTATTTATATTGGCTTTCACCTGGTCCCAGTTCAGGTAGATGGATTCCGGCTTCACACAAAGTCTTTTTTCCGAAGTCACACTTTTAAAATTGTGCAGGGCATTGTTTTCAAATTCCATGGCTTTGGATCCCAGGGTCTCTGGAGAATCCATTATAAAAACAGTGTGTTGCGGAAGATAATCAAAAAGAGAATCAAGGCTGTTATATACTATGGACAGCATGCTTTCAATGCCGGGAAACCTGCCAAACTCCCTTGTTTCATTGACATATTCCCTGATTTGATTGGCATCAAGGCCTGCAAGGATGCCGGCCTGCCTCAGCCTGGCCAGGATTATGGGCAATTCATCCCTGGAAATAACGGCTTCCGTGGCAGGTATGATAATGGTTTCAGCCAGTTCTCGGGTAGCCCGCTGGGTAAAGGGAGAAAAATAGCGCAAAGATTCAACCAGATCCCCGAAAAATTCCATGCGGATGGGTTTTTTTCCCCCGGGTGAAAACACATCCAAAATTCCGCCCCTTATAGAATATTCCCCTGGGTCTTCCACCAGGGAAACCCTTGTGTATCCTCCTGCTTCTAGGGTTGAAATCAATTTGTCCCTGTCAATCTCCTCATTGTTCATGATTAATTCTGAAAAATTATTGAGACTTTTCCTGGGTATAAGCTGCTGGAGAAGGGTATCCACATAGGTCACAATAAGATGTTTCCGGGAGCTGGAGTCCAGAATTTTTGAAAGGGCAGCAAGTCTCTGGCTGGAGGTTTCTTTGTGATAGGATAAAGATTTAAAGGGCAGGATATTATATCCGGGAAAATATAGGATCTTTTCTTTTTCTTCTGGAATAAAAAAATACAGGTCTTCAATAAAGTTCAGGGCCTGTTTCTGGTCGGCCAGGACAACAACCAGGGGGCCTTTTGTCTGGGCTTGGAACAACCTGGCGGTCAGATAGGCTTTGTGTGACCCGTCACTGCCCATGGTGACAATACTGCTACTGCTCTTATGTATATCCTTACTTATTGAACCTGTCATTTTTTCCTGATTATTGTTTTGGAATTGGAAATTTTCGATTGGAACGCATTAGCTTGTAATTCTTTAAAAATCATTGGCTTTTTTTAAAGGAAGTTGGGAAAAGAATCAAGGAATAAATCATATAGTGGTCACTTGAGCTAAGCGGATACCCAGTAAAACTTACTCTGTGAGTGGTGGAACCCACATGAACCGTCCCATATGATCCCCAGTCCACCTGGCGTATTCACCTAGGGCGAATTCCAGTTTTAAATATGCTTTAATTCTGGGAGGATGGATTTTTTTGATATAATCTTCCACAGTGGTGATTCTTCCATCAAATCCGTCTTCTTTAATACGCTGATAAACCTGTCGCGCTGTATAGGGGTATTTTTTCAGCATTTGGATAATATGGTTTTTAAATGGATCAAACTTGTTTTTACGCGGACTTGCTTTTCTTGCCCGGTATCTTTTTTATTTGTCCAAATCGCCACTGTTCGCTGATCCAATTCCAGTTTATTGGATGTCGGGCTGTATTTTAAATAATCACGGGTAAAATAATTTTTGATCCGAACATAGGTTTCATAGTCGATCATTGACCACCTCCCACGGCATTGTTCAGAATACCTGACAGACTCATCATCTGCCTTGAACTGCGGTTATTGACGATTGGCTCAAGGCTGAGAACCTGGTATATGGGTTTCTGCAGTGCGATCAAGTTATTTTTGATCAAACCAGATCTGGCTTCTTTCAAACTCTGTATATCCATAGTCAGTTTTTTTATGATAGATTTATTCGAATAATAGCTTAAGCCTTTGGCATCGGATACACAGACCAAAAACAAATACAGGGCTGACTGCTCCTGAAAGCTTATATGCAAAATGCTTGAGTTAACCAGGAAACTTGGCAGCAATTTTTGGTGATTGTTTTTCCCGCAGTCTAAAATATTTTTTTTGTTAAAGAGTTGTACGTATAAATTTATAAAAAATATTTTGACAATTCTGTTAAATTTTATATAATAATGGTATTAATTACCTTTGATCTGGAATTCGCAAGACTCATAACTCTTCTGCCCCATTTATTAAATGAGTAACCAGTAACCATATCAGGCAAGGACAGTGTATTATGAAAGAACAAGTGCAGCACCACGAAAAACCAATGTTTCAGGTAAAAAGTATTTATTCAAAACGATGCGCCATTGACCGCAGATCACCGGTTGACCGCCGCATCCTGGACATGGGCCCTGGATATCCCCGGGCTGAAACCCGTGTAACCATAAAAAACAGGCGCCGGGGCTGGGAAGACCGCTATGGATGGGAACGAATCAGCAAATGGAGCAGTTCACCCATATATTCTGATTTGCCCTAAAATTTAGTTTCCCTTATCCCTTTTTATCGTTTATGCACCCAGCTTGAATGTAAATAATTATTTTATCGCCCATCTACCGTTTTGCTGCATATGTCCTTGCTATGTGGATAGCACTTTTTCCTTTAATATATCCTACGACCTGAGACACAGAATGTTTTGGTGGAATCGATATCAGGACATGGACATGGTCGCCCATAAGATGGCCTTTTATTATTTTTGATTCTCTTTGTAATGCCAATTCTTTCAAAATTTTACCAAGATATTTTTTCAATTGCCCATAGATTATCTTTTTCCGGTATTTTGGAATCCAGACCAAATGATAACTTGCATTACCATTTCAACAATTATGAATGAAAAAATCTTTTTGATTTTTATCGGTATCTTGAAGAATTTCCACCGCAGACTATTTCTATAACGAAATTCCTACAAGGCAGGATTTAAAAGGCCAGACTATTATTAACAGCCTTAATTTTCCTCCCTCATAGCAAGACATTTTGTGCTTGGGGAAAATTTTATTCATCAAGTAGATAGTCAACGGCTCTTACAATATAAAAAATGAAAGCGAGTTTTATTTTTAGTTATATTGTTGAGACCAATGAATGGATGGCATTTTAATTCGGGTCATTATTGATGGTATCTTTACCATTTCACTCTGTTGATCATGGATACAAGTACCTATCGACCGGATTTCGATTCAAGTCACTATAGTCAAAAGAAGTCAACTCCCTTTGATCAGGGGCTTACAGCGGTTGTATACAGACAAATTGCTCACACCCTGCAAGAAGCCCTGCATCAACAGCAATAATCAGTTTATTGGTTCTGGCTCTGCTATGTCAGGTTTTTAAGATGATGGTAACGGCAAAACCCCGGGGTTTCAGATTGTGCGCCGTGACCTTTCCCTGGCAGGTTCCCACGCAGGTTTTTACGATGGCCAGCCCCAGGCCAACCCCCCCTGAATCCCGATCCCGGGAAGGTTCGGGTCGAAAGAAAGGCTCGAAAAGCTGATCCAGGAGATTTTCGGACACGCCGGGACCGGTGTCCCGGACTTCTATGGAAACCATATCTTTTTTTCTTTCGGCAAGAACATATATCGGGCCATTGTCTCCGGCGTATTTGACGGCATTTCGCACAAGGTTGGCAAGGGCCCGGGTCAACAGCTCGGCAGAAGCAAGAACACGGATCGCTGGATCTATTTTGATGATGATATCTGCTGCCGGTGTGGTCTCCCGCTTCACTGCCGCCTGCGCTACAAGATGCAGACTGACTTTTTCCAGCCTGACCGTTTTGATATTCATTTCGGCCTGTGAAAAGGCGAGCAGTTCGTTGACCAGTTTGGACATGTGGTCAATATCTTCCATGACATCGACTACCCGTTTGCGGTTTTTTTTGTCGACTCTTTGTTCCAGAGCACCGAGCCCGAATTGAATTCGGGCGATGGGCGATCCAAGTTCATGGGCCACGTCGCTTAAAAATCGTTTCTGGCCCTTCACAAAAGTGAACAATCGCGCAGTCATGTGGTTTATCGCTTTGGCCAGCCGTCCGATCTCATCGGCCCTGGGTTCATGGAGGGCCACATCAAAGCGGCCCCGGGCGATCTCTTCCGCGGCCCGGGTCATACGGGTCAGGGGCCGCGTGATGTTTTGGACCATGGGAATCCAGAAGAATACCGAAATCAGTATCACCGCTGCTGCCACGATCATCCAGGGCAGGGGATCGAAAAAAAAGCCGTTTCCCGTTACGGAATCCGACACTGCCAGCAGCAGGGCCGGGGCCGGGGGATGCGAGACGTCAGGGGGCAGCGGAATCAGGACTCCGGTCCAGTAGCGGGTCGGATGTCGGGTTTTCATTACGAAACGCGGTCTTCTATCAAGTCCATCGGTGTGCATGGACGCTTTTTTTCCCATGGCGCCCTTTTTCAGAAAGACACTGCCATCATCGATGACCTGTCTTTTCGGGTGTCCTTGAGGGTCCTTGAACACGGGGGGCGGCGGGAACCGGCCAGGTGAAGGAGGCCGTTGCAAATCGTTTTTGGCCTTTTTTATGACCGCGCTTGGAAGGTCCCCACCCGTGGAAGAGAAGCAATGGCCGTCTTCAAGCACAAGGGCGAAATCCACCTGGTGGATTTTTGCATGTCTGGATAGTACGCCGGTCCAGTTCGTCAGCAGTGTCTGTTTTAGGTCATGGGCGATCAGCATGCCTGCGGTGCGCAGGCGATTGGATCCCTGCTGGCCGAAAATGGCATGCAGGTTCACCTGGGGCTGGAAAGTGAAGAATACGGCCAGGGCTGCGGCCACCAGGAGCAGGTTCAGAAAAAACCAGGACATGATTTTGGCAAATAAGGAGGATATAGGTTTCATGATTTATGACTTTCCGGAGCCTTGAACATATACCCGGCGGAACGCACCGTCTGGATGAATCTGGGGTTGCGGGGATCTTCCCCAAGCTTGCGCCGCAATGACGAGATATGAACATCCACGGAGCGGTCAAACACATCGTAGCTCCTGCCGGCCACGGCATCCAACAGCTGATCCCGGGTCAAAATCCGGCCGGCCACCTTGGCCAGGTGGGTCAACAGATCATATTCAACCGGGGTCAGGTTCAATGTTTTTTCTCCTAAACAGGCTGATCGGGCGCCTGGATCAATGTGTAGGTCCCCGAATATCAAGGTCGTATCCGTCGTTTCAGTGGCAGTCTGATGGTGAGACCCGGAATGTCGACGGGTAACGGCGCGAAGGCGGGCTAAAAGTTCACGGGAGGAAAAGGTCTTGGGGAGATAATCATCAGCCCCCATCTCGAGCCCCACGATCCTGTCCGTCTCATCCCCCATTGCCGTAAGCATCAAAACCGGTATGTCCGATTTTTTGCGCAATCGTTTCAATACCTCAAACCCGTCCATGCCCGGCATCATGACATCGAGAATAACCGCCCGGTAGTCACCGGCCAGAATCATTTCCAGTCCTCTAACGCCATTGTGGGCCATCTCGACGGCATATCCCATGGGTCCCAGGTAATCCGCCACAAGACGGCACAGTTTTTTGTCGTCATCTACCATTAAAATCTTTATTTCACCTGGAATGGTTTCCTGATGCGTCATGGTTATCTCCACCTTTTCATTCTTGAATACTGCCTCATTTTTATACCATCATTACCGTGAGCGCAATTTACTTTACAATATCTTTACAATTTTATCCTTGATCAACATAAATGCTTTACATGCCGGGTCTATCTTAGATTCAAAATCGAGGGCAAATCCCCGGTAAAAAGACATTATTTAAAGGAGATACATCATGAAATCCAAATTGAGTCAAACATTCATCACCGGCGTTATTGTTCTTCTCGTCACAATCTGTTTTATTCCGGCGCTGGCACTGGCGCTGGCAGGGACTCCCGGCGATCAACGGCAGGGCAGAGGCTTTGAAATGAAAGACCGTCACGGCCCGGTTCTTGGTATCTGGCGGAACCTGCAAATGGTTCAGAAAATGGAGCTTACCGAAAATCAGGTCAAACAGATCAGGGATATCGATTTTACCTTTCGTGAAAAGCATCTGGTGTTGAAAGCGCAGCTCGACCGCTTTCATCTGCAACTGGATAAGGCGTTTTCCAATGACAGTGTTGACGATGCGGCCGTCCTCGAAATCGCGCAGGCGGTTTCCGACGTAGAAGGGAAGCTGTTTGTTCAGAATTTTGAATCGCGACTGGCACTTGGAAAAATTTTGACTGCGGATCAAATCAAAAAGATGAATCTGTATGATATGCAACGGAAAAGAAAAGTGCCGGGGCAGGGCGGGGAGCGCAAGATGAAGGCTCCTTTGATGAAAAAAACCTGTGATGCGAAGCCTTTTGAAGATTGAAACCAATAACCGCTAGATTTGTGTCCCAACATGGCGTTTCTCCTGCATGTCAGGAGAAACGCCGAACAAACAAGGCTGATAGGTAAATATTGCCGTATAATGAACCAGAATACTATTTTGATTTTGGTGGGAAATAATAAATTTTATTGAAATAATCCCATAGGATTGTTTGGTAAATTTTGAAAGAGAGCGTCCCTGATATGAAAATAAATCTGCATAAAAATGCCAGAACCACCCCGGCACAGCGTACTTTTATTCAGAATGCCGGTCAGATCAGTATCTCAGACCTTGCCGACAGGATCGGAGTGAGCGAAACCAAAATCCGGCGGTGGAAGAACCGTAATTTTGCCTTTGATAAAGCCCATAACCCCAAAAAGGTCAGAACTGCAATGACACCTGGGCAGGAGATCCTGGTTATTCTTCTCAGGATCTGCCCTCGCCTTGGTCTTGACGATCTCCAGCAGGTGGTGCAGGAATTTATTTATCCCGACTGTTCAAGATCCGGCCTGAATCGATTTTTAAAACGGTACCATATTTCCAGGCTCTCCCCATTTCAAAAGGCTTTGCCCAGGGAACCTGCGATTCATCTGAATGATTATCGCGGTACGTATTTTTATTATAACAAGGTGATCTTTCCCCGCATGCCCGGCGTCCTGGCTCCTTTCCATGTGCAGTCCCTGCTGGACTATTTTTTAAATATTTTTATTCAGACATCTGCATGTCTCCCCAACCGCCGGCCTGCTGGAAAATATCTGGATGTATAAAACAAAGATAAGCCCGAGAGTATTGAAAAATAACACACCGAAACAGGCCATTCAAAAATATTATGCCCATTTTCCAAACAACTTTAAAAAAAATCCAAACCAATCTTTTGGGAGATCATTGCCACCCCAAAATTTTGATTAGGAACTGGTATCTTTTTTGTTTGTCCATTGATCTGACAGCTTTGATTTCGATTTTTTAATCTGTCGCTAATAATGAATCCAAAAAAAGAAAGCAGGTGATGTCTATGATGTGAAATGAAAAAATTGAGAAATTAGATGTGATTGACAATGTAATTTAAATTTTAAGGAGGTTAAAATGAATATTCAAGGAATTGGACAATCGTTTTCAGCCTATCCGTCGATGAGCATGCGCGGCAGTCAGGGGATGAATAGAGGTTTTGAGCCACCAAGTGCGGACAGCATTATGGAAAAGGATGATGCCAACCTGGATGGCGTATTAACTGTTGATGAAACCCCCATGTCCGAAGAGATGTTTTCTGATTCAGACTCAGATTCAGACGGGCAGCTGAACACCCAGGAGCTTGAAGATATGCTTTCCAACGGACCACCGCCAATGATGGGCGGCATGGGACAGGGCATGACGGGCGGAGGAATGGGCGGTGCAGGGGTTGGTGCAGTCCATTCTGGATGCTGAAGATACTGACGAAGACGGCAGTATCAGCTCTGAAGAATCCAGCCTGTCAAGTGAGGTGTTTTCACTCCTGGACACAAATGAAGACGGTGTGATATCCCAGGATGAAATAGAAGCTGCCCAGCCTGATAAGCCGGAAAACATGAACATTATGAAGGGGTTGTCTTCGAATCAGAGGGTCTCCCAGGACCAGGCAATAAATGTTTACCGTCAGGTCATGGAATCGTTAATGACGAATTTTTCAAACACGGATTATGCTGATTCCAATCTGAGTAGTTTTATCCAGACCATGGCATGATCCTTTCAATGAAGGGGCGGTTGAAAGATCGCCCTTTTTCGATCCATTTTGAATATCAGGGTATGCTAACAGGTGCAATTGTGAAGAAAATTTAAAGATGGGACAGTCATTTTTGTTTTTTTGTGCAGCACATAGTTGAGTCATTTCTCCCCTCATTGTTGAATGATGGCAATTTTTAAAATGGGTGTAAATAGATCTTCAAATTTACCGACTTAAAACCGTTACACCCAGTTTCTTCAGCATGTTTTTTTGATTTTGGATATTTGCGGCAATGTTCTGGCTTTACATCATGAATTCGGCAAATATATTTATTTTGCTTTGGAAGCTTTCTCAACCAAGGACACCTATAAACATCATCACCTGTTTTTGGATTAATCCAAATGTCATAAATATAATGATCTTCACCAAGGGAAATTGGATGAACCCACTCCAAAATATCAAACCGTCCTTCTCTTTCCCACATGGCTATAGTTTGATAGCAGGTGAAGCATGAACAATTTGTTATAATTGAACAGGTGGATGAAAAATGAATGAGCAAGAGCCACTATCACACAGATATCTTAAAGAGGCAGTGGGATTTCCAATTGAAATAATTTCAAATGAGTATACCGAATACCAGGGTAATGAACATCAAAACATTATTTTTCAGATAAACGAAGAAGAACCAGGTCTTTTTGCATTCAGTATCTTGTTTACCCTGTCATTATTCACACTCACATATGCTGCACCCAGGGGTTATTCAGAAAAATTTTTTGTACCCGATGAAGAATGGAACCTCGAATATTTTTTTGAAGGTCTCAAATTTGAAGGCGGTCATTTGAAATATTCTGGAGATTATATTTCCGGACGTCACATGAAAACCATAATCATTTATGAACCTGGAGGTCGGGTCACTTTGGATACAAGGAATAGAGGAAAGGGTGCTGACCGTTGGATATTGCATTTGCAGGGAAAGAAACATAATCAACCGCTTTGATAATTCAAACAGACTCTTAGATTTTCCCAATAATAAGGCCCTGTTTTTTTATATCAAGATTTAAGAGCATCCATCCAAATTGCTACCATATCTTCACTGAACAGATAAAAATATTTTATCAATGCTTCATATTCAGGCCTTTTGCATATTGAAACAGAAATTTTGGCAGCTTCCTGTGGGGGATATCCAAAAACACCGCATGAAATTGCAGGGAATGCAATGGATTCACACCCATGGGAAAAAGCCAGATCAAGGCTGTTCTTATATGCTAAAGAAAGAAGATTTCCAGGATCTTTATCAATATTATATCTTGGCCCCACCGTATGAATAACATATTTTGCTTTTAAATTTCCTGCTTTAGTGATCCTTGCTTCTCCGGTGGGGCAGCGAATTCCATTTTCCGATTTTATTTTTTTACATGCTTTTAATAATTTCGGACCAGCCGCTCTGTGAATAGCTCCATCAACTCCGCCGCCTCCAAGCATTCTGGAATTGGCTGCATTAACAATAGCATCTACAGAGGCTTTGGTGATATCACCTTGGATAATTTTTATAGTAGCCATATTTTTTCTCCTTAAAATATTATGAGTAACATAGTTTCAAACTATAAATTCGTTTTTCCAGGAAAATTTTATTTTAGCATCCTTAGTCTTTGTACATAAATTCAAAATTTCATATTTGAATAGAAAAATCGCTTTGAAAAAAAATGCACCTGAAATTTGAAAATTTATGGAGTTTTTTAAGATATATACTTCAATAGGGAAAAACTGAAACCAGTCTAGTGAATCAAAACAGGCGAGTCAATAGGGAAAATCCCTATTTTCCCAAAAATGGGCAGGACTTGTATTCAAAGGTTCTCCTTTTTAAATCTGCGCCAGATACCACATATTGTGGTTTAATTATTTTGGAAAAACACCAGGATTTACAGGGATAGGCTTGGGGAATTTTTTAACCCTGGATGCCAAACCTTATTGCCAGTATGACTTACTTTAATTTTTTTATATACACTTGAATATGAAAAAGCATCCTGTACTGCGGTCGCAGGGTTCTAAAATTGAATTGAAAATTCAAAACTGGAAAAGTGTCATATACATATTGGGGTTACCAAATCTTATCTGACTGGAGTCTTTAAAATATCAATGAACGCTGTTGGTTTCCAGCCGAGAATCCATTTAAACAAACATTAAACACCTTTTTACTATTCCAAAATCCATTCCAGTGAAGAATATTTTCTATTTAAAATTATTAAGGGTACAAATGATATCTTGTACAATTTTATATTCGAAAAAATATTAAATTGGATAATAATGCTTGACTTCTAATCGACATTCTTATATTATGGCTAAATTGTGCTATGTTGTATTAGCACGTAGGTTTCCCTTCCAAGGTGTATATTTCCGACAATAAAGCGGTATTACCCCCCAAAGTTAGAAACTTGTATTTTTTATTTTTTTTTAGGAGATTGCCAACATGGCTAATGGTATCGTAAAATGGTTTAATGACTCAAAAGGTTTTGGATTTATCGAACAACAAGATGGTGGAAAAGATGTGTTTGTACATCATTCAGCCATTAATTCAACCGGTTTTAAATCCCTCAATGAAGGGGATAGTGTTACATTCGACATTGAAGACGGCCAAAAAGGTCCTGCTGCAGCAAATGTAACCACGGTTTAGTAAGCCGTTTTATTTGCTTCAAAAAAAGTCACAAGGATGACTTGAAAAATAAAAGGCCCTGAACAGAATATCGTTCGGGGTCTTTCTGTTTCTACGAAAGGCACTCATCGTTTTCGCAGAGTTTTCGCAGAGATTGATGTGGATAAAAAACACTAAAAGCCAAACAGAGAATTTTATATCTATGGAAATGTGTAAAAAATGCGCTGAATGTTGTAAAAATTATCCTTTAATAAGATTATCTAAAAATGAAATCAATTCATTAGAACTATTTACAGGATTACATTTTGGTATACCCATAAACTCAAAAGGTATAGCATATGAAGGATATCTTTTACAATTTAAAGAAAACGGAGATTGTTTTTTCTTAAATGAGAATAATGGCAGTTATTCTTGTGATGTGTATGAAGTGCGGCCAGAAATTTGTAAAAAATATCCATCAACCCTCAGGCAGCAAGAAGTCTGCGCCTTAAATAGGGAAAAATTATTTTCGTGAATTTAAACAAAAATTATTAAAACGATGAATAGAAACTAAGGGTCTGTTCAATAGTATTTACAGTTAAAAAATTCGAGGGATGGGATAATTATTTTCAATCCCCTGTATAAATCTAATGGGTAAACCCTCGGCTCTGCCGGGAGACTCCTAAAGTTTGACTTTTACGGGAATATATTAAAACCTCATATTCTGTGAACCGTTCAAAGCTCAGCGAAAGTGAGGCTTTAATGAAAACAATCAATAGTTTAAGCCACTCAAAGTGGGAGTGTATGTTCCATGTAACATGGATATATATGGAATCGGAGGCGGATCAATCATTGCACCCGTGCTGGTCACAATCTTTGGCTTGCCCGTACATGTAATTGCAGGGGCAGTACTGCTGGGTACATTCATTACCTCGGTTTCCGGTGTAATTTTCTATCAGTTTCTGGCCGGTTTATACCCTCAACTATCTGTATCTCCAGACTGGATGCTGGGTGCCCTATTCGGTTCGGGTGGAGTTTTAGGTATGTATATAGGGGCAAGGGTACAGAAATATGTTTAAGCCGTATATATTAAAGGAATATTAGCCTGTTGTATCTTATTTATTGCTTTGAAATACATTTCAGTTTTTTTCATTTAAACGCCCATAAATTAAAAATTAAATTTATTTTGGGCAGTAGTGATTCGATATATAGAAACCAAAAATTTTTGTGATCGTATTAGATCGTCTCCATCAATAAATACCTTTTCTCTATCGTCATGGTGTATAATACTTATCCATTTTTTTTGGGAATTAATCTCTTTTTTTAAATTGCTCATAGGTCGGTTCTTTACCATTTCTAAAATTCTTAACTCAAAAAAGTGGATTAGTTGGACATCTACACCATTGGAGGAGGATTATTTGTCCGGGGCATGTTTTTAAAAATTTAAAAAAAGCCGGGGGCGACAAAAATTTTTATAGGGTGTTAAAAACTACTTGACACATGCCGTTATATTTTGATTTAAATAACGGGTATGAAACTAAACGTAAGAATAACCATCAGCAAAGATTCTCCTACCCCCTTTATGGGACCAGGCCCGGCTCAGTTACTGGAAAAAATCAGAAAGTATAATTCAATTAATTTGGCAGCCAGCAGTATGAATCTTTCATATGTCAAAGCATTAAAAATGCTGAACCGGTTGGAAAAAAGCCTTGGTAACCCATTGCTAATTAGAACAAGGGGTGGAAATGATCGGGGCGGTACTAAATTTACGCCGTATGGGGAAAAATATCTTAAAAATTTCCAAAAATTACAGGAAAAAATAAAAAAATCATCTCAAAAGGAATTTGATATTTTTCAAAAACAGCTTCAGAAAGAATAAAATGGAAAATGCGAAACTATTGTATTTACTTGTGCTATTGAACATTATTGTTTTAAATGGCTTGGAAAAAGGACAGTGTTTAAATGATTAATCAACTGACAAGATGGTTGCTATTGGTGATCTGCTTTCTTTTATCAACATCTCAAGCTTTTTCAGAAACAACCCGGCCAATCAATTTGGCGGTTGAATTTGTGGATCATGCCGCCTGTGCACATATTGCAAAGCACCATAACTGGTATGCGGAAATCGGTCTCAATGTCAAATCTTTTGACAGTTACGCTACCGGTATGGGGCTTTCGGCTGCCCTTGCCAAGGGTGGCATTGATGCCGCGTATATCTGCCTGCTACCGGCGATTAATGCCTATGCCAATGCCCATGTGCCCATTAAAGTTGTTGCGGGTACTCACTTATACGGGTACGGGCTCATTGTTAACCCCGAAAAAATAAAAACCGTCAAAGACCTGGCCGGGCAGGATATTCGGCTGGGCTGTACCCGGGAGGGAAGTCCACCGGCGGCACTGCTTCATAAACTGCAGGCCACATATGATCTTGACCCGCATATAATAACCAGATCCCGCCGAATGCCGCCACCCAAATTGCTTCTGGCCCTGAAAACCGGTCAATTGGATGCCGCTTTTATGCCGGAGCAGTTTCCAACCATGGGGGAATCGGACGGTTTTAAAGAATTGATCAATGCCCGGGACCTGTGGTCGAATATGCAGGGAAGTGTTCTGGTGGTCCACCGTAACCTGATCAAGGACCATCCGGATGTCGTTGAAAAACTGGTTAGACTGACACGACGGGGGATTCAATATATTAATGATAACCCGGAGCAGGCAAGCATAATTGTGGCCCGGGAACTCAATGTCGCGGAAGGAGATATCTTTCCTGTCAAACTGGCTGGCAGTCTGCAGCAACTGACGGTATCACCCGACGTGATCCAGCGTTCCCTTGACCATAAATTGGTTAATACCGTCTCAATAAATCCAGCGATGGTGCAGGAAATGATCAACTATGCGGCGAAGATCGGATACATCAAAAAGCCCTTTCCGGCTGAAGAAATCCTAGATTTGAGGTTCCTTTATGAATGAACATCAGCCTATTCATTTTATCTGGGGAATTGTACCGGTTTTTGTGATGCTCCTCCTCTGGGAAACAACGGCACGCCTTCAATGGATTCCCGGTGGTATTTTTTTCCCACCGTTTACAACTGTGATGGCAGAGGTGGGGGATATGCTTTTCGGGGGTGTGTTGATTCCAAATTTCATGTGCAGCCTGGGCCGGGTGGTGGCTGGATTTATTAGCGGTTCGTTGTGTGGTATCAGTATCGGCATTCTGATGGGATGGAATGAACGTGCCAATCGCTGGTTCAGCCCCATCATCAGCCTTCTCTACCCAATACCGGCCCTGGGATGGCTTCCGGTCCTGATGTTGTGGATCGGTATTAATGAAATGCTTCCCATTGCCATTATCTTTATATGCTCTTTTTTTCCCGTCCTTTATAATTCGCTGACCGGTGTTCGTCAAGTCAAGCCCGAACTGATTAATGCGGCCCGTATACTTGGTGCATCGGACTTGTTCATTTTGCAACGGGTGGTGATACCCCTGGCCTTGCCCAATATCTTTACCGGTTTGAAACTACAGTCAGGAATGGCATGGAAAGTCGTCGTCGCATCGGAAATGGTTGCCATTCCCACCGGTATTGGCGCTTTGATGATGCGTGCGGAAAGCCTGGTCCGGTTGGATATTATCCTCGTCTGCCTGATGATATTGTCGGTGATGTGTCTGCTTTTTGAAAAATTTTTTACATTTCTTGAGTTCAAAACCACTGGCAAATGGCGATGATATGCCGGTTATTTCTCTATCGTCCATTACCAATCACATCTGTTGCGGCACAGATCTGCAAGTTCACGATGGTGAGCTTCTTGTACTGGCAGGAGCTACGGGAGCCGGCAAAACCACTCTTCTCAATGTCATTGCCGGGCTTACATCCTATGGGGGTATAGTCCGATTTGACGGAACATCTGTGGACAGTTTGTCGCCTTCAAAGAGAAATGTTGGCTACCTGTTTCAGGATTTTGCCTTATTTCCTCATCTGACGGTGACTGAGAATATTGCCTTTGGCCTTCAGGCCCGGGGCCTGGATAAAAAAATAATTGCTCAGCGGGTGTCGGAATTGTTAGTCCTGTTTAAAATAGGTCCTCTTAATAACAGATATCCCAAGTCCTTGAGTGGAGGGGAAAAGCAACGAACCGCCCTGGCACGGACGCTGGCCCCGCACCCAGAAATTTTGCTGCTTGATGAGCCCTTCAGTAGTCTGGATCAACGCACTGCAAAATTTCTCAGGTTAGAAATTAAAAGCCTTCAGCAAAAACTCGGACTGACAGCGGTATACGTGACGCATAATCAGATGGAAGCCTTTGAAATGGGTGATAGACTGGCGGTAATTAGAAATGGCCAAATTGAGCAGATCGGTACCCCGGTTGAGATTCTTTTTAATCCTATCACCTCTGCAGTCTCAGAGCTTTTTGGCGCGCCCAATATATTTCAGTGCAACAGTATTGAAGCACTTGATTTCGGGCTGGGTAAAGCGAACTGCGGCAGTCTGTCACTGATTATTCCCTATGATGGAAAGGCTGTGGATAAAATTGCCGTGTTTCCTTCGGGTGTGCGATTGTCCAGACATCCCATCGAAACCCCGATGCCAAACCGACTGCAGGGCATCGTTCTTGACGTTCGTTTAAAAACGCCTGTTGTGCTGGTGGACATTCAGGTAAACAATGAAAAGATAACGGCGGAAATTCCCAGTCAGCTTTGGGAAAAAACTTATATCAAAATTTCAGATCCTGTTTATGCAACCATTTCCCTGAAGTGGATTCGCGTTTTAACCAAATAGCTCAAATTTTGGTCTTTAGCTTTAATGAACGGGGTCAGGCTTTTTTCTATTGTACTTTTTATCACTATTTCATGACCAGGCAGGTAAAATTTATACTTTTCTATTCTCAATTTTGATGCAATTATTCTGGATGAATCCCCAAGGGTATGGTATGGACACGGGAAGAGTGATAAATGCAAGGAACAAAACAGGACCTCGATGGAAAAAAAACACCTTTGCCAGGCTCAAGGCAAAGGAGAGAAAATTTCGCAAGCAGATTATCATTGATGCTGCCAGGGAGGTTTTAAAAAACCGATGAAAAGGCCCGCATGGCTGAGATTGCAAATGCCGCCGGCATTGCCCATATGAAACGTATTGATTCCATGGTGGAGACCATGATTTTTGCCTTGGTGCATAAGGCCTGAAATCCGTGATTGATGTTGTTGTTATAGGGGCGGGCCCTGCCGGAACAGCCGCAGCCTTTGATCTTCTGGTGAAAGGGTTTTCGGTCCTGCTTCTGGATAAATGTGCGTTTCCAAGGGAAAAGGCCTGTGCCGGGGGAATCACTCCCAAGGCCAAAGCCCTGTTTCGATATGATATCAGTTCTGTTGTCAAACGCCAATGCCGGAGTATAAAGATCCGGACGCCCCGGAAAAAACCTTTCTTAATCCAGAATATAAATCCAATCTGCCATATGACCCAGCGGTGGGAGTTGGATTATTTTTCTTTACAAAAGGTGTTGGAAAAAGGGGGGCAGTTCCAGAAGGTCAAAAAATTTTCCATTGAGGAAAAAGCCTGTCATGTGGAAATCAGAACCAGCGATCAATTGATCAAGGCCAGGTATCTCATTGGTGCGGATGGGGCCAATTCCAGGGTTAGACGATTGACAGATCCTTTCTGTCGGGTGGTTCGATGCCCTGCCATTGAGGCGGATATTCGGATGGATAATCCAGATTTCTATAAGATGGAATTTGATTTTTCCATGCCGGGAAAAGGATATTATTGGATTTTTCCCAAAGATGATCACATCAATATCGGTATTTATTCAACCACAGGCAGTCCGGGTTTAAAACAAAAGCAATTGGCTGAATATGCTGAAATTCGTTTTGGTAAAAACCATTCAGGTAAGATCCGGCTTGAGGCTTTTAAGGGCTATCCCCTTGGTGTCGGAGGCTATGCCCGCAATCCAGTTAAAAAGGGAAGGGTTTATCTTGTGGGTGATGCTGCAGGACTTGCTGAAAGCCTTTTAGGGGAGGGAATTTATTTTGCCCTTAGAAGTGGACAGGCAGCAGCCCGGGCAATTGTCAATACCCATGGCTCCAATACCCTGCCAGGCCTTTTTTATGCCCGTGAAATCAAAAAGATACGCAGGGAATTGAGGTTGTATTATGTAAGTTCAAGATGTCTGTATTCATTTCCATCCATCTCATTACATCTATTGTCCCGGCCATTTTTGCATAAAAGATTTGCCCGGGGATATGCAGATGGTAAAACTTTGGGGCAAATTATTTCCCTCCTGTAATCCCTTTATCTCTTCCTCCATAAAATAAAATGACAAAAATGTAGCAAAAAATTACAACACACTTAGCTATTAAATTAATAATTATATAATTGTATCCTATATATTTCAATTATGTAATTAATCTGTTTTTCGATATAATCGCACATGCATCAAAATCGCTATTATTTCAATATCTTAAAAATAAAATTACTAAAAATCAAAAGCTGGCCTCTGTTTTGCTATTATTTTTTGTCAAGGAGATACCAGGAAAACATTTAATTTGTTTTTATCAAGTGAACTACAAAAGAGAGAAATTATGAAAAAAATTCTGGCAATAATTAAACCATTAAAGGTTGATGGCCTCGTAAAAACTCAAAGATCAAATCACCTCACTTTTTGACCAATTGAGGAATTTTTTTCTTCGGGCTGATGATTTTTAAGCAGGATGTGTATTTTCCCCTGAAATCGTTCTTTGACAAG
>Ga0307988_1000157_pt1 | contig 53810 bp, 47 predicted proteins | sample EllFjometagen183_FD_203166 | JGI IMG/M metagenome (GOLD analysis project Ga0307988, IMG submission 203166) | Marine microbial communities from Ellis Fjord, Antarctic Ocean - #183 | ecosystem: Environmental > Aquatic > Marine > Unclassified | place: Southern Ocean | collected 2014-10-08 | reverse complement strand
AGAGAGGGCATGGTTCCACAGGGGGGCACTAGGATCCGTTACACCACCATGCGGGGCATGACAGGGAAGACAGATAGGTCCTCCTCCTTCAGCACTGAGATCATGTGCCGATCCTTCTATGCTTCCGTATGCTATTGAGCTTATTCCTGCACTGCAAATCAACACCATTCCGATAGTCAGTAACTTTTTCATTTTCTCCCCTCACTAAATGTTTTGCTTTTAGTCCCTTGCATCTTTTCGGAAAGGCATTGCTCTTTCCCTTTTTAAGCATTTTGTACTACAAAGTATACTTTCTGATTCAGGATATGGTAGAGGGATTTCCCTACTTATTAGGTTCTAAAAACCTGCTTTTTGTCGTTTTTAAGATTTTTCGACCCGCTTTATGGTGTGGCTTTCCTCTTTTTACTGTCATGGTAATATTTAAAGCGAAACAGTGAGTCAAGGCCATGGCAATCCTTGCATATCATATTGTAGGTCTGCATGCGTAAAAAACTATTGGTGGCCTTACCTTCCGTATTCTTTCCATTTCCCTTTAAGGACTTTCTCGGGTCCCACTGGTGTACATCGTGACAGGACGCACAGGATATATCACCAACGGTAATAAAGGCCCCCGTTGCATCGTTAAAGAGAGGAAAATAATTTGCCTTCCCTTTTTTATTTCTTCCAGGGTTGGCAATCAGCTGATTCTCCGGATGGGTAGAGACTTTAGGAATTTTTTTTCTTCCCGATCCTGTTTTACCATGGCAGCTGTTACACATTCGGTCCATAATGCCCTTTCCCTTGCCGTAGTCGCGTCCCCAGAGGCGTACCGTATTTTTTCCATTATGGATGATGTGGCAGACGCCGCACACTCCAGAATTCTCAGGAGTCTGGCCCAGGATGTTCGTTGCTGTCGGGGCTGTTATGGAAAGATCGTGATCCGTTTTTTCCACGTATGCCTTTGCACTATGACAATTAGCGCAGAGCAGAGGTCGTGGTGCAACCTCCAGTCGAAGAAAGCTGTTTTGGGCGTTCCCTTCCGTATTGCTGCTTGTGGGATTGCCAGCTTTTCCAGGGCTCCATTGATGCGGATCATGACAGGTCAGACAGGCAATGGCTCCATTAGTTGCACGTTTTCCACGGCGATTAAAAAGAGGAAGGGTCGTGCTGATACCCAATTTTGCAGGATCAATATCAACGGGATGGGAATGATCACCGATAACCTTTTTAGCGGCTGCCCCCTTGCTATTATGACAGCTGAGGCAGAGGTCCTGGGCCGGAAAAGTACTTGTTACAGAGACTTTCCGTGCCCACAGGTCTTTAGTCTGGGCCCCGTGCACCAGATGGCAAACTCCGCAGACTTCTGATTCTTTGGGTGATTGTCCTTTGTTATTTGTCGCAGTCGGAGCACTTCTACTGAGGTCGTGATCACTTCCAATAATTGTAGCCTGTTTTGTATGGCACTGTTTGCAGAGGTTTTTCTGTTCTCCTCCCTCTGTTCTTAGAAAATTTGAACGGGGTGGTGTCATCTTTGCCTGTCTGGCCGTTCCGCTCTGATGCGGGTCATGGCAGGTGGGACAGGCAAGTAGTGCCTCACTGGATTGCAAAGGAACGCGTTTCCCATTACGATTAAATGTAGGTAAGTCTGGTTTCATTCCATTGTTTTGTATCGAAATATTTACCGGGTGGGCGTATCCTTTTAGAGTCTTTTCAGAGGCGATCCCCTGCTTATTGTGGCAGCTGATGCATAAATCCTGGGTTCTGTTCCTGCTTTTTGGGGGAAGCTTTCTGGCCCAGAGTACAAGGTCTTTTGCTCCGTGAACCAGGTGACAGGCGCCGCATATGCCAGATTGTTCCGGTGTCTGTCCCTTACTGTTCTTTGCATCTGCTGCACTGCGCCGCAGGTCATGACCGCTGTTTAAGAGCCCGGATTTTTCACCATGACAGTCAAGACAGAGCTGAGCTGAATCCCTGTTGTTTTCAACAAGAAAATTATCAAATGGTGAACCGTGCACTGTATGACAGGTCTGGCAGATAATTTGGTTTTTATCTGAGCCCTCGACACTGCCAAGGCTGAGAAGATGTTCGGGGATTGCTCGTTTTGTTATACCAATGGGGTGATTGCCCACGGCCGGGCCGCCTTCCTTGCCCTTGTGGCACATCATGCACATGGAGGAATTATTGTTTGAGGTGCGGATAAAAACAGCTCTCTCTATCCCCATTTCACTGGATACACCGTGGGCGGTATGGCAGGTAAAGCACTGCATATTTCCATGTTCGTCCAGTGGGAAAATTGCTGGGATTTCCATCCCCGGAGGGGGCGGTTTGTTAATGGGATGCCGATGGTCGTTGTAGACCTTCCCCCTGGAGTCAGCCACGCTGCCGTCATGGCAGGAAAAACAGATCCCGGGTTCGGCAACAACCTTTGTCTCTTGGTAGGGAACTAGGTCTGTTCCCTTGCCATCGATAAAAAAGGTGTCAATCCACCGATAGTGACAGATAGCACATTCTTTGGCAGAATTTGGGTTTCTGGGTGTCTGATTGGCAAAGCATGGTATTTGAAAAAAAAATATGGTGCTAAGTAACAGGATCAAGGCGTAGGCAGGGAATCTGTTCATGGCAGACTGTTCAATTTGAAAACACTGATTCGGCCGGGAAGCATTTCCACCACATAGAGACGCATCAAATCGTCAACAAAGAGCCCAACAGGGGTTTCAAATTTTCTTACCATACCAGTTTCAGGATCACCAAGAACTGAGTGGAATGTACCGGTTACATTGAAGAGTTGAACTACTCCGATATAACTATCGCTGACATAGGAGCGGCCGTTTTTGTCTACGGTGACCCCTTTTGGCCTAAAGAATTGGCCTTTTTCCACACCCCATCCCCCGACAAAAGTAACAAACTTGCCCTCTGTGTTCAGCACCTGAACCCTGGTGTTGATCACATCAACAATGTACAGGTCTTTATCCTGGTGCAGGTGCATAAGAAAGGGATAACGAAACTCCCACTTCTCAGCCCCTGGTTTTCCATAGCTATCGATAAGCTTTTTTGAGGCAATATCGAATTTAAGAATACGATGATTATCGTTATCTGCTACAAAACACCACTTGCCGGAACTATCCACGACCACATCCGTGGGGTCAGCTTTTTTTCCGTCTTTGTCCGGAACTGGGATTTCAGAGATAAAATCCCCTGTAGCAGAAAATATCTGGATCCTGTGATTCCCGGAATCAGCAACATAGATTTTGCCTGATGTATCCAGTCCAATGCCAAGAGGAAAAGCAAATTCACCGGGACCGGTTCCAGGGTGCCCGATGGTGAAGAGGGGCGCTCCGGCAGCTGAAAATGCCTTAACTTTTCCATTTACTCCATCAACAACATAGATGGTGCCATTTCCGGAAACGGCCACATCACTTGGCTGGTTGAATCCTCCCTCTATGTCAAAGAGATGGCTCGCCATGGTTAGCTCCAGCCCATGACTGGTTGAAGCGCAGGATAGAAAAAAGAGGATGATGGCAACGGAGAGTGTTCTCCGTTGCCATCTGCACAGTTGGAGGGAAGTGCACCATTTAAACATTGTAGATCTATTCACTTGTTCCAGAGTGTTACTGCTGTACCGGCGGTGGTTCCGGCATCTGTACCGGCGCAGTTACTGCCTCGCCTGGATTTAACATCTTCGGCATGTGAAACTCGGTATAGTTCTTTATCATTCCCACCACTTCTGTACTGGTGATGGAGTCTATCCGGGTCTTTGGATAGCCAAGATCTGCAAGAGGAAGAGTTGGGTTGTTCTTGGTGTGGCATTCTTCACAAGAGACAGGGACCTTGCTGATAATCTGATGAATCATTTTCTTTGCCTTGGATTTCTGACCCTCGCTCAGCTCCTTTTCATTTGTTTTGTAATCAGTGGCAAATTGAATTTTGGCGTCACTGTCGATACGAACGATTTTGCCGTTGTCACGGACAAAAGGGACGATTTTTGCGTTATAGGTTCCCGGAGGAGCGCCATCAACAGGACTGCCAACAATCTCACCGGTTTTACGATCATACCATTTGTAAACGTTAGTTTTTTCCTCTTCGCTTGGCTTGACATGGCAGGTTTGACAGGCGACGAAAAAGGCATGCATATTCAAAAAGGCACGAATATCTTTGACTGAGTCGTGCGGCATATCACCATGACAGGACCGGCAGTAGGATCTATTATCAGGCCCAACATCGAAACCGATATGGTGAAAATGGCCTTCAATTCTCTGTTCCTCCAGCACCCGGTAACCGAGATAATGTTTCACCCTATCTTCACTCTCAAGAATAATCTTATCAAACGTCTGATTTCCCACGTCTTTTTTAGCTGCCTCACCGCTGTGCTCAATGGAGACATCGCCTTGTCTTGCGTGGTATTCATGGATCAAATGAGCAAAGGTCAATTTCCAGATAAGTACACCGAAAAAAATGATCAGCCCCATAAAGGCAAGGACGTAGAGCTTGGTAAAAAAACATTTCATAAGCTGATGCCTCCCTGCTGTGTGGTATTGTTGGGTGATTCGGTGGCGGTGTCTGATGGATTGTCAGGGGGGACAATTTTCGGTTCTCCGCAGGTTGTCGGGTTGTGGCCACCACCGTGGGGCGGTTTAATCTCATCTTCCAGTCCTTCCTTGGTCATCACCTTTACATAATAATAATAATGTTCTTCAACCATCAGTTCCTCTGATAAATACCCTGTGAGAAAAACTGTACCCATGGGGAAGACTGATGTGGAAAAATGAACATTATACCAGTGCCATATGAAGAGAAAGAGAGCGGCAAGCAGTGCCTCATCGCTGTGAGCAATCAGGCAGAGGTTGAGGATCTCCCCTGGTAGAATCTGGGTGGCAATTACCTTATTCCAGAGAACGATACCGCTGAAGCCGATAATGAACATACCCCAGAATGGTGCCCAGTAATCAAATTTTTCTTTCCAGGTGAATTCGTCTCCCTCAGGACGTACATTGGTGAAATAGAGAAGATATTTTAAGAGTCCTATGATGTCCTTGCCATCTTTCAGGTTGGGAATCATGGGCAGCCTGAGGAGAACTCTGGTGACTTCACCAACAGTCATCTTGCCCTCTTTTTTGAGAGGGAGGATTTTCTTGGTTATAATCTGGCTGACAATGCTGATGACGTGATAGATGAACATGGACCCCATGAACACACCGCTGATTCTGTGGATTACAGGTGCCATGTCACTTCCACCGAAAATGGCATAGAGGTAAGGTGCCCAGGTGGTATCACTGAACTTGAGCGGCATTCCAGTAAGCACCAGGACAATAACTGTCACCGCCAGAATAATATGTTGAATTCTCAGGTCCAGGCTTAATCTGTAAAAGTGTTTCTTCCCGTCTTTGTTTATTATGAGCGGATATTTTTTCATCGTTTCAATTTCTCCGTTTAAAGGATGCATTTGGAAACAGGCGGCGAAGCAGATCAAGGAATAAAATCCCCATCAAAGGCAACAAGGTACCCCCGGTGAGAACAATGAAAAAGGTGGTAAACCAGTATGTCACCGGCTCTTGTTCCTTGTTGAATTCGGGATGAACCTGATAATTTGCAAATTGTGGAGAAGCGCCCGGATGACAATCCGTGGAGCCGCAAATTTGTCCCCTGTTCTCTGGGTGGGTCGTCGCACGGAGATCATCGTTGCCATGCATTTGGTGTACGGATTGTCCCTTGGGCACGTGGCAGTCCAGACAGTCCGGAACAGACTCGTCAAGGAGATTGGCTGCTTTGCCATGAAAGGTCTGTCCATAGGATCCCCCGGCCATGGTAGAGAGATTATGCCGTTTCACCAGTTCCGGGTCATCGTGGCATCTGCCACAGGACTCGGCGATATTGAGCGGGCTTCTGCTCTTGTGCAGCCTGGTTGTGATGTGATTGTAAAAGCGGTAGATAAATTCTTCTTTCTTGTGACAAACGCGACAGCGGCCAAGGGCATCCTCGGCAACACCGGGTCTAACTTTTTTGACAAATGCCAGGGGTCTGAACATGGGATTATCATGACAATCCTTACAGGTTGGCATATCTTCGGGAAATGGTTTTTCGATACCATTCTGGTCTTTTGTACCGTGAACACTGTCGGCTAAGAATTTTTCCACACTCTTATGGGAAAATTTCTGTTCTTCAGCCGGTTCGATGATATGACAAACGGCAAGGCAGTTGACTGGCTTAACCGGTTCGTGAGGGATTTTTGTTATATCTGTGTGACATCCTTCACATTTAACCTTGGCATGGACACTCTTGTTGAAAATTTCTTCATTGACATAGAGGAGCCGCATCTCTGCATTTTCATCAACCCTGCTCAATCCAGGGTATTTATGACATAACAGGCAGTTGCCAACATCCGAACCCTGCGCGCCTGAGGGCAGGAAGTAGATGCTAAGCAATACAAAGATACCAATGTAACTTAGTGGTCCAGAACGTGACTTCAAGCTCATCTCCTCTCCTTTTTAAATAAGCATTTAGAGGGATACTCTAAATAGTGTAAAACCACCGATCTACAGGTGGGTATAGGTTACAGCAGGGGACATTCATTATATGTTATGGCACACCACACATATACTGCCGCCTCCCCATGCTTTTCTCAGTCGGCCTTTATCGCTTGCTCCTGCAGAGGCTGCTTTTTCCACAGGGATAACTCCGCGTTCATGCGGATTGTGACAGGTGATACAGGTAATTTTCCCCTCGTTGTTCAAGGGCAGTACAATCCAGAGGTTTCTTTCGGACCAGTGCATTCTTACGGAAACCTGTTCTGACGGTTTAACGAGGTGGTTTTTGTTGAGGGGGTGGTTGATGGCTTTTTTATTGTGACATCGCAGGCAAAGCACTTCAAGATTTCCAACAAGCCGGATGGCTCCGCCTCCGCTTTCTCTGGAGTCCAGTGTCGCGTGCTGCTCGTCTGGTCTGCTTTCATGGCAATAGAGGCATGATTCCGGGTTGATCGCCCCCGAGTCATCGAGCTGTTTATGAGGGTCAAACATTTTATACTGATCTTCCTGGTGGCATTGAAAACAGAGAAACGTTCGACCCAGTGAAGAGTCTGTTCGTAAAAATGCCTTATTGTGATGTTGCAATTCGTATTTTGGCTCACACTGCAGGGCCATGTTGTGACAGGTGTCACAGGTGATCTGGTCGTCTGTGAGAGGGAACTCTGCAGGGATCGTGACTTTTTTTTCCTTGGAGAGTGGAATATTAACAGGATGAGTATATGTATCAGGAGTGTATCCGTGACATCTGCAGGTCTGGGTATAGTTTTTAAATCGTAGCTGGACGACGTTCCCTTTCTCAGGTCGTTGCAGGTGGCATTCAGTACAGTACTGTTTGTTGAAGTGGATGTTGGTCTCTATTGTCACGGCTGGGTTTATGAAGGGCTGCTCCTGTGAGTAAGCATTTTTTACCAGCAGCAGGCAGCTGGCAAAGAGGAGAAACAGGGAAACACATGCTGTCTTTTTCATTGTCCCCCTGATCTAACTTTTCTATTTAACTAAAGTGTTTACCTCCATAAAAAAGGTAGCATTTGTGGATTGGTTTGATGGTATCACCATGTGGCAGTGTTGAAAAGGGGGATATCCCTACTTGTATGCTTCGAAATACCTTGATGTGACTTTTACTGTTGTGCGGAAGGGAATGTAAAGATGGGTGTGAAGTGGATTTGTATCAGGCTGCAGATTGAAGAGACAGAAAAGGAATTGTCAATCCTTGAGCCCGGCTACCTGTATACTGTTCGTAATGCGGAAGGCTGGCGTAAGTGCCACTCTGTCAGGGCGTTACAGTTCCGTCAGTCCTTCACGGATGGCATATTTAACCAATCCAGCAACGGTGGTAATCTGCAATTTCTCCATGAGCCGCCGCCGCCGCCCTTCAATAGCCTTGACACTGACAAAGAGTCTGTCAGCAATTTCTTTGGTTGAGCGGCCCTCGGCAATCAGCTGCAAAACTTCACGTTCTTTGGTTGTGAGGTTTTTTTCTTTTTCTTCGGTGAGCAGGTGACGTCGATAATCGAGGACAACCGTGCCGGCGATTTGAGGACTGAGGTAGGTCTGTCCTTTGCGGATTGCATCGAGAGCCTGATTGAGTTCCTCAAAAGCGCAGTCCTTCAGAAGAAATCCTGCGGCTCCGGCCTGCAAGGCACCAGTAATAAAGCGTTTATCCGAATGCATCGACAGGACAATAATCTTACATAACGGCATTTCTTCAAGAATCGAACTGGTGGCATCAATGCCGTTCATTTCCGGCATACTGATATCCATAATAATAATATCAGGTTTTTCCCGGCGAGCGACCTCGATGGCTTTTCTGCCATTATCTGCACGACCGACTACAGTATAACCAGGGAGTCCATCGATAAGTGAACAGAGTCCGTCTCGAAGTATTTTATGGTCATCAACCACAATTAGTTTTAATGTCATAGGTTCAGTTCGATGGGTTGAGTACAGGCTTGTTTAAATGGGATTGTTAATATTATGGTTGTTCCTGTATCTTTGTCTGACTTAATCTCCACAGTACCCCCCATATTCATAACTCGTTCACGGATGCTGAATAGACCAAAACCCCCGCTTATATTATCTTCAATTTTTTGATCCGATTCTTTCAGGCCGCAGCCGTTATCCGTTACTATCAGTCGTACCCCACGGCCAGTGCATAGAACCTTCACGTCAGCAGTTTCTGCTTGGGCATGACGGACGACATTAATAAGCAACTCACGAATTGTACGAAAGAGAAGGGCCAGGGAGGCGGGTGTATTATAATTGGTACACGGATCACAGCTGGTAGTTATTATAAGATTATACTTTTGGTGAAAATCTTCGGCGAGCCAATCAAGGGCAGCACTGAGCCCCAGTTCATACAAAATTGGTGGACTGAGTTCAAAGGTCAGGCTTCGGACATCCCGTACTGTTTCGGCGACAATATCTGCGATGAGTTGAAGCTTTTCAGTATTGGTGTCGTCGGAAGTAGTGGTAATAAGACCTGCCACATACATTTTTACGGCCAAAAGAGATTGACCGACCTGATCGTGGATGTCGGAGGCGAGCTGGCGACGTTCTCTGTCTTCTGTTTCCATAAGTTCAGAGGAGAGTGCACGAAGACGCTTTCGCTGTTTTTTCAAGTCATGCTCTTTTTCTCTGCGGATTTCTATTTCGTCTTGCAGGGTGGCATTAGTTTGCTGGAGTTCTTCGGTTCGTTTCTGAACTTGTTTTTCCAGATTCTGCTGGGTTTTATGCAGGTCTTCTTCGATCTGCAGTCGTTCTTTAATCTCCCCGACCAGTTGGGTGTTCAGTTCTCGAAGGGAGGTCGTGTATTTATTAATGACACTTGTTTGCTGTTTTTTACTCTGCTCAAAACCGGCGATCATGGAGCGGAGATCATGACCTAGTTTGGAGAATTCATTAGTATCAAAACTTCTCAATAATGGGTATTGCCTTCTTTCTTGAGTTCTTGGCGGCAAGGATTGATCAATAAGGCCTCGAAACGCTGAGGTAGCACTTTTGAGCTGGTATCGGTACATAATGAGAAAGAGCAGGAGGGTAATACATCCTATTGCAAAATTTGACCATAGAACATAGCGAAGGATCTCTTTGGAGTACGCGGTGATCAATCGATCGGCTCGGACTTCGATAAGCCATTCAGGTTTACCCTGAAACGTTTTGAGCAGGCTGTATACAAAGATTTCATTTCCGCTTTCATGGAACAAAAAAGGTGTCTCAGGGCCAAGCGAGGATACCTTTATCGGTAGTTTGGAAAGAGTGTTTTTTGCATCAAGATCAACAATTCGACAGTTGACTTTTGTTTGTAATTCTAACTTTTCCATTAACTGCTCGGTTAGAAAACGACCAAACATCAATGTTCCAACAATGGGGCCTTCATTGTCACTGGTGATAACAGGATGTGATGCGATCAACAGTGGTCCATACGCCGTGTGTACGAGTCCGTTAGTTGAACTGTCCACGCCGGTGTGGAGCAGCAGGGGATGATCAGGCGGTAGACCGGAGGATGGCATTTCCTTGAGAACTATCTCTTCTTCCGTTTTAAGACTTATTACCCGGCTCCAAACTACAGAGCCATCAAGGCGATAAAAAGATAAGAGATTGAATCCACCGTTAGTAAGAGTTAAATCGGGAAGATTTGAAATAATGTATTCATTATTTGGGTTTTGAACAAATTCATAGGTGTCATTCCAGGCCGACCAGTCATGAGCGATAGTTTCAAGCCCCTCTCCTTCCCTTAATAATGCCTGGGTAAAACGTTCTGTCTCCTGCTGAGCCAGGTTGCGTTCAATCTGAAGATGACGTGGAGAGACAATCAGTTTGATAATGAAATAGTTGGCAACGGAATAAATAGTTACCAGCAGGATCATGTATAAAAAAATGTGGCCACGGAGCGATTTGATAAGAGATAACATATCGTTTAATACTTCTAATATCTGAAAGGGTTTTTGTTGTTCCTTCAGTGTATAAAAGGCTTTTAGCTAAAGAAATACTATATATAAGAGCTGGATAATTCTTGCTTGGAGAGCATTGTCGCTTCAAGAAAAAGGTAAGAACAAGAGTCTTTAATAAAGATGTTACATTTATTTTCACGTGAATTCAAAGAAAAACAGAAGGATTCTTCGTTCGGCTTTATTGTTTTACGATATCAGTACATTAGTATTCAGAAGCTTAGAGTGAGGATTATCAACTCTATAATAAATGTCGCACTGCCAGAAAAGCTTCTCCTTGATGATACTCAGCAGTACAGCCTGAAAATTGGTAACTGTCAGATCAGGTATAAAACAACTACAGATTAATTGTTCCTGCCAAGAACAGTCTCAAAACGTTTTTTTCCGTTTCTATTGAGCCATTGGCATTCAATCGTATCATTTATGAAATTCGAAATAATGACGTGACCACCATCATAACATCCACCATACGTTATTTTTTCTCTGAATTTTACCTGTTCAGCCGTTTGTGAGAGAAGAATGAGTTCTCCTCCACAATCCAATGAGGGATAGGAAATGTGATAATGATCTGTGGCAATTTGAACCGTTACATCAGATACTTTAAAAAGGTTCTGCCAGACTCTTCCTGACCAGCTTCCTTTTATTTTATACGATAACCCCTTTACAAAGAGGTTCTGAGACAACATCTCTTTTGCACCACTCTTCACAAGGAGTTTGCCATGCCATGTATGATACCCATCATGTTGCAATGAGATGGAATGTTGTCCTTTAATAATTTTATTTAATTGAAAGGGAGTCGTGCCAGATTTTTGTCCATCAATAAATACAATGGCGTTTCCAGGTTTACTCACAATCTTCAACCCACCATATAAAGAAAAGAGTTCTTTATTTAATTTTGCATTTTCACCACCCCTGACCTGTATTTCCCCCTGCCAATTATCATAGTCGTTTAATTTCAGTTCAATGTGATGTCTGCCTTTTAGAATTTCATCACTACTAAAAGGAGTTCTGCCTACTTCAATCCCACCGAGAAAAACTGTAGCATCACTAGGCACACTACTTATCTGAATAGCGCCATATCTGCTGACAAGATTTACTGCGATATTTAATTCTTTTTCAGAATAAATTGTTATTTTTTTCTTCCACTTATCAGATACTTTATGCTTAAGTTCCAGTGTATACTGCCCTTCTTTTATCTGTTTGAGATTGTATGGTGTTTTCCCTTTTTCTTGTCCATCGAGAAAAACATTAGCCCCTGATGGTTTGCTACTGATGTTCAGAATGCCATACAGAGTTTGCAGTTCAGCAAAAAGTTTATTCTCCATGCCGGATTTTAGGGTTATTTCCTTCGTCCAAAGAAAGCAATCCTTGTGTTTAATCTCTATTATGTGGCTTCCTTTTGCTACTTTTCCTAGAATCATTGGAGTTTGGCCAACATTTTCACCGTCCAGAAACACCTCCGCAGCCATCGGTATACTGGTAATAGCAAGACTGCCAGAGCTCGTTTCCAAATCAACATTTAAAACAGAAGGCGTCTCTAGGCTGACTACAATATCACTTTTCCAACTTTTATAACCAGCACGATGTAACTCAATAATGTGTTTCCCTTTTCGTATCTGATCCGAAAAGTATGGAGTTATTCCCACCTCCCAACTGTCTAAGAAAACCCTGACATTATTGGGCGTACTGGTAACCTTCAAACTTCCATAAACATTCGTTAAATTGCCATGAAGACTTGCTATCTGCAAAGAAATGATTTCCGCCGTGCCTTTCCAGGATTCAAACCCTTTCTTTTTCAAGGTGATTTGCTGCGATCCCTTGGCTAGTTGTTTAAGCGTAATGGGGGTCGTGCCCATTTCTTCACCACTTAATAGGACCGTTGCCCCTGATGGCTCACTGCTTACTTTTACGTCACCAAAAGGTAATGGGGTCAAATCAATATTCAAACGTGTCGTTTTACTGCGTTGGAGGAAGACAGTCTTTTCAAAATCACTATATTGGTCTTTAGTCAAACGAACAGTATGAGGACCATCGTTCAGAGTGGCAATCAGCAGCGGTGTCAACCCCACTTCTCCATTATCCACATACACCATGGCGCCTGTAGGACTACTGTTAATCGTCAGGAGTGGCTCCCCAAACGACAGTCTGTCGGAGATAGTATCAGAAAAATAATAGCCAACAGCAGCAAGAAGAATCGCCAACAGCAGACAACCAATACGTAAACCTTTCTTCATTTGATCACCGGTGGAATCTACGGTCTTTTCTCATTTTGTTCTTTCCAAAGGAAAGGGAAAGAGGGGTCAAATCTTTATCCTTGACATTCCTTCTCTATTGCTTCAAGCAGCAGGGAAATTTTCATATCCTTTTTCACCCTACTCCGTAAACGGCTTCGCCCTTGGCTCACTGTGCTGTAATCTATCCCCATAAGCTTACCAATTTGTGGATTAGTCAATCCGCCATACCGGTACAGCATATCCATCGCTATTTGTCGCATTACGCCGGGAGTTGTCAACAGTTTTTCCCTTGATAACTTGGTCTCTGTTGTTATTATCTCGATGATCTTTTTCTCACTACAATAGGAAATGATTTTACCGATTGCTGGCCTCTCACGATCATTTTTGGCAGGAAGATATTTTTCCCGTATCATGGAAATAAAATGATCTGTACCGAGGATGGTTTTTCCGATAATTGAATCTTGAATTATTTCTTCTTCAGTCAGATCAAGAGAAATCTGTTTTTTATATGCCGCCCGACTACTAGCAGTATCTCCCCCAAATTCTAGAAGTATATAATCATATGTAACAGTGTTAAGACGTTTGGAGAGGTTTACAAAACCTGGCAAGCTGCTCCAGCGATAATTGAATACGAATTTTAATTTTTCTTGTGCTGATTTCTTACGAATTTCTTTTATGCGTGATGGGTTGAGATGGATATATCGTGACACTGCAGAGAGGTAGGCCTCTTTTTCAATTAAATAACTTTTGTATCGTCCCTGATACAAATGCCCACTACGCTGGTAAATTCGGTTAAAATAAGAGGTGTAGGTTATGTTTAGATAGCGCATAAACTCGGCGAGATTACCCCGTGGAGTTTCCAGCAGCAAGTGAAAGTGGTTGTCCATAAGGACATAACCATGAAGAATAATAGTGTAGATTTTTTGTCCGGTTTGGAGAATCTTCAGAAACTGATAACGATCGCTATCGCTTGTGAAAATGTTTTTCCGCTCATTTCCCCTATGGGTAACATGATAAACGGCTCCTGGATATTGAATGCGTAGTGGTCTTGCCATGTTCTGATGATATCAAGAGAGACGACGGTGTCAAGGATAAAGATTTGACCCCGTGTCGACCGTGCCCCCTTGTCGACGCTGTCGCTGAATTTCAAAAGAGCTAATTTATTGTCCTGAAGAAACAAGACGAAAACCCACGTCATCGGTGCGGCTAGCCGCACCGCCGCTGCGGCGGTCGGCAGCACGCACCTGGGCCGGCCAGTCGTTCCATGCACCGCCGCGAATAACGCGGCCCGAGTCGGATGACGGCCCCTGTGGGTTGTTACGTGGGCTTGATTTGTAATAATCAGAACCGTGACGATCGGAACACCATTCCCAAACATTCCCTAGCATATCGTACAAACCAAATTGATTAGCCATAAATTTACCAACAGGAGCAGAGAAGAAATACCCATCATTACATTTATGTCCACTTGTCCAAGTTGTTCCTTTATGATCTGTTTGATCTGCCACGTTTCCATACTTACAGGCATCATCAGGATCATTGCCCCAATAACGTACAGTTTGAGTATTGGCTCGCGCAGCATACTCCCATTCCGCTTCGGTGGGCAAACGAAACTCTTTACTTCCTTGCCTGTTTAGCCAGCGGATAAAAGCTGTAACATCATTATGGCTCACGCAGGCAACTGGCTGACTAGCTGACTGCGCAAAACCTGGACTCTCCCAGTCACGGCCAGCACGCCATTTGGAATTATCACCTTTCTTAAAAGAATAACACCCTGCTTTTCCTCCCCCATTATTTTCTGCATCTGTTTTGTAATGACTGTCGCGGGTAAATTCACGCCACTGACCGACGGTAACCTCATATTTACCCATATAAAAATCATCCACACACACCTCGTGGCGAGGGAATTCATCATTATAATACGTATCGTACTTTACCTGACCCTCATCCTTAATAAGCTGTTTTTTCCCCTGTCTGGTCTGTCCCATCACGAAACAACCACCAGGTATGCGTAGGAAATTCATACCGGTTACTGATTCGGTAAAGCTTCTGCTCTGCGGAGCTCTCGCTTTTCGTAGGCTTATATCAATATCGAGATAGTCGCCCGCTTCAAGTTCCACCCATTGCTGTTTTGTTTCGTAGCCGTTTGCTGTTACTTCAACGTTATAGCTGCCTGGATCAAGTGCCATATTATCCCTGTAGCGAGAGCTGACATTTAAAATCCGTACCTTGGCATCAGCAGCGCTTGTGGATATGGTGAGCCAACCTTTTAGCACCTGCTCCTCCAGATCAAAAAGGACTACGGAACGTTTTCCCTTGCGAATGGTGCTATGCTTTTCTTCCGTGGCATAGCCGCTCTTCTCCACCCGGATTATTTTGTTGCCAGCCACCATATCACCTAGCTCAACCGGTGATTCACCGGCGCGGTTGCCATCAATAAATACCGTAGCACCGGATGGCTTACTGATAATTTTAAGAGTGCCAGTATCGTTACTGACTGTGTTACTTTTTTTATCATTCTTTTTGTTTCCGTTCTCTAAAAATCCGCCAGCCAAGTACACAGGTTGTATGGGAGTATTGCTCACCCAGGGAACCTGTTTCCGGTTTGTCTCCTGCATTACTCCAAGGCCCGTCTGATTAAACATTTGTTGTACGGAAAGCCCCAACTTTTCAATGGATTGGAGTAGATGTTTGGTGTACAAACCATTTCGACCACGGCCATCTGCAGCCACAGATCCGGGCCCCGTCGCATAGGCAATCACCGTTCCCACCGGTGCATCCATTTTCGCCAACCCCTTGTCGCCTGATCTGAAATAACTACGAAAAGGGTTGTTACGACAGGCGTCCAGCACCACGATATTGAGTTTATTGCCCGCCTCTTCCATTTTTCCAAGTATCCGTCCGGCATGGACCGCTTCAAATTCAACATCCGAGGCAGTTTTTACTTCAACACCAACCGGGATTAGATAATTGCTGCCATGTATCTGCATGCCGTGACCTGCGTAAAAGAAAAATCCTATTTCTGCTGTGCGTAGGGCGCTTGAAAATTTGTTGATGGATGAGACCATCTTTCTTTTATCGGCATTGGTGGCAAGGATCACCTCAAAATCAAGGCGTTTTAAGGCTTTTGCGATATCATTAGCATCGTTTTTTGGGTTTTTGAGTGGGGATGCACTGTAATTAGAGTTGCCTATTACCAGCGCTACTCGTTTGGAGGCATATGCATAAAGAGGACACAGGACATATAAAAGGAGTAGAAGGAAGCTGATTGGTTTGTACATGAATTACTGCACCTCCGAACACCCAAGGGTAATCTCTACCCGGCGATTTACCTGCTTTGTTGCCATAGTACTATTATCTGCAAGAGGCATCTGCTCACCATAGCCGACCACAAACAAGTCTTTACCGTTAAGGTTATACTGATTTACCACATATTCACGAACAGATTCTGCCCGCTGATAACTAAGTCGACGATTATAGTCTTCATCACCATCACTGTCGGTATGTCCTTTGATACAAATTTGCTGGCCGGAAAGGCGAACATCACCAAGAGCAACACCTAGTTGATCAAGTACATTAAACGATCCTGGACGAAGTTTAGCCGAGGCAACATCAAATTCAACCTTCAAACGAGCAACTCCGATAATCGCATCCTCCTTTACCAGAACCTCTTTTTCAAGCTCCTCACCCTTTTTGTTTATTCGGACAATGATTGCCCGACTTGGGCTTTCACCAACGATAAAAGACCGAGACAACCCAAAATCATTTGGTTCTGTAAGTTGGTTGATGATTCCCTCAGATGTATTTACAAACTGAGGGTCTGCTGCCATGGCTGTACAGGGAATTAACAGGCACAATATTGCGGAAAAAATATTTTTTGTTGTTTTCATCTATTCGAATCCACTTTTATTACGATGGGTTGGCTTGGGCCGCGATACCATATCACCAGTTAATTCTTCCTCCATTACTGAAGCGTTCTTTTCCTGAATGGTTTCTGTAACAATTATTTTTTCAGGTTCAACAGTTTCGGTTTTATCAAGGTGAGCTGTAAATATCTAATAAAGAAGATAAATCAAAAAGCTGAGTGCTGCAACGAATAGTGCATTCCCCCTCTACAGATTAGGACCTTTTTGCAATACGCTTCTCGCAGGGAGGCACTTATATCAGTATCGTTGGGCAACGGATAAAAAATCATAGCCCTTTTCTAAAAAAGTCACCCTTGTCGCTCCTTTTACCCCAAATCCCTCTTTTCTGAATTGAAGCAAAACAAGCTCTTTCAATAAGAAAGCTAAGAACTGAAACTTTTCCTCTTCATTTACTGCCCCAAACCCATTCTGATATGGTAAATAGAACTCCCATGGCAAAGAGTGCCTTTTTCCATACAAACCATTTATTATTTTCTATTTGTAAAACTACAGAGATACGATGAACCCACACTCGTCACAAAATGACCAAACAATAGACCTTCCCATAAGCTCCTATCGGGAAGACTTCCTAGAGTTACTGCAAAATCATCAGGTTATTATCGTTTCAGGAGAGACGGGCTCAGGAAAAACCACTCAGCTGCCTCAATTTTGCCTTGAAGAATTCCCGACAGAAAACTTCTATATTGGTTGTACACAACCACGGCGCGTTGCAGCAACTTCTGTCGCTTCCCGTGTAGCAACGGAACTTGCACCCAGGCAGATGCTTGTTGGATATAAAATACGTTTCCACGACAAGACCACCAAAGAGACCAGAATCAAATTTATGACAGATGGTGTCCTTCTTGCTGAAACCAGACAGGACCCGTTATTAAAAAAATATGGTGTGATAATTATCGATGAGGCGCATGAACGAAGCCTTAATATTGATTTTCTTCTTGGGTATTTAAAAAATCTCCTGCCTCAACGTCCCGACTTAAAGCTTATTATCACATCGGCCACCATTGACACGAAGATATTCTCGAAACATTTTAATGATGCACCTGTACTCGAGGTTGAAGGACGCAGCTACCCGGTGGAGGTTCGCTACGAAGATTCTGGAGACAATGACGATAAAAATGAATTCTCCTATGTGGATCAATGCGTTCAAAGCATTGTTGAGCTGCACACAAAAGAGATACCTGAAGATACTCTTATTTTCCTCCCCACGGAAAAAGATATTCGTGAGTGCTGCAAACTGCTTTCAGGGCTGCTTCCGAACTCTCTTGTGCTGCCAATGTTTGGAAGGCTGGCAGCTGCTGATCAAAAAAAGATATTTAAGCCGTCTCATTCCACTAAAATTGTAGTTGCCACTAATGTTGCGGAAACATCTATCACGGTACCAGGTATTCGCTATGTGATCGACTCAGGACTTGCCAGAATATCCCAGTATAATGTACGCGCCAGGACCACCAGTCTTCCCATCACCAGGATTTCAAGAGCAAGCGCCGATCAACGCAAGGGACGATGCGGACGTATCGGTCCCGGTATCTGCATCAGGCTCTATTCAGAAGAAGATTATCTTGATCGTGATCAGTTTATGCTGCCTGAAATCAAACGTTCCAATCTGGCAGATGTAATATTGCAAATGATTAGTATGAAGCTTGGTTCACCGCTTGATTTCCCCTTTCTTGAACCACCTCATCCAGCTGCTATCAGGGATGGATATAATCTGCTCAAGGAACTAGGCGCACTGAAGAAGAACAACCAACTCAATCAGATCGGACAGTTGATGGCAAAACTTCCTATAGACCCGCCAATTTCACGGATATTGATTGCAGCCCGTGAAAACAACTGCGTCCGGGAAGTTAAAATCATAGCCCCAGCGCTCGCCATTCAGGATCCTCGAATTCGTCCTGCTGACAAAGAAGCAACTGCAGATTCAGCACATAAAAAGTTTGCTCATAAACATTCTGACTTTTTAAGTCTTCTCAATATCTGGAACCTTTTTTATAAAGATAGTGAAAAAGGCCAATCCTGGGGACGGTTAAAAAAGTTTTGTAAAACTCACTATCTCTCCTTTCAACGAATGCGCGAATGGATCGACCTATATGAACAGTTAAGTAGAATTCTTGACCGGGAAAAAGGTTTTAGTGCAAACCTGGAACCGGCCTCCTACCCTGCTGTTCACAAAAGTCTCTGCACCGGATTCTTGCGAAATATAGGATTAAAAAAGGAAAAGGAAAAAAAGTTATACCAGGGAGCGGGAGGAAAAGAATTTATGGTATTCCCAGGTTCGCATCAGTTCCACAGTTCCGGGAAATGGCTGATAGGAGCAACATTTTTAGAAACTAATCGTTTGTATGCGCTGACCGTTGCAAATATTGAAGTTGAATGGCTAATTGAATCATCCAATCATCTAAACAAAAAATCCTGGTCCAACCCACGCTGGCAGAAAAAAAGTGGTCAGGTAGTTGCCGATGAAAAGATTACTCTTTTTGGTCTTGTTCTCTCTGCTGACAAAATTGTCAATTTTGGGAGGACAAACAGTCAAAACCAGCAGGAAGCTCGCCAACTTTTTATTCAGCAGGCGCTTTTAGACAATGAGATCCACGGTAAATTTGATTTCCTGCAGCACAATATCGATATTCTCAAAAAATGGCAAGATACCGAGGAACGGCTCCGTAAACGCAATCTTGTTGTAGACGATACAACCCTGATGCTCTTTTATGAGAACAGACTCCCTGCCACCGTATATGACAGATTCACTTTAAACCGTTTTCTTTCCAGTAAAAAAGATCAATCCTTTCTCAAGATGGAAGAGGAAGATATTCTTTCCCGTAAACCGGAGGAACAAGAACTCCAGGATTTCCCGAACCGACTAAGACTTGGATCACTCACGCTTCGACTCGCCTACAATCTTGCCCCCGGTGAAGAAGACGACGGTGTTACCGTTCGTATCCCAATGGATATAGTGGAAAGTCTTTCTGAATCCAGTTTTGAGTGGCTGGTACCCGGCCTTATTCGTGAAAAAGTTACTCTCTTACTCAAGGGACTCCCAAAACGATTACGGAAACATCTTATTCCAATCAATAACAGCGTTGATCTGCTACTTGATGGGTGTAGCCATTATCAGGGATCGCTCTACCATGCGCTTGAACAGGGGATTTTTAAAATGTTCCGTCTGAGTGTTGGCCGTGCAGACTGGCCGGACACGCTGCCGCCGCACCTCACCATGCGCTATCTCCTCTATGATATCAACGGCAGAACAGTAGCGACAGGAAGAGTATTACACAGGCTGTCTCAAGGTATTCATTCTAACGCTCCAGCCAAAATCACACCGGATAAAAAGCTACAGGCCACGATGAGTAAGTGGCAGAACAAACTCTTTCAAAAATGGGATTTTGAAGGTCTGGAAAGAAGAAGAGTACTCTTTAATTCAGGGAATGATGTTGCTGGATATCTCTATGCCACCCTACATGTAGAAAAAAATCGTGGTGGAGTAACAATGAGCTTTGAGTCTGATCTCAAAAGTGCCTCTCAGCTCAACCGGTCTGGAAGCCTGTACCTTTATCAACTGAGCTTTAAAGATCAGTTTAAAAGTCTGAAAAAATATTGCCACACCGCACTTTCTGCCCCCTCTTCCCTCTGGTTGCAAACGCTATTTGGGAATAGAACAAAGGCAAATGATGCATTGCTCGATTTTATAATGCGATCACTTTTCACGGAGAAACTAAGCAGCATCCCTGAGAAAGAGATCTTTGATGCCGAGGTGCTAAAAGTTCAACGGATTGGACTCTATCGAAAAGGCCAAGAAATCTGTGACAAAATGTTGCTGGTATTGCGCAAACGGAATGAGGTTTCCACTCATATTGCTCATTATGCAGGACTCGCAAAAAAAAGTAATTCGTGCAACGAAGCGCTCTACAAGGAATTTGAACAGCTCCTTGAAGATATCCTCTCGGCAGATTTTTTAAGCAATGGAACCATGAATGATCTTTCAGACTGTAGCCGTTTTTTCCAGGCCCTGATAATGCGTATTGAACGGGCCCATGCAAATCCTGCTAAAGATGCTACCAAGGCACAGCAAATTGCGCCTTTTATTAAAAAATTAGAACAGATACCAGCTGATATTACGGGGCTTCCATATGAATGCAGAGATGCAATTGTTCAGTATAGAGCAATGGTGGCGGAGTTCCGGGTAACAACATTTGCCCCTGAGATTAAAGGTGGGCAGCAGGTTTCTGCTAAAAAATTAAAAATTCAATGGCAAAAACTGCAGTCTATATGTCCGGGAGTATAAAAGCCGAGGTAACTATTCAGCAGCACTCCAGCTACGTCCATTTTAGCCTCCTCGAATAGCATTAGTATGCTTCGGAGACCAAAATAAACGAATTTGAAGCCCGGAGTCTGCGCTTACCCGGAGTCTTCGCTTACCCGGAGTCTTCGCTTACCCGGAGTCTTCGCTTACCCGGAGTCTTCGCTTACCTGCTAAACAGTTATACCCCAAGAGTACTTCCTTCGGGGCGCGTTCAGTGTTAAGGGTAATTAGTCCCCCTCGCTGAATAGTTACAAGCCGAGAAGTAACAGGTACAGTATATATTTAGTGTTTAAACACCACTTCACGAAAGAAGATGGTTAGTTTTTCTCTTCTGTTCCTCATTCGCACCTGTTCGGGGATAAGGTCTGTATTATCAATTTTGATCACTGCCATCTTATATTCTATATGTGAAGCAAAGCGGTTATCAAGGTACCAGGCGTAAGTGAGCCCCATAAGAAGGCCAGGAGGAGTAAACCCTTCACAGCCATTTACAAGGCGGGTAAAATGGTTCGCATCGCTTGAATCGGGAATCATTCTGGCAAGTATCAGATAGCGGGCAAGATCATCGTCACTGAAATAACAATTTCTCTTTTCAGAAGGTTTGACATAGAGATGATAGGCCTTTCCAAGAGAACGAGCATCTAGCGTAATAGTACTAATTTCCTTACGTTCCGCATAATTACCAAGCAGACTCTGTCCAAGTGCAACCAGAAAGGCAATCTCCAGAGTGGTCTCCGAATCAAACTGATCTTGACGAATTTTTAGAAATGCATCATGGGGATCGTAAAAAGAAAAAACCCTATCCCAATTTTGATTTCTCTTCCATTTTTCATCTGCAACGCACTGTATTCCTTTTACATGCTGTAGATGTTCCAAGGGGATATCTTTGTGGTTCCAGAGTATCCTCTGCAGTGTTGCCCAAATGGCATCGGTCTTTTCAAGAGATGCTTCCGTGAGTTCTATGGTGATGCCCGCCAGATACTCTTCGATTTTTTGATACCGAAGACAGGGAACCTGCATGGAGGTAAGATATTTATTATTAGGCTGTTCAACAACAGGTTTCTTAACCTCACGAGGGGACGGAATAGAAATATTGGAGGAAATTGCCGATAGCGTCCGGACCACCAGGGCAAATTGTTTTGGATCATGCCTGATAACACCGTTTTCACGAAGAACAGCCTTCGAATAAATACCGCACTCAAGCGGGACCATTCCCTGTTTCCTCACCTCATCACGATCAAGATATATCGGCATTTTCCCTTCAACTGCGTAGCTTTGAATAACAGTTGCCGGCACATCTTTGAGGGATAAACAGAGCACCTTACCAAATAGACCATCCGTTCCACCGGGAATATTATGTTCATACGCCTTAAGCAAATCAGAAAGAAGGAATTTACGATCCGGCTCAGAGATACTCAGATCAGTTTCTCCTGCCTGCACCCAGAGGTTCGAGACAAGAATCTTCAGTGCGTTTTTATTATTTTTCACCGCTTCTGCAATCTTTGGTACCTGAAAAACAGGAATAAGCGAACTGTAGAGACTCCCTGGAGCCATAATCATAATATCCGCGTGCTCTATAAGATCAAGCACCCCATCGCTCACCTCGGGTTCTGCGCAAAAATTGATAAGTACAGATTCTACAGGGTAGCCACGTTTTGCAACACTTGACTTATGTTCTCCTGTGACCTGAACACCGTTAGTATAGCGAAGACTCAATTCTGCAGGTAAATAGGTGCAGGGCATGACTGCACGTTCATCGGCGCCGAGTATCACACAGAGAGAAGCAATCCCCCTATGTAAATTTTGGCGCATAAGTTCAGTATCGGCAAGAAGCATTTCATTGCTGTAATGCTCTGGAATCTGTTCGTAGATGGAAGAGACAAGTATCAGATTACCGAGACAGTGGGGACGATTCAGAAGTACTTCAAGGCGCGAATCACTAAAAATATTTTCAATAATTCGTTCAAGAGAGGCCTGAATTACTATGAGTAATTCACTCTCCTTGTCACCTGTCAATCCACACTCTTGTAGGAGTTGTTCACTACTCGAGGGGCGTGCTGAAAAACGATAATTAAAGACCTTGGCAAGTACAGTGACACATTGAACGGCCTCACTCTCACTCAGCTTGTAGTCATCCTGAAGTTTAGCAAGCTGAATGGAAGAGAGGAGTACATGTCGGATATCGCCAAGTGCAATAAGAGGGAGATCTTTAAGGAGTTCCCCGGTGGAACCGCCATCATCGGTGATGCAGACTATGGATCTGGTTTTGGGAAAGAGTGATTTTAAGCCCTGAAAGGGATTATTGACCCAGGACTCAGCCCGGCTATCCCCACCAATAATGGTTGAGAGCCCCGTGCCTCCGCCAAAGACCACAACATTCAAATCGGATACGGGATGACGGCTAAGAGAGTCCCTTACCTGCTGTAATGCCGAGGCGGTATCCGGTGGAACCCCTTGTGGCACTCCGGCCAGAACAAGCTCCACCAGTTTTTCACGAATATCATCGTAGGGAAGCATATCCAACGGAGACAGAGCTTTTTTCTCAATCTGGGTAAGACTCTCCGCCACCGTCAATTGCGACGGCACTGTTTTCTTTTTTGCTTCCACTTGCAACCGCTTCTAGATTCCGGTTGCTTCCATCTGTTTTGCCACCGCTTTCACAGAAAGCTGCAGAGCCTCTTTTTCCTCTTCTGTCAGTTCAAATTCCAAAATCTTTTCAACACCCTTTTCTCCAATAACCACTGGCACGCCAAGGAAATACCCGGATACTCCAAATTCACCTTCAAGATAAGCGGCACATGGAAGAACACGTTTGGAATCGGTCAATACTGCCTCTGCCATTTCAACGGCTGCAAGGCCGGGAGTATAGAAAGCGGAACCGGTTTTCAGATGGTTTACAATTTCCAGACCACCCGTCTGGGTTCGATGGACGATGGCATCAATCTCTTCCTTTGAAAGAAGATCAGTGATAGGAACGCCTGCAACATTCGCAAGACGAACCATGGGCATCATATTGTCGCCATGGATACCAAGCACAAGTGCATTGACATCTTTTGGAGCAACTCCAATGGCCTGAGCAAGAAAAGTACGATATCTTGCTGAGTCGAGTACTCCTGCCATACCGATAACTTTCTCCTTTGGATGTCCAGTCACCTTCAATGCTGTATGAACCATGGCATCAATGGGATTGGTAACAACAATAAGCACACAATCAGGAGAGTGCTTTACAGCCTCTTCCGCACAGGATTTAACAATCTTAACATTGATTGCAAGAAGATCATCGCGGGACATACCTGGTTTCCTGGCAAGGCCAGCCGAAATAATAACCACATCTGAATTGTCAGAATCGGCGTAGTCATTGGTTCCCTTCACATCAAAATGAAAACCTTCTACGGGGCCAGACTGTGAAAGATCAAGCGCTTTGCCCTGGGGAATACCTTCTGCGACATCAAGAAGTACGATATTACCAAGATTCTTTGCCGCTGCCCAGTGAGCAGCCGTTGCACCAACATTTCCAGCACCGATAATTGTTATTTTCTTTCTCATAAGTATTCCTTTTAGATAGTTAGATTTCAAGGATGAAAGGACAAATATTCCATCGACATTTTAGCCTTTAAGTAGTGACTCTTCAACCCTTTTCAGGTCTTCCTGTGTATCCACTTCAATGGAGTCATGTTCTGTTAATACAACTTTTATTCTATATCCATATTCGAGGGCCCTGAGCTGCTCAAGTTTCTCAAATCGCTCCCACTCCCCTTCTGGCAGCGCGACAAAAGTGAGTAAAAATCCCTTCCTATATGCATAAAAACCAAGATGCTTATAGTAGGTTGGGACAATGCCCTCTTCAGGATTCCGTTGAAAAGGTACGGGAGAGCGTGAAAAATAAAGGGCGTTATTTTCGTGATCAAACACTGTCTTCACATGATTAGGATCATCAATTTCTTCAGGTCTGATAATCTTATAAATAAGAGTGGCCATTGGTAGCGAGGGATCGGTGAGCAATGGCTGTGCCACCTGCTCTATCACCTCGGCATCAAAAAGAGGCTGATCGCCCTGAATATTGACCACCACATCATGCTCTGATATATCAATCAACTCTGCAGCCTCTGCAAGTCTGTCGGAGCCTGAAACATGGTCGCTGCGAGTCAGTACATATTCGCCGCCAAATCCGGCAACACAATCGGCTATACGCTGATCATCCGTTGCAACAACAACTCTGCTGAGAAGCTTGACCGTCTGGGCACGCTCCACAACATGCTGAATCATGGGTTTTCCATTAATAAGTGCCAGCGGTTTTCCTTCAAACCTGTTTGAATGATACCTAGCTGGAATAATCGCCACCACTTGAATCGTATGCTGTTTTTCTGTTTCCATCTTCTTCAATTTTAAGTAATGATAGTTGTAACTATTCAGAGTTAAGGGTAAATAGTTGCCCTCGCTGAATAGTTACTAATAGTTAGCGCCTGTAAACAAATGGCTTTCTCAAAGACAATGATCAAACATCCCATCTCAAACGACCTCTCTGCAATTTCCACTGCAGTTTCATACACCAAAGAGAGACCACTGCTTAAAAACAGCGCTTCTGAGCTTGCTGGGCTACTCAAAATTGAGACGGTTCCTCCGGAAGAGCAGGAAGAATATGATCTACTCCTACTATATACGGAAAAAGGCTTACAAATTCAACTGAAACACGACAAGGATGCCAGGAGACCTACTACTCTTCATGTTGATTTTCTGTCGGCAGCCCTCAACTATCGTAGAGAGCATGGTGGTGGAATAAAGCAATCACTGGCACGGGCAGTTGGAATAAAGCCGGGTGTCAGGCCGACAATCATCGATGCAACGGCAGGACTTGGCAAGGACAGTTTTCTGCTCGCATCGCTCGGATGCAACGTAACCATGATAGAACGATCGCCACTGCTAGCGGCCATATTACGAGATGGTCTGGAACGCGCCCTTGCATCAACCGTCCTTCAATCCGATATCAAAAACAGACTGCACCTACTGCATGGTGATGCTTCTACGCTGATCGCTGAAATTCCAGCAGAAGAGCGCGCCGATACGATTTACCTCGACCCGATGTACCCACATAAACGAAAAGCCGCTCTCAACAGACTTGAAATGCGGATTATCAGAATGCTTGTCGGGGATGATACAGATGCTGGACAACTCCTTGAAACGGCGCTGCAATATACAAAGAAAAGGGTAGTTGTGAAACGGCCCAAAGGCGCTCCGTTATTAATTGATCAGCCACCCAGCCATATGATCAAAATGAAAAACAGTCGCTATGATGTGTATATGAAATAAGTACCTGTTCCTTTATTGTTTGCTATCGAATAGGCGACAAATATTCTCAGTAAGGAAAAGATAGGGGTAAACTGCTGATTGTACACCGAATAACAAATGGGGATGGGGAAATTAGGGAAAGATACAGAGGATAATCAAATTTTTTGCTCTATTTATGATATCTTTCACCAGCCTTAATGGTGTAGGCACGATATAGCTGTTCCACCAGAAACAGGCGCACCATATCATGGGTGAAAGTCATCCGGGAAAAAGAGAGAAGTAAATCAGCCTTGCTTATAATATCCTGTGAATGCCCAGTGGGACCACCGATCAAAAAGGCAACCTGCTTGCGTCCCTCCTGTTCCCAGGAAGAAATTTTATCCGCCAAATCCTCAGAACTCAGCTGTTTACCGCCACTATCAAGTACGACCTTAACCGTTGCAGGAGGTAAAGAATCGAGCAGAACACGTCCTTCTTCCTTTCGTTCCTGCGCAGTCGTCCAGCCCTTCTTTTTTTTCACTTTAAGGGTTGTGAGATGAAGCGTTGTATAATGTTTCAGACGCCCGCTATACTCTTGGATTCCAGCTTCAATAAAAGAATCCTTGGTTTTGCCAAGGAAGGGAAGTTCGATTCTCATAATCTATCAACAGTGAATAATCGTCTGTTCATCAATAAGTTTCTGAAAGATACGACAAAATTCCTCGTAGGTGATTTCTTTGTTCAGCCCGGGACATGATTCCGCAATGGTTTTATAATTATTCTCATCAGCAATCATTGAAGGATGCATTGGCCACTGCGCACAACGCCACGGCCTTCCCTGATGGACAGTGCACCCCTTGTCATAGAAAATGCAGTGTCCATCTACAATCTTCATCTGCACAACATTTCCGGTGACTCGCCAGTATTTGTCACTCACCTCTTCTCTAGTCAATCCTAATGCCTCAATCATCCGTTTCTGATCGTTTTCATCGAGAGAAACAGTGGTCTCTCCTTGACAACAGTAGCCGCATTGGGTGCATTCAAATATTTCTTTTATATCAGCCATAATCTATACATCTCAAAATTATCTGTATTATTAGTTACATGTCCGCATAGCTATCAGGCATTACCAATGTAATCCTGATAAATGCTAATATCTATTCCGAAATCAGCAGCTGCCCTGCGCCATTTTTGATCATTTGGCACATCAAAAATTATAGAATCAGAGGCGGGAATCGTCAACCACCCCTGTGATACAAGTTCCTGTTCAAGCTGTCCCGGTCCCCACCCTGCATATCCGATGGCAAAAAGGAATTTCTCTGGTCCCCTGTTCTTTGCAATATCCTCAAGCACTTTGGTGTTCCGTGTTAAATACACACTGGAGCTCACTTCCAGATGCTGCTCTGTCATGTAGTCTGACCCGTAGAGAATAAAAGCGGCATTCGGTTCCACGGGTCCACCAATATAAACAGGAACATTCAACTCTTCCGGTACAGGTAGATTGTTTGCAAGAAGAAGTTCCTCAAGATCAAGTGTCGGATTGGGTTTATTAATGGCTATCCCTATGGAGCCCTCATGCCCATGGGAACAGATATAAATAACCTGTTCGGCAAATCGTGGGTCGGGCATTTGGGGGGTGGACAGTAGAAATGATCCCGTCAAGGATTCAATAATTGGTTTTCCGGATTCATCCATTCATATTCTCTGGAACTATTCGTTGTGAAATGATTTTTTGATATCACGCTATTTAATTGAGACAATAACAGTTTTTACAAACAACGGTCAAGCAATGTTCAGCTTTGCCTGATGGAATTTCAGAACTCTATTATTCTATCACAAACACATTTTACCCTATGTTTTCCTTAATAGATTTGCTACTCTAAAAACAAATAATAGCTGTTCCTGCTTTCTATAGTTAAGGGGTACACCATGGGAATAAACGAACCAATTGACCGCCTCCTCCGAGCTGAGCATTACGATCCTTTTCAGGTTCTCGGAGTTCATTTTTCCGGACAGGATAAGAACTCAGCTCTTATTCGCTGCTTCCAACCCCATGCCAGGTTCGTATCCCTCCTGATAGATGGAAAGATTCTTCCCATGGAACGGGTCAGGGATGAGGGTATTTTTGAGGCCGTTATAGATCGTGGTCAAGTGGACGACGGAGACCTTGATCCCTACACCTATCAATACAAAATCACCTATAACGACGGGATTGAAAAAACCATCAACGATCCCTACCGTTTTATGCCCATACTCAGTGAAGAGGATAGGTTCCTCTTTAACTTTGGTACCAACTATGAACTCTACGATCATATCGGGGCGCACCCAGGTATGTATTCGCAGATTCAAGGAACCATTTTTCGTGTCTGGGCCCCATCGGCCACCAGAGTCTCAGTGCTTGGTAACTTTAACAGCTGGGACGGTAGGGTCCATTCCATGCGCAGTCTTGGAAGTTCTGGAATTTGGGAAATTTTCATTCCTGGAATTGGCGAAAATGAGATTTATAAATTTGAGATTCGTACCACGCGAGGGAAAATCTTAGAGAAATCCGATCCTTTCCAGTTTTTCGGGGAACACAGACCAAAAACTGCGTCCATGGTTCGCTACCTTGATCACTATCAATGGCAAGATGATGTGTGGCAAAAAGAAAAAAAGAGTGCCAACCCATATGACAGTGCCATGTCCATTTACGAGGTTCACCCCGGTTCCTGGCAACGTGATCCCTCCAATCCTGAACGCTTTCTGACCTTTACAGAACTTGCTGACAAGCTTATTCCCTATGTGAAAAAACTCGGCTTCACCCACATTGAGCTTATGCCGGTAATGGAACATCCTCTCGATGAATCATGGGGATATCAGGTCACCGGCCCCTTCAGTTTGAGCAGCAGATACGGTGTTCCTGAAGACTTTATGTATTTTGTGGACCAGTGTCATTTGGAAGGTTTAAGCGTTATTCTGGACTGGGTTCCTGCTCATTTCCCAAAAGATGCTCATAGCCTTGGACGTTTTGACGGTACAGCACTCTTTGAGCACGAAGACCCGAGAAAAGGATCACACCCTGAATGGGGAACCTTTATCTACAATTACGGCAGAAAAGAGGTCAGCAATTTCCTTATTGCCAATGCTCTGTTCTGGATTGACAAATATCATATCGACGGACTTCGCGTGGACGCTGTTGCCTCCATGCTCTATCTTGATTACTCACGCAAGGAAGGAGAATGGGTAGCTAACAGTTCTGGCGGCAGAGAAAATCTTGAAGCGATAGAGTTTATCAAGCATCTCAATTCCATTGTCTATGATCGGCACCCTGGAACATTGATGATTGCAGAAGAATCCACCAGCTTTTACGGCGTGTCAAAACCTGCAGATCAGGGAGGGCTCGGGTTCGGCTTTAAGTGGAATATGGGCTGGATGAATGATATCCTGGACTATTTTGAAAAAAATCCTCTCTACCGACGCTTCCATCATAATAGTCTTACCTTTTCAATAATGTACGCATTTTCCGAGAACTTTATCCTCCCGCTCTCACACGACGAAGTCGTCCATGGTAAGCGCTCTCTTCTTGATAAAATGCCTGGAGATCTCTGGCAAAAATTTGCCAACCTTCGGCTCCTTTTTCTGACAATGTGGATGCACCCAGGAAAAAAACTGCTCTTTATGGGAGGTGAATTTGGCCAGTGGCGTGAGTGGAACTGTAAGCAGAGCCTTGATTTTCATCTACTTAAGGAAAATGACCTTCATGACGAAATGCTCAAGTTTTTCGGAAAGCTCAATGGTCTCTACAAAGACAATGCATCCCTTTGGGAGCTGGATTTCAGTCCGGAAGGCTTTCAATGGATGGACCTTGAAGATCGTGCAAACTCTATAATCTCCTATGCTCGTTTTGCAAAAAACCGAAACGACCATCTGGTCTGTCTGCTTAACTTTACCCCGCAAACTTTCTATGGCTACAAAATGGGACTCCCAACAGGATCAAACTACGAACAGGTGTTCTGTTCCGATCAGAGCAGGTTTGGAGGCAGTAATGCTGCTAACAAAACAATTTACAAAGCAATTGCAGAACCATATGCACAGGCAAATTTCCACACCAAAGTTACTGTTCCGCCACTTGCAGGAATTATTTTAAAACCCTGTTAAACCTGATATAGCCAAAGCACAAGGAGTCCGCCTAACCATGTCGTCACAACACCCGACTCAATCTACCGGAGATAAAAAGCAACAGGCCCTGACCGAACTCTGTCAACTCCTCAAGGATCATCCCGACAAGAGCCGTCAGGCCCTTTTACAACGGGTAGAGATCAAATTCGATCTCACCCCGAAAGAGTGTGAATTCCTAAGCAAGAATTTCGACCCTGCCTAGCAGACACTTGCCAACCACCACTAAGCTGATTACCTTTTCATCATCTGTGTATAGCTACTGATAAGAATTTACTTGCAGAAAGGCTATGCCAAATAGAGGAAGAGATAAAAAAAAATGGATGCCTACCAACAACTTATAACCACGCTTGCGCTCACAATGGGAACAGCATGGGCTGCCGGAATTAATCTTTACGCAACCCTTGCGGTGCTCGGAACATTAGGCCTGACCGGCAATATGATTCTCCCGGAGCAGTTGCTTATTTTACAAGATCCCATGGTTATAGGTGCAGCAACTCTTATGTACTTTGTTGAGTTTTTCGCGGATAAAACCCCAGGCGTTGATACCGGATGGGATACAATACATACTTTTATTCGTATTCCAGCGGGAGTTATGCTGGCTGCTGGAGCCGTTGGTGATGTGAATCCTGCCATGGTTATCACAGCAGGAATACTTGGCGGCGGCGTTGCTGCAACAACGCATACCATCAAAGCCGGTACCAGAGTACTAATCAATACTTCTCCAGAACCATTCAGCAACTGGACGGCCTCTGTGGTCGAAGATATTACCGTAATTGGTGGTATTTTTGTGATGCTTCACTACCCGTTGGCCTTTCTGGTTTTCTTTGTAGCCTTTCTTCTGACTGCTATCTGGGTACTTCCGAAAATTTGGTATGGTGTTAAAGTGATAGCCTTCAAACTTTACTCCTTCTTTTCTGGAAAGACTCCGCCAGCAACACCTTCTGAGCCTGGGACAACAGCCAAAGAACTGCCTTTGACATAAAAATCCTGATCACATACAAAGCTCAGCCATTTTCCTCTGTCATTCCCGCGGAGGCGGAAATTTAGAGGGGGTGGCACAAAACTGGATCCCCGCCTCCGCGGGATGACACATCTTGTCACTTGTAATTCTTTTGTTTTATCAGCAAAACTAATCATTTTACTATCAATAAACGCAGCTAGCGTTTCAGGTCTTGTCCAACAAACAATCCGCAAGCGAAGGATAAGCGATGACGTTTGATGGATAATACCTGAAACAAGCGGATTCAACAGACTGTCCCCTGACAAGGCTGAATTTTAACGGTAACCTCTGATACGTTTTTTTGTTCTAATCTCAGCAGGGAATAACCACCATCACCGAGGTCCCCTTCCCTTCTTCAGAGGCAACCACGATTGTTCCGCCATGTTCTTCAACAATTTTTGCTGACATTGCCATTCCAAGCCCTGTTCCCTCCGGCTTCGTTGTAAAATACGGGTCAAAAACTCTGCCAAGGTCTTCAGGTTCAATGCCACAGCCATTATCGGTGACGCTAATCGTAATTTTATTATCCTTTTCAGTACTGCTAATGGTTAAGGTTCCACCTTCATTCATAGCCTGTATCGAGTTGAGAAACAGGTTCAGGAAAACCTGATTTAACCTGTCTTCATCGGCATATATATTTGATACTGTTTCCGGAAAATCAGTAACCATCCTTACACCTGATGCTTCCGCATCTATGCTTAACAGAGAGACAGCCTTATGCAGTAATGCGTGTATATCAAACTCATCTTTGTGCAGCTTTTGCGGCCTTGCGAAATCAAGCAATTCAGAAATACTGCGATTAAGTCTCTCCACTTCCTGGACTAGGATCGTAGCAGTTTCACTATCCTGATTGTCACCGGAAAATTTTGACTGTAACACCAGGGCCAACCCTTTAATTGAACTGAGCGGGTTACGAAGTTCATGGGCAACACCCGCCGCCATTTTCCCTAATGCTGCAAGACTTTCACTTCGACGTAAATCCTCTTCAAGTTTCTTAACCTGGCTAAGATCCTGTATCATCAGCAAAGTTCCTACAGACTTTTCTTCACGATCAAAGATCGCCATTCGATTTAACTGAACAGTGTGACATTCACCGATATTGTTCTCTAGCTGAACTTCCTTTTGAAACATTCCCCCCTTACGCTCACCTGAGGAAGCGAGCACGGTTTGGATAACTTCAGTATTTGAAAAAACGACACTGCTGTTCCCCATGGCACTCTTTTCACTGATACCGGTTAACTTCTCGGAAAACTGATTGTACAAAATAATTTTTCCTTTAGTATCAGTTGCAATCAACCCAACGGGTAGAGAAGATATTAATATGTCGCGGAAAGCCTCAACTTTTCTTAATCTGCTTTGTGATCCTTTCAATCCTTCAAGTGTTAGGATGGAAAGCCAGCCACCAAATCCAACCAGCAATAGCACAATGGACAAGATTATAATTTCTAGTTTTTGTCGCTGCAGCCTTTTATTGTACTGCTTCATATCGAGTTCAACAAGAATCACATATTTTTTCTGCTTAAGAGAGGTGATACGTTTTTTCCAGGCTGAATTCTTACCATGCAGTTGTAACATCCTATTTCCAAATCCTGGGGATTCGCCATTATTCTTTTCAAATGCAAGCTGATCCATCAATCGATCGGTAACAGGAGAGAAATATGCGGCAACCTGAAAAACTGATTTATTGGTTTCAGCACTGATCCGATAACTAAATGTCCTGGTATCAATACTATCTTCATCAATTGCGAGCAGGAAGTCATGGGTCTGAGGGGAAACCTGTTGAATACGTGCGGCGGGTACAGAATTGGCCAGAATAAACCCTTCACTATCAACAAGAGCCAAAAAACGGACCCCAGGATGCCCAGCTGCATGTTCCAGGACCCTTTGCACATTGCCTGGCCACAGTGCTCCAATATCCTGTCCCGACCTAATTCCTGTAAAAATAGAACTTCTCGAACTTGAGGCTACAAAACGAATAAGGGTAACCCCCTTTTCCAGCATAATATCTGTCATCAAGGCCTTATCACGCCGATAATTATTAACTGCAAAAACAGCTATAATTACAGCCAACAAGCCACATGCTGCAGCGAGTACCCAGGGGGACACACTGGCTAATCGTTGTTTTCTTATGATTCGCATACGATGGGAGGTGGTGGGTTAATAATTTTCTGCAGTATTACCTTCGTAATCATATAGGTGGGAGTTATACCATTATCCCCAAGTGATCCTGAGGCCAAAGTTTCACCAACATGTAATGGATTATCCGATGCATAATAGGCGTACCGTGTTTTGATATCATCCGAGACATGGCCCTGAATAATAGCGGCACTTATGGCACGCTGATAATGTCCGCCCTCCATCTCAAGGCCTACAGCCTTCCAATTCGAGGTATGAAACCGGGCAAGAACATCGCGATTCTGCAAAGACGTTCCAAGAACCGTGACAATGGGTCCAACATGAATAGGATATCCTTTATCGAAATCGGTGATATCAAGATCATTATGAACAATATAATTATTCGGTGTTCCTTCCATAACATGGGCAGTGGCAAGCATAATATCTCCCTTCTCGCCGGGAAGAGTTCCCGCCTTCCCCATAATATTTACAGATTCAAATTGAAACGTAACCGTTTTATCTTCGAAGTGACAGGGACAGAGTAATTCATCAAGTATATCAAACGCCTGAGCACCAAAAGCGTAATCAATCACCACAATAACAGGTTTCTCACGCTCAATGAATTCGAAATCACACTCGATAGCTTGATGAATATTCTCCTGGGTGATTTTAGAGGTATCAAAAACCATAACATCAATATTAGACTCAGAAGTATCTTTCAAATAAGTATAGCCAAAATCAGAAGCATATCGAGATATTTTATCACCTGAATCCCGAAGTTCAGCGGCCATGGTATACAGATCATCTGATACCGGTTTCCCTTTTTTTCTAAGATAGCCAGCGCCAAAAAGAATAGTTTTCATCGAATGCATATTCGCACTGACCACATGCATTTTCCGATCCTCAAACCCTTGATCATGAAGATGCCGTTTCACATTCTTGGCCCAGAGTGACGAATACTTATGACGCCCTATCATCTCCTGAAGCGATGGCGTAAAATAGATCGTCAGCAATGTATCCTTTGATTTAGCTTCTTCTATAATTCTCTGCCCCATCTCATATATAGTAGCAAAGAGACCATTATTAAAATTCCCGTTCTTTTTGTGATGAACATCAAAACTTTCATAGGCATCCCGTGCCTCTCTATAGGTTCTGCCAAGAATAATGGAGAGATTCCATATGGCCTGATCAAGTGCCGATCCATCAAGTTTCTTCTCACCGCTAAGAACACTCTCAAGTTCATGCCACTCGGAGCAGGTGCCGACTTCCTTATGACATATCTGCCTGTAGATTTTTTGAGATTCTATATTAAGAAATGTAATATTGGTGAGAAGGTCATAAATTTCAGTCAGGCCACGAGTGATAACAAAGCATATTTCCTTATCAGAAACTATATAGGAATGCCCGCGCCGCTTAAGAGGGGATATTTTTTCAAAAGAAGTATCATGAAAATCTTCATCGGCGGTAAGGATAATACGGTTGCATTTTTCAATGCCCCTTGGCATTCGATCCATCACATATTCAAGCCCCTGAAGCTCAATGATTCGATGATCACTCATGGAACCATAGATCTCAGGCTCAAACTGCTGTAATGATTCAGATAACTTTTCACCTGAACGACCTGACGGCTTATAATAACCACGTAAAATCAGCGCATCTGCTATGGTCTTAAAGGTTCGTATTGCAAGTCGGGCTCGTTGGGATTTTGAAAGCTCTTCCATACCAAACTCCTGTAATCAAAAAAGTACTTTAACTATCGTATAATTACAGGATAACGCATAACGTTTCGACATTCCAGAACGCATTCTTATTGCAGAGAAAAAAATAGAGGTGTTAGTAGATAGAAATATTGGGGAGAAGAGATGGAGCAGAAAAAAAAATAAAAAAAAGAGGAGAAATCGTTAGAAACGACTTCTCCTCTTTTCAATCAAGAGACAATAAATGTCTTCAATTATATTTTGCTCACGTTTGCTGCAGCAGGACCTTTAGGACCCTCGGTGATTTCAAACTGAACTCTATCACCTTCGTTCAAGGTTTTGAACCCATCACTTACAATCGCAGAGTAGTGTACGAATACATCTTTGCCACCTTCCTGCTCCAAAAAACCAAAACCTTTAGCCTCGTTAAACCATTTCACTGTGCCTTCTAACATAATAATCCTGTCCTTAGTACTGATCAACTACGTGATCGTGCTTTGTTTTGTTGTATGGTGTGACATCTTTTCCGAATCAACCGGAAAAAATAACTCGTTTTTAATACTGAGCCGAAAATTCATCAACCACACAATTTATACGTTTCTTTACACTACAGGAAGGATTCTAAAAATACCAGATAAATTATCAAAAAAGATGAATTTATTTCTTGTCAAGAGAAATAAACGAGAAACTATCCTTTTATATCAGTCTATCCAGGAAATTATTACTATTTTGCTCCTACTCGTTTTTATCTTATTTTATTTCCAACAATGAAGAATTGAACTCTTCAGGTGCTGCATACCCAAGAAGAGTCAAGATTGTGGCAGCCACATTGGCAAGACCATCATCAGCAGAAGTTTGAAGGGCAAAATCATTTACCCCACTATAATTTTGCACAATAAACGGTACGGGATTCCTGGTATGAGCGACCATCGGAGTTTTCTTGCCATCCTTTTCAATCCACATACAGTCTGCATTGCCGTGATCTGCTGTTATCACAGCAACTCCCTGCGCCTTCTCCAGTACTGGTAAGATCCTTTTCAGCATAAGATCAACAGTTTCAACAGCTATTCGTACTGAAACCTGCACGCCGGTATGTCCAACCATATCGCCATTGGGATAGTTCAGACGAATAAATTTATATTTCCCCTCTAAAATCGCCTCAATAACCCTATCGGTGATTTCAGCAGCCTTCATCCATGGCCTTAGATCAAAGGTAATTTTATCCGATTCTATCTCAACATATTTTTCCAGTTCTTCATCGAGGTACCCGGATTTATTTCCATTCCAGAAATAGGTTACGTGACCAAATTTCTGGGTTTCAGAAATAGCATAGGATGTGACACCTTCCCCACAGAGATATTCTCCAAGTGTTCGATCAATCGCTGGTGGCTCCACCAGATAATTTACAGGAATATTTGCATCGCCGTCATATTGCATAATTCCGGCAAAAAATACCCTGGGGTGACGTGTTCGATCAAACCCTGTAAAGTCCACATCATCGAATGCTCTTGAGAGCTCAATTGCTCGATCTCCACGGAAGTTAAAGAGAATAACAGCATCACCATCTTTAATAGGGCCGACTGCTTTCCCATCCCGCTCTATAACAAAACTATCCATATATTGATCCATCATCTCCGGATCTTCGTCATAGTAGGTCTGAATAGCCTCACATGCATTTTCAAACCCCCGCCCAACACCAAGTACATGTGCCTGCCATCCTTTTTCAACTATACTCCAATCCGCGCCATACCTGTCCATGGTAACATTCATCCGCCCACCCCCGGATGCTATGCAGTAGTCTCTGCCATTACTTGAACATTCCATCAATTTTTCTTCAAGAGGGGCAAAATAGTGCAAAGCGCTTTTAGGAGAAACATCACGACCATCGAGTAATCCATGAACCCGAACCTTTTGAACGCCCTCGGACTCGCACTGATTCAGCATGATAATAAGATGATCAATATGACTATGCACATTTCCATCTGAGATCATGCCAATAAAATGAAGCGTTCCGCCATCTTTTGCATGCCTCACAGCCTTTTTCCAGGCAGCGCCCTTAAATAAATCACCGGAATGAAGTGCTTCATTCACGAGTTTTGCACCCTGCGCAAAAATCCTTCCTGCCCCAAGTGCGTTATGGCCGACTTCAGAATTCCCCATATCACCATCGGAAGGGAGCCCGACAGCAGTTCCGTGTGCTTTGAGGCGAGTCACTAGTCGTCCCTGCAACAATTCATCCAAGACAGGCGTATAGGCCATATGAACGCCGTCGCTCTCATCTTCAGGACCAAGTCCCACACCGTCCATGATTACTGTAACCACGGGTCCAGGGAATTGTTTATATCCGGACAAAGGAGAAAGAGATAATTTAGACATATTTAATTTCCTATAAAGAATTGGGTGGTAGTTACTTTTGTTTCTTCAGTTTAAGCCTGGTTATAATCTCATCGGCAATATCCTCTATGGTTCTTCCGCCAACATTGATCTCCACATCGGCAAGGTTACGATACAGAGGCAGACGTGTTTCGAGCAATACTCTGGCATTGGTCAGATCTTTCAACAAAGGACGCTTCTTGATTTTCTTTTTTGCGTTAGGATGGGCATAAATTGCTTCAAGTATTTGATTAAAGTCAGAATGAAGATACACAATTTTTCCTATTTTAGAAATATTGGGTACGTTAAAAAATCCACCGCCCGAAGAAATAATAGTGTTATTCACATATTTCTCCAACCAGACAGCAGTACGTCGTTCCAGGGTCCTGAACTCTTCTTCACCATGTTTTGCAAAAATCTTCTTTACCTTGCCGTTGGCAAAACTCTCTATTAAGTCATCGCAGTCAACAGCAAACATTCCAGTTTTTTCAGCAAGCGTTCGCGCGGTTCTTCCCTTGCCAACCCCCATAAATCCAATCAATACAATATTTGCTTTCATTTCATCTCCAATTAATGGCCAAACAGCCATTTTATATACCGACCTCTACACTGTTCCCACTCAAACCGATACGTTATATCACGAGCCAAATCCGTATCAAGTTTCACAGGATGCTGAAGATATGCTGCAAGTCGTACGGCAAGCGTTCCTGGTTTATACAAATACTCTTTATCATACAATTCAGGGTAGGATAGATCCTCCGGAAGCAATGGATAACAACCAGCCCGAATGCCTTCAAGTATCGCAATACCAAAGAATTCGTGCCCTGCGGTTGAAACAATCAAATCTGCACGATGCAAAAACAGAGCATATTCTTCACGTGTTTCAGCAAAGCCAAAATGAATTATCTCTTTTTCCAAGCGTCTTTTCGCTTCTTCAAAACAGGACGGTTTATTAACAAATGACTGTCCCATAACAATAAGTCGAAAGGCAAGTCCCCTCTCCTGCAGGGTATAGAGAGCTTGAAAAAAAAGTTCAGGGCCCTTATCGTGCTCCCATCGATGATTCCAGACAAGAATTGGTGGATTGTCAGAACCTCTCACCTTTTTTTCATCATCCGCAACACTATCAATAGATGAATAATCCATACCGGGATAGAGAACCAGACTCTTTTTCTTGATTATATCCACGCAATCAAGCGGCCTCATATCTGCAGATCTTTTTAGGGAGAGCTGAATTGCATCAAGGAAGGAATCACGATTATAGTGGGAATTAAAGGCACAGGAGTCGGAGGCCATCGCACTGTTCAAGTTAATTGCGGTAAATTGCCGACTGTCAACGGACTGTACCTGACTGGGATAGGCAAATTGATTCTCATGAAAATAGGTACAAAAACGGGTAGCAGGATTCCATCCCTTAAGCATTCCTACAAGTGATCGTAGCACAGCAACATCCACAAACGTGGAACAGAGAACGGTATCAAACGCCCTCTCTTCCACACCCATTTTATCTATTTTTTGCACAAACCAGAAAGCAGACAACTGCATACGTGCCTTCCACTTTCTAGCAGGAAGCGTTAAAAAAGTGTAGGAAGCAGTAACCGTTTTCTGCAAACCATTCAAAAACAGTTTGTGAGAACCGCCATAGTATGGCTCCAAAACTAGAATACGCTTCATCACTGACCCTTTTCTTTTTTAATTTCTTCGAGATACCTGCTAAAAGGACGTACTTCATTTATTGCATAGCCGCAACCAGATGGCAACGCACCTCCACAAAAATGCAAGCTCTTATCAGGGAAATTATCACACAGGGCAAGTCTATTTGCATGATCTCGGCAGTGCCCTTCCGGCGACAGCCAATTGCAAGAAAATTGTACATACCCTTGATCATCCTTTCCGGTAATCTCAAAGCGCTGATACTCAGGATAGTCACCCAGCACCTCAAAAAAATCTTTCTCAGAACGTAACCAACCTCGTTCTCCTTCAAGATTAATTTTTCTACAGCAATTCCCACAGCAGGAACAACTCCCGGTAACAAGCAACTCCCTTCCCATTATCCGTAGACGAAGATAACGAATTAACCCAAGAAAAGAATAGGTAGAGAGCAATTTTAAGATTTTAGCCATGACTTGGAAGAGCACCTGCTAGTAAGAGAACACTTTCGGGAGATTCGTTTTTCTGATACAAAGGGAGTAGAATGAGGAATCATAAAACATAGAAGCGTTGGAGACAAGTAAATGTGGCATTCAAAAGATGTATATTATCTTTCAGGCAGTACCGGGATACTTGCTGAAGACCTTGGCAAGTCACTCATTTGTCAGTTCCCTGAAATCAGTTTCAATGCAGAAAAACTTCCATTTATCCGTAGCCTTGAAGATGCCCGTAAAGCAATCAACCATATTCTGGCACAATCCACCGGACGTTTCCCCATAGTAATTTCAACTATTATGAATAAAGAGCTTATCGTAATTCTTGATGTCCCAGAAGTGGAATTCTTTGATGTCTGCGATAAGGACCTGGAACGGCTTGAAAATGTGCTTGAAGCAAAGGCCATCAGAATCTCTGGAACAGCCAGACATCTTGATGATTCCACCATGGGCAGCCGGGTAGATGCTATCCAGTATTGTATCGCCCATGACGACGGTTCACGATTAAAAGACTACGATGATGCGGAAGTAATTTTGCTCGGTGTCTCCCGTTCCGGCAAAACGCCTATCTCCGTTTACCTTGCCACCCAAATGGGAATAAAAGCTGCAAACTACCCCCTTGTTGCAGAAGACCTTGACGCCTATCGATTACCCAATGAAATCGTTCGCAATAAGGCGCGGGCAATTGGCCTCTCCACCAATGCTGAAACCCTTCATTTTGTGAGAGAAAAACGCTATAAGGGAAGCTGCTACGCCAAACTTGGTACCTGTGCCGGAGAACTTAATCAGGCAAACCAAATTTTTTTAAACTATAACATTCCCATCATTGTTTCAGATGGATGTTCAATAGAAGAAACAGCAACCCAGGTGGCTCAGCAATTATCGCTTAAACGACTGCCACGCCTCTAGCACCAATCAAGGAATCCCATGCAATTTATTGACAATATCCCCATGGCAGGCATCCTGCTTCTCTGCGTTCTTTTAGGACTTGCGCCATTTGTCCCAGAGCCGCACATTGTAGAAAAACTCAGAATGCTCAGCCAGGGAACCCTCAAAAAACCTCTTGATATTTTTGATCTTCTTTACCATTCAACCCCTTTTATACTGCTAATTATAAAGCTGATTCGAATGAAAAGTTAAAGCATATGGAAGATATAACACAAAAGCTCACATGTCCCTGTTGCAGTGGAAAATCATTTAGCGACTGCTGCAAACCTATAATTGAAGATCAGAGTAAGGCGTTCACCGCAGAACAACTCATGCGTTCTAGATACACCGCCTTCACCCTTGCAGATAATCAATACCTCAGCAAAAGTTGGGCTGAACAAACACGTCCCAAAGAGATTAACGCCGAAAATTCTGGCATACAATGGCTGAGCCTGGAAGTACTGCAGTGTGAAGATGGAGGACGTCAGAACAGTGAAGGATTTGTCAGCTTTACCGCTCGCTTTCTCAGCTCAGGCCATCTTTGTAGCCTCCATGAGAAATCAAGCTTTATTAAGGAGGATGAACTCTGGTACTATCTTGATGGAGAAACAAGGTCTGACACTGAAAAAGTTGGAAGAAATGCGCCCTGCCCATGCGGATCCGGCAGAAAGTTTAAGCGTTGCTGCTGTTAGGAATTGCTTTACTTCTTTCCCGGGAATTACCCGAGCAAACGTTTACTATAATTACTCAGTCTCTTGATAAGAAGGCGACGCTCATTTCCTATCAACTCCCTTTCACTCATCACAATTTCGAGATAGTGCAGGGTCAGTCCTGAAAATGAACTGGTTGGATGAATAGTCAGCCACCGTTCTGCGTCATCATCGGCAAAGGCCCTCTCCACCACTTCAACAACAAGTGCATCGTCGTCGTCACCTGCCCACTGAATAACCTTTTCAAAGAGATACGCCTCTTTGGTTTTTCGATATTCAGCTCGTTTAATCATATATTCAGCTCCCTGCATAAACTCTCCTGTTCAGATTTTAAAACACCGGGTTGTAATCAAAAAAGTGGTTCGTAGTGAGATTTCGAAATGTCCGAGTTTCACTCCTTGCAATAAATGAGTGGGTTACAGCACCCGTTGCCGTAAACCGTACACCTTCAAGAAATTCTCCATCGGTCACCCCGGTAGCGGCAAATGAAATTTTACGGGAATTGATCAGATCTTCAACTCTGAAAACCTTCTCAAAATCATCGATACCATGAACCTCTGCCTTCTCTTTAGCCAAAGGCACATCGTACGAAATTTTTCCTTCGAAATAGCCGCCAAGGCATCTGATAGCCGCTGCTACCACAGTTCCTTCTGGCGCATATCCATATCCCATATAAATATCAGCTTTGATCCCATTAATAGCAGCAAGACAACCGGATATCTCCCCTTCTTCTATCAGTTTTATCCGGGCACCGCAGTTTCTAACTTCATCAATCAAGCCCTTATGACGCTCGCGATTAAGTATGCAAACCGTTACATTTTCAGTATATTTTCTAAGTACTCGAGCCACCCGTTTCACATTTGCAGTTGGAGACTGGTTAATATCAATAACTTCACCAACATTTGGGCCAACCACAATCTTATACATACGTAAATTAGGAATCGACTGAATGGATCCGTCCTCTGCTATTACCGTATAGGAAGTGGAATTATTACGACCGTCCGCTGCAGCGTGTTGCGCCTCAAGTGCCACAACCATCAGATCCATATCCGGCCCGCCTTCTCCAAGTCTTTCGGGAAGCGTGCAAATTTCAGGTCTGTTTGAAAAACGGTCATTAATCACTTTTCCGTTTATCATCAGCCTGTTCAGGGTCTTTGTTATGGCCTTCCTGGCCTGATTAAGAATATCGTCATGATTGCCAAGTCCCTGAATTCGTGCTGCAGTGAGCGCTGCAATTTCAGTCGCCCTGACAATTTCCATTCCATAATTAATATTCATACATCAACCCAAGGGTATATTTTTACTTTTATTTTCCTAATTACCACTGAAACTCAGGTAACTGTCAAATAGAACTTTAGGAGCTCGCCCTGCGAGCGATTTCCCAGGTTCAGCAGCACGTTCATTCGCTCGCAGGGGCGAGCTCCTACACCAATAAGCGACGAAGCTGAGCTTGAGTGGGGTAATTAGGTTTTTATTTGCGGAACAGCCAATAACAGAGCTTACAAACCATCAGCAGTAAACTCTCTTATACGTTGCAGCAACGCATCACTCTGTTTTTTAAGCAGGACACCCTTTGCAGTATCCTTAATTTTCATCGGCTGCCTGAATTCATCGATCAGTTCTATATCGAGTGGAGCAGATTCAAGCTTCTGCGCGGCCTCCTGCATTTCCTCAGGAGTTGGCAAAATAATACCAAACAGCTGATAGGGAGTATGAACCAGTGCATGGCCACGGTTATAATAGGCTGCAGCAAATCCGCCATCCACATTGATCGCTACACCATCATTTGAAGCCATTGATTTACCCTTGGTATAATCAACGGGAGTGTGGCCATAGACAACTCTTTGAATACCAAACTCTTCCTGCAGCTTTTGCTTAAAGATGTCGGTATGCATATTGCTTTTCCAGTAAAGACTTCTTTCGGCATGACTCTCTTTATCGAGCAGAAAGTACCGTTCAAAGGTTTTCATGGCGTGTTTACCAAAAAAAGGAGATTTTGGGCCGCACCAGAGATAAAAGAACAGGGCCTGATCCTTCTTATCCTGCTCACTACCATCAATATATCTTTTTCCAACACGTTCGATGGTCTGCTGCAAATAATCAAGCAGTTCGCGCCCACTGTGTCCTAAAAATTCTTCAAACTCACCATTGGCCTTAGAGGGCACAAGTGCATGAATATTAAGGCTGTTGTTGTGGATGTGGTAGGTTTTTCCTTTTTTAAAGAAGTAACTAAGTAGTCGTTTAATTTTCCTGTTGGTAGTGAATTGATGGGTCAGATCATCAATGACTTCCTGTTCTTCGGATGTCAGTTTTGCTGGCTGCTCAAAGTCTATGGTTGGGAAATGGCTATCGTTTAAACCAGCAGTATCGCCAGTCTGTAGCATTTTTGCTAGACGATCAAGCCAGAGCCTGGATTCCATTTCATATTCCGGAAAATCGCGTATGGTCTGTTCTTCAAGCTTAAACTGGATAACCGTAAGAGCTTTTTCCATGCTCTTCCCTCTATCGGTTTTTGCCTTGATACGGCCGGTAACCTTCTCGACGGGATATGTTTTTTCTGCAAAGGCGGCAAGCTTTGAACTATCAATAGAGAATCTTTCCAACATCTCAAAATGATCATAACGGCTTGTGATACGCATGGCTTCGGCAACCAAAGACTGATGCCCTGCAACAGCACCCATCCACAGAATATCATGATTGCCAAAAACATAATCAACCATATCCCGATAAGCTGGAGAAGAAAGAATTCGGATAATCTTGTCCGGTTGGGCACCACGGTCAAAGATATCTCCTAATACAAGTATACGATCCAGTAAAACTTGACGGATACTGTGGGCTAGATGACTAATCAATCGCTCAGACAACACCGGCTCTTCAAAGACATGATCCGGTACGGGAAGCCCTGCAATCAGACGTTTAATAGTATTTCGAAACTCAGGAGGAAACATATCCTTGGTACGGTGTCTGATATTGGACAGCCGGTACTTTAAAATCTCCACAAGACAGAAAATAACATCCTGAGTATCCATCAGTATAGTATCTTCAACAAAGTACTCTTTTTTTCGGATAATCTTGGTAAGATACTGGACTTTATCTATACTGAATGTATTGGGGAGCGCTTCACGACATGTCTGGTACAGCATCCCAAAACGACCACGAAGGATTGCCATAAAACGATCCCCCTCGCCATGAAGATCACTGATCCAGAGCGTGACAGGGATATTGGAGTTGAGTTCATTTTCAAGCTGCAGCAATTGCTGAGCGAGTTTGTCGAGCTCACTTGTCTGCAAACGAAAACGTTCTTCCTTCATATCCATCTCCTTTTATAACGTGTATTCAGCGAGAGCAACGAATACCCCTTAACTCTGAACTGTAACTGTTTAGCATCAATAAATAAAGCGCTTCATTTCAGAGCCCTCTATTTGTTCAATAACAAAACCCTAGGCTCTATTGGTGGCCAAATACTTTAGCTGGTACGACTTCAAAATCAGCAGCCTCGGGTGGCTGCCAGTAGAGGGTTAGGCTAGCTGTTCCCTTTCGTTGAAAATACTTCACAGCAATAGGATACCACCCCGGAGCAGTTATTGAGACATCACCCGTTTCAGACATACGACTGCTATGAACAGCAGGATCAAACACTACAATTTCATTGTTCACAGCCACCTGGACGCCATCATTTGAGAGCGCTTTAAAGCGATATTTTCCGGTTTTATCCAATTTCAGATAGCCGTCCATAAAAACTCCGACTCCGGTTGCCCGTTTACTATCATAGATAGTAACGTCCTTGGCAAATTTATGGTCAAGCTGAAGAACAGGTGTTCCTCTCTCTCCCTTTGTCATCATCACAGAATCAGTAGCCATCTGATTCAGATGTCGATAAAAGGCATATCGGTAGTAGGTGGACAAGCCGTTTGTAAGTGAAGATTCAACGGGTAATACATTCACTCCTGAAAGTATCATTTCAGGTTTAGGACTGTGACAGGAACTCAGCATGAGAGCAAGAAGTATAGAAACAGTGTAACCGATATAGGAATAACGATATTTCATAAAACCCACCCACATTCACGAATTTTCAAATCAATCCTGCGCTTGTTCAAAGACCAGTTTTTCAGCGCTCATATTCCAAAAAGGAGTCCCATCTTTCGTCAGGCGAACTTTAAACTGGTAATGTTCCCCTTTTTTGACCTTGGAGGCAAGAAAAACATCCTTTCCGTCAATTTCAGCCCAACTGCCCTTGATCTTCACCCTGTCACCTCTTTTAATACCCGTATCTTTAGGTGAAGCAAAAGAGACAGGACAGAGATGCACATCAATTGTATCACCATCATCATCAAGTACCAGAACCGTCGCCTTGGACATTCCAGATAAGGGCCTCAGCTTTTTAAACTTCAGCACAGTCCCTCTTAACTTGTCAAGTTCACGTGGATTATAGAGTTTATTGTATTCGTCATCATCTCCCCAACCATCCATTCCTTCAGTCGAACCAGCACAGGCCATTGAGACAAAAAGAGAGGTTGAAAAAGAGAATATTGTGCAGAAAACAAACATCTTCGAGAATAGTAGTTTCATAAGAGATACCCATCAAAATAATAACGTGTCAGAAATGCAGGAAGAACCCCACATATATTAACCTATAACTCAATATATAGAGCAATGATGGGTGTATGGCAAGTATTATGCCTGATTCTTTAGGGGACTTGAGAAATCAGGGCAAATTTCTCACCATATTTGAGACAACTTCTTAGGTGTGAAAAAAACTCTAACGAATAGGGGGCTGTTCTCAAGCTCTTAATGGGAATAGCTCTCAGAGAGAGATAGAGAGAGAGCCCCCGATCGTCATCTTTTAAGGTTCTATTCAATCGGATAAAAACTTATTTTAAACACAGATCAGGGTTTTATATAGGCAAATCCCTCTGCCTGCAGTTCAATTAACCCAACCACACCAGCTGGAATAATTTCACACCCTTCAAACAGCTCGTCCTGTGGTATCTCAAAGAGTTTAAGTGCTCTTTCACAGATTTGAATACGAACTCCGGCTGCAGTAATCTGCCTAAGTTTTTCCATAAAAATATACATCTGATCTCCGGCCAGTAAGGCAACTCCCGGGCCTGTTACCAGCAAAATTAGCTCCACATCTTTTCCTTCCAGGGCTTCCAGGGTATTGCTAATATTACTTAACCCAAGGTTAAAAATAAGGTCATCTTCAAGATCAATGTGAATTACTGCTTTATAACGCATAGTCATATTTCCTGTTATCCCATCTCTATATGGATTTTAAATAATCAAACTTTGGCATCACCCAAATGGCATCACCAAACGTATCAGAATACCATACAGAGGCAATTCCATCGAGAGTATCCTTAATGCGTTGAACCATGAGGATGAGGATCCGAAGACTTTAAATCTTTTGGTTTAAAATGGCAGGAATTACAACGAGTATTTGCAGCAAAAGCAGTTTCACCATCGTGACAAGCACCACAGGAATTCCCCTTAGCTAAAGCTTTCATAGTCTGGCCAGTTTTGGGTGTAACCCCTCGTTGCATTACAAAAATATCATCATGGCAGGCAGCACATTCAAGCCCTACTTCTTCTGTATGAACGCGGTGCTCAAATATCACATTAATTGGCGTATCCATAATGATTGGTGTTTTGGGGCCATATTTTTTTGACTCATAATCTTCAGACGCACAAACGTGGCTACTAAACAAAAAACCACTAATCAACATCGACAGCAAGAAAGCCTTAAAGACAAATGTATCCATGATATCCTCCAACAATTCAAAAACTATTAAATTTCACCACACCATCCCAGTAATGGCGTTCAGTGAAGCATCGGTACATTTCATATTTTGATTTTCAGGAACAATTGCGAAAAGCATAAAAAATGCGGAATTGATTCAAAACATGAATGTAACTATTCAGCGAGGGGGACTAATTACCCTTAACACTGAACGCGCCCCGAAGGAAGTACTCTTGGGGTATAACTGTTTAGCAGGTAAGCGAAGACTCCGGGTAAGCGAAGACTCCGGGTAAGCGAAGACTCCGGGCTTCAAATTCGTTTATTTTGGTCTCCGAAGCATACTAATGCTATTCGAGGAGGCTAAAATGGACGTAGATGGAGTGCTGCTGAATAGTTACACATGAATCAATATTGATTTTCCCCACCGCAGAAGCCATTGTCAGACATGACATATACCACAGAGTACCCAATAGCTTAGTACCACATTAAGGGTAGGCAGATCAACTCACACTACAAGCATTTTTCCAGCTGTCAAGTTTCTTTTAACAAAAGCTGCCACTCCCTAAATAATCTTTCAAAACTCATTGACAATTGGCACCGAGCGCCTTAGCTTAGTGTGTATATGTTGATTTACTTTATTTTGTCTATTTATTTATAAATTGTATTTTTAAATATTTACCCTAACAGTCATTATGAAGAACAAATACAAATCTGATTATCCCAGCATCCTACTCAACACGAGAATAAGTGCCTGCAACAGCACCTCCAAAATAGCATTTCAAAACGAACTATTCCTATTCGCGTTCGCTTTTTACTATGCTGATCAAATTTTTTCTGTTTTATAGCGTAATGAATCATATTCAGAGATTCAAAATAAACCGGGCTCAACAGAGTCCATAATCTTAAGGAGAATATTATGTTTCAAGTAGAAGTAGACAAAGACAAATGTACCGGCTGTGAAGAATGTATCAATGGCTGTCCCGCTTCCGTACTCGAACTTGTGGATGGAAAATCTGAGCCCGTTGAAATGGACGAATGCTTAGGTTGTGAAACTTGTGTTGAAGTTTGTCCAGAGGGGGCCATCACCGTCACTGAAGTGTGATGGAACAATAAAAGTAGAGGATACACATTTACTTGATTACCACAAAGACTTAGGTAACTGCACAGTTCAATCGTAGGAGCAGACCCCTACACGTTGTATCAGCAAAAGCTGAGTTTGAGTGGTAATCATAAACATGTATCAACTCTGTTAACCACGTATGTAAAGAGAACACTCCTATGCAAAAAATCAAAACTATTCTTTATGCAACGGATTTATCAGAAAGTGCAAAACCTGCGCTGAGTTGGGCCATGAGTCTTGCTGAAAAATATGATGCTTCAATTTCTATAATTCATATTATTCCTGATATGATAGAAGAACTGTCCGCCTCAATGGGCTATGACCTGCTCGCTCATTATAAAGTTGAGCAGCTTGCTGACTTGAATAAGGATGGTCAGAATGACGCCAAAGATGCAATTAAAGATCGTATAAAAAGTGTCTGTGATCAGATGAATGACGATTTCCCAAGCTGTAGAATGGATTTTCATCACATCATCATTAAAGCTGGTCACCCTGTCAAAAGCATTATCGATACTGCAAAAGATGGTGGTTTTGATATCGTAGTGATGGGTACTCATGGACATGGGATACTGGATAATTTGCTCCTCGGATCCGTTGCTCGTGGAGTAGTACAGAAATGTCCTATTCCTGTTCTTACCATCAGAATCTAAAAGTCTGCCTATCCACAACTCACCGACTCATCATACTCCCGGCTGTTCTTTACGCGGGAGTATGATGTAGCAGGTCATAATTGAGGAACGACAACTATGACTGATACAAAAGCACCATCTTTTTGTAATTTTATCCTCGACAGTATCCCGGTTGCAATGGTGACCATGGACTCAGCTTTCATCATCACTTCATTTAATAATCACGCAGAACATCTCACCGGATTTCAAGCAACGGAAGCAATAGGACGCCCCTGCTACGAAATACTCCATAGTAGTAAATGTGATACCGAATGCCCGCTGCAGACAGTTCAAAAACAGGGTGAAGCCTCGACTGGACTGGAAGCGGAAATCATCAACCGTTTCCATGAACACATTCCTGTACGAATTGGTACCGCAGCCATCGAAAATAGCAGTAATAATTTTGTTGGTTACCTTGAAGTTATAGAGGACATATCAAGAGAAAAATCCCTGGAACGGGAAAAAAATAATTTTCTTTTTATGGTTGCCCATGACATGAAATCTCCACTCGTTGCCATGCGAGGACTACTAGGGAGACTCAGTGAACACCACAGAAATATGTCTGCAGAAAAATGTGATGAATACCTTAAAATCATCGACAATGCAGGGATGCAGATTGAAACACAGGTAGTTAATTTTCTGGAATATTCTCGCCAGGTCAACAACAAAATCAAACTCACACTCGAATATATTGACCTTCCACAGCTGATATCTGAGCTCATTCAAAGGCATAGCGAAGAAGCGGCGCAAAAGAATATTACTATTCGTGCAGAATCCATTCCCCTAAAACGCTTCAAGGCCGATTTTTCTAAAATGCAGAGGGTCTTTGAAAACCTGATTGATAATGCAATTAAATTTTCGGAACAGAAAGGAGAAATCACAATTTCTATCACAGAAACAGATAAAGAACTTATTATCCAGGTGAAAGATTGCGGCCCTGGCATCCCAGTTGATGAACTTCCTTTTATCTTTGATGCCTTCCATCAACATAATTCCTGCAATGCTGGACACGGCCTTGGGCTGACAGCAGTCAGAGCAATTGTACAGGAACATGGTGGCCGGGTGGCAGTTAAAAACAGAAGGACGCAGGGATCTGTTTTTTCCGTGAGACTCCCTAAAAATAGTTAGGCTAGCTCAGGGGGCAATTGTCCCCTACTCTTTCTTCCATTTTCTACAGGAACTCCTTTATGGACCAACACTCTTCTCAACGCCAACAAATTGGAGAAACAATTCAACAACTGCGTGAGCTGATAAACAAATTGCAACTGCTGGAAAATGAATACCTCAAACAGGAGGAAAAGCTTTTTATAATCTCAGAATTTGCAAATGACTGGGAATACTGGCAGGCACCCGATGGTCACTACAAATATGTTTCGCCTTCCTGCAAAATTGTAACCGGATATAAACAGCAGGATTTTTATGATGACCCTGACATTCTAAAAAAAATAATAGCATTTGATAACTGGGATAAATGGAATGCACACAGCCATAGTATGGCTAAAAACGGACTGGTCAATCCCATTGAATTTAAAATACACACAAAAGATGGAAAATCGCGGTGGATCCACCATATCTGTCAAACAGTTACTGGAAAACAGAATGAAAATCTTGGAATTCGTGGCAGTAATAGAGACATCACCGAGCTAAAAACATTACAGAAACGACTCAAGCATATGGCTGGCCATGATATTCTTACAGGACTCCCTAATCGTTCACTCTTTCTTGAACACCTGAATCAGACAATCAAACAAGCAAAACGGAATTCGACGATGTTTGCTGTGGTTTTTATCGATCTTGATGATTTTAAATCCATCAACGACACCCATGGTCATGAAGCCGGAGATACCGTGTTGAAAAAACTGGCTTCAACGCTAACAGGCACAATTCGGAAAAATGATATTATGGCACGTCTGGGAGGTGATGAGTTTATTGGCCTCTTTAATGTCACTCATGACACGGATATTACAATCATCAAAGAAAAAATATTTAACGATATCAATTCAGAATTACAATGTCCACGCTACAATATCGGAATCCATTACAGTTTAGGGGTAAGTATCTACCCTGTTGACGGCACAAGCGTTGACACTCTTTTGAAAAAGGCAGACCAGGCTATGTACAAACAAAAAGAGCTCTACAAAACAGCACTTAAAAGGCAAAAATGACACCAGCAATCGAGAACAGAGAAGACCGTCGCCGCGATGAACTGGTTGAACAAACTTTAGGATTTAATAATAACCTGCTTATCAAAGATCTCTTTGAAATTATGAATGAAGTGCTGGCTAACCGTGATCTTTCAACCTACAAACACACCCTCCGTGTAGCCCAGATTGCAATAGCCATAGGTCAAGTACTTACCTTTACAAGTGAAGAACTAACCATTCTGGAACTTGGATGTCTAGTCCATGACATCGGAAAAACGGCAATTCCCGATGATGTATTGCTCAAGCCTGATCTTTTTAATGACCAGGACAGGAGAATAATGGAGTTTCATCCGCTGATCGGTGCAAAACTCTTCGCCCCGCGACTCCACGATGATCGAATTACAAATATCATCCTAAGACACCATGAGAGACTGGACGGAAGCGGTTATCCGCAGGGATTACATGCTCCTGATATAGATCGCTACTCACGAGTTGCAGCCGTTGCAGATGAGTTTGAAGCCCTGATCAGTAAAAGGCCCTACAAGTCCCCTTTTTCGATAGATACAGCCATCGGAATTCTTCAGTATGAAGCTAAAAAGGGAGCACTTGATAGTGAAGTTGTAAATGCTCTCCAAAGTATTGCCGGGTCGTTAACACTTCACGATGTAACCATGCAACCCACTGGAAACTTCATGGAAGAAATTGAACATTTTCGCAGGGATACTTTTTTCAGAGATACATTGAGCGAACTCTACAATTATCGATACCTTCTTGTTCTTGATGATTTAAAAGTTCTGGGGGAAACAGATACAGAGGGATACCTACTGCTTCTTGTTAATTTTAGAGGTATGGGACGTTTCCAAGTAGACAACGGAGTGATCGTAGCGGGTCAAGTTCATGATGAAATAGGGCAACATTTGCGGGATACTGTTTCAAGGTACCGGGAAAAACGTTTAAACTATGACGGTTCAGTGATGCTGTTTCGTAAACATTGCGATTATATGATTTACGCCGAAGAAAATGGGGAAGAAAATCTGACTGAGCTTATCGCCCAGTTAAGAAAAAAAGTTGGACAAACTCGCGATGAGTGGGGAATTGAGGCCAACTGTTACCGGGTCTGGTTTCCAAGAAGCACTTCAATTGAGGATGCAATGACACGCCTCTTTTCCTTACAAGTACAGGATGCAGAGGCGTGCAGAACTGTATCGCATTAACAAGCAGTTTCACGTAAATCACAGCCAAAAGGATGCACTATGAACAGTAACAAGAGAAGAACAATAGTTTTGGCCCTAGGACTTAGTCTTTTGCTTCTTATCATTACAGGTGCTGAAGTATCCGCCCAAAAAATGAAAATTGCGGTCCCCTCAAACAGTAGTGACAAAAATGCTATGATTAATGAGGAGATGGGTAGGGCACCATTCTTTCTCCTGTTTGACCATACCGGACAATTTCTAAAAGCAGTGGATAATCCTGCAAGAAATCAATCAGGCGGAGTAAGTAAGACCGTTGTTGAACTGCTGGTAAAAAACAATATCAGCGTAGTGATGGGAGATTCAATCGGCACTAAAATGAAGAGCGCACTCATCAATCACGATATACAGTATATACAAAAAGATGGACCCGTTTATGGTGGGATCGCATCAATAATACAAAAGCCCCCTCTCTAATCTGTACTTTCGCTAGGGTCTGTATAGTACTCATATCACTTATTCCGATTCGATACCTGTGCCAACAGTTTTTGTATTTAAACTTCTCACCGATGATGGTCTCGTAAAAAGGTGACATCTAAAATGGATTTGTAGATAGGCGCAGACTTCGAAAAGTTTCCTGTTCGAGGCTTGCACAATTCATATCATTTTGGCGTACTTAAAGAAATGATATGAATTGTGCCCCAAGGGCACTTCCTGCGGGGCGTACCCCAAGGGCACTTCCTCCGGGGCGTACCCCAAGGGCACTTCCTGCGGGGCGTACAACGAAGAAGATGGAGCGTTTTTACGAATCCATCAACGATTATTCAATATACTTTCAATAGACCTACCATCGTCCAGACGATGCTCAAAAATAGCTTCGATCAGTGGACTTATTTTCTCCATTTCTTCCTCAAGTAAAAGAAATCCCGGCAGCGGCAACGCTTTCACCACATTAGCCAGTCCCTGATCAGACAAGGATGCAGGGAGCAGTTCAAAGTATTTCCTGTTTTCCTGGATACCACAGAGGGCCAGCAGGACATCAAGCATGTTACCGAGAAACTCCCCCTGCCCCAGGTGCTCAATTATCTGCATAACAGCCGTCGAAGCCGACAGATACTGTTCACCTATTAAAGCAGGAACGCCAGGGGCACACTTTGTCGTTGAGGCAAAACAGCGGCAGGAAAAAGGACGAACTTCGTAAATTGAACAGCAATCCTCTTCAAGGAAGGGGCAGACCTCATGGCTACCATAGGAATCCGGCTCAATATCTTTGCCGTCAAGACAGCTTGCAGCAAAACCGTTAGTAGTAATTTCAGGTCTACGTGTGGTTCCCTTTTTCTGTAGTTTACCTGCAAATTCTTCCTGTCGCCCCTGCTCACGGATATAGCGATGAATCAATTCACCCTCAACGGCAGTAATTGATACATTCTGGGTACAACAGGACGCACACCCTTTTTTACAGGCAAGTTCTTCATCCACCCAGCTCTCAAACTCTTTATAGATCCCGAGAAGGACCTTTTCTTTCAATGGAATCATCTTACAGTTTTCCCCTTTATTTTAAGAAGTAGTTTTAAAACTTATTAACAGGTTATATGTTTGACAAGGTCAAATACTATCAACTATAGTGTTTTAGGTACTATTTAACGATACTTTTT